>Ga0307509_10001347_pt1 | contig 41576 bp, 41 predicted proteins | sample 10_EM_MG_FD_202245 | JGI IMG/M metagenome (GOLD analysis project Ga0307509, IMG submission 202245) | Populus trichocarpa ectomycorrhiza microbial communities from riparian zone in the Pacific Northwest, United States - 10_EM | ecosystem: Host-associated > Plants > Roots > Unclassified | place...
TAGTCTTGTGGATGAGGGTTGACCGGGTACGCTACAGCTGGGGTGCTGTCCTGACTCGGATTCAGGAGATATTGAATATCCATTATACTAAATTGTGATTGTTAGCATTGCTTGGAACGCATGTCTATCATCAGACCTTTGTGATTTTACATACCAAGTCAAATCCTAGCAATCCAGTTGGTCCAGACCCACATTTGCCTCATATTCAGAGTTTTTCGCAACCGATCAGTCTTTAAACTATCTGGTACTGTAACCTGAAGACAGGTAGAGTTCAACGACAGATCTAGCACATAATTAAGAGGGTGGAGTGCCTCGGTCTATGATTCCGGGGCCTTGTTGTGTGTGTCAACCGGCAGTTCACATCTTGTTGACACTCCATTTTTTCCGCTTAACCGAAATGATGGATACCTGTAGTGATGTTGTCGTGATGAGAGATTGAGGTCAAGATTGAATATTTTCAGCCTCACGGATAATCTCTAGTCACCAGTGCCACTGGGTGGCAACTTCGCTTCTCTTGCTGATTTTGGCTGTGACTGCCTTAGCGCCATTTCGGGTTTATTCAGAATTTGCGGTATGATACTTCTTGTTACCCTCACGTGATCCAAATGCAACCTACCCAACAGGCTGTCTTTAGTCTACCGGTGTGCTGAGGGCCGGATTGATGAGGCACTCTAGCGGTTCGGAGGACACTTTTCCACCCAACAGAACACCCTGTTAGCTAGCCTTGGCGCGCACCCATTCTCTGCATATAATCCATCTTTGTGTATCATAGTTTAGAGAGAAGCGACCGGGGGTGTCAACACCCAATAGACGATGCTCACTTGCCCTTTTAATTTATCCAAGATCTTCTTCGTCTGTCCCACCCCTGTTCGTTTGATTAGGCAATAGGTTACCAAGTCAACTCTTCACAAACCTTTTGTCCGGTTTAGCGGAAGGTCACGACCACACTCACACAGGTGGATACGGCTCGGTCGAACACACCATCCAACTAGGGGAAGGCGAAAGAATACCCCCACACCGGTATCTTCTACGATCACTTCCCCTCGGAGCTATCTCATACAGTATTGCTGTAATAATGAAGTGGTGCCTTCGTCTGGTGAATGTATGGTTGGACCGTAACCGCCAACCTGAAATCTCTGGAACAAGAATAACTTTGGTGAAGATATTACGAGCGGCTAGTCATATATCAATGACCTAAGAAAATAGTCCTGGGAACACAAACTTATGATAAGGCAGCCAGAAGATCCAGTGCATTTTTTGCTCTAGCTCCAAGAGAGCTGAAAGCTCATGGGACATCTAGAGAATCCCGTAGGAATACGAGGAGGGTATTCTAGGAGGGAAGCTGTATTTTGATTAGGCACAGTATTCGAAAGAAAAAAAAGCATGCTGAAGTGTTTGCATGCTAAAGCTGATAGGGCGTATAGGAAATCTGATTGCTAGCAGGTAGGTTGGCCGGGGGGATCAATACATCGTAGAGGGTGATCATAGAACTCTGTTTTAAACTATTAGTTACTAATAGAACCGCTCTTATTAGCGTGCCTTAAAAAAGTAAATTCCCGGGTGATCTAACATTTAGCCTATGATACCTGACGGCGTACCAAAAAATAGGATAGAACGAAAAATTTGGTAAGTGATATCAACAAAATGGCCGGAGGGAATTAAGGTTAAGGTGAATTAACTATCAAATAGTTAGAAAGAGACAGTCAAGATTTTCCTGCATGGTTGTTTGTTTCCCACTCACCAAATTTCTCGCTGAGCCGTATTTTTCGGTACGCAGCCAAGTGCGTTAATTCGCGTTTGTGGATAGGCCCACCCGCCTGAATTCACACACTTACCGTAGCTGGCCTACTATAAAGACCGAAATTGGCAATCTCGTTAGGGCGCTAAAGCTACCCCTCCTAAAGTGTATTGTATTTTTCTTTTTCCTTTGGTGAGGGCTGAAAGAGAATCCTCTCGTGGTGTTTCGCCCCCCATAAGCCACGGAGGGGGATTATGGATGTCTTAGCGTCATCCCCAATGAAGTTGGGTTTTTTATAGTAACTCAGGAATCGAATCATACGGTAGTCCAACGGATAGTTCACAACCTCGAAACCTGCGGCAAGAGATATTCTGGTGTGAGGCTGAGAATCTCCAACGCCAAAAAGTTATCAGCCTAGAATGACATCATCGGGCAGGAGGGGGATCCTTATGGGTTGAGGTTTAGTACTTGTAGAGCCCGCCCTAGCATTTCGATCTTCGAATCCAGCAGCATTAGCTAGTGTTCACTTGACTCCTAATGGGGTTGCTCAGGCGCAAATTAAGTATAGTATGGTACTCCTGATATCACCCCTCCGCTTTAATAATCGTGCCGTATCATCAACCACCAATGGATGAAAGGTTTTAAAGGGTGACTTGGACGACGACGGCGAAGTGGCGAAACGAAACAAACCGCCAGGAGCCAGGGCCACACAAAAGACTCCCATCGCGAACACACAGTTTAAGAGTGGGGAACTTCTCATTCAAGTGCTCGCTTTCAAGCCCACGTTCGTAACGCTCATGACTAACTAACTACTAGTAAAGACAGGTGTATATACAAACCAACGAAGTCCTCCACTTATCCTTCCAGCGATCGCGACACACATCTTTTCTCTTCCACGGAAGCCCCATTTTCCCTTGTCCTGACTCTTGTGCTAACAAAAAAAAGACAAGCATCTCCAAGAATGGTATGATACATTGACAATTAACCACGCACCAACGATCAGGAAAAGCTTCGGCCATAACAACAGCACTTTCCCACCAAATCCACTATCGTGGCGATAGATAAAGTAAAAAAGGTAAATACGAGTACAGAAATTGATATTTGATCTAGAGAAATATCTTTAGGTGGGTCGAGGGTGGAGGAGGGTTGCGTTACTAGTAATCTTTGGTGGCCGTTATTTTTGTCAACGGACAAAACTTCCACGGCTCGTACGGTCGCCACCGCTTCAGCATCCATCTCTTCCTGTATCCGACCCTTTCAGACTCGCATTCCCTCCGGCACTGCCATCGATCCCAAGCACATATCCGAAGTCTTTGTCCGAACGATAATCAAATAACCCTACTCTCTTTCCCATTTCTTGCTACGATACCGTACTACCTAGCATTCTTTAACCAAGTTTTTTCTATATCCACAGTCCGTTATTGCCTTCCTAACTCGCTCCCCTCCATTCACGCACCCCCGCGATTTAGCTTTTGTTTCTCGCCATACTCCTTAGGTTAAGCCATTGCATGTCCGCCCATGATTGTCTCTTCTGTATTTACAGTACTTCTACTATTATAATCCAAATATCCCGGAATCTACAACCGCTGCCAGAGAAATCCTGCGCCAACTTTCAACTCTGATGTAGCATCGCTCGCCTATTTAAAAAATATCCCGGAATCTTAGCGCAGTTTTCACAGAGCCCACCTGGGGGAAACGCCGTACTTTTTTGGAATCGGCAAACACTTCACAGTATCCAAACACTTGAATAACAAAAATTTCAAGCCCTGAATATTTGTCCACAACCTCACAGGATAATAGAGCCATAATTCCCATCGTGCACTGGTTAAAATGAGACCAAAATTCTGTCTGAATTCTAGGATCACGTAGGCCGGCAGCCGGGCAGAGCCTCATACTGCGGCAGCCATGAGGCTCAAGGGCATATGCGGGGTCTCACGTGATTTCGTGTGTCGTGATTGTGGTGGCCTCGGTGCCAGCCGAGGAGGCTTAAAAGCTTATTTTCGATAGATTCTTGGTACGGCGCAGCACGTTTGAGCGCGATTGTCGCTTCGGTTGTCCCCTTTTTTGGGTTTGAGAGCTTTGGCGTGGGGTAAATATACTCGAGTAGCTAGGGACAACCACGCTCTCTTTTGTCAAGTAGGGTTCGGTCGGGGTTCGAGTCATGATGTTTATGATACAAGTAGTATAATAGTAATTCATGATATCAGTAGTTGACCAGCTCATAGCAAATACTTAAAGAGAGAGCGAGAGAAAGAAATTGGTATTCATATCCCTTGACCCACCCCTCAATCAACTCCCCGGCAGACCCAACCCAAAACGAAAGAAACCACCTTAACAAAGCACAAAAGGAACTTTGAATCATAACTTCATAACCCCCATCCCTCCGCGCTCGCAAGAAAGAAACAAAAGAACTAACACCACCCATAATAGCAAAGCTTCACAACCCCAAAGCCGCCCGAACAGCCAACGTCACAGCCTCCCTATCCCCCTCGGGATAAAGCTTCTCAACCGCCTCCTTAGCCTTCGCAACCATAAATTCCCACTCCTCCAACAATTCCGGGAACTTATTCTCCAGCGCGACGATAACGGCCACCGTCGCGACAAGGTCCGCATCAGTGTGCGCATTTTCCAATCCGCGATTTTGCAAGCCCAGCCACGCGAATATCCTCCCGTCCGCTTTGAACATGCCGTTGAATTTCTGGAGGGTGGCTAGGCCGGAGACTAGATCGTATGGGTCTTCTACAGTCTCCACCGGTCCTAACATCTGGGGCTGTAATTGCTCGTGAAGGACATTGTCAGGAACTTGGGCGGAGCGCGTAGACGCTCTCCTGAAGCCGAAGCCTAGGTCAGATTGGGATGGGGGGGTCGCCGAATATGGGACTGTGGGGCCCATCCCGAGTGACGTTGGGAATGCCTGTTGGTGGAGACCCCCCGGCGGCGGCGGGGAGGAGGGACTGTACCCTGGGGACGAAGGGCTAAACAATGGAGCTCCCCCAGCTGGGCTGAGGGCTTCGTCATCTTGTGCGGGTGTTGGGGATGATATGGACCTTCTCCGGCTGACTGCCGATGTTTTTCTTTTGCGAGATGCCGCCTTAGGTGATGCGCTAAAGGGGACGCCCCCTCCTCCTCCGAATAATGGTTGCTGATGCACTTGCACCTGTCCCTGTTGCATCTGTTGCATCTGTTGCATCTGTTGCATCTGTTGCATCTGTTGCATCTGTTGTGCCTGTTGCTGGAGATGGTTTGGGTCATCCTGTGTTCGGGATCTACGTTTTGCTGGAGAGCTACTCCCGGAAAGCATCGCTGAGGACCTAGCTGAGCTGGAGGAAGCCCTTGTGAATATGGTGTTGACGGCGGTTTGTGGCGCTCCCAGATATCGTGAGGGCCTGGGGTTATCAAAATCTACCACCCGCCCACCACGGGTTCTTACTTGTACCCGCTCCTCTACCTGCTGATCTGCTTGCCCCTCCCCTATTGGTACATCTTCTGCGACGGCTACGAAAGAAGTCCACTTGCTAGCTAGCCCGAATTCGACACCGACCCTTGTTCCTTCTTTCGCGATGAGTTCGGCGTACTTTGTTGGCTCTTTCGTCTTATCGTAGATGCCTTCGAGGTATGAAGGTCTGCTCTCTTCGAAGTCTTGGAGGAGTTTGCGTCCGGCCAGTTGATACAACCCTAGTGATGCCCCCGTGGAGCTTATCACTTGAACAGGGATTTCTATTTGAAGCGGACATATTGTGTTCGAGTTAGTGTCATGTGCGGAACCCTTGAGGAATACCTTATCCGGTCGGTTGCCATTGGATATCAAAAAGTAGACGGTTACGCGGGAGTATGGGAATAGAGCGGGCACGGTTGTGGGGGCTTGGATGATCTTTGGCAGCGTGAGCGTGGGTGCATTGCTAGGTGGAGCAATAGGGGCATTGTCTGGGTTGCAGTTTGGATCGAAGAGGGAAATGGGAGCAACAGTGATGGGGGCAGGAGTGGTCAGAGTCGCGCGTTGCTTCTCAGGCTTTCCCACCCAGTCTATGTCCCAGTCGTTGACATGAGGTGTCAATGCTGCCTTCAGCATGCGCATGACTTTCTTCTGAAGGTTACTGGTGACGTCGACAATCTGCGAATACCCCCTTCCGGCCCGAGAGATTCCCTCCACGAGGCTATGTGAGACTGTATTTCCAACTCCGAGTGAGAAAAAACGGACATTCCCGTCCTTGGAAGATTCGTTGATAAATCCAAACAAGTTTTCCGTGCCCCAGACTTCTCCGTCCGTAAGAATAAGGATTTCGGTCCTCATATCCGGTCGCCGCCTCTCCATAGTGTCCATCACAGGGGCAAGTATTTCGGTCCCACCCATGTTGGAATCCAATCCCAGGACATGAGCCTTCGCCATGCTCAATGACTCCTCCGAATATTTCTGCGATTGTGGCCAAAGGGATGAATGGTTGGATCCGAAAGAGCAGATATTGAAGTACGAGCCCACCGGCAACGAAGCCAGGAAAAGTTGAAGAGCGGATCGGACTGTGGCTATCTTGTCATGCATTGACCCTGACCGGTCCACAACAAATATGATTTCATGACCTTGCGGGGGGAGGGCGAATTTCGGAACCATTGTAACTACCAGGGCAGATGTATCTTGGAGAGTCGGATGAGGTGCGAGGAATGCTCTGGGATCACCGATATTGTTGGCCTTAACCAGAAGGGAGAAATCCTTGTCGAGCCCAGTCAGAGACGACGAAGCATGAGCAAGCGTTGCATGCGCCTTCTTAGGATTAAAGTCTTCATCGTCCTCACTAGAATGAGAGCCAAGGCCGATGGAAATGGGGTGACTCGGCGATGTAACACCCCTGATTGGCCCACTCATTGTTGCCGTGACAGAGAGGGAAAGTCCGGAATCATCCGGGCTACCAATATCCCGAATCTCTCGCGAGAAGGTGCGCCAGTAGTTCCGCCACGGATCACTAAAAACCAAACCTGTAGCGACTGGCCCGTTTCCGTATTTTGGAGCTATGACAGTAGGGATGACGAGTTTGACCCCATCAACATCAATGTCCTGCTTCAGCTCGTGCACATACTTGATGACTACCACCACCACCCCGCCCGCTGGAATGTTTCCGACGCTGGTTGTAAACACCTCCGCGGTATCCTGGGAGAACAAAGCAGCGACTTTTCCGGCGGATTTAGCAGCTTGATATACGGCCTTCGCCTCAGTCTTCTCCTTAACTACTCCCTTAATTGTCCTCTCCCCAACCAGGGCCTGAAAATCCGTGACGGCGGAGGATTCATAGAGAGGGAATGTGTACTGAGCTTCAGAGATATCCCTAGTCGATGAATTGTTATAAACCTGAGTGAGCGTATGCGAGGCGGTGAGATCCACAATGTGGGACTTTAGTGTAGTTGAAATGAGTGGAAGGGATTGCTTGCAGCCCTTATCGACGTAGGTAATTCTGGTAGTCATGGCGATGATCGGTGTGGTTCCGTGAGAGTGTTTGTTTGAAAAGGTGGAGAATTTGAGGGTGGAGGGATGGAAGGGGGGTTCTTATAGATAGCCTTGACGCAGAATACCGCAATACCGGTTTCTGGAAAGAACGAATTCGAGGCAGGTTATCATACGGGGGAGAGTTCTTATTTCAAAGCACCAGTGGCTGTCGAATCTTGCCAGGTGACGAGGTAATTCGCGCAAACTGTTAATTTAAGAAAGAAAGAAAGCTATAATATATTCTGGGTCATGTTCACGGTGAGAAAAAGGTTGGGGCATCATAATAATATACAGAATAATTTAATCCGGTGCTCGTTGCCTCAAGGCAGACATTTCAACAGGGATTACTAGCGTTTCCGGCACCGGTCGCGACTGGTCAGGGATGTCTGCGAGCCCTGGAGCTTTGAAGGGTCGGCTGTTCGGACCTGCTTTTTTATATGATACAAAGAGTTAATTAGGCTACGATATCATAAGTAGAATGGCTCACCAAAGCTTGGTTGCAGGCCATTCAGTCACCAACGATATTCCTTGGCATCATTGGAACACTCTAACCACGAACCCCAGCCAGAGGGTGAATTACTCCCTCTTTTCTTCTCTTTCTTTTTGTTTTCATTAATATACACAATTTCTGCACGCAGGATGAAAAAAGTGAGAAGGTGCGGGCTGCAGTCGATGTCGATCTTCACCAAAATTACTGGGTATTGATGTGCTATTGCATATCGTGCTACCCCGAATTCTGGGGTTGCACCCAATGACTGGCCATTCACTGACCCTGCGACACCATCGGTCGCTGTGAGCGGCAACCAACTCGTCTAGAAACACAAGCCTCAACAAGAGCCAAGAGAGGGGTGTTTTTTTTTTGATAGATGTATCGAGTTGGAGTCCAAGTGCCTGGTCAGTCAATCGCATTGGTTCAGAGTTGACTGGGGCAAGAGGATCCCTCTCGGGGACACATTTCCTGGAGTGTATTACAGCTACTGAAATTCCGGTAGTAGTTCGTCGGGCAAGCGAAACTGGGGTGTCCAGTATTGCACACTCGAGGTTAGCGAGCCTTGCCTTACTGTACGGCACTTATGTACCGTAAAAACTCAAATAGAAGATAAATGTGCTAGGACGTTGGAATTTCCCTTCTCAGCTACGCGAGGGGAAAACACCGCAAACTCAGCCCCCCGTTGAGACATAACAAAAGGAATATACGAGGCGCCTTACTAGGAGAGGCAACTCCAACGTCCTAGCACATTTATCTTCTATTTGAGTTTTTACGGTACTCGAGTACTCGAGAACTCGTAGTTTCCCACGTGCGGCCGCCTTGCTCTTCTGTGGGGTGGTTCACGGTCTGACTCTTCATGCGGCAGTTAGGATTTGGGCGTTGGGCAACGCCTTATCCTCAGCGGCAAGGAGTGGGGTCCGATAGCTACTCGAGTATAATGGTCACGTGTGATATGATACGATAAACAAAACTGACAAGTCGCAACCATGGCGAGGCGAAACATGACGGCAGAATCGAGATAGGGTCATTAAAGCAAGGTATAAAAACTCGATGGAAAAATAGAAAGGAAAGAAAAGGGCGAAATAGCTTTAAGATTGTTGGTATACGGTATCATAGTCCAAATACCGTATTCTTTTTTTTTGGCTATCAGCATGCGGGTTTGTTGGGGAGTGGTGTTGTCATAACCAAATGTTATTCCTGTGAGGTTAATGTTGCCCACGCACAATATGGCACAAGCATGCAGGAATTCACAACAAAATTAATTATCTAAAACCAGAATATTCTCTCCACAGCAACCATAACCCCTGTCCACTAACCCGCGCTCATTTTTTTGACCTTTGAACAAAACAGTGGGTTAGGGTTTCATTCCAGCCCCTGGCCAAACTGGTCCTGATTTTGGAGCGCAAGGGGCATGACGTCAACCCATCCATCCCATCACCCAGGAATGTTGAGGACAACATTCCCATCCCTCCCCATCCAAATATTTATCTCACTAAAAACAACAACGCACAGCAACCAACTAGTGTCCGAAATGTTGGACCTCTTCCTCTCAATCTCCGGCCTAACCCTCCTCTTCACCTCCTCCTTAACCTCCTGGAGCACCAGCCTAAGCCTCCTCTTCTTCTACATAACCTGGTCAACCCTTCTCCTAGCACACCCACCACTTCGTATCGAACTTTTCGGAACTCTAATCTCGCGATTCATATTCTTCTGGCTACCAGCGTTGTTTTTCTACCTTTTGGATACCACACTTCCCAGCATAACATCACAATGGAAGATTCGCGCTGGCACGAGCGCCCAGTTTGATAGACGCGCTGGGAAGGTGGTCGTGGTGGCAATGGGGAATATGCTGCTTGGTGTGGGGGTTCAAGGGCTTGTGGAGTGGGCGCTTGTTGAGGTTGCTGGGTGGAAGAGCGCGGTTAGGGTTTCTAGCGGTATGCCCTTGCCGGGCGGGGTTCTGTGGGATTTGATCCGGGGGTTGGCTTTGAGGGAGGTTCGTTACGTTGCGCATGAACTTGCGGGGGAATTATGTTGACGAGAGATAGATTTTGCAATACTATCTCCACCGCTTCTACTTGCACTCCGCTCCCAGCCTGCACATTCGCTGGCAGCACGCAACCCCAACCCCATCCCCGTTATGGCCGGCACTAGCACACTACGACCATCCGCTGCCATACCTCATACACCGCTTCGTACCGGTCTATGTCCCTGCCACCTTCCTTCGCTTCCACGCGCTAACATACTTTACGTTTATCGCAATCGTCTCACTGGAAGAAGCGTTTACTCATAGCGGGTATGAGAAGCTCTTTTTTTCAAGTTTGATGAGTGGTGCAGGAAGGAGGACTGCGGCGCATTTTGCCTCCAAGGGGAAGGGTAATTATTCTGCTTGGGGGGTATTGGATTGGCTTCATGGGACGATGGTTGGTGGGGGGAGGAGTGGAAGAAAGGGGCGGAAGCGAGATGATAAATAATGGCACTTATTTAGGAGGGAATGTGAGATGGGGGATGGTGTTTGGAGTTCGGAGTTTGTGGATGTTGTGTTTGGATGCGTTTTTGCTGGTTTTCTTGGTCTAAAGCTTTGGATGCAATTGTGGGTGAGATACCTTTATTAATGCGGTGTAAACTTGTACTTGAGCCTTTCAATGTTGTCAACGGGGGAGTCTGTCCGTCCTGAAGGCGGAAGGTAGTGGACGGCATCAAGCGGTTTGGTCTGGTCTCTTTTTAAAATTGCCCTGCAACCGGCCCAAAGGACCATAGCCCCGCCGTCCCCCGCAGGAGATGTTTCATGCTTGGCTGGGGAATGTTTCAGGCGGGGCCGGGGACCGTTGTGCCTGCCAATACCGCCCACCACCACCGAACACCAAGGAATATAGTGATTGAAGGACACCCATGCTCGAACTAAATTGCAATGCATGGCCGCAGGCCGTGTACGGTATGCCACTGGGTATGCCTCAAAGGTGTGTTTTAACGCATGGAACTCTCAATTTTATGAGGTTGACCACTGGCACGAAACATAGTGCTCAAAAATGAACGTAGTCGGCGTTTAACGAGGCAACAGGAGTAAGGAAGTTAAGAATTGGGGGATCGTAAGCGGATAGGATTCGTATTGTAGGCTTGTTTTTTGCTGTCCTCGCTTTGCTTTATATTGTGGGAAAATTCTACCCCTATTTATCCTTACTGCGTTGCATTCGCTTTCTTTACGGTAGATATTATCCCATGAATTTCACTATCTGCTCGGGGAAGGATAGATTGGAATCATACATAGTCCCCACAGTCCCCCGCAGTTCCCGGCAGTCCCCTGTGATTCCGCGCGCCAATTTGTCTTAACTTGCAGGGCCCCTCCCTCCTGAGGTTTCCAGGACGACAGTGGACCGCACTCCGCCGTCCCGTCCAGGGCTCTTGGCAGTCGCCCCGTTGGGCCCTACGGGGGCCCGGGACCACTGAGAACACCGATGTCGTCGAGGTATGAATCGCGATTTGCTGGAATGGCCTTGACTTGTTGCAAATTCAGTTAAGTAAAATACTGTAGATATCTGTTATTGTCGAGTGTGGTCAACTGGGTATATTCGTTATCGGCTAATAGATATATACAAGTTTCTACTCACTTCCTTAGGCATCGAAGCAAGCTTGCAAGAACCGACAATATGCCAGAGACGAGAAGGGCTTAGCAAGATGATAGATTGGTCGGAGTTGGAGGATATCGATGATGCGACGATCGAACATATAAAGGTGCGGGGTGGGTATAAATCGGGAGTCAGGATAGGGGCCCTGGCAGTGATCCCAAGCGGCCAGTCCATCCAGCTTTCGGCACCGCTGGTCTGTGGGCAAGTAGCTTGCCAAAACCAAAGCCGGGCCCGGCCTTGGTCACCTGCAGGCTTTCGGTATTTCAACTCTGACCCTAATACCCAGAAATAATCTTCCGGGTATTAAGATCAGGGTTGAAACACGCTATCGCTCATAGCCCTTGGTTGACTTTACGTGTACTGGAAGCTCTTATGTGGGAGGAGGATATCTTTATCATAATTCTATTGTGTTGCTCTCTAAATCCTGCATAATATTAATAATATCGTAGTTGGAAGAGAGATAAAAATTTGGTGAACATGAGGTTGGAGATTCAATATATTTACGGTAAAGGTCTCATATGCCACTTATGTTTTCAAAAATCCCGAGAAATGCCACCGTGGACTCAGATGCCATGGGAGTATATTATGTAAGTTTTTTTGATAATTAATTTTAAATTTTTGATTAAAGAAATGTTTCCATGATTTAAAATTTATAGCAAAGAAAAGCAAGGAGCAGGGAGAAGGGAGGATCAGCAAGGAGGAAGGAGCAGCAAGGAGAAAGGTGAGGTGAGGTAGAAGGAGAAGGGAGTAGTGAAGAAAGTAGAATAGTGAGGGAAGAGTAATGAAAGGTATCCTAGTATAGAGAGCCTGAGCTAATAGTAGAAAAAGTGAATATATTGAAAATGTTTGCCTCAGCGATCTGAAAATTCTTCATACCAGTGCTAAGACTTAGTTGAAATTTGCTTTGAGAACCCTAACTTGCATTTTATATACATAATAATATTATTATAATACATGTAAAACTTGCATAATACATTCCTGTTGCATCTGAGGGCACAATGGTATTTGAGGGTATTTTTTGAAACATAGGTGGCATATGAGACCTTTACCAATATAATTGTTATGCTTTAAGGGCAGAGGGCGGCTAAAGAAACGATCCCAGTTATGATTATTCTACTAGAAGTGAAGATGATTAAAATAATTGCGCAAAGTGACAAGCAGGGGGATTATGGTCGCATAATATGAATATGAAGGCAATGGTGGCTGATTAGTAGAGGACATGTCAGGCGAAATCTACTAATAGTGCTGTAAGCTCCTTTCTTGATTCGTATATTTTGAGTCATTATCTGTGAAAAGCCTGCGAGCAGTTTATATCTGTAGACTGCCTTGGCATTTGAATTTCTGCCTCTAGATCCTCATCCATGGCCTCTGTTGCTTTGTCCTCACTCGGTCTAACACCAAAGAACCTGATGATATCCTCTCTGGTGAAACTCAAATATATACTTGTCACTCATCCGGCGAAAAGCGTTTCAGGGCAGATATGGGGCCCTCTAGTCACATAGTTCTCAGTGCCAAGTGACATCTCAACGAGTGCTTGCAATGGGTCATGGAACAGCAATTACTGTACCGCCATACATTTGTCCAATGCGTCAAACAAGCTAAATGTAAGCTGTGAGGAGTTGGTGAGTTGTAGAGTTTTCTCAATATCACAGAGTTCTGGTTTGTGTCAACTAAGGGCCTTTTCCTGGTATTGCAAGGCCCCGGGCCCTCCATATATTCCCTGTAATCCTTTCGGCGCAAATAATCGGCTGGCTCAGTATAGAACCCAGCATATTAGTAGCACTTGTTCACAACAGGAACGCCATGGGCACAATCTATTCTATGTGAAAAATAGTGTAACGGTGCAAGGGTGGTTGCGAGGCACTCTTAGTGAGAAGTATAGAGTAGATTTGGTAGGAGCTCTGGTTCTTTATTATTTCAAACCAGGTCGGCGGTAGTGTCAAATTTATAGAACATTGTCATCAGCAAAAAAGGTTTTACCTTATGTATATCACACTTTGATTCATGTAGCAGGTGGTATTACCCGTGTGCCCTATACCTGTCATACCTCATAAGATATTAGATATTGATTGGGACCTTGGGGGCCCTTATGGGATAACTAGAGTTTACTCATAATTCAGGGCCTTACCACTTGGGTCAAGCTATGCATGGTAAATGCATGGAGTATTGCACAAAGAACATAATTCAGGGGTAACAGATGGGTGGTGTGGTACTGTCTTGAGTCCCACATAGTCTCTGGTAAGACTACATATCTCCATGAGGTTTTCTGGTATCGATTTGGTACCTCAGAGTTTTCCAGCAGTGGACAGGCGCCCCCTGAAGTCCCCTGGGGGACTTTGTTTGTCCTAAAGCCTCTTTGTGTATGAGTACAATAGTGCTGAGAATTTTAGCCTTTACATAAATCATATTTTGCTCCTGCGCTTAAAGCTTTTTACAAGGTAGCTGCCACATAAGTGAGAAAGAGATGTAGAAAGGACCCAATAGAACTCAAGAAGGCTAAAATCGGACTCTGGGAGGCTCGCATAATTTGTTAGTAGTGCCGTGATTTTTAAACACACCTCCCATTCCCCAGTGCATTTGTGCACCTGAAAGGCCCCTTCCATACCAACTTTCCCACTTTGCTTCTTACATAAGGGTAGTTACAGGTATCCTATCGGATATCTCAGGCTATCCACCTCCAATCAAGGTGGGGATACCACCGTTGGATTCCCCTAATTGAGGGCATTCATTTGAGCTGCTTAACGTCCCATTTGCACTATTTTCAAGGTCCATTCTTTACACTTTTACACTTGTGTGGAATTTTGAACCACTGACTATCTCATATGTATACTTAGGCTACAGGCATCCAATCAGCAAGTGGATATCTGGGTTAGATTCCCCTCATCCAGAGCATGGATTTGAGCTATTAAACCTCCCATTTACACCATTTCCAAGGTGTATTCTTTATACTTTTACATCTTGGTGGATTTTTGAATCTCTCTTTAGCATATCTGCTTGCTTAAGCTACAGGCATTCGATTGCCAAGTGGAGATCTGGGTTGGATTCCCTTCATTGAGATCATTCATTTGAGTCTTTGAACATTGTATTTGCACCATTTCTAGGCCTTCTGGTATCTATTATTCATGTACTAGTATTAGTTGTAGCTTAGTTTACCCCTAGTTTAATATACAAAAAAATAAAGCTAATAATATTACTATGGTATATTACTAGCCGGATTTGGTAATTGCGAACAAGACTGTGACCTGAAACATGTTTTACTAGGCTTTTCTATAGGTCAAAACGAGTGACCTAAAGCCTATTTGAGACTCCAGGAAACCTCCATGAATTTTTCCAGTAGTTTTCCAGTATTTTTCCAGTATTTTTCCATTATGGATTTGGTCACCCTGGGGAAGCTGACATTACCTCAAATTCCCCTGAGGGCTTCCTGGAGTCTCAAATGAGACTCTGTGCATTTCGCTTACCTTGTACTACTCCTGCATCTCAGCTCTTCTAAACTTGTACACCTTTCCTGGTAAATACCCAGTTTCTTGTATTATTGTTACTCCATACATCAACCAGTGTTTTATAATTTTGCCCCATATACGCCTTATACCCCATGAAGTATAGGGGTCAAATGATAACTTTTGCTAATGGTCCACCCACATCTATGAAAGAAATATAAGGAAAGCAATGTAAGAAACATAAGTGTGAACAATCTTTGTTCCTGACATCCTGCTATTGAATAAAAACAATGTGCATGAAACTATAAGAGTATGGTGTGAATATCGTGGCCGAAGATAGTAAATAAAAGATGCATAAAATCCTGAACACTGGATAGAAAAGCACATGTTAAATCTTCAAATATTATTCAAAAAATAAACACTAAAATATTATGATATATATCTTAGCTGTAGTAATATAAGTGGTGTAGAGGTGAAGCCAAAAAACAAACTAAGTAAAAGAATAAAGGGTAGTGTTATGAGAAGCACATAGGAAATAAAATGTGAGTTCAACAGCAGTCAGCTCGTTGTGGGCTACTAAGTTGAAGAAAAAGCAAGCAACAGCTATTCATTGTGCTGTAACTGTATCGTGCAATGCCTAACAGGCGAACTATCATTGCAGCTTGTCGGCAGGGGTTCATATTTTCTGCACAAAAGTAATTATTGTTACCTAATAAACAGATTTCCAATACCTTGCATGTCTGGAGCAAAACTGAACTGTCTAAATCTTATCATCTTCCACATCTCTACCCAATCAGCATCATCTGCTTAATGTCTCACTACCCATGATTGATTTTTCCATGTTGCGAAAATCGTGAAATTGCAGATATACTGGATGTTGGTACTAACCTTATTGCCATTTCTTGAGTATTTGAGGTGTGTGTGAGGAAATTGTTGTAGGGTATCTGATACTTCAGCTGTAGTGGTTAATAGATATACTTGGACACGATAATAGGTTGAAATCCGTTGTATATTGCCTATGTATATTCAACACACTACGATGTATTCTTTTACTTAGATTGTGTTTCGGCTCCCCGTGTCCACCGCTTACATTACTCCAGCTAAGATATATATTATGGTGTTTTATTGTTTATTTCAGGATAATATCACGGGATTTAACATGTGCTTTCCAATCTGGTGTTTATGATTTTAGGGTTGTTTATGCATCTCTTGTGCACTATTCTTGGTCATGATATTTCTAATAATCGCTCCACACCCTTTTGTTTTCACGCATGGTATTTGGGATTTACTTGGCTGGATTTCAGGGTCAAACATGTTCGCACTTATGTTTCTTACATTGTTTTCCCTATATTGGTCTTGCGCATATGGATGCGCACTTTTCTATCAATAAGCTGCTACCGCCCACCTGGTTTAGAAGAATTAAGAACTGGAACTCCTACCTATCCCTTCTTCACTCCTCGCTAAGCGTGCCTCACAGCCCCCCTCGTACTTGCGAAGTATTATTCACATAGAATAGATTGTGCCACATTCACATTTTGAACAGGTTATGAGCCCGGCGGTCTCCTTACTCTATAAGAAATGTGCTCACACGCTTCCACGCAACAGCAATGAACTATGATCGTATACCTACCACCACCTTAGCACCCGTTGTTGTGGGAATGGAAAATTCTCGGCATTCGGCTTGGCGCAACCCCTTTTCCTCACCCAAAAAGGACACATTCCCCCCGTTGCAAAGCAACTTCCTTTCTCCCCCCAACAACCACGCTTAGTCTGTGTAGTAGTGGACACCTGGTGCTGCGCACTTTTGCACTTAACTTCACTTTGCTTCGTGCGAGGAGGAGGCTAGCTTCAAGAGCGCATGCTGCAATTGGAACGGCTAAAGGTGTTTACAAAATACTAGAAGGCTGAGAGAAGTGCTGAGACAGGTCCCTATCGTTTTTTCGAGGATTTTTCACCTCTCAATACCACCAAAATGGCTGAACCAGCAGCTAGCAGACAACTTTGTAACTCAGAGTCAGAAACTGAAGATACTATTAGGGTGGCTTCTCGTCCTGCTACGTGTTCTACCACTACTGCTGGTGAATCCTCTTATCGTCCGGCTTGCTCTGGTTCCAAACGACCAGCCAAATCGCCCGAAAACTCACCTCTACCTCCAGCCCGTAAAACATCAACTCCGGCGACCGACAAACACATTCAAAGTTCAAAGAACTTGGTCGCTCCCAACTACAAACTATACTCCATCCCAAACCTTACTGGAAGCGAAAGCTACAGTGCTTGGAGAGACATTTCTCAATAGGTTCTTGAACTTTTTAACTGTTGGAATATTGTGTTACGTGAAGAAACGATTGACGATTACGCCGAAGACAACAATGATAACTTTATCAATCGCTACCAGTATGCCGTGACATACTTCATCCAAACCGTAGAGTCTCAATGGCTCATCCTCCTCGCTACTCATAAAACCCCTTCTAAAATATGGACCGCTCTCGAGGAAAAATTTGCTAGAGAAAACACTTCATGATTGTTTGACCACCTCAATTCAGTTTTCGATACCAAGTACGATACATTGGATCTTCTTTCCGATCATATCAATAAGTACGATACCTTATGGAATCGATTATATCTACGGTGCTCCACCGCCTCCTCCACTGACCGATACACCTTACCATTCGTTTTTCAAACAGTTTTCTAGTCACCTGAGGCTAAAGCACCCATCCTCCTTCGTTCTCTTCCTGAATCAATGAATAATATCATTGATAACCTCCAAACTAAGGAGGAGCTTACCTACGATCACGTCTACAATAAACAGATGGACTGGAAAATCTCTGCCACTGTTAACTCCGCGGATAACAAAGCGTATAAAACCGCTAATATTAAAGGAAAAGGAAAGGAACCAGGAAGAAAACCCTCCCGTAAGAGACTAACAGCCTTACACAAGGAATGCTCCTGCTGCAAAAAGCACTACCTAACTGCTCGCAGCGATGGCTATACCGGGAATGAGTGTGTAAAACTCAAGGCCACCAATCTGAAGAATAAAGAAAAGAGGACCGTTAATACAGCAAAGATCGGAAAGGAAGAAACTCTTGAACCGGTCAGTACCTTATCCTCCGTCCGAACCACTACCAAAATCTCCTCCTATTCCGGATGGGTTATGGATACAGGCGCAAGCTCACACATGACAAACATCTTAGACCTTTTTATAAACTTCGAGACGGAGAAAGGCACCGTTAGGTTAGGTGATAACTCTATCATAGAGACATGCGGCTGTGGAACAGTAGTAATGTTGGCCAAAACATATATTGGTCATGTTTCTTCTCTATACCTTGAACATGTGCTTTGGGTTCCTAGTTTGGGTTCTTGCAATTTGTTGTCCTGGCCGGCAATTGATTCTTTGGGGAAGGGATTTTCTTTGGCTAGTTCCGGAAAGGATATGTATGTTTTTAGGGAAAATAAAACAGAGGTTATCTGGTGAAAGCTTGACGGACAAGATTATGGTGTGCAAGAAGAGAAAGAGTCAGCAAGGAAGATGACTTACCAACAGTGGTACGAACCACTGGGACATCCCTCACCTGACTATCTCAAAAGCAACAACTACTCTGATGCTACCAACCTCCCCAAAGTTCCGAAAGACTGGCAATGCGAAACATGCATCACGTCCAAAAGCACACAGCGAAAGCCTACAACAATTACCGATATACGCTCAGATACACTGTTCGAATTAATTCACTCCGACCTTAGTGGAAAATTCTCCACAACCTCCTTCTGCAAATCCAACTATTATGTTACCTTCATAGATGACTGCACAAGATACGCTTGGATATATCCCATCCATGCCAAATCTGACATAGTTACAGTGTTCACCAGTTTCATCTATGCTCGCTACACTCAAGATAACGCCATAATCAAAAGATTCAGAACAAATGGAGGAGAATACGTCAATGCTGCCATGTTAACATTGTTAGACAAGGAAGGCATAGTACTCGACCTCTCTCCCGCTTACTCACATGAATCAAATGGTGTTGCCAAACTGTACAATCGAACAATTATCACAGCAGCTCGCTCTTTGTTGACTGGCTTACCATTAGCTTTATGGGCCGAAGCTATCGCAACTGCTGTCTACCTTTGAAACAGACTCCTTAACCAATCCATAGGAAAATCGACCCCATATGACTCTCTCTATAACAAGAAACCGTCAATCTACCCTCTCTGCCCATACGGGACCAGATGCTTCGTTGATCTACCCGAGGAGAAACCTGAACCTGGAACGAAACAAATGCCCTGGGCGATCGAAGGTTATCTTATCGGTTATACCTCTTCTGATAAAATATATAGTATATACATCCCTTCGCAGGATAAAGTCATCGAAACTCGACAAATCTATTGGACAACCAAGAGGCTAACACCTCTTGGAAATACTACCATGGAACCGTTACTTGCCGAGGAAACTTATGCTACTATCTACCCCCTATCCCGTCCATTACCTACCATTAAGGTTGAAAAGGAAAAAGCCCATGACCAGAACAGACAAATTAACCCACCAACATCTAAGCATGTTACTTTACCACAAAACAAATGTTCAGAAACACCCGAGCATCCAGCTACCCCACTCCTGGCTTGGCCTGAGGAACAACGACAGGATATGCCACCAGCACCTGTTGACCCTCCTGTGGAAATACCTGGACCATCCCAGCGTTCTAGAAGAATCTCAATACAATAGTCGATCAACTACAAAAAGCAACTTGGACACCGAGTACAACATGCTAGTAGTGAGATACCGGACAAGTACCCCACCACCTATCGCCAATCTGTAAATCACTCGCTTAAGGGAGGATGGATCTTGGGCATGAATGATGAGATTATTGCACTAAAGAAAAATAAAACATTTGACATTGTCAATAAACCAATAGCACACAATATTGTTGCAAGTAAGTGGGCATTCAAAACAAAACAGAATGCTGACGGTACATTGGAAAGATTTCGAGCAAGAGCCGTTGCGCAAGGATTTTCTCAAGCTCCTGGCTTCGACTTTGATGACACCTTTGCTTCGGCTATTTGGTATGAATTACTCAGACTACTCATTGCGATATGCGCCAGAAACAAATAGCGACCGCGACAGTTCGACATCAAATCTGCCTTCCTTTATGGTAAATTGAAAGAAGAAGTTTACAGGAGACCGCCACCAGGGTTCAGTGATGGAGACAAAGTATGGAAACTTAACTGATGCATATATGGACTTAAGCTATCTGCGAACGAATGATATGCTCTCTTTGCTAAATTCTTGACCTGCAAAGATTTTACTCCATCACACCAAAACCCCTGCATGTTTATCCACAACAAGTTCGAATGCTACATATCGCTGTACGTGGACGACATTGCAATATATTTGGCTGATACCCCCCACCTGAATACCGTCACCAAAGACCTGAAAACGGCATTTAAGATCTCGGATCTCGGGCAAGCCTCATTTCTAGCCGGCCTACATATTACATATAGATCAGACGGTATTGCTCTTACCCAGGAACGATACATCGGTACTATACTCTCTTGATTTGGAATGCACAACTCGAACACGGTATCCATCCCCTTACCAAAAGGCATTACACTTATGAAAAGGATTACGCAACCACCAAAAGAGCAAGTTACCACATACCAATCAATGATAGGTTCCCTCATGTACCTCGTTACCGGTACAAGACCCGATCTAGCGTATACCATTTCCGTTCTCACACAATTTTCTTCTTACCCTACCGACAAACATATAAAGACTGCTAAACATGTATTTAGATATGTTAACAGAACACGAAACCTTGGCCTATTTTACCCGTACACAACAACCAACGCTATCGATGTTTATGTTGACGCTGACTTTGCTTGCTGTCACGATACCAGAACATCCACCTCCGGTTACATTGTTCTATTCAATAACGGTTCTGTCTCCAGGCTTTCAAAGAAACAAGCCTCCGTCGTCAAATCCACAACCGAAGCAGAATTTGTTGCTCTGTCCTACGGCACCCGCCACATCAGATGGCTTCTGAAAGGCCTCGCCCACCTTCGCCTTCATTTTCCGATCACTATGCACGCCGATAATACCAGTGCCAATTTGTTAGTGGTCAATAGGCTTCGTTACGGCCCCGTTTCCGAGGAGCGGGGACAAAATAACATAGGTTATTCTGATTAACTGGTCGAAAAAATCATCCAAATGGGACAAGAACTGACTGAGATAGAGCTCTTTGAAGTTTGACATCTTCACAGAGCTCTATCTCACTCAGTTTTGGTCCGATTTGGACGATTCCTTTTTTAATATGGAGTTAATAACCTGCCCTTGGCCCCCCGTTTGTCAGAAACAGGGCCCCGTAACGAACACTAGTGGTCAACCCTCAGATTAATGTTCGAACAAAGCATATCGGCGTTGACTTTTTTATCACGCGCAAAGCTTTAGAAGACAACTTGTTCGTTCTCTTGAAGGTTGAATCAGATCACAATCTTGCTGATCTATGCACCAAAAGCTTGACGAAACCCACACATTAGCGAATGGTTGCTTTATTGGGCTGTAGATCATGTGGGGAAGTGTTGAAATTCTTTGTATATTTCCTATGTATATTCAACACACTACCATGTGTTCTTTTACTTAGTTTGTGTTTTAGCTCCAGCTGTCCACCGCTTACATTACTACAGCTAAGATATATATTATGGTGTTCTATTGTTTATTTCAGCATAATATCTCGGGATTTAACATGTACTTTCCAATCTCGTGTTTCGGATTTTACCGTTGTTTATGCATCTTTTATGCACTATTCTTGGTCATGATATTTCAAATAATCGCTCCACACCCTTTTGTTGTCACGCATGGTATTTGGGATTTACGTGGCTGGATTTCAGGGTGAAACATTTTCGCACTTATGTTTCTTACATTGTTTTCCCTATATTTCTTACATTGTTTTCCCTATATTTCTCTTGCGCATATGGATGCGCACTTTTCTATAAATAAGCTGCTACCGCCCACCTGGTTTAGAAGAATTAAGAACTGGAACTCCTACCAATCCCTTCCTCACTTCTCGCTAAGCGTATCTCGCAACCCCCTTTGTACTTGCGAAGTATTATCCACATGGAATAGATTGTACCGCATTCACATTTTGAACATAATAGTAGCGGGTTTTTCTGATATACTGGAGTGGCTTTTCTTGTTGCTTGTTGGGTAGCACTTGGGTACTTCCATGTCGGTAATGTATTCAGAAATAGGTATTATTAAGATTTTAGACCTTTTTACCACAATCAAACATTACTAGTGAGAGCGACTTGTATCTCCATGCCCACAATAGGCATCTCTGTTAACACAGGGCACATTGGCCAAGAAAAGGTATAGTGTGAGCGCTGTTTGAAAAAGGGATGAAACGTTCCAGTAGCCGTTAAGGCCACATACTAAAACAACCCCTCAATGAACTACTAGATTGGACATTTTGTGAACTGCATTGGACTTGTATTAATTATTCTCAGAAACTAAGTGTTCTGTCTTGTAAGAATACTGAATACAACCAGTTTAAATTAATATAAAAAACAGAATGAGAAAGCAAAGAAGCCTGTCTAAGGCCACAAGAGGGGCCATGATTATTGAACTATATAAATACAATACAATGGGTTTTGTAGAAAGGGGATTTGTTTTAAATATTCCACAAGACACTATAGGCATGACCTGTAAGTGCGTAGCAGTAAGGGAAACAATATTGGATTGGTAAGAAGATATTAAAACTAATTATTAAATAACAAGATGCTTGTGAGCATATCAGCAAAAGTGGATATGGCGACTAATATACTAGCATTCTATCCAGCCACTAGCGATCTATTTTCTATGTCCCATGCGGTCTCTGTGTTCTGACTTCCATTGCAATATCCCTAACCTTAAGTGGTTGAGTGGGTGAAAAATATTTTTGCTGATATCAAGATTATCATAAAGCATGTAGTTATGATTAGAATTGGAACTAGCATTAGGAGTTTCAGGTTTGTAGTGTTGGTATCTTGTGTAATCTCTGGGTTGATGGCTTTTGACATTGGCTGCTAATTAGTAGGTAGGCACCTCACATTTGGGTCAGGGGTTTGTCTATAACGCGTGAACTGCTACATTTTCCATATAGCCTGCAATATATGTGGAGAAAATTTGGAAGCTTGGTCGAACTTTGCCATCAGCACAGTCGATCAGGATAGTGGCATGCGCCACGTGCTCTATGGGTCTAAAGATGAGTTGGAATATATCTTGTAGGGTATAAGGGTTAATGTTCCTCTAATATTGGTAGGCCTTAGAGAACTTGGAGAATTTGGGGAACGCAGCAATCAGGCGAGAAGCAGAACAACCATGAATCACAGGCTAGTATACTGGGCTAATGGAAGATTTCTGATTGTAGAATAGATAGTGAATAATTTCTTATCAAGCCAGAAGTGGGTGAGGTTAGTCTGATCTCATATTTCAATTACTGGAACAATGATATTATCTGCCAGAAGCATCTCCTATAACCACTGAGCTAAGGTCTGCCAAAGGAGGGGGGACAGGGAGGCTCTACTTGCACGTACTACCACCGATCCAGCAGATCAATTTCTACATATTTTCTGTGTCCGTTGGGTCATATTCATGCCCTGGCGTGTAGACCAAGTAGTCTCAGTATGTGATCTGGTGAAGGAGATAGCTGACACAACGTAGTACGTTGCTGTAAAAAGGAATAGCAAAGTTCTCTGGCCATCCGTAACTCGCACTTTGACTCATTTCCGATATTGACTGTATAGATCGAGTAACTGGAGGTAGTTCTCCAGCCTGTGCATACAGTTATACACCACAGATTCAGCATTTCCTAGGCCACTCATAATGTATTCATTGATTGATGATTGGGATACTTTTCTTGCAATGAATAAGAGATATTTATTAATTAGTGATTTGAACACTTTTCTTGCAATGAACTAGGATACGTGTTTGAAAACTTGCTTGCTATTGAATTGTCCTCATGGGGCCTTGCACAGGTTACCGTGTTTGTCCTCAAACCTGTGAACATCACTGAGTGCTTCTTGGGCACGTTTATAATAGATTTGGTTGCCAATAGAGGGAGAGGAAGCATTGTCGATTACTTCAATATCAAACTTAGATGCAAGGGGTCAATAACAGGAGTTCCGCTCCCATTGATTTGTGCCTGGATCAGATTTATTATTGGAATCTTGGCCTTGGCGCATATCTTAGTTATGAAACACTTCTGTTTCCATATGTTTGAGAAGATTCTTACATGATAAATATTGTATAGTAGAGGCGAGAATAATGTTCACACCTGCATGGGTAGTTCGCAAGTGCTTCCCATATGCATCAGAACTGGTGTATTTTCCACAGCAGAATAGACATTTGCTAGGCATTGTGGACTTTGCTCAATTGATCCTGTGGGCTCGAGGTAGATTCAATGGTAGGGCTATGTTGAGTGTTGACTACAATGCGGGTGGATTACATGTGGGCCTATATCATGATCTAGTTATTGATAGATTTAGTGTAGGCATCATATACCATCAGGTATAATTTCTTTGAACTTTTAAGATGGCAAAGATTATTTTCCTGCACAAATACGCTTATCATGATTCATTTATTAAAGTTGAATCAGACAATGGCAGAGACCTAGCATAGAGTGTCAGATTTGCATTCACTTATCAAATCATGACATGCAATGAGTCTTTTAAACCATATAGAGGATGTAGGAGTTTGATATATAAAGTGAATTGACATCATACTAGAAGAGCTTCATACCAAGATTCATCTCACACTCAGAACCTTGACAAGAGCCACAGTTTTCACATCATATAACAGGTTGATTCCTGTCTCATGAAATTACAATAGAACTGGTGATAGACCAGCTAGCGCTAGTGCTAAGGGAGGCTTCAACCAACTAGTAGCTAAAGAGATAATAATTGAAGAGCAAATTGGATGCAGGGATCTCTGTTCAACCAAGTGTTTTCTTAGACTGAAGGTGTGTCGAACTCAGCCGTCGCCTGCTAGCCAGGAGACTGTTTTATATAAATAAATCAAGAGCAATAGCCTTCCTGCAATAACGATCATTACCAGTAGCTACGCATATACCTGAATCTAGTGTTTGTTACAATAAAGGGCGGGGCGGGTTTTCACGCAGCAGACCCTGCCCTTACACGGGACCTGGGTGGGTATTTTCCTGGGAACTTGAATCCCCACCCCGCCCTTGGCCCAGGCCGACCCCGCCCCCGCCCCGGGCCCACCCGCACACATTCCCTGGATGGGCCCCTTTTGTTACCACCTATTTTTAATGGGGACCCGTCTGGGGTATGGCTGGGATGGGAGCCTGAGCGGGGACAAGAGCACGGCATGCCAAAAAAGACACCCCGCCTCAGGCCATTGAGTGGGGCGGGACTAGTGTTCGTTACGGGGCCCCGTTTCTGACAAACGGGGCGCCAAGAGCAGGTTATTAACTGCATATTAAAAAAGGAATCGTCCAAATCGGACCAAAACTGAGTGAGATAGAGCTCTGTGAAGTTGTCTAACTTCAAAGAGCTCTATCTCAGTCAGTTCTTGTCCGATTTGGATGATTTTTTCGACCAGTTAATCAGAATAACCTATGTTATTTTGTCCCCGCTCCTTGGAAACGGGGCCCCGTAACGAAGCCTAGGCGGGACGGCGAAAAGAGCTGTGAGCACGCATTTTTTGGGGCCCGGTCCGCCCCGTAATTCACTCTACCAGAATCCTGTAATCCTGCAAGAACAAAGAGTCATGGCTCAGCCTCCATCAGAGTTGCATGACCATTCAATACCCGGAATTGTAAATATAAACTTTAACCAAACTACATATAGCATACTATAGTATAGTAACATATCTGACTCCGAGACAGTGGCGGAGCTGCAACCAAATCAAATAATCCAAATATATATCAAACTAAACATAGGACATCCTACACAGCCCCTGCTGCTGTCTACCGTTACTGGAATATGTACACATGTTACAAGTCGTGACAGAGACAGGGAACCTTACAAAAGAGAGACCACTCTGGGGAGTTGAGGTAGGTAGGATGGAGAGAATAGTTGAGGGCCAGCATATTTTAATTTCCCGGAAGCTGTGTAATGAACTCTACCTATCAGCTATGGCTTTCAGCAATGTGTTCTAGCTTCAACCTTGATCTTGACTCTGCTACCCATTTTTTGAAATTTGCCTTCTTAAGTGCCCTGTCAACTATTTAGATATTAATTAAGCTAATGACACGATATCACTCTTGCATACCAATATCCAATCATGTTGTAATTGTGTCTCAATTTGTGAATGTGGAATGGTAAAGACTTTGCACATCTTTTGCTTACTGTATCATTCTTACTTATTATCCAAAGAGAGGTGCCAAAAGGCCAAACATAAATAGGGAATGTAAGTAACCTTATCCGTCATGAAAAGTAACCAGTTTCCTGTCTTCAGCCCCGAACGCATCATAAGTACCAACTGAGTGTGCGCCTCCAAACATGGAGAGTGCAATGAAGCCTAGCTGATACACAAATAGCTACACAGTAATCAAGACCCAACTGATGATGGCTCACTACAACAAAAGATGCAACCCCATGGAGCGCAATCATATATGAAAGAAACACTTTAGATAAAGCGGTTCTTTGAGGGCAATGGAAGACTCAGACAATTATCAGAAATTCAACAAATGACACACCTGGCAAATATACATAACTGAAGTTCCCTCTATTCATCTTCTGGTTGCCTTTGGTAGCATGGATAATGTATGGCCTTTTTGGTAACTGAGAACATGGGGGTGACCAGAGTCAGGTGAATTGTCAAGAAATTAGTGTTTGGTGGTGCAAATGAAAAATCTGTTGATCGGGAACCCTGGGTGACCAATCAGGTAGGCAACCTGCATGATTTTCCCCGGTAGTAGAAGCATGCAATAATCATTCCTTTGTCCACATCGGTCATCTCCTTGCTGGCCGCTTTGGGATTTTTTTTTTTGGAGTGGCATGTTTTTGCTTTCTGGGACGCTTAACCATGTTGTAAATAAATAAAAAGGAAAGGTAGGACAGGAACTGGTTTGATAGTATATACGAAAAAACACGATCACGAAGGTTGGGATATTGTACTTCAGTGGTTTAGCGAGGCTGGATGACTAATCTCAAACACTTTCACGAAGACCTTTGCCGAGTGACTGTATGTTGTGATAACAACCATAATTTTCAAAGTGCGAACAATAATAAATTCCTATGTTATGATAGCATGGTATCATATCGGCGATAATCAAAATCCTGGATAGTGGAGTGTGGCTGCGCTGGGGGGGAGAAACAGTATCTTTGTGCGTATACGGTACTACAAGTAGGGTACAAGGGTAAGTCCGGCGCGGTGCCATGAAAAGTCGAGGTTTATTTCCTATTCTAGCAGTGCGCGCGACTTTATTCCCCCCTAACAAAAAACGCCACATAACGGGTTCGTATGGGGGAAAACCCAAATTACTGTATATGGGGCGCGCCCGACTTTAGGTACCCCTCGAGTACAAGACAAGAGTATTGGACATCTTCGCCTCAGAGGGGTGATGTAGCGCCTCGGAAATTTTGCGAAAACTAGTTGGTGGTCACCGGGTACTAAGTAACTCGCTTACTCCAAGGATGGACTGGGGCATTACTCTAGTAGACAGCTTCTTAGAGGAGCGCCCCTCTCTCACAAAATCAAACATACCCCTTCAACTTTATTTGGTTTGGGGCATGCCGTGTGCATCTATTGGATAGCAAGGTAGCATTGTGTAACACAAATGCGGCAAAGGATGTGTTGGTGTGTTGTTCTATCTCTACCTCCCCAAGTCCATCGACTGCAATACCGGTATCATACCTCGATAACCTACCTAACCTTCCTGAGAACGCATTCAACGAGACAGCCGATACATTTGAGGAGATGAATCCGGTTGCGCACCAAAGCCCCGCGATCTCAATAACCAGCAACTGTGGTAATATCACGGACAGTTTTAAAAATGTGTCGAATAAGTATGATATATCAATAGCCGATGAGAAGAGTGCGGTTCTGAAATGGCTATCACCCCTCGAACCTCGCGAAAGACATCAGACTATAGGCATGGATCGGATGCCAGGGGTGGGCGACTGGCTTCTTCTTACAAACGAGTTTATTCGGTGGAACCAAGGGGCTGACGCGGGTGCCAAGCATGTCTTATTTTGTTATGGCGATCCCGGTGTTGGAAAGACTTATCTTAGGTATGGGTGGCAGCTACCCTTAAATAGTATGGACGAAGCTAAACAGTAGCAATAACAGCTCCCTTGTGATCGATACACTATGTGATCAGGCCGATGCGAGCAATATTGCTGTAGCATGTGTGTACTGCGACTTCAACGCTCGGGAACAATCGGCGACGGCGTTATTTGGAGCACTGTTAAAGCAAGTTGTCAGCGCACTAGAGCCTATCCCGGATCAAGTACAGAAGGCCTTTGGTGATTCGAAGAGAGGGGTGGGCGGTCGCCGACTCCTGCTGCCTGATATTCTCAAGATGCTATCCAAGTCATTGTCATGTTTGCGGAGGGTATTCATCTGCATAGATGCATTGGATGAGTTTCCCGCGAAGCACCGGCCAGAACTTTGGGAATCCTTGCAGCAGATAATCCTCAAGTGTACGAACACCCGGCTATTCCTTACCGGGAGGCTTCACATACGAGGCGAGGTGCAAAAATATTTCCCTGGCAGTGCCAATATGTTGCGGATTAGTTCTGGGGCTCGTGATATTAGATTATATCTTGAGATGAAGCTGAGGAGAGAGTTTGAACTGGATGCAATGGACAAGGAATTGGAAGCCGATATTCTAAGAATTATCCCGGAGGTGGTCTCGGGGACGTATGTGTTCTCTCAAGATGATGAATTGTAGGGGTAGAACTAACCATGATCTTTAGATTCCTCCTTGCCTCTCTCAATATGGATGCAGTCCTTGCAGAGGTGACCATTCACCAGAGGAGACGAGCACTTCATAGGATCACCAAGGGCCTTGGTTTACAAGATGCATATGACACGACATTGGGTCGGATAAAACAGCAGGGTGGAAGCAAATCAAAGCTTGGAATGGAAGCGCTCATGTGGATATCTCACTCTAAGCGCCCCTTGGAATCAGAAGAGTTATGCCGTGCCCTAGGGGTAGAATTGAGGACGGAAGATTTTAGCATCCAGAACGTACCCTCAATAAGGACCGTACTAGGTTACACCTTAGGACTTGTTACTATTGACGAACAGACATCAAACCCCCGGCTCCTGCATTTCACACTTCAGGAGTATCTAGGACAACATCCCACGCTATTTGTAACGGCGCACTCGATGATGGCCGAAATCTGCCTCACTTATCTGAACAGTCAGTCAGTTCGGACCCTGCCCCTTGATCACTATGAGGCCCCGAAGACAACACCGTTTCTTGAATATGCTACATGTTACTGGGGAGCCCACGCGGCCGGGGGAGTGACAGAGCCAGTGAAATCTCTAGCGCTGCCACTCCTTAACGGATACGAGAACCATGTATCAGCTGCTGTTCTGTGGAGAAGCAAGATACGTGAGTGGTGGTGGTTAGAGGAGGATGTTCAGGGAATTACTGGACTCCACGCCATCGCATTTTGGGGGATTGCAGAAATTGGGGTAGCTGTGCTGGGGGTGAAGGGACGTCAAGTGAATAGGCGTGATTCTCGGGGCTGGACACCATTAATGTGGGCTGTTAAATACAAAAATAGAAGGATGGTGGAGCTATTTCTAGAGCAGGAGGATATCGAACTCGAAACAGGAATTACAGATGGTCGCAAAGTACTCTCGTTTGCTGCCGGGCTGGGCAATGAAGATGCAGTGAGGCTGCTTCTAGATCGCGGGGATGTCAATCCCAATTCAACGGACAGCAATGGCCGAACACCCCTATCATTCGCTGCCGCGGAAGGACAGGAAGGTGTAGTGAAGCTACTTCTAGAACGGGTGGATGTTAGCCCCGATTCACCCGACCGCTGTAGTCAAACACCTCTATCGTTCGCAGCCACGAGTGGAAGGAAAGGCGTAGTGAAGCTACTTCTGGAACGGGGCGATGTCGATCCCAATTCACGAGATGACAAGGGCCGAACACCCCTATCGTTCGTTGCCGAGCAGGGACTGAAAGATGTAGTAAAGCTACTTCTCGAGCGAGGGGATGTCAAACCCGATTTACCAGATAGCAATGGCCGAACATCCCTATCATTCGCTGCCGAGAGGGGACAGGAAGATGTAGTAAAGCTACTTCTCGAGCGAGGGGATGTCGATCCCAATTCACCAGATAGCAACGGCCGAACACCCCTATCGTTCGCTGCCGAGAGGGAACTGGAAAATGTAGTAAAGCTACTTCTCGAGCGGGGTGATGTCGATCCCGATTCATCCGATAATAATGGTCGAACACCCTTATCATTTGCCGCCGGGAAACTTCGGTTGCCCAACGAGGCCAGGAGTATATTCTCCGGTCCTGGGAGACATGAAAGCGTAATCAAACAACTTCTGACACGGGGAGATGTCGATCCCAATTCACCAGATGGCAATGGTCAAACACCCCTATCGTTCGCTGCCGAGAGGGGACATGAAGATGTAGTAAAGCTACTTCTCGAGCGAGGGGATGTCGATCCCAATTCACCAGATAGCGATGGCCGGACACCCCTATCATTTGCTGCGGAGAACCTTCCGTACCCCGATGGGATCGAGGACCGATTCGCGTATTATCTGGAACAGGAAAACGTAATGAAACTACTTCTAGAACGGGATGATGTCGATCCCAATTCACCAGATAGGAATGGTCGAACACCCCTATCGTTCGCTGCCCAGAAGGGACAGGAAGATGTAGTAAAGCTACTTCTCGAGCGAGGGGATGTCGATCCCAATTTACCAGATAAGAATGGCCGAACACCCCTATCATTTGCTGCTGAGAACCTTCCGTACCCCGGTGGGATGGAGGGCAAACTCTCTTATGCTATGCAACAGGAAAACGTAATCAAACTACTTCTAGAACGGGACGATGTCGATCCCAATTCACCGGATGGGAATGGTCGAACACCCCTATCGTTCGCTGCCGAGAGGGGACAGGGAAATATAGTAAAGCTACTTCTCGACCGAGAGGATGTCGATCTCAATTCACTAGATAGCAATGGCCGAACACCCCTATTGTTCGCTGCCGAGAGGGGACGGGGAGATCTAGTAATGCTACTTCTCGACCGAGAGGATGTCGATCTCAATTCGCCAGATAGCAATGGCCGAACACCCCTATCGTTCGCTGCCGAGCGGGGGTGGGGGGATGCAGTAAAGCTACTTCTAGAGCGGAGGGATGTCAATCCCAATTCACCAGATAGCGATGGCCGAACACCCCTATCGTTCGCTGTCGAGTGGGGGTGGGAGGATGCAGTAAAGCTACTTCTGGAGCGGAAAGATGTCGATCCCAATTCACCAGATAGCAATGGCCGAACATCCATATCGTTCGCGGCCCAGAGGGGTCAGGAAGATGTAGTAAAGCTACTTCTCGAGCGAGGGGATGTCAAACCCGATTCATCAGATGGCAATGGCCGAACTCCCCTATCATTCGCTGCCGAGAGTGGACAGGAAGATGTAGTAAAGCTACTTCTCGAGCGAGGGGATGTCGATCCCAATTCACCAGATAGCAATGGCCGAACATCCCTATCGCTCGCTGCCGAGAGGGGACAGGAAGATGTAGTAAAGCTACTTCTCGAGCGAGGGGATGTCAAACCCGATTCACCAGATAGCAATGGCCGAACACCCCTATCATTCGCTGTCGAGTGGGGGTGGGAGGATGCAGTAAAGCTACTTCTTGAGAGGGGGGATGTCGATCCCGATTCACCAGATAGCAACGGCCGAACACCCCTATCGTTCGCCGCCGAAAGGGGAGAGGAAGACGTAGTAAAGCTACTTCTCGAGCGAGGGGATGTCGATCCCAATTCACCAGATAGCGATGGCCGAACACCCCTATCGCTCGCTACCGAGAGGGAACTGGAAAATGTAGTAAAGCTACTTGTCGAGCGGGGTGATGTCGATCCCGATTCATCCGATAATAATGGCCGAACACCCCTATCGTTCGCTACCAAGGAGGGACAGAAAGGTGAGGTCCGGCTACTCCAGGAACGGGGGGGTGTTGGAATGCCAACCTCCACAATAAATGAGAATGCTTCATTCGAGGAAGTAAGATACCCACTTACTTCAACTCAGTCCTCCGCTTTACACAGAGTAGATGATCCTCCACCTGACCCTTCAATATCTGGTTCTGTCCTATCTGGGTCTCCTCTAAGACAGCTTCTACCGCTCAAACAATCCCCACCAGATCAAATGCACTCACCCCCGGCCCCACCTGCCCCCATCCCTACTCCCGGTTCTAGTCCCGTCTTTCCTTTTTTCCTCCAGACCTTAATCCTACTAATTTTCTCATTTTTCGCGCTCATGATATGCCATTGGTATGGGGATTCTCTTGAATTATTTCATGCAGTCTGCCCTGCCTCACCGTGAATAGTACTTCAGTGTTGGTTGGATTCGTTATGTTTTATAGTTTCTTCTGTACGATACTCTTCCTTTTTTCCGCTTCAATTCATCTCTTGATCGAGATTCACCTCGGATAGTATCTCTTGTGTATTTTTAATGTTGGGAGGTTATGGATGGCGCCAGTGTTCCCAGGCGTCCAGGGGCCCGGCGGGGCCCCGCGTGGTTCGCAGTCCCCCTGACAGGATGGGACGCCTAGCTGCAGTCCGTCCGGGGAGCACTAAGGGTAGGACGGCCGTCTTTGGGTAGGACGACGGGCCCTACAGGGTGAGACATGGGAGTAGGCAGGGGGAGTGGACGGCGGGGGACGGCCGGGGACGGCGAGAGTGATGTCTCATGATTTCGACCTGGGTGGTATAGTACTAGAGATCCAAGCGCTAGGGCTATAGTCCCTAATAGTTCGTCAGGTCCTCTCCCTCCCGGGTGTAGTCCGTCCCGCCCTCCCCCGAAGACGGACGGACTGGACTGTTGGGAACACCGGCGGGGAGGTCAATCCTAATTCACAAGATAGCAACGGTCGAACACCCCTATTATCGCGTGCAGTGTTGATAGTGCCGAATATCCCTACATCACGCTAAAATGCCAACTAAATAGTTTCGCACTTTTCTGGAAGTGGCAATCGAGTGATATCAAAAGCATTTCAGCTGAAATTACGATGACGGAACTTTTTCCATTAACAGGAGCATTAAACATAATATGAGAGTAATCTTGCCTTCGGTTGTGAGGTAAGGCACCTGTTGATTTTACTAAGCAACATCCAGAGGCTTGTGAAAACATTACACTTCTATGGGGTTCAATCAGCCAATCAAAGGAAAACGCTAATATATCTAGGGTCTCTTAGCACGATGTAGGGAAATTTGGTACTATCACTACTGCAGCGGATATGCTACCATGAAGTAGTGAGAGCGTATAATGAGGCTAGTATCTGATTCAAGCACAGCAGATTCCGGGTACAGACGTGGATCAAGGAAGATCAATCGCATATAGCAGAGAAAAGGGGAGTAATAAAGAACTTAATCAAGACAGAGAAAAAAGAGGCAAAAGCTGGAATAACGGACAACGGTGGGCGGAGAACAGGAAATGACAGCGAGAGACAAAGAGCAATAGTGAAAAGAAAACAAATAAAGGGAAGAAAAAGCTACCTTATATCGATTTCACCCATAAACCATCCTCTCCGGCATACGTCTGAATGCATGCGCAATAATTCACTAGCCACCTTAGGAATGAACATGAGCAGATCAGGAACGAGGTTAGCTTGATGATGATGTTCTGAAGTACATTGGCATACAGCCCCTTGATGAGATTATGAATGAGCTGGACCCTCATAATCTGGCCAAGCATAGTTGACAATACTCAATCAGACTCATGTATGCTACATCATCATCAATTACTTCTATATATATTTGTGTCAGTAATCAGCTAGTGTTATTCCTTAAGAAATTCACGATCTCCCCTGCATACTCAATACACTGTTATTCACACAACACTACCCTGCTGCCTGTTGTACCTGCATCATTACAACTTGCCTTTCTCAAAATGTTCTTACCTGTATGTGCCTTTCAGACCCCTTATTCTGTGGTTGAAATGCAATCAGACATTCTGAGGGAAACAAATTGAGCAAATGACACAAGACACAAGTGAGGTTAGGATGTGATAATATGTAAGAGCTTAGCAATAAGCCAACATTGAGGTAGCAATTATGTAAAGAGTATCTTTGTCAAATTTGGCAAAAATTGGATAATTCAAAATTGAGTGAGGGGGGGCTCCAGAAGTTTCGTGATGAAAGTGACTAACTTGGCAAGTTGCGATTCAAGAAGTTTGCGTCCAATAGGATTCAACTTATAACATGATATATAAGAGGTTTGAGCTTCAGCCAGCTTACAGATACTTCCTTTCAGTGCACACGCGGACCAAGTATTGTAAAGCCTCGAATCCCCTCACCCTCTCTGCAAATGATTGGTTTATCTTAATATTATTGGAGAAAATAGGATTGGATCTAAAACTTGACACAAGCTGTATTTGAGTATTCAATCAAAACTATGTCTGACTACTGATTATCAGGCTGGTCCCAGCTAGTAGCTTAAGAGAGATGATAGATAGAAGAATAAGCAAACCAAAACTGGCGATAGTGATAATATCAGAAATAGAACTTGCAATGAGGGATTCATTGCCCATGGCTAGGGATGTAAAGGAAACTATCAGTCAGCTACTAGCTAATACAGTTAGGCTTTTCATTCTTAATAAAGCATGACTAAGAATTGTGGAGCATGAGAAGCAAGAGCTGGAGAAATAATAAAGTGAAGAGGAAACGATTATAAGGCAGATAATTAGGTAGTTGGGGGTATGGGAGGGGTGGGGGATACGCAGATCATAGGATGGGTACGTCGGTAAAAAGGTGGCCTGCGTCAGATGGGGTAGTGTTGCGTCCTGACTCTCCTAGCCTGGACTCTGCGTTGTGTCCGTCCTGTGGGTCCTGTACCCATGTCTCCCATCTGGTTGCGTCTGGTGTGTTCAGAGACCCTGGCCTACACTGGGTTCCGTCCGGACACATGCAACTAAGCAACCCTGCCTCCCATGCATTCTGAATTAAACCTCAATACCATCGCATATCAGGATTCACCACTACCCCAGATTCTTCTTTCAGCCTTCTTTGTGTTCCAGCCTCGATGTGAGCAAGGAGTATTTCTTGGCAAAGAAAATATAGTTAGTCCTGGCGCCTGGTGAGAAAGCCATTATACCCTTAATCATAAATTTGCCCTAAAGACCCCAAGTCTCACTGGCACTGGCACTCAGAGTTCTATTTTCAGAACATTATCTTTGAATGAGTGAAAATGCCAGCTCACTCCACTGGCAGTCTGAAAGTGAGTGATGGCCGTAACACTCTCACGTCTAGCATAGTGCTTGGTGCTATCTCGGCACTTAGCCTCAAACTAGACGTAACCCGAGAGACTCTTTTCATCACAATACACAACATCCACACTCCCGGGCCACAGCTGCAACACTCCACCACAGCCAGACAATCAATCCTAAATCCGACACTTGGAGGTTCCTGGGCTCGATGCCAGCTATCTAGCGGTTTAAGATTCATCCCCAGAGGGATATTATTCATGAAGTTACAGGGCTGAATGGGGTGGGGTACTAGTAATCCCAGAGCTCGATGGCAGATGCCTCTACAACGACCGCTCCAATCCTGAGTCTGATTGAAGGAGACTGTTGGGCTCGACGCCAGCTACGCAGCGGTATAAAGGACGTCTCTGTGGCATCAAAACCTATGAAATCGCTGTCCCTTGTGAGAGATGTCTTTATAGCTACTCTGGCGATCCCAGAACTCGATGGCAGATTCCTCCACAAGTGTTTGACCGATTCAGGATCCGATTGCGGGGGATTGTTGGGCTCGACACTGGCTACGCAACCGTATAGAGGACATCGCTGTGGCATCGGAACGCAGGAGATTCGTGACCCTTGTGGGAGTTGTCTTTATATGTACCCTGGCGATCTCACTGCTGGATGGCAGATTCCTCCACAGCCACATGACCGATTCTGGATCCGATTGCGGGAGGTTGTTGGGCTTGACGCTGGCTACGCAACGGTATAAGGTATGTCTCTGTCACATGGAGACTCACGAATCCGCTGCCTTCTGTAGAGGGTGTCATAGGTATGAAGCTGGCGATACTTTGCTCGACAGCCGATTACTCCACAACCTCGGGACAGGATGTCATGCTCTTTGTGGAAGGTTGTTGGGCTCGATGTGAGCCACGCAATTGTATAAGGGACGTCCCTGTCGCATCAAAGCTCAGGACTCCGCTGACCCTTGTGAGCATTGTCTTTAGAGGTACAATGGCGATCCCAGAACTCAATGGCAGATTCCTCCATAACCATTTAACAAATCCTGAATCTGATTGTGGGAGGTGGTTGGGCTCGATACCAGCTTCACAATGGTATAGGATCTATCTCTCCGCGATATCTATTCATGAAGTTCCAAGGCTGAATAGGGTAGGGTACTGGTGATCCCACAACTCGATGGCCGATCTCTCCACGACCAGTGCTCCGATTCTGGGTCTCATTGCGGGAGGTTGTTGTGCTCGACGCCAGCTACGCAGCGGTATATGGCACGTCTGTGTCGCATGGGAACTCATGAAGTCGCTGACCATCATAGTAGTTGTCTTTATAGCGACATCAGCAAAAAAACAATTTTACTCCAGAAGGATAGGGCCCGCGTCCGGACGGCGTGCCTCCGCCCCATTCGTTCCGTGCGTCCTAAACGTCTGCCTTTGCGTCCTGTGCGTCCTGAACGTCCTGAACGTTCGGGCGTCCTAGGATTGCACCTCCTCCGCCTGGTGCCTCCCAACACCCTTGTTCCCGTCCTCACCACCCAGCGCACTTGTCACGCCCTGATTCCGTCCGAACACCCACCTTCAGTCTCTTCTCCCCCGGGGGTTTCTCAAGTAGACCTGCCAGATTCTGGGAGCCGGACTGCCTAGATTCGTCCGGGGACGCCCCATAATGCTTGCAACACCCTACCGACACTCGACGCGGACTCCTCCCCTTGTCCCCACCCTGCCGGCGCCCTTCGCGGACTCTTACCCTCGTTCGCACCCTGCCAGTCCCACTACGCAGACGCCTACCTTCGTCCACTTTCACCCTCTCGATTTCTAGCATAGCCTGTATATAATTTTATATATTTCATTAATGGTAGTCGGCTACACCCTTGTGGCCGAGTTGAATCTGGGTACCTCCATGGGAATTGCCATCTCACGCGTCCGGCTTCAACTCGGCCGTGTGCGTATAATACACAATTCTGTAGTCTAATCCACAACATATTTCACAAATTCGCTCTACTCTCACGGCCGAGTTGAATCCTGGCACCAGGGCGGCAATTGCTATCTTAAGCCTCCGGCTTCAACTCGGACGTGTGCATATTATACACAATCCAATAGTATAGAATAATCCAATATATTTCATTAAACGTCCACAGATCAATCCTGTGATTTACGCTCCATTGGCCCTCCCCCGTGGGAATTACATGCGCCTGTCCAATCACGGTCGCTATATCAACCATTCACATCTCTCGACCACTACGCCCCTTCCTGACTCGTATATGTCCGCTTGCGAGATGGAATCTACCAGAGTTGATCGGATTGAGTACGCGAAGTAGTGCTAGGTGCCGGACACCAGCGGCCTCGCAGAAGACATTTCTTATTTTGAAAAAGGCTAACAGTTGCGCCACCCCCCGCCCCCGAAGATCTTCATAACTGTCCTCTCCGCCTGCCTGGATCCATACCCAATCATTTCTGGGACCCCCGCTACGGAAAGCCATTGTTCAGGTGCTGCGGGCTCGCTGAATCTGGAAAACATCCGTTTCCTGAAAGTCAGCGACGGGAATTTCATGGTGCGTAAATTGCTCTACGGGAAGTAACCCCAGTTCGGTAGGGTCAGAAGACAGCGGATGGTCATCCGCTACAGTCTGCTTGGTAAAACATAACATCTCCTCCATTATGTCCCCAGAATCGATTTTGCAGGTTCTGCAGAGCTCGGTCAGCGTGCTGACGTTCTTCATCCGGCCTTTGAGAATTCTCCGAGGTGCAGCCAGTGTATCCCTCCCCGTGGCTTCTATTGCGACAACATTTTCTGCCTTCAAAAGAACATCTAGTGTCTGTCGCCTGATTCATAGGGCATGCTGGTGGCCATAGTGTGACAAGATCTGGCAGGCAGCTTCATTTTTGTTTGACCTGTGGTAGCCCTCTTTGATTTGATCCTTATGTGCTAGCTCACCGATCTCGGTAGAATACATTGATATGGATCCAAAACGTCGTACGTGGGAGGCAAAGTGACTAAGATAGTGCATTTTGATGAAGTTGAACTGGTTTTCGCAGCGGATCAAATCCGCACGCTGATCAACCCTCTGAAGTCTTTCTTGATTCGCCTGCCAACGCCGTTTGGCCGCAGAGGTACGGTGAATCTCATGAGCACGTTCATTGGCGATTAGTTCCGGTAACTCCTGATCATGGCGGTTTGCTTCCGCATGGGTAGCTTTCGAGGTACAGAATTCAAGGAAAATGTAGTTCGTCTGGTGAAATGTCAGCAGATACCTTTCCAGGTAGGAAAGTGTATCTGGTGTATGGCTGCGATATTGGGCCATGAGGGAGAAATCAACCAGAGTACTAACACACTTCAAGGCATGCTGAAAATCGTGATGCTGAGAAGTGTCCGGGTTTCGCAATGCGGACACCAGTACGGCCGAAATACACCGGCCAAGGTTGCGCATTTCCTTTCCCTGCCATGTGTGACTTCTCGATAGGCCTTTTTTGGTACACTGAATCCCGGATAAGGCGCAATTTCTTTCCAAGCATCGTCGAATGCCTGCTGCCGTTTATCCTTTTTCAGGAACCATTCTACCCATTGCATCATATGTTTGAATAGGCTGAGGTAAATGTTGTGCAAGAGGTCCGGCTTGTGTAGGTCGGACGGGTTCACTCGGTGCAGTCCGGTGAATACATTCCAGCCTATTTTCACGCCCACCTGCCGAAAATGGTGTTCGTTACGGGGCCCCGTTTCTGATATACCGGGCTCCAAGAGCCGGTTATTAACTGCATATTAAAAAAGGAATCGTCCAAATCGGACCAAAACTGAGTGAGATAGAGCTCTCTGAAGATGTCTAACTTCAAAGACCTCTATCTCAGTCAGTTCTTGTCCGAATTGGATGATCTTTTTGACCAGTTAATCAGAATAACCTATGTTATTTTGTCCCCGCTCCACGGAACCGGGGTCCCGTAACGAAGCCTAGCCGAAAATACTCCCGGGTGCTACCAGCTTCTCCCGACTCAAGCTGCCTAGCTTTGTCTTCATATATGGTGTAGTCGCGGACCTCATATACATCCCGCGGATTTGCACCAACCTCGTTGCATGGAACCTCACACTTTGGGCATGACTTGCGGCCTATCCCATGAAAGGTCGTATGTTCAGCATGGTCCGCAATCCAGGCCAACAGGATGGGAAAACAAAGGCGTGTTTTACCATCCGCACAATCCATAACCATGCCTTCATGGGAAACATAGTGCAAACGTGCGAGGACAAGATCAAAGACAGCCCGCAGAGAATCCGCATTGATTTGCCGTTGGGTTTCATCGGCCCGGCTTGATTTACCAGTGAGCTTTGGCTGTACTGGCAGCAATGCCACAAGTAGGACTGACATTTTGGCAGGGCTGTTTTTCGTCTTGGAAAGGATATTGCTGATTGTCATGTAGACTAGCCAGGCTTTCTTGTCCCCCGAAAAATTAGTTAGGTGAGTCTGGTCCGACAATCCGATAATAGGTACCACAGTTGACCCGGCAGGCAGAGTATTCTACCAGCAAATGCAATAAACCCTCAGCACTAGAAACAGAGAGCACTTGCACATGTCAGGACATATTTCATACCTGCGTATCCCACCACCAGTCCGCCGTATGCATCTCCGAGTATAATCGCTCCCCACTTGAATTGTATTCCCGCACAGGCGCGTAGACCATCTGTGATCTATATGCAACCTGGCGGATCAGGAAACGAACGCAGTCAATCACATTCCGATAATAGAAAGTTGTGGCATGGTGACCATCGTCAATTGCCGCTTCAGTCCACACCAGGTAAGTACCAAACGTGTCCAGTTCGTCAAGATGTTGTCGCATAGTATACGCTGACCGGAACGAACTGCCATCCGTACCACCCAATCCGTGGGCAAAGTACGCGTCAATCTGGGACTTGGCTACCTTTTTCTGGCCAAACCAACTAGCTAAATTAAAGTCGACTTCCGACGAGAAAGGGCTCCTGGGGTCATTTGTTGTGGCCAAATTGAGCACTGTATAGTTAACAACATCGCCGAGTAGTCTTCCAGCACCTGGAATAATCTCTTGGCTGGATGGGCGCCCGCGAGCCGGTGGTTCGGAAGTGTCCTCTGCATCTGAATCGTCTTGCCTATCATTTTCTATCTCGTTATATGCCCCCTGGTCTTCAATCTCCAGCTCTGGATCAGATTGATAGTCTGAGTTGTCCGGATCCTCGTTTTCATGCCGGCTGAAAGCGGTCGGCTGCGGTGAGCCCTGGTCTGCAGTTGAACCGACTCGGAGGGATAGAACAATATCAAGATGCATTGTTTCAAGGTTCTTTTCATATGCAGCTGCCTGTTGATAGCGTCGCCTGCAATAAGGACACTTGGTTGAGTTTGAGGTCATCGTGTTCAAGTGTGGTGTTTTTCTTTCAAGTGGTCGGACGGAGCGGACGTGTGCTGATGAGGTGAGACGGCCTGCGGCTGATTTAGTCTTGCAAGAACAAAAGGAGACTTCTTTCAACAGGCGGGGGATAACTTCAAGCTTGTTTGATAGGATGGCGAACAGGTCCGGACGTTTAAACTGTCATTCACTACTATTAACTCTGACGATCAACTTGTGAAATTGAACTTCGAGGTTGACGCGCTGCTGTTGACTCATAGTCTGGTCGTCTTCTCAATATGGAAGGTAGATGTTGAGGAAGGTCTTGGCTCAGGGTTGCGGCTCCTGTGGGGCCCCGTTGCGGCTTAAAAGCTTATCTTGAGCTTACCCCCCCTTTGTGTGTGTATCACGTGACTTTTCAAGATCCCACTATTCAAGTTTGTACAGGGCACGATCCTGCGAACCCACCGTCCTCATGCGGTCTATAAAGCTGCCTCCTCCCTCCCTCACCTTCTGTCCATACTCCTTTACTGAACCACAATCATATCCTTCATGGATCCGCACGTCCATCCTAATAGAACCCATTGACATCAAGCTCAGCGCAACTTCTTACTCGTCGGCGGTACCACTAGTATATCCTCAGTTTAATTCAGCACTACCTATCTACGTTTACCTAGCTAATAGTCTTCCCACAGCCATTTATCGTCCGCAGAACCCCTTCTATCATCTTCACACTCCTCTTATTGACTGACTTCTCTTATCGTCCGCAGACTTCTCTTATCGTCCGCAGACTCCTCTTATCGTCCGCAGACTCCTCTTATCGTCCGCAGAGCTCCCCAATCATCCGCAGAGCTCCCCAATCTTTCGCAGAACTTCCCTTATTATTCGGCCGGCCGATCCTATTGTCATTTCTCTATCCAGCACAAACAACTCACCCCCCAAGCTAACATGGCCCCCTGAAAAGCTGGATTCACCTACAAAAAAACGCCGGGCCATGAAAACGATGGTGATGTTTCCTGGTGTAAGTATGTCTGCGGCTTCCTGAAACCAGGCATTACGAATCAGGATTATAGTAGCTGGCGGAATGGCA
>Ga0307509_10001348_pt1 | contig 41554 bp, 37 predicted proteins | sample 10_EM_MG_FD_202245 | JGI IMG/M metagenome (GOLD analysis project Ga0307509, IMG submission 202245) | Populus trichocarpa ectomycorrhiza microbial communities from riparian zone in the Pacific Northwest, United States - 10_EM | ecosystem: Host-associated > Plants > Roots > Unclassified | place...
ATCTATGGTGGATAGGGTAAAGGCAATTATTAAAGCTGATGGATGGTATACTAAGTACTGATTACTCCTATGTATTTTTTTTAATTCTTTAATTTTTTTTAGTTGATGTTAAGGTAGTTGAATATATCGGGGGTTGTTATCACCGGGCAAATTATGTGTTCGCGACCGTTGTCGCGATCGGTTAATTTTGTCCCCGTACAATACTATATAGATCCAATGTGGACATATTGAGACAACTTACGATTATTCCCGGCTGTAATGAGGGCCACCACAGCGGCCTCAAGCTCTCTCGCCAGTCTTTCTAAGATACTGCGATTATTTTTTGTTATATCTTTTCACAAATAATTGAGGCATTGGGTAAAACGTCTGGCCCGTCTGGAGTCATATTGCCAAAGCACCGCGTTGCCGCCGCCCGCACTGGCAATAGGTGCAAGAGTAAGCGAATGGGCTTGAATAGCTGCGCATATGACGTCTGTACTGTCCCGCCAGCTCAGGATCCTGTGTAGCTCCATTTTACGCTTCATAGCGCTCCTCCAGGAACTATCCTGCTGATTGAAAACATTATGATTTGGGAAGCAGTAGACGAACTTACATCAGGTAATATCACCTTCATTTTCATTCCCGGGTATCTTTGGGTGAACAACTCTTAGTTTTGAGTTGGCCATTGCAATAGATGTCGAGATTGGCAGGTAGTTCATAGATCCTGATGAGTTGTTTCTTTCTTTCTGTTAAATCTGGCTTTCGGCAAAGGCAGGAGATCCGCTAGTGCGTGCTGTTAGCTTTAAGGGTAAGGTTAGTGCAAGATACGAGGATGGAAAAGAAGCGGACAGGCTGGACGATTTGGAGAGTTCTGCGGCTAATAAGGCAAATTATGTGGATGATAAAGGAGTTCTGCCAATGATGATAGCTGTGAGGAGAAGGTTAGCGAGGAAATGGAGATAGGTAGTTCTGAATTAAGCTGAGGATATACTAATCGTACCGCTGAAGAATGAGAGGTTGCGTAAACCATGATGCTAGTGCGTGATGTTGGGATAAGCTGACAGATCGATGAGGATGTGGTTGTGGTTGAGTACAGGAGTGGGGAGAGGAGATGGATGAGAGAGGGAGGAAGCTCGTTTATAGACCGCATCAGGACACTTTAAGTGGGGTTCGTAGGATTGTGCCCTGAACAAACTTGAATATTAATATCTTGAAAAGTCACGTGATCTCACCCTGGAGGGGCAAGCCCCAGATAAGCTTTTAAGCCGCAACGGAGCTGTAACCCCTGAGCCAAGATATTGGGAAACCTCTATTTTAACCGATGATAACCTTCCCAGCCAAGTGCATGATCCGGTGTTAGTCAGCTCCAGTATCAGTAAGCAGCAGAATGTCAATCTTCAAGTTTGGTTCCAAACGTTATGTGTCAACGAATTGTAAACACTGGTTAATGATACTTTGAACGTCTTGATCTGTCCGCAAACATACTCAGCAAACTTGAAGTTACCCACTGTTTCAACTCTTGAAAGAAGTCTGCCTTTGAGCTTGAAAGACTAAATCAGCCGCAGCCTGTCTCAGGTTATCGGCTCACAGCTTCTCCGCCTGATCACTTGAAAGAGAAGCACCACACTTGAACATGATGATCTCAAACTCAACAGAGTATTCTTATAACAGGCGATGCTATCAACGAGCGGCTGCATACGAAAGGCACCTTCAAACAATGCATCGTGATATCGTTTTATCCCTCCAGGCAATTGCAGACCCAACCTCAGTCTCACTGCGGATGACCACCTTCGTACCTGATAGAAGTGTTGGCCAGATTGAGTCAAACCAAGAATCTGATCTTGGGCTCGAGGTTGCAGATTTCCAGGTCGCAGATGAAGGGATGGGTGATATGCAGCACGATTCAGACGTAGAGGACATTTCCCAAGCACCAGTGAGTGGACACCCATCAAGCCAAGATACTATTGCAGGTGCTGGAAGACCACTCGGCGATGTCGATGACTAGGGAGAGCTCAATCAGACAATAGCAGATGACCCTTGAAACCCTTTCACATCAGAAGGCAACTTTAATTTACCAAGCGGGTTCGTCCGCAATAAGGTAGCCAAGTTGCAGATCGATGTGTACTTGGCAGCAGATTTGAGTGGCACAGATTCCAAATTGTTCAGCTCTTGGTAAACTATGCGGCAACATCTCCACCTTCTGGACCCATTTTGTGATTACCTGGTGGTGACCCAAGCTGAGATTAACGATGGTTGTTATATAACAACATTGAATTACCAAAATGGTATTTACTGCATCCCTTACATGATCCGGCAGGTAACATATAGGTCTGACAGGGTCTCTGAACCTATTAGGGAATACAATTCAAGTTGGGAGGGATTATACGCAGAGATGCATACGGTAGACTGGTAGTAGGAGACACAGGTATGCAATATGCCCAGACAAGCTTCAAGGGGTAAGTGTTTCCAGTGCTAAATTCTTATTCCAATCCCTGGTAGACTACTCTGCCTGCCGGCTCAACTGTGGTACTCATTAACAGATTATCCAATCAGACTCACCTTACCAATTCTTTGGGAAATAAGAAAGCCTGGCCGGTATATGTGACGATCGGCAATATCCTTTCACGGAAGAGAAACAGGCCTGTCAAGATGCCTGTTCTGCTTCTCGCATTGCTGCCAGTACCACCAAAGCTCACAGGTGAATCAACCCATGTAGACGAAGCCCAGTGGCAAATCAATGCAGATGCTTTGTGGGCTGGCTTTGATCTTGTCTTTGCACTATTGCAACAGATTGCCCAAGAAGGCATGGTAATGGACTGTGGAGATGGGAAAATACAGCTTTGTTTTCCCATCCTGTTGGCCTGGAGGGGGGATCATGCGACCTTGCACAGAATAGGTAGCAGGCCGTGCCCAAGGTGTGAGGTTTCATGCAAAGAGCTTTGTGAGAATTAGCAGAAGATATATGAGGTTCTGGACTATACCCATTACAGAGAGGGAGCCTTGGAGCAAAAGCCTGGAGAGGTGGCGGCTATTCAACATTAGTTTGAGCTGGTGGGCATGAAAATAGGCTGCATTGTATTCACCAGCCTCCACTGAGTGAACACTAACATTCTACATAAGCCGGACCTCTTGCACAACATTTACCTCAGCCTGTTTAAACATATGATACAATGCGTAGAAGGAATCCAGAAAAAGCACAAATGACAGCAGGCATTCAACGATGCCTGGAAAGAAATTCCGCCCTATCCCGGATTCAGTGTACTAAATGTAATGGGGGCACCCTATAGAGAGGTCAACTCTAAGGCTGCGACCGCACCAAACACTTAAAGTAGAAGATAAAGATGAGGTAAATAATTCAAAAGAATCAAACGATAAAACTTAATATTGTTAAGCTCAAAGCTTTAATCAATTAGTTCTCTTGAGGCAAGGTTGGTTGTTGAAGTAGAATGCCAAACGGTTAAACTTAAGTAGATATCAGATGTAAGCCTTTGATATTCACCACTACTCCGACCTTGTGCAAGTACCCTGTCCTGCTCAGAGCTTGTCCGAGAACTACCCTCAAACAGGAATTATCCTGCCGGAAGTATCAGACCAACTCGGGTACACTTAACTACGTCAATAGGATATGAGCTTCTACAATGCATTTCCAATACACCCACAGGTGAAATAACTCTTCCTATCGAAGTCATACTAGTGGCTAACTGTTATGACAACAACCGGAGTCAATACCTAGGTGGTGGACTTACTGGCCCAGTGGTAGTTTCATCTATACAAGCTATGCAGTCCATCATTTAATCTACACGACTATTCAATTTAATAATTTGACATGCAAGCTCCCCCGGTGAGATGTAGCCGATGGTTGGCTAAATGGGCGCTACCCATAGCCAGCCTCTCAGACATACTCTACCGTGATAAGAGTCATACCTCTAGAGTCCATTGACAACCCATAGTAATGCTACAAGTCAAGGGGAGAAGGTCCCGGCTGGTCACTGAGATGGTTGTCCCGCAAGTGCCCTGGCCTCCTTGGACTACCTAGTACCACTAGGAAGACTACCCTACTACCCGTAGGCTAAGATAGACTCCTAGGTGCCGGAGAGACTATATATGGGGGACTCCTATATTGGCGGTTACCCATACTCCCCTTATCTATCCTGCAAACGACATTCAGTCAGACAGACGGCGACGACGTATACGGTGTTATGGCAGCTGCTCTAATGACCTCTTTTCACTAGCAAACGAGCAACTATGCAGGCGTCTGCCAATGACACACCGTCCCAATGCTGGGGCCAGAGCGGGGTGTTAGCAAAACCCGCCCAAGTTTAATTGCATGTCTGGACCACCCTTACTTAGTCGTGGGGCCTCCCCGCACAGATGTGTGTGTGTGCCCATGAACATCCAAGAGCCCTTAGAATGTGAGGCAATCAACCTCTAAGTTCTAGGATGACTTTGCCGGTGAAGGTAGGGTAACTTGGATACTTCAGTAGGGTAACTGAGATCTATGGGCATAATGGCCAAATTCCCAAGGTAGGGTAACTTTGTCCTCTTATGCCTTTAACCGCTCCGGAAGTCCTCCCGTCGACCACAAAAGTCATCTTAGCGATCCGTGTAACATTCCCATAATTCATATGACCTTATATGAATGTTCTCCCGTAAGGTTACCCTGCCTAATAGAGTGCCCAAGGCTCCTTATCTGTTTCCTAGGCCTTGTCCTAGGCGAACCACCATTCTTGTATACAAAGGATACTAGACCATACCACTTTCGGTTACCTCTTGGTATACCATTTGGGCTAAGGTAGTAGGTATTGTAGCTACCTACCGTAGGGTCATTACAATACCTTGGGCTCAGAGTAATTGATTCAGTCGCCAGCACTTTTTTGTGCTACTTTTGGCTGGCCCCTTCGGAGGGTTGTTTTTCTTCCTCTGTTTGATTTCCTTTGTTAGTGGTCTTACCTTCCTTCTAGCGTTTAGGCTAGATTTATTTTGTTACTGCTCAGGAGTCTATGGCAAGGGTTTTTCTGTTGTTTCCTGTTTTTCTGTTCTTTTCTCATTTTCTCTGTGTCTGTGTGAAGGAGGGGTGAGGACTCTTCAGGCAAGATATAGGGTTGGTTCCATACCAGCACGACTTGGGATGATGGCTTTTCCCTGGCGCCAGTAGTATAGTTTTGTTTACGCCATAGCTCACACTGGATGCGAGTTCTTGTACTTTAACAACAATTAAATTATTTAAAAATAAACAAATTTTTACTATAGTTAGAGCCACAAACCTTCTCCTCTCACCTCTGGTGATTGAAATCTCAACACCATGGGAAATCATCACGGACGGTCCCTCTCCCCTTCTTTGATGGTGTAACATGTGTACATGTTCTGGTAAACGGTATACAGAAGCGGAGTGCAGGATTCTCTATGTTTAGTTTGATTACTTTTGTTTACTTTGATTAGTTTGATTGTTTTACAGCCCTAGAGGTATATTAGGGCCTTGTAGCTTGTGTTAAGTTTAGTTTTGCATGTTTATTGTTTTATTTAGCAACACAAGTGAAGGAAGGGTCATGTAAGCTGACGATAGCATTGAGGCAGTATTATGACTCTTAGGTTTTATGTGGGATCACAGGACATGCAGGGCAAGGTGCACTGTCTGGTAATAATCGTGGTTGCAGGATATGTGATCACGATCGCTCTGGGAGAACTCTTGTATTTAAACTCATCTCCTGGCTAGCAGGAGCACGGCAGACTTCAGCAGACTCTTGATTTATGAATATACTTGGTTGAACGGTGATCTCAGAGTTCCACTTGCCCTTTAACTATTATCTCTCTATCTCCAAGTCTCTTGAAGCCTCCCTTAGACCTACCACTTGCCGGTCAACCGCTAGACCTCCATTGTACCTTTTCGTTAGACAGGAGTAAACCTATTACAGACGGCCTAGTTGCCTAGATTGGTGAAGCTACTACCCTCCGCCTCTCCCCTCTGATTTCCTCCTGATGGCATTGTCTACGGGGGCAGTCTTTGTCTAGGGGTTTTACAGTTACTCTCTCCTTCTTTCTCTGCACTGTGTTTCGCTGCCCTCACTTAACACTTTGCACGGTCGGCAACCCGCTCACCCCATCAACGTGTCGGTCACAGTCTCGGGCTATCGGTTAAGTAGTGGCCCCAGTGGCTCTACACTCTTATATTGCACTATCTCCTGAGAGTCCTGTCCTGTATTGTCGGCATCGTCGAAAAATCGTGATCTCGTTTCAGTCACCTTCCCTTGTACTTCTCAGTTTGGGTCTACCTGTTAGGCATACCGGAAGGCTTAGCCTTCCCTTCGTGAATAAAGACCTATAGTTACCCTACCTTAGGATTTTGAGTTCAAAAGGACAAGTCAACACCCCCCTCCCGCACCAGCGTTGGGACGGCGCTACATCGGCAGACGCCGCCGTAGTTGTGTCCCCTCACCAAAGACAAGGTCATTAGAGCCCTCCTCATAACCCCGGATACGTCGCGGCCGTCCGTCCGACCGGATCCCGTTCTCAGAATATATGAGGGAAGACGTTTGGCGAGCTTATGCAAGTGGTTCGAGCCAAATCGGTCGATGTCGCATAAAGTTACTGAGCACTAAAGACGAGAGTCGCGAAAGTGGTCACTAGGTAACGGGACGTTTTTACAGACAATGGTTAAGCAACATATTCTACACTCCACACTCTCGCGATGAAAGTCGCAGAAGTGAATAGTGTTGTTGGATGAGGTAGTTTGAGAAATCAGGCATACCCGCACTCACACACGTCAATAGCATCCATAGGGTGCTGACGGAGCCATACAATAAAGATATGACTATGAGAGGGATAATGGCTATTGGTGCGATTATCGTGACAAGTCTATCTTATGCCTCCCAGATGTCGGTTGCGGAATATGTCTGCAATGCTGAGATGTTCGATAACAAAGCTGGCCCCTTTGTTGGTTCGATCATGGAGACCATTCTGCGTAAGCAAATGGTAAGTAACACTCCATGCCGACGAAGATGGATTGTAACCAATGGACTGATGTGTGGGAGCACCATCAGGTAAATTCATGGTGTTGCGATTCGGAAGTCGAAGTGAGATAACAGAATTGTCAGGGTCAAAGGGTGTTCGCACTTTTAAGAAGGAGCTGGAGTTGTTAGTAGGTACTTAGTTAGTATGGGAACTAGATGTAGCCCGCGACCACCCAGACGCGGCATATAAATATTGAGGTGCCTCCCAAGCTATTTGAACATTATCAAGCAAGGGAGAAGAGATCTTATCAATATAAGTTTTACACTAGGAAAATCTTTATCACTTTACCTACCTTTATCTTTGAAACATTGAGCCTTCCTAGACAATCTCCGTCTACGATTAAGATTATCGGCCTGAGTTATCTCACAAGACTTTGAGATAGGCTCCCGCCTAACACTACCCCACCTCCCTCAGCTCCTACAGTTTCGTCTGCTCGCACCCTACTGCCGCCTCACCTTGGCTGGCACCCTACTGCCCTCACCGCCTGGCCTCTATTCCCTCATGATGGTCTCGAGTTGGGATCTGGCATGGCTGCGTGCGTGCTGGAGAAATTCTCTTGTTCTTAGGGGTATCATGCTGCCACCTCTGTCCCTTGTGGGACATGCACCTCCCCTAGTCCAGTGTCCGGTGGGCCTACAGTCTTTACTCTTTCCTGCCACATACCTCCTATGTTTTGGTTTGGATTTGGATCTCCCTCTGGGGTTCGCTTCCCCCTTCGGCCGGGCTTCGTGCCCCGTGTATTTTGCCTCTTGGTGTGTGCTGTTGAGACCATGACTTTGTCTTGCTGGCTCCTTGATCCCTCCCCTGACTTGTCAGAATGGGGTCTATTGTTGAGCTAAGGGTGGGTTGTCTATGGTTCTTGGATTTTGGTGTTCCTTTCTAGATGGGCTTGAGGTTTCCTTGGTTTTCCTTAGTTGTTCACTGTCGGAAGGGGGTTTTTTCTTATGGGCTGCACGTATACGGAGGTTTTTTTGTTCCTTGTTTTCAGGCCTGTACTTTCGCTTGTAGTTTTCTACCCATAGTACCAGATACTTCCTTAGACCAGTGGGTATCAGGCAGGGTCAGAGGACCTCTAGCAGGAGAGAGACAGGATGGACTGTAGTGGAAGGTTGTTGGCTTCATACTGGGAGGTGAATAGCCTTTGTATCTAGTTAGCTTCTTGGCTTAGCAAACAAATTTAAATGATATAAAATAAAATAAAATAAAATAAAATAAAATAAAATAAAATAAAATAGAAAATTACGATAGTTAGAGCTCTTCACGCAATCATCTAAGTACTTTCTTTAAGATTACCTATGGTTATAAATTAAATATTATTACCTTCTTCACTCTCGAACGTATTATCATATCTAAGATATAAGTCTCTGTCACAAATCGTGACTAAGCAAGGCAGATTTCACATGACTAAGTAGTTACTAGTCATAAGGTATGTTTATGTTTCACGCTATACAGTCAGTTGACTCATAGTTCTCACATGACTCGCACTTGCGTGTCATTGTTATGTTATGATTGGTTGATGTTTTCATGACTCACAATTGTGAGTCATAATGATGTAATGACTTTCGCGCGTGACTCACATTATGAGTCACGAGTTCCACACAGGTGACGCGCTTTGCGCACCTGATATGTTTTATGTTTTATGATTGGTTTACGGCATGTTGCGCAGTGACTCATAGGAGTCATCTGATGGATTTCGGGCATGACTCATTATGAGTCATAGGACCGCGTGACTCGAGTTATGAGTCACCAGGGTCAGGGTTGTTGCGGGAAGAGGCCTATATAAAGGATCGCGACGGGCCGTAGATATAGGATCTTCACGCAACCATCTAAGTAATACACCACTCAGATACTGGGGCACGGGCCAAGCCCATTGACAATGACCTTCCATAGGTGCAATATGTTCGAGATACCGAATATCCTTATCTCTATGATACCTCGCTTGTATGCGAGTACTCTATTCCTACACGATAGGACCTCCTACGATCACTATACCTACTACGAACCCACGATGTCAATCTATAACGATAGACGAAGCAAACTACGTAGGCTATGTTAATGGCCTATGATAGTAAGATAGCCGTTTCCCGTTACGAACACCTACAAGGGAGGCTGGTTTGTTACAGTCTCTATCAATATTAGGTTATATATACATCTTCGCTATTAAGATAGTGGAGAAGATAAAGAAGAGCAATAGGAAAGCTCTACCAAGATATTTAAGATCTTGTTAATCTTAAATAAGAATACAATTAGGTCGTTACTTGTTGTTTACCAACCCCTCTAGCCGAGATTGCTACACTCTTATACAAATTTTCTTCTCTTTTTCTATTTATTTAATTTATAATAAACTGACAGTTGCATCTTTAGCCACTTACTTTTCCCAACTCAATTTTGCCACTAGGTTCCAATAGAGCCTTGTAACTCCTTTATGCACTTCTTCTATCTGATAAAATTAGAGTATGATATTTTAAATACCTAGATAGTTTCTGTGGTGGTTATAGAGTAGTGGAGGTAAATCTGGTCAGAATTGGAGTCTGGTCAAAATAGAATATTATCTGGTATTTATATAATATAGCATAGTAGTTTTTAGTATCTAATATATGAAGAAAAAGTACTAGTAGCCTTTCAATAATCTCTGTTTATTTGGTTGTGAATATAATCTTTCATATTGGATAATATCATTCTCTAAATCATTAGAATAAAGTGTATTTGATGTAAATAAAGATATTACTAATAATCATTTATCAAGTACCTATTATCTTGCAATTTATTTTCTCTCTTATTCTTCAATTATCTTTCTTTCCTCTTATAATAACTTAAATTATTTGAGTAAAGTTTATAAAATATTAGTTTCAAATGTCTTATTTTACCTTGAAATTAACAATATACAATATTTGCCATACTCTAATTTAACATACTAGTATATTTTACTCTTATTTAAGTTAATGTTATATTTTACTTGAATTTAAGTTCTAGTAGCAATTATATTATATACCTGTTTTTACTATTTATATTGATAAATATACAAAATAAGACAATTGACTAGCATTGAGCCAAAGAAAAAGAATAAAAGTAAGAGTGTGAATACCAGTCTTGATTATAGAAGAATCTGAAAATCAATAAGTAAAGAAGTTAGTTAAGGAAGTTATATATACTGAGAAGTATATCGTATATAGTATGAATTCAAGTTAAATAAAAACAAAACAAATATACTATATTTAACTGGTATGTTATATTCTGTACTAGAAATAGGAATTTTTCCAATCATTCTAGGTCATACATCTGATAGTCCTCAATTATAATTGAGAATATATTTACTTATTATTATATCCAACTCACTTATGAATATTCTTAAACCCTTTATATAGTACAGAAAAAAGAATTTTAACTATTTTTTCTAATAATATTTCCTAAAAAAATATTAGAATTTATCAAATTAATATATTGAGGCAAAAATCATATTATTAAAGAATGTATAAATATATATAATAAATATCAAGAATCTTCTTCTTAGGAAATAGAATGAAAAAGTAGGAAATAACAAAACAATAATACATAAACTAAGTGCTCTAAGAGGAGAATGAGAGGATGAAAAATAAGACTAATAGAAATATAACACATCTAGTTTATCTCCAAATCTGATAGAATAATCAAATATATCAGAGATGATAGTAGTCATACAACTTCCATTCGCAATTGATAAAAGTACAAAACAAGGAATAAGTTTACTAAATGAAAAGAAAACCAGATGGTCTAAACCCAGTTGACTAGCCTCAAGTATCTGAGTCTTAGTAGTAACTATTCAATATCTGCTAAAATATTAGTATTATTCTCCTTTCAATAATTTAATTTATTACCTACCATACCCAATTGTTTCCTTTATTAATCAAGTATAATTTATTAAATTAGAGAATAAGATATGATGTAGGAGCTAAATTGGCAGCTTATTTCTACAAGTTAGTAAAAATTGAATATTATAGCATAAGCAAAAGGAACTTTATGGAAAATAACAACATACCCAGAAGAATTAGTTGGTAATTGCCTGCATCCTGGTTTTGGAAATATTTGCTTTTATTTCCATGATTGGAATTTAAGCTGTAAATACTCCTTTTGAAATAAGAGCATTATAGTAAATCATATTAATAGAATATTTATATTGTATATTTCAAGTGTTATCAGACAATAGGTCATTGCAATAGTACTGATGATATCTTTCAAAATTGTAACTCCATTAACCCTCATGTTGTAAATAGTCAAATAAGGAAACCAGAATGATAGATGCCAATTGTAATAGCAAGTATCTGAACCTCAGATTTCTTTGTAATAACTCAATATCTGCTAAAATGTTAGCTTTCTTCTTCTTCTAATAATGATTTAATTTAAATAGTTACTTTACTATACCTTATTATTAATATTAGCTATCAAGTTCGAAATATTAAATCAGAGAATAAGCTATAATATGTGGACTGAGTTGACAGCTTAATTCTTCAAGTTAGTAAAAATTGAATATCACAGTATAAGTAAAAGAAAGAAACTTTTAGAAAATAACATACCCTGAACATTCCCGACTCCCGATCTCCCAATTATTTGAAAAAACTACAATAACTTTTAATTTCTTAATTGGAATTAAAGCTGTAAATTCTTTTGTTCAAAAGTGAGTATTACAATAATACCCAGAAGAAAATATCTTGTATTGTATATTTCAAGTATTCTTAAATGCTGATTTGCAAGCAACAGAATTGACCAGAATAGTAATGAGTCAAATATATTTTGTTATAATTCAAACAAAATCCATTGATTGTGTATGCAAAAAGGAGTATGAATACTGTTAGGTATATGTGATGCAATGTGCCTGTGTGACAACAAGTATAGTTGGCATTGTAGATATACTACTGAGTATTTCAATATTCTGGAAGATGATACAGTCATCGTAATCCTTCTTTTTTATAAGAATCTTTCAAAATTCTTACCAACTAATACTTGATATTGTTGATAATCAAAAAAGAAAACCAGACCGATTGATTCCCACAACTGTGGGTATCTGAGTCTTAAGTTTCCTTGCACTCATTTAACTTCTGCTAAAACGTTAGCTTTCTTCTAATAATAATTTTATTTAATATAGTTGTGTTACTATACCTTATTTGTTAACTTTATCTATTAAATTTGGCAATATTCCATAATATAGGGGCTAAATTGGCAGCTTATTTATTTTCACAAGTTAGTAAAAATCCAATATTATAGTATAAAGTATAAAGAAAACTGTGGAATATAACATACCCTGAACATTACTGGTTTCCTCTCCTTCAGACATGTTATAACAAAAGATTGACTTTTATTTTCATAATTTGGAAGAAAGCTGCATACTTCTCTGTTTATATCCCAATATTCCATAATTCTCCTTAAGGACATCTCTTGTATAACATATATCAAGTATTATTAAAATACTAATAAGCAAGCAATTAAGCTTGACCAGGATGGCTTTAAGTTGAATATATTCTGTTATGATTGAAACAGAATTCAATTATATAATATGAGAGGAAAAATATCTTGTTCTGTCAATCAGGAGTGTTGTATCTATCATATCAGATAAATAATTTGTATAGTATATATACTTATTTGTATATTCTTATTCATAGTTGATAGTACCCAACTATCCTAAAGATCCTCTGGTGCAAGTATCTTTTAATTCTTGCAATTGCTTGTTGTAATTGCTATATAATTGGAGTTTTAAGTCAGTATTTCTGTCTATTAAAATATATATTAATCAATATATCAAGTAATTGGAAGAGAATACTTACTATGCAAAATATAACATATATTTAATGTTTCAGCATTTTGTCTATTCCTGCTCTGAATATTCACTTTCTCAATGATATTAGCGTATATATATTTGCATTCATATATTGCAATATATACAATGGTTATTGAATAAAGTTAGATCATATATTCCTGGTTATTTCTTCAAGTTAGTCACTAAAGAACTATATAGCAAGAATACAAATATTATAATAATATCATAGTAAGGAATAAGATTGTAGTAAACTTACTAATAGAAGATAAAAGAAGAATGCATGGAGTGGAGAATCTTTGCTGATATCAATATAAAATTAAATGTTAGTATAGTAGTGAAGAAAGGGAAAGTATAAAAAGAAAAGGAAGAATAATAAAAAAAAGAGGAATAGTAGTATAAAAGAAGAAGGAAAGAGAAGATGCAATGTCGTCAGGCCTCTTTAGTTGCAATGGTTTTATTTCATTGCTGCATACAAATGGCCCTTTCCCTTCCGTTTCAAAATAGAGAGAAGGCAATTGTCACAGCAAGAAATGGTCCCATTTCTGCCAAACAGGCTCTGACTGTCATAGCAATCGTGGTATGTAGTGGTGGTGGTGGTGGTGGATATTGTGAAGAGGAAGGAAAGATGGAGCGAGGAAAGGTCGGTGGGTGAAGAAGCATCCCCTTCTTATACTCATCGGTGGCTGGACAGGGCAGTCCCGGCGGTTTTCTCTTCTGGATATGGTAGGGCTACCTGATATGGTCCGCACACAAAGTCTAGGTCCTCAGACCCCTCCGGGTAACATCTAATGAACTAGCGTATAACATGGCATGTCTCCTGTGGTCCTGCAATTCCTCGAGTTCTATTACATGTAGAAAGCGACACCCGGCAGGGAAGGAACGAATGGAAGAAGGAAAAGGGAAAAAACCAACAAGAACGTTGGTGCTTTTAGCAAGGACGCTCACCGGCAGATGTGCAAATCCAGGAGTCTAGCAGAAAACAAAACCTCTCTAGTGAAAGATTGTACGAATAGTCTACTTTGGAAAGGAAGAAAACCGCAAGAATTAAAGAACAGGTACGACGAAAGTGGGACCAACTTCCAAAGAATAGCAATATATTCACTTAAACTACACGAACAGTAGACAGCTAGCAAAACTGAATGGAAAAAAATAACCCCAAAAATAACTCCATCTACCGTCCGCCCCACTACCCAACCGCATATAACATGAAGAAAAAGAATAAAACTACAGGTACGCCTCAGTAGGAACCAGCAAGGAAAAAGAAAAAAGACAAAATCTCCAAGCATTAGTTTTTTAGTTGTTTAGTTTATTTAATGTCTGTATCATTCACGCCGTTATGCAAGAATTGATGAAGGAAAAATGTGAAGGAAAGGAAAACATGAAAATGAGATCTCATTGTAATGACGAGAGAAGAGGAAAGGTAATTGGACGTTTCCAAAGAAGTGTCGAAAGCAATACGCAACCCAAACCCAGACAAATGGACCGAAAGGAAAAAGGACAGAAATATGATCGAGTCGTGTAAAGTGAAACGAGTGCATGCCAATGTGGGGAAAGTAAGGAAAAAAGGGAAAACCACCCGTGATAGGCTACGTTCATCAGTCTATAGCTCATCCGGCTCTCTCATCTCAACGAGTATAGCCTCCTTAACCCACTCGTCTTGTTCAACCATGTCCAGTCTCCAGCGCTTACTAGCTCTCTTGAGTAAACCCTCAACGATACGTTTCCCACCTTCGTATTCGGGATCATATCCTTGGGGTCTCTCGCTGCCATTAACGTCCACTACAATCCCAGAGTCGCCAGAGGAGTTAACTTCCGCGGGTTTAGGCGCCAATTTCACCCACTTCCACTCGCAACGAGCAATTCTATGCGCGGTCTTACTGCGCATTTTCTGCTCCGAGGAACCGGGCGGCGGATCAAAGGGGAGTCTGCCTTCCATCAGAGCGAACAAGAGAACACCTAGTGCCCATGCATCTGTCTGGCGACCATCGTACGCTTGGGCCATTATCAGCTCTGGACTTGCGTAGTCATCGCTTCCACAGCGGGTTGTTAGCAAGTAGTCGTTGCTGTTGAAATCTACCCTGCGGGACAACCCGACGTCTGTGAGGGTCGTGATAGGGAAATGAACGTCGTATGGGGAGGAAGCTATATCCCGTAACTGGTCCTTGGTGTAATTTATGAGAACATCTAGCACAGCATCAGCATGAGATTAGATAAATCAAATACGAATTTTGCTTCTCCATACTCTCCAGCTTAACATCACGATGCACTATCCCATTCTTGTGCAAATACCGAACAGCACTGACAATTTCTGCAAACATACGCCTAACCAAGGGGGCCTCCAACGCAAAACTGGAATCCGCGGCCAGATCAAACAAATCCCCTCCAGGGCAATACGGTAGTATTAACAATGCCCTCTTGGGCTCAATACTGTAAGCGCGAAGCCTCACCAAGGCCGGATGTTTGACGGATTTGAGAATGTCAAGTTCTCGTTTCAGTGAACTCTCAACTCTCTCCTTTGAGGCGCCTCCAGCCGCACCATGCTCGACAATCTTAACGGCCACAAGCTTCCTCGGGTCTAATGGTAGCGGCTCTCGTCCGACCACGACCTCGTCATCGTCCAAGCCATCGACCTCGTCCGGGATGTCCTCAGACGTCGCCAGAATCACCTTGCTAAAAGTTCCATGGCCCAACAATCTCAGACCTCTCCATTTCCGCACTTTGTTACTAGGAACCGTCTTTGCCTCGAAGCTCTCTAGTTTGTGCTTCTTAATCAAGCGATTATTTGTTTCGGCGGGGTCGGTTGCCGTATCGGTACTAGAAATCGAAGATAACGAAGTCGTGCTGCCGCTCATGGCAGGGCTTGACTCTGTGGACGAAAGAGTCCATCTTCGAGGCTGGGCCAAAAAATCCTCCCGTCTCATGTGTGCTCCACCGCTCGAGTCTGCTTCGTTATTTGAAGCGCCCTCATCGGTTCCGGGTCCACCAGTCAATGAAGGTCTAAAGAGATTCTGGTATAGTTTTCGTTGAGACTGGGCGGCAATAGCCGTTGAGAGTGATTCACCCGTTGACGTAACCAGTGCCGACTCGGACCCATTGATACTCCGAGGTGGCGTCGGTTTTGTCTGCGAAGCCCTTCTTGAAATTGATCTGCTCCGATATTTATTCCAAGGGCCAGGCGAATCACCGGTGACAATAGGAGATGGTAGAGGTGTCATCTTTGCGAGGACTTCCATAGCCGGGGAGTAAGCCGAGGAAGTCGGGGATAGCGAATCGACATAGGACGTCGACCGCGATGGCCCCGCCGAGGACCCGCCGGTGTTGGAACGATGGCTAGCCACGGTTAAGTTTGAGGTCTGCAAACGCAGACCGTGGAGTATTGTGGGAGGAGGGGGACCGTGTCGAGATGGATTGTTGCGGAGCAGCGGGGGTTGTGCGGGGGGCTGCAGTTGAAGCACGGCAGCATCTCGCTGCTGGGCTTGATCTGGGATCGATAGCGTTGTCGAGGGAATGCAACCCGTCTTGGTAATAGTGGAAGAGGGGGGAGGAGGGGTGCAGGAGGAGTTATTGGTAATAACAGTGATCGTATTTGTAGAAGAGGAAGGAAGAGATGGCGGAGTAGGCAGAGGAGGAGGGACAAGGACGCGCTTCTGCTTCTGCTGCTGCTGTCGGCCCTGATGCTGGCCAAAGGCGGACATGGCGGGCGAGGGAGCGCAGGAACTCCTTGCAGGTACAACCAGGTTCCAATTCTGTCAGAAATCACCAAGATCCGGATTGCCGGCTACAACACAAGACAGACACAGAATGGAAAGCGGCGCAGCCGCAGTTACTTGGAGAGGGAAAAAAAGCTGTTATTAGAAGGAAAAAAAAAAGAGAATTGTGCTCTGGTGTTTCACTTTTTTTTTATTTTTTGTTTTTATTTTTGTTACCTTACCGGGAGTCGAGGGATGGGTTGGCGTGTGTGTAACGTGCAGGAAAGCAGGTGCCGCAACCACGACTCGAGAGGAGAGATGCTGGTTGGTTGAATAGCAGAGAAGAGCAAGGCCAAGGGTAACTTAGCAACTGCGTAAGAATGAGAGAGTGAGGTGAAAGTGGGGGGGGGGGGGTATGAATAAGAAAGGTAAGTAAGAGATATAGGGGGGAGGGATGTTTGGTAGAGCAATGAGAGGGAGAGGAGCGAGGAGGAGGAGGAGGAGGAAAAGAGGGTGTGGGGGAGAGAGAATACTGGGACAAACAAATTACCGGTACTATTATACGAGGGTAGATAAGGTATGTACTCGAGTAGATGGACACGAAATCGAGAGAATGGTATGATACGGCGGGTCCCAAAAGGGGGTTACAGTGGTCCTGAATGCTATGATATGATACCTCTGTCCCGAGTACTCGAACAGTACTATTCCTCAGGGCAGAGAGTTGCAATACCAAGTTGTCACCATCACCATCGATCAACAGTATTAAGATTTGATTCAAGGCAAATCACCCTGAAACTCGACTCTCCATCTCACTACCGGTACTCGAGTATAGTATAGTACCGGTATTTTAACCTGACGGTGCATACGGTAACTTCCCTCCCTCCCTCACAAGTACCGGTGCTCCCAATCTAAGTTATGTAGGGACCCCGATGATCTCCGCAGAAGTGTGATACGAGTAGGATAAATTACCTGTTCACCAAATATTTGCGCAGCTATCATACACGGGATAAAATAACATGCAGCCGGAGGAGCACCTTTCAACAACAACTTTAACCTCATCAACCGTCCCCACAAAACAATAAACTAACAGCACTTTTTCTCCTTCCATCCTTCCATCCCTCCTATTAAAAATTTTAATTAATAGATTCCTTATTCCCCCCCTTCACTTACTCGAGAAGGTCCTCCTCCTCCTCCTCCTCCCCCCCCCCCACTACCGGCAAGGTTCACCACCATCCATAGTACTTGTACTCTACCGTACTCGAGTACGGTAACCTAAGCAGCCAATAGAAATGAAGTGCAATTAACCTATTTCAATCCAGCCCACCACACCCCAAACCGGACAAATGATAGAAAAGTGATGCTATCATCGACCCGCGAATTCACCACCGCGCTTCAATCCAACCCTTTCCGCAATTTTCCGCCTCAGGCTTACGAATGCGGTACGTATGTATGATAGCTTAATGCATTTTTATTTTTGTTTCTTTACTCAGCCTTTTCCTGATGACCCAACAAGCCCCAACTTTACCATGCAAGCTCTGCACAGTTACTAGTACTCGTACACGCGTACCGGTACACCACTAAATGGCATAAAAAAGATGAAGCGAAGAGCACCGCCTCCAACAAAGTTAATAATATAATGCTATACAGTGCTAGCACCATCCTATAAAGTTATGGGCATGAACACTTCCTCTATGCGCTCAAACTGACCCGGTTCAAGCCGAGGTCACCTGAGCGGCTGTAAACGGCATAATGGCTGATGGGGAACTGGGCTGAGCTTGGACACTTTGGGGGGGGTGTGCGAAATAGCGCCGTTGGTATCATTGACACTGTTATGTTCTGTCTGTCCTGTTGGGGCGTATTGTGATCAGATGACTGTCGGCTTGAGGGCTTTCGTCCGTCTTGGGTTACGTTATGGGATCACAGTATCATACTTGGGCGGGATTGAGGAAAGCACTGTACGAGTTTCTGGTACGGTAGCGTAAGTACAAGTACTCGAATACAAGAGCAATGTGCTGTCACAGGACATTGCAATTGCCTCTCCTAGTCAGGCGCCGTGTATTTTTTTCCTTTTTTGTCTCAACTGAGGGCTGAGTTTGTGATGTTTCTCTACCTCAATCCCAGTGGGGCAAACGCAGCGACCCGACACGGTGTTCTTATACTTGTATTCGAGTGCTGGTGCAGTACTTGTACTAGCGGTACTGTGTTGTGCGGCGTAATAGCTTGGCGAGGAGGTATAGGAATAGAAAAAGCAAAAAAAATCACGAGAAATCAATTACTTTTAGATATGCCCGAGAGTTTATCACTGCTCCTGGGAGGGTTAGTTACGGTATGATATGTGATTTACAGAAACTCTACAAACTTTTTCTAGGAATCGGTGATACACCCGTGACTCGCATCCGCAACTTGCCTATGATATCATACATTAGCTTCTCACGCTCCAACCCAGACTTATCACTGGAGAATTGGGGAAACGGGAAAAAGGGAAAAAGAAAAAAAAAGAAACTTACTTGGCATATTTGTATAACGTTCCCTGGCTATACTTCAAGGGCTTAGGAGAGTACTGCTTCCTCCGATCGGCAAACTCCTGCTCACTGACCTCTAAATCTATCAATCGCTTCTCAGCATCGATGACAATCTCATCGCCATCCTTGACAAGAGCAATTGGACCACCCTCCTGTGCTTCGGGAACGATATGCCCGATGAGGAACCCGTGCGAACCTCCAGAGAAGCGACCGTCGGTAATAAGAGCGACGTCCTGTCCCAAGCCAGCGCCCATGATAGCAGAAGAAGGCTTGAGCATTTCCACCATTCCGGGCGCTCCCTTGGGACCTTCATACCGGATTACCACAACCGTCTTTTCGCCCTTCTTGATCTCGCCACGTTCAAGAGCGTGGATGAAGTGCTCTTCACCATCGTAGACCTTGGCCTTACCGTGGAAGTGGAGGCCCTCCTTTCCAGTGATCTTGCCCACTGAGCCTCCGGGCGCGAGACTTCCGCGGAGAATCTGGATGTGGCCAGTCTTCTTGATTGGATTTGACAGCGGGCGGATGATGTCTTGGTCTGGAGGGAAGTCTTGTGCATCCTTGAGATTTTCGGCAAGGATTTTTCCGGTAACGGTGTTGATGGATCCATCGATTAGGCCCTCCTTGAGCAAGAACTTGAGTAGCGCTGGTGTCCCACCAATTTTGTGGATGTCGGCCATTACGTGCTTGCCCGAGGGCTTCAAGTCCGCCAAGAAGGGGATCCTATCTGAGACGGACTGGAAGTCGTCGATTGTGAGCTTCACGCCTACGGAGTGGGCGATAGCGATCAGGTGGAGAACTGCGTTGGTAGACCCGCCCGTAATGTTGACCACAACCATGGCGTTCTCAAACGCGGCGCGAGTCATGATATCCCTCGGCAGCATCTTAAGCTCAAGAAGATTCCTGATCGCCGCTCCAGCGTCAACACATTCTTGAATCTTCTCTGGTGACTCAGCGGGGTTGGAAGATGACCCCGGAAGCGTCATTCCCATGGACTCGATAGCCGTCGCCATAGTGTTTGCCGTGTACATTCCTCCACAGGCGCCGGATCCGGGACACGCATTACGGATGATATCGAAGCGGGTTTCCTCATTAATCTCGCCTGTCAGGAATTGGCCATACGACTGGAAAGCGGAGATGATGTCGATTTCAGCACCACCCTGACATTTGGAATGTCCGGGTTTGATGGTTCCCCCATAAACCATTAGGGATGGTCGATTGACTCTGCCCATGGCCATAATCACACCCGGCATGTTTTTATCACAGCCGGGAATTGAAATATTTGCGTCGTACCATTGGCCACCCATGACAGTCTGGGAAATAGTCAGTTGGATTTCAACATGTGATAGGCGAGATTTTACCTCGATTGAGTCAGCAATTAAATCTCGGGATTGTAAAGAGTATCTCATCCCACTAGTTCCCATGGAGATACCATCACTGTAAAAATGTGTTAGCTGGTACACCACATTTGTAGAGCCTTGCGCCAGGGACATATCGCACCTAACGCCAATGGTGTTGAATTGGTACCCGACCAACCCAGCCTTACGCACTCCCTCCAGAACCTTGAAGTTCAGGTCTAATAGATGCATGTTACATGGATTCCCCGAATACCACACCTGCACACACACACACGTTAATCCCGATTTCCAACACTGCAAATCTGGAATTGGCCAAGCCCTACTGATGAAATCCCAACTTGTGCCTTACTCATATCGTTGGGCTTCAACCCAGTCGCATACACTTTGCTCCACACGAGAATTAGCAATTGCCACGAAAAAAGAAAAAGAAAAAAAGCACCACAAAAAACGGGGACAAACGCATAGCCTGAGAAGCGCCCTGAGATTTTGGTTGAGTAACCGTGGCAGAGACTTTATTCAATTCACCCTCATTGCGCCATGAAGCCGTCGACGACAAGGGCCGGGAAAATTTGGACGGTTTTTTCAGAAATGAAGCGCCTGAGAAAGGGCGAGACCGAAGTTGTGACAACATTGCGAATCCCCCGGTTCCTCGTCGGGAAGGTTACTTTGAGGGTGGGAGGGTAATGGAGAATGGCCTTTCGGAGGTGAGGGTGCTTTCAATTGATTGGGAAAGGCTGAGGTATGATACCTGATGCTTTGAAACTGGTGGTCTGGTCGGGAGGGGAGGGAAAAAGGGTTCCCACACAAGCTTACTTTCAATTTGTGTGATTGGTTGTCGCAGCCACAGCTCTTAAACCGAGAACTAGGATTGGGAAATTTTCTGTGATCCCATCGTATATTATTATCATACTACTACCCTGCTTAGTAGGCCGAGATTTGGACTTAAAATCCGAATTATTCCTTAACTTCAGAATCTGGGTCTATTGCCTTTGGTAGGTTGGACTATGATAGCCTTTATTTTGTGGATTAGGGTTTCAAATCTAGACTTTCTTGGAAATCACAGTCACTGTTACCTTACTCTAAGATCCCTCTGTTCTATGATATTATTATTATGAAAAATGTTTTCTTTAGTTTTCTGAATCAATTATGGGTGAGATTGACATCTAAGACCGGTACACAAATAGTTATCATACCAATTCATGTCTAAATCTAATGTGTTTGGTAGGCTTAAGATTCAAACGGCACCCAGACTTTGAAGTTTTTAGACCTTCATTTTCTAGCCTAGACTTTAAATCCAAATCTCAGTCTAATCCTAGCGTATCAAATAGGGTCTACAGTATTTCCGAGCCATCAGCACCTTGCCGCTCGGGAGGCCTAGGCTGAAATCTAGGCGCTGTTTCCGTCAACTATTCACGCACAAGAAGCTAACGGAGACAGTCACTCCCGAGCCGTTATATCTGCTAACAAAATTGCCCGCAAATTATACTGGAGGAGTATCAATTTCTATTACATGCTGCATTCGTAAGCTCATGCGTCAAATGTTCATGAGTCCCATAAAGTTTGGTATCAAAATCCATGTAGTCATGCTATACACCGATGCGATGTCTACGCGCCCTGAAACGAAAGAAGGAATATTTATCGAGAAGCAAGAAATAGAAGAAAAAGGGGGAAAAATAGGTGAGTAGGTGAACGCTATGATATCTATAAAACCAAGCCCATAAACACAAAAGCTCAAACCAGGCTTAAGCTCTCTTAGGTGAACCGAAGATCGCCGAATAAAGATGCTCGAACTTGAACCAAGGCGCCCAGTTCCAGCACAAATTCCTGCACTACATGTTAGCTAGCGAGAATAAGAAAATTGATATGCATTGCTTACCCGAAGAACCATGATATTGGTCAGCAAGTGACTTAATGTAAAGTCTCCTCCAACTCTCACAAAATCCTCTATTGTTGGTGGTGTTTCTGTTCCCATAACGCTTCCATCTCTACTCTCGCCTTCAGGTGGAGGCGGCAGATGTAACACTGCCTGCCCTGGTTGCAGTACTTTGATCCTCCGCTGGGCGGTTTCTAACATGTGATGATTGAAAGGACTTTCGGGGGATCTGGCTAATTCCGTTGATGGAGATATCCCACGTGCAGATGAAGGTGTAGACGTGATGGATCTAGTAGGCATGAGCGAGCTAGGGGCTGGAGTCGAATGGCCTGAACCACCAGAAGGTTGCCAAGAGCGGGCAGTCGGCGCGTGCGCACTGGAGGGCCTCATAAGGTTCTTTGCAGAAATGGAATCTAGAACTGGATTCCGGATGGGGGGTGTAGGTTGCGGTAGCGGGCTGGATAGTAAAGCATCATTCAGTTCATCCGTAAACTGGAATGCGCGCTTCCTTTCTGATAGCTTATCGTCCAGATCTGGAATAACTCTTCGGTAGGCTTGGATCTGGCATACTAGACCCTCAATAGCTTGGAGAATCGGGGGTGTATCTGTCCATCTTGGCTGCCGATTTGCCCGCTTCAGATCTTTCATTCGCTTCTTCTCCTTGCGCCGATAGGCTAGTTCGTCACTACCCCCCATAATGCGAGTCAATTCATTCTCGGCGTCCTCTAGTTGGTCCCACTCATCGCCATCTTCCTCGTCATCGCTGCTGCCGAATTCATAGGAAGCCGGGTCAAATAATAGCCAACCTTCTGGCCTCATGAATGAGCAAGTCGCAAGATCCACAATCACAGCTGTAAGAGTCAGATTGGTCTCGACAGTGTTGGAGAAAAAGCTTTCCAGCAAATCTACAACACTTCTGAGCAGTGGATCGTTAGGGTGAATAGTGTGCGTATACATGTCCCTGATCTTTCGATTTTCGGGCTCTGAAGCACCTTCTGCCCCACATGTGAATGCAGAATTCTTTAATGCAAGCACTTCCATTGAGCAAGGATGCGATTCCAACAAACCCAATACGTCCTTCAAATGCTCTCCATAGCTTTCGGAGACGTCTCCGTCTTCCGAGATCTCTCCCACTAGTGAGAAAAAGAGTTCCATCTCTTTGTTGTGCGCACCCACCGTTCGTAATCGGGTGTCGGCCGGAACAGGGGCCACTTTTAACAGGGTAGAAATTGAATATGGGTGGTGTTTTCTCAATATAGTGGATATAAGTTTTAAGGTTGCGGATACTGTTTGTTGGGACTTGGATTTAAGACTGGTTAATACCAAGTCGACGAGGTTGAACAAATCTGGCGAAGGCTTATCGTCCATCTCAGTAACTTTATTCAAGAGATCAAGAGATTTCCTTCGCTTCGCAACGGAAGGCGATGAGGGAGCAGATGCTGCTTTAGTCTCGTCTGGTAGAGCCATTAGGTAAGAAAGTATCAGATGAATGATGTCAGGATGTTCCAAGGTATCGAGAACAACCCGGACATAAGTCAGAACTGCAACTGACGACCCGCCATCTAGATCCGACGATTCCAATAACGAGGGATAGCTACAATCAGATGTTAGCGTGGTTAAGCGAGATGATTAAAGCTTGAATGCACATACAGTAGCTGTTGTAGAAACAGTACTTGGAAATGGTCAAGTAATGTCTGCTTCACCTCGGTAGATCTACAATGCTCGAGTACGTCCTGCCAGAAAATTAGGTACGATAGGAAAGTTTCTAGATGTGTCTGAAAGCCTTCTGAAGTTGAACTTTCAGCTCCAAAAGCTAGGGGGAAAGAGGAATAATCCGAAAGAACAAGAATGGTAGGCGGGTCCGCTATGGGGTAATCAACTACTAGCTTTCTGGATTCTGGGTCAGCCGAATTCATCGGTAGGCATAAGTAAGAAGCACAACCTGCTGAGTTGACTGTATAGAGCACCCAACCCAGATGCCATCAGAGTCGCAAGATCACTCTCAACTATCCACTTTTCCAAGTCACCCGAAGAGGATGCGGCCTCAATGATATAGAGAAGGCCTGTCCTGGCGAAATCACCCACCCTCCCTTCGTGGTGGACGTAATCAATCAAAAGGTAGAACAGGGGGAAATCATCCTAGGCAGCGCACTTGTTAAATTCTGTAGAAATCCTAGTCCCGCTCAAGACTTCCTCAGCAACAATGAACCCATACCTTATTGGTAACACCGGCAAACTTTTGTTGAGGGCCCAAGTTTTTATAGTCTCTTCCTCCTTCATCATCAGCCCGCGTGGTAAACCATGCAGGTAGGATATCCCGGCTCAACCGTATCTTTTGAGCAATGCTGAACAAAAGCTCTACATATTCTCCTTCAAACGATCTGTGACTTTTCTGGCTAGTTCTTCGCAAGAACCCGATTAAACTTTGGGAGAAGTTTTCTTGGGCCAAAAATCCTTCGTCCTCGTTATCAATCAAAGTCGAAAAGGCCGCTATGCATTCTTTGATAACGCCAGGAGAACCTGTTTGTCCAATTTTTGAAAGTGCGATGAACACCTGCTGCTCATAACAAAAGTTCATACACAACGGAGAGGAGCTTTTCTCTTCCTCAACTAGAAGCTCATTGAGCCGTTTTATATGGCTACGTAGCTGGTCCTGCGATGACGGATCGAATTCACGGGAGTTTCGCCAGGAGTGCTATGGGAGCGGAGACGATTGTTAATTTGCCTTGGACGTGCGGGTAGATTGCAGGGAATAGGGTCCGCCTACCAGTAATGACTGCCAGTGCCTCTTAAATTTAGCTAACCTCTGAGCGGGACTCACTGGCGGAGGTTGTTTATTGGCGGTGCCCGAACCAGAGCCTGAGCCTCCGATCAGACGATTCCACTGTAATACCCACATAGTCAGAAGTATTCCACTGCTCATCGCGAGAGTTAAGGTATCTGCTGCACAAGGGGGAAAAAAATATGTATAAGGGGTTTGGAAAACCCACAAAGTAGTCCATATGAAGACCCTGAATCCAATGAGACTCACTTAAGGTATGTTTGGCGGTTGACGAAACGCTTCGTAGATTCTGGTCGACGGCTTGTGGAAAGCGCGGCCGCCTCAACAGACGCGAAGCTCCGTCTTGGCTTAGTAATCCTCCGAGTGCTCCAAACATGATGAGCTTCCTGCTTCGTTCTCACCAGAAACTTGAGTTCTCGGAAACACTGATGAACACCACAGATGAGTTGAAGACACGGTAGGCCGGACAAATTCACCGCAGCCTTAAAAAACAAAGACTACCAAAATATGTTGTGAATGTTTATTGATTCTATGACGGTTGCCCGGTGGTAGCTAAGATGGAGAGAATCAGAGGCCTAACGTGCACCATTGCTGTGTCATGACCAAAATTCCAACCCCCCTTCTCTCACACGCAATTGTTTACCGCCACGTGTATCGCATGAAAAAGTGTAAACCGGTTCGCAGATTTTTGAGCAAACTTCCAGGGTGTGATAGGTTTATGCAAATATCCTTCTCGAGTTTCCCCACATTTCTCTATCACGTCGTGAAATGAAGCTAGTCGATAAGCTCAACTACCACGCCATGTGATTGATTGTTTTGATAGGAGCTTGGGAATTTAAACGTGGCTTGGTAGAATTATATTTGTGAGGTTAAGAGATAATTCCCAACAGGCATAATGCAGCCTTTGATATTGCCATTTCCAACATCAGTTCAAGGATGTGTATACAGCATCTCCAGTTGAGCCAGTAGTCAACAATATTACCATCGAAGCACCGGTATCGAGCGCGCTGTTCATGTTTCGCGCGCCTTTTTGTGTGAGAGTATACAAGTGTTATTTTTGGTCTACTGGAGCACAGCACGGTACGGGTGACATTGTGTTTATAAGAGAACGAGAGCCAACCAAGAAGAACTGTGCTGTATTCGAGTACCGGTACTCGAGTAAACTTTCTCGAAAGCGGCATTCCAAATACCGGTAGGGAAAAGGTATCAAGGAATTCAACCTATTGGAGGAGACACTGTTTATCGATAAGCTTAATTGGACTTCGCGGTCAGATCACTTCGACGCCGGCCCGGATCGGAAGCGAGCGGGAGCGTAATTGGCAAGTGTGGAACAGTGCTTGCACCGATGTGATACCGGTATCGTAACGGCTTTCTTTTCTTTCGTCTCCGTACCGGTAATAGCACTGCACTAGTCGGTATAGTATCACGAGTTGGATTTACTCTTAGGATTACTGTAAGTTAAGATTTGTATTCCTAAGTAGCAGAGTTTGCTGCAGGAGTGGCCCGCGTACTGACCTGAGGGTAGAGGCTTCTTGGAGGGCCCTCTCGGATGCTAGAGAGGGGGCACGGTTACAGACAAACCAAACTTGAAGAGGAAGCTCTCCTGTGGTAATTGATTAATATATCTACTGACTACTGTGGTAAACTATGTTGCAAATGAAAAAACCAGTCGGTGACTTCCTCATAGGAAATTAACAAATCAGTATCTGTCTGAGCAGGGTGTCCGGATGGCCTGTGCTATAGTCTCAGTCTCATTTACAGTACTGGTATGTATCATACTATCATAGTACGAGGCTGGCGACAAAAATCATCGGTAGAATGTCATGTACCGCCTAAACTGGTCTACTTCGCACTCTTAGTCTGACTAATATCGGCAGTTGGCATATCTAATTTGACAGCAAGTTACCCGCCTTCCGAGGTTTCTCTGCTCTCGAGACGAGAAAATATTTTAAAGTTCTTACTTTCTAAACACCACCCGCCAAGTCTTGCACTTCAATAGATTCCGGCAATTACAATGGGAAAAGGGCGTTCAAAGTACAAGCAAGGTCCTCCGGCCCCGCTGGATGAGTCCCTCGTCACAAGAAAGCGTAAACCCGAGGATATTCCTGTCAAATCCCCCGTCCAGTCCAAGCGAAGGCGAGGTGGGGCAGCAAAAGGGAAGACAACCGACAACAGAGGAGAATCAACTGCAAGTAACCGAAAGGGTTCGAAGTGGAAGAAGTCTGTTACGGCGCCTCCTCTAGCACGGGAGGCAAAGAAAGAACTTTTCAGTGATGGCTCTGATGGTGGGATCGTGGATGATGAGTTTGATGCGGAACCTTTGAATGAAGAGATGGAAGATGGACGCCCGTCGCTGAAAGACGATTTCCTTGCTGGCGAATCAGGTTCGGATGTGTATGATTCTGGAGAAGAGCAGGCTGGGCACATATTTTCAGAGGATGAAGATGAATCAGATGCGGAGGAAAGGCTTACAGCGGCAAACATTGAGGGTCTTTCGAGGAAGCTTGATGCACAACTTGCACATGAGGCCGCGGAAGCACGAGCGGAGTTAGAGGAATCTGCCATGCAAACCAACATCGCCGGTGAACCTAAGCCACATATTCTTGGAGATCCTAACGATGAGGATGACCGGGCCGCTCTCGCTGCCCCCGACGTTACTTTGCTCAGGACACGTATTACCGATACCGTACGAGTGTTGGAGGATTTTTCGAACCTGGCCGAGGAGGGGAGATCCAGAGCTGATTACACCGAGCAAATCTTGAAAGACATTTGCGCCTACTACGGCTATTCGGAGTTTTTGGCTGAGAAATTATTCCATCTGTTTTCTCCCCAGGAAGCCTTCTCATTCTTCGAGGCCAATGAGAAGGAACGTCCTCACGTCATCCGTACAAACACTCTTAAAACTGGGCGCAGGGAGCTTGCACAGGCCTTGATCAACCGCGGTGTTACTCTCGAGCCTGTAGGAAAGTGGTCTAAAGTCGGACTTCAGATTTTTGAATCCCAAGTTCCCCTTGGTGCTACACCGGAATACCTCGCCGGTCACTACATCCTCCAAGCTGCATCATCCTTCCTTCCAGTTATGGCTCTTGCGCCCCAGGAGAATGAGAGAATTCTAGATATGGCAGCTGCTCCCGGTGGCAAAACGACTTACATTTCGGCTTTGATGAAGAACACTGGCTGTGTCTTTGCGAACGATTCAAACAGGGCTCGCGCCAAGGGTCTAATTGGTAACATTCACCGCTTAGGGGTCAAGAACACCATTGTCTGCAACTACGATGCCAAGGAGTTCCCTAAAGTCATTGGTGGTTTTGACAGAGTTCTTCTTGATGCCCCCTGCTCCGGTACTGGCGTTATCTCCAAGGACCCTAGCGTTAAGACAAACAAGAACGCAAAGGATTTCATGCTACTCCCACACCTTCAAAAACAACTTCTTCTCTGTGCCATTGACTCCGTCGACCATTCTTCTTCTACTGGTGGATATCTTGTCTACTCCACTTGTTCAGTGACAGTTGAAGAAAATGAATCTGTTGTCGAATACGCCCTCCGGAAACGGCCTAACGTCAAACTCGTCGAGACCGGCCTTACCTTTGGAAGAGAGGGATTCACTAGCTACCGTGGAAAGACCTTCAACGAGAAGATGAAGTGGGCTAGGAGGTTCTACCCGCACATGTACAACGTCGACGGTTTTTTTGTAGTAAAATTTAAGAAGATCGGACCCACCAAGGCGGCAACAACCAGCGAAGTCAAAGCTGATGGGATCCCGGAGGGTGAGGGGGATGAGGTGAATAATGACGATGTTCCTTTTTGGAAATTTGATGATGAGGTGGACAAGGAGCCTGTGGGAAAGCGGAAGAAGAGATCTGGGAAGAAGTAGTTTAACTAGACCATATCAGTTGGGAAAAGTTCTGGTTGTTTCATTTCTGACTTGTTTTCTTGTACGGAATTCCTTATGCCGCAGTTTGTGTATATCTAACCCACTTTTTGTATCTCTAATCATGACTAAATGGAGGGAATAGTGTGGAATTCGGTGTTAATAATTCAATTGTCCTCTGAGTCCGTGCGAACCTGGTTCGATAAAAAAAAAACAATCCCTGCATTGCCGCCCTTAGTTTCCGATTTCTCAATAACACACCAATGTAGGGCTTGACCCAGGCAAGAAGTACCTAAACATTTAAATGAAAAACAGGGATAAAACAGAGATATTTCAGAGGTAAGACATGTTCGGGGTCAGTGTCCACCGTTAACAGGAGAAATTTTGGTGAGAATTACAGTGAAACCTCCGATAATTCCAGCAGGTAGGGAGCAGCACAAGGCTGGAAATAAGGGGGGGGGGGGTGGAAAGAAGAGAGGAGTCTTGGCACAGGGGCGGCCAGACATGACTGGTTTTCGAGTAATATCTCGTGATGGCGAAGAGAAAAGGAAAATTTGCGTAGAACTTGGATATGATGTACAAGGAACTGAGTAGAGAGTATGAATTCAAATAAGAGAGTGAGGTCAAGGCAGACATAACTAAAGACTATTTTCCAGTGTGAAGTATGATAAAGGACTACTTTTGCTGGAATTAAGATCCCTGGAATGCCCTGGAGTTTGAAACCATAAGAGGCCTAGAATCTTCAGAGGGATTTCCCATATCATACGTATGTCAAATGTCGTGACTCTGCAAACGCTGGAATTGCTAGAGGGTTGGAAGTCTTGGAGGTGGGAAATATCGGAGGTTACACTGTACTACCCGCAATTGAATGACATTTGTGAACACAAACTGCTATTATTGCCTACGGCCAAAATTCAACTCTTTCCCTTTTCCTGAACGGGTCTTGGTACCATGCGATAGAGGCTGTGCTCACAAACTTCACTCAATTGCGGGCGGTAAGGCAGGGCCAGCCCGGCCTCTCGTTCACCTCATGCTACAGGTCGATTGTGGGTGTTGCTTTGCATTAACTTTGGATGAAGCGGGTGGGGATCGCTGTGGGCCGGTAAGTGGGGGGATATTGGTCTGGTCATGAGTGAGCATGGGGTAGCGCTATTCGTATAATACGGATGCACTTTCGATAGTATCAGGGTAGGGTGTAGGGGGTGTAACTTGATGATGCTCAAGCATACACCACTCGTTCACAAAAACAATTCTCTCAAATTGTGCGTCATCAACTATCACTCCCTCAAAAAGCAACGACCCATGTTGAAATCCTAGGAGAGATATCGACAAGCTAGAGAGGAAAATGCGATTGAAGAATTGCTTGATTAACTATAGTGCTCGGGGGGGTTGCTATATACCCGAGTACCCCTATTGTAGCAGTCCATATTGAGAGCCCCTCAGACCTCTCAACGCTAGTTCACTAGCTCGCCTGCCAAGCATCGTGAGCTTCACAATACTAGAATAATACAGTATGATATCCGCATATTCCAACAACCCAGAACAAACAACACCCAGTCACTACCAGCCCTCTAATCTCAGTTGTCAGTAAAAGTGGAAGAAGAAAAAAACAGCTCCTTCTTCCTATCATAGTCTTACAACCTCCCAAATAAGCTCAATGTGACTTGGGCTTCGTTCTCCGCCATGCAGCCTGCAGTGTGCAGATTGTGCGCCATTTGGAATATATTATGTATTGCTTTTGAATGCGGGCCTCGAAAAAGAATGCACTCGAATGATAGTGGTCGAGTATGTTATACTACAGGAAGGAGTTTCTCATTACTGGTAATCTCTGCGCACGATTTCCAACGTTCCCCTCTTGGGGATTATTCGGGATGGATGGATGGTCAGCCAGCCAGCCAGCCAGCAAAAGTAGTACTACGCCAAAAAAAAAAACTCCTTCCGCAACTCGCGTTTTAAAAAAAATTCAACAAATCAGGCCCAAATCCAACATACAGAACCTCACATCCAGAGCCGCAGATCTCCCGATCATTACGCGATGGCGCGATCCCCCCGCTTCCCCCCCATTGGCACTTCACCCGCCGGAAACTCTGATGAGGCTAAATATGCCTCAGTTTTTATCCGTCTCGAACCCCCCCCCCCCCCCCAACTCGAACGGTTTAGAACGAGGAATTGGACATTTAAAGGGAACCAACTAGCCAGGAGAATTGGAAACTATTGAAACCCCAGAGGATTTGCTGTCGTGTGCCACAGCCGGTGTGGGTACCGGTAGCGTCGAGGCGTCGTCCCAGGCAAGAGGCATCCGGAGAGGAGGGGATTCACTGGGTACTTATATGGCAAAGAAATCCGTGCGTATCATAAACTCACGACTCGCATTTTCGGATATCAGGCCTCTTTCTTTTTTTTTTATAAACACTTTATTCTCATCGGGTAGCCTTGGCTACCTAAGCTCATCTACCCTATTTTCGGTACTTTTTGCCTGGGACAAGTACCATGCGGGAAGCCTGTTAAGACCGAAGAATGGGGTTGATGAGATTGGGCAGTTGGTCGAACCCGAAATGGAAAAAGTATTAAAAAAAGAAAAAAAAAGAGAGTACGAGTACTAGTACTCGTCCTAGGTAGGAAGTATCCGAAAATACGACTCAGATACGCACCGACTTCTTGTGATATATTTTGCGACCGCATGTTTTCGGATGCTCCTTGCCTGGGACGAGTACAGTACTTGGCTCTAAGCCAGTGCTCTACTCGTAATGTCTTGACGTTTGTGAACAACAACCACTATTGCATGCGACTATTGGTCTATCATATGCCGTACTGCGATAGATAGATATAAGTTAGTTAGCTGGATAATTAGAGGGAGGGGGAAACAAGCTCCGTCCCCTCTATTTTCCGCACGAAAGAAATAGACCAATCATAGTGAAGAGTACGACCGAACTCAACACCAAAGATTTTCTCACAGCCCAGCTTGGAGGTGACAACCAAGGGTCCCCGACCCCCAGAAACACCCAAAACAGTATGATACCTGGTTCAATGAATTTCTCAGTGGAATCAGGGCTACGACGCTCAACATGTCTCTACCGGAGGACTCCGCGCACTGCATCAGAGGGATTTCTGTGTATCATTGTATAATAACATCTAAACGAGTAATACAAGAGAGATCTCATGTAGTTAGGGGTCCCACTTATCCCTTCTTAGAGAGCCAAGGAAGTCTCTTCTACCATATCCCCCCGCTAATACTTTTGCCCTCTCTCGATTACAACAAAACACGGAGTTTTTGAAAGCAGGCGAGATCTCATGACAGAAGCCGACTACCCAAGCACAGAGATGGCTTGTGGAAGGCCCTCTCGATCGCAGGATCAGTCCTTCGACAAGTTATGGCCAATACGGGAAGACCAATCCGCTACGATTCCTGAACTACTATGCTAGCTTAATGATGGGTCCTGGGGAAGCGTTGGGGGTGTTACGGGATAGTGAGTGGTGGATGATCTTTTTGAAGCGGTTCGTGTCTAGATCGTGGTGGTCAGGGGGGCGGCGGTTTGGTACATCCTAGTGCCCCTCCTTAGATGATATCTATGATAGGGATAAGATGGCCACAGGTAGGGTATCTATAATAGGGCCGTATTTGGCCAGGGATAAGCAATGGAAATAATATTGTTGAAAATTAATTACTCAAATCTCCCTAATGTTCTCGTTCATGTTGTAGTTTGTGTTCCAAATGGTGTGATCTCCGGACGAACTATTCAGAAAAAGGGCCGATGCGTTGCATGTGGGGAATTGGTCAGTAGATAAAAAGCGTGAGCAGGTGACTCGTGTTGAGCCTGGATTTGCCTCAGCGAAGAGCTCTTCGATGATCCGGTCCCTATTGTCACAAGGTGTCATTCGGCCTGTGCCAATGATCATTAGGGTTGGTGTTGGGGTGGATGACCCCCTTACATCGCCCTTCACAGATACCCGTACTCGGCTGACCTCATTGATAGTTCTTCGTAGCCGGCAGAAGCTTTGGGCCCAAACTTAAGCTTTCTAAATACCCCTCTCTGTCGAAGAGATGGCCACTTGCCTCAACCTGGCTCTGGTTGACATACTGGTATGGGGGATGGCATGACCGTTCAGGATTGGGTGGATCTAGTATCCTGCCAGTAGCTTAAGCATAATGCTAGATCAGCAAACTAGTCCCGTATCGTACGTCGTACTACCCCCCACCTGCGATCCTAATACGAGTATGAGACTGCAGGCAGTGTGGGTTAGATTAAGCACAACAATTTCCTCGTTATCTTTCTGCCTTCCGTGAGGGATTTGTTGAGGGGTTCTTGGCAAGGAAATGATTGGATGCGGGATGGCAGAAGAGTGCTTGTGTAACCTTAAATCCTGACCGCCCCACCTTTCTGACGGTTCTGCCCCGTCTTTCTTCAGCTCAAAGCAGCCCACAACCCCCCCCTCGTGGTCTCTATTTATCGTGCCAGATCTGCCGGTTCAGCACCACTATCAGTTCAGACAGAAAAACCACAGACGAACCAACATCTCTCCTCCCTTTGGCACTACTTTCACCAACAGTTGCAACAACCTTTACCGATCCGAACACCCATCATGCGGATGCTCTCTCCGCCAGAACTCGAAAACAGGCACCAGGGTGTGCCCTCCGGCCGACTCGATGGCGTGGGTGATAGGCTCCTAGAAACCAAGGAATTCGGAGATGGGAAAAGAGTAAAAGGGGATATAATGGGGCTGCCTTGTTTTGCTGGTGCAATCCCGGGGTGGGGAAGACATATCCCGGGTAAGAAAGGCAATTCTCTGGAAGGACAAGGGGACATAACTAACAGAAAGCAATATTAGCTCCTCGGTGCTTGCCACCCCGCGCCCCGCACGAGTGTGCTGGTGGAAAAGACTACCCCCTTCACGGGGCTGTATCACAATTTCTTCCCTCAGAAAGAGCGATCTACGACGAACTAGATCCGCGTTTCCGAGGTGGCCGTGAATATTACGGCGCAGCTCCTCTCCGGGAGGCCTCATGGAACCCTTCCGCCCAGATAAGGATGACATCAAGAGATATCTAGAGATGAGGTTGAATAAGACGACCAAATGGTAGTTATGAGAATAATTCCGGAAAAGATTTCCGAAATGTGCGTAGGAGGGGTCCTCATATAGCGCCTGAAATTACATACCTTGCTAACAAATGCTCTACAGATTTCTACTATCTGGTCCTCCCAACATTGATGCAACTGTGTTTTATGAATAAAGACAAAAGAGCAAACCAAGACTTGGGATGGAAGTGTTGATGTGGGTATTGAGTCTTGAGTTTGGGTTATCTTGGGCGCCAATGAGCTATGTCACGATTCCGAGTAGAAATAGGGTCGATAGACCCGAATACTCGGAACGCTTTTCCTGTATTAAAAAAATACTAGAAAAATCTCTAGAATTCGTTTACTATTAAACCATCCCTCCACCTTTTTGACCCTAATTCACAAGGGCATCTATCTCGTAATATGATACTGCCATGAAACGTGCCTAGAAGGGGGGTAAACTCTAGAAAACGTTGCCGAAACAGCTTTAGCCGATGAGCCCTAACCCAGGCCATTTCTTTTGGTGGACCCGAAAGAAAGAAAGAAAGAAACAGTCCTATAATTCGCTACTTCCCTCGTGCTGCCACCCAGTCGTCTCTTGGTATCGTGACTCCTTAGCTCAGTTCACACGGCAGCTTTAGCACCCAAAGTATGATATTATTATCCACGGCCTAGATCGTGCCCTCGCCTAGGCTACCGACTTGCTGGTACTTGCTCTACTGAGAGAGTATTGCTAGTATGAGACCGTACAGCATCTTGGACAGAGCGCCAGCACAAACAGATACAACAGGGGGATTGTCCGATGGGGCGAGTGATTTCCCACGATAATTGATCACCGACTCCTGGCCCACAGAATTCCTCAGGTCTCACGTTTGCCCCTTTTCACGAACCACACGACACCACCCCACCCTGCGTAAGGAGACCCAAAACTTGAGAGGAACCGTCCCTAAGAACTTCTCTCTCTCTCTCTCTCTCCCTAGGTATCGAATTTCAGTGGGGGCATTAGTTCTCGAACATCTCTGCCATTGCACTGGAGAGGGTTTTTCAGAGAATGTTATGGTGGTGAGAAGGACTTATGATATCCTGCAATTATAATAGGGGGGATTTTTTATATTTTTATATCTGTAATAGAGATCAGGGTAAATGTGCGTTAGCCAGTGCATGTACTGTACTGTACTCGAGTATGATACAAGTACATTATTACCGGTGCTCGAGAGCAAAACTTGATATGAGCATTAACGAAAAAATCTAACACGACACTGTACTGTACTGTAACCACACCCCCCACCAGCCCGACCACCAAGTCGTGCCCCAATGGAAAGAGGATTGTAAAATACTAAATATTGATTACTGATTGCCAATGGCAGCTCCCCAATCGCGCTCAAAGGAATGATCGATCACGGCGGGAATGCCAATAATTGGAAAATCTAGGTTTTAGCTGTTCCGAATGTAGGACTTGATGGTATAATAATCCCAGTTGGAGAGCACTGCATTAGGAGCAGACATAGCGCAGGCCAAAGGGAAGCGCGGGCATGTATGGAGGAACACAGAAGTGTGGACAGGTGAACGTTCTGGGGCATGCACGGATGATTAGGGCATATGCGGAAGCATATGGCGATCACATGTATGAGCAGAGTTTTCCCTACTTAAGGGAAACCGTTGCCAGCAACCTCCATAAAACATATCGTAGACAACGCAACTCAATACAACTCCAACATCTCCGTCAAACACATCCGAACACGAATCGTGCGACCTGCATCAGAATTGAAGGCTGTTAGGAAAACCTTGGTATGAGTTACTTGACTGCTAAAGCATTGGTGCCCAAAGGAATCTTTGTATCGTATGGTTCATGCACCACAAAATGTGCACCAGACTTTTACCTAAAATTCAATTTATTATATCAAAAGATGTAAAAATCTCAACAACTCTCAATATCCTCTACATTATAGGAAACATGAATATGAACAATATAGAGGAATTGGCTTATTTTTTGAGTTGCTGGTTGATTTGATATTATTTTTTTGAAAAGTTGTACTTTTGGTGTAAAGTTCTGAAAGTGTTACGTCAGCCAGACTTTTTTATTATGAAAACTTTGAAATACTACTGACTAAGAATAAAGATTAAAGTTATTTATATATTAAATAACATATATAAGAATAAAATAATCATGACATTGTCATAAAAAAGTACTTTAATATAGATGATTCTAAATATTACTATTATATCTGACATATTTGATACTTCTCACTCATTATCCTCAACTTTTGTACTGAACTATCTTTATTCAAATGTTTCATAAATATAACCCGCTCTAAAAAAAAGAATACCCTTTTAAGAAATACGGTTGACAGATCAGGTGGAAGATCTCAGAAGAGACAAATTAGCAATTTGTTGCTACAGAGGGTGTAGCTCAAAATACTCGCGATTCTGGTGAACTAAATGAGACCATAATTAGCAGTTGGTTAGAGCAATTACCAAATATTAATCAATATACGGGAAAATCTTCCTTGTGCCAAACTCTGTAGAGGCATAAGAAGAAAGCTCTGTTATTAGCACAGCAGCAGGTTGATCATAATAATATGGTTAATGATAGTGTAGGTATGTAACTTGGATCCTAGTATGCTAGACTATTGTATCTATTAGGCATTATAGAATCAATGATTTAAACAAAGTAAATCAATTATATACCAACTTGATTATATTGTTAACATAGGAATTGATATAATTGAGTTTGCTGAACTAGTGAACCAAGGTCTTCAAAGCTGATTAAGGATAGCAAAGAAATTTCAAGATAAGGTGAAAATACACATTCTCTCTAATGGTATATTAGTTTGTAAAGTTCTAAATATATATAGAGAGAAATCCAATATTGACAATTAGGAATCAAGGATATGCAGAGATATTTGAAATCTAAAAAGTATTCCCTTAAAGGAAAGTATCTCCATGATGCTCTGCAGAAATTAGAGTTTATGAGGGTTGAAATGCGTGATTTAACTAAAGCTATTTGGAGAAAGCCCAGAATAGAGCTAGCTCATATTGTTACTGCAGGTGATGAAAGAACTCCTAGAGTTATCTTATGTATTATGAATAATGTGCAAAAATCAATTCAATAGAGGGAAATGTGGTCTTATAAGTGTAACAAGGCACTGGATAGAGAGGTGAACTCTAAGGTTGCGACTGCACCAAAACTTAAAGTAGATGATAAAGATAATTCAAGAAGGATCAAGCGGTAAAACATAATATTGTTAAGCGGAAAGCTTCACTCAATAAGTTCTCTTGAGAATCGTTGGTTATCGAAGTAGAATGCCAAACTCTTATACTTAAGTAGATATCAGATTTAAGCCTTTGACATTCCCCACTACTCCAACCTTGTGAGAGCACCCTGTCCTGCTCAGGGCTTTTCCAAGGTGTACCCTCCATCAGGAATTATCCTGCCAGAAGTATCGGACCAACTCGGGTACACTTAACTCGGTCAATAGGATATGAGTTTCTGCAATGCATCTCCAATACAACCACAGGTGGAAAAACTCTTTCCATCAAAGGCATACCAGTGGCTAACTGTTATGAGAACAACTGGAGTCAATACCTAGGTGGTGGACTCACTGGCCTAGTGGTGGTTTTGTCTATACAAGCTATACAGTCTATCATTTAATCTACTCAACTATTCAATGTAATAATTTGACATGCAAGCTCCTCCGGTGAGATGTAGCTGATGGTTGGCTAGATGGGCGCTACCCATAGCTAGCCTCTCAGGACTTACTCTACCATGATAAGACTCATACCTCTAGAGTCCATTGACAACCAATAGTAATGCTACAAATGAAGAGGAGAAGGTCCTGGCTGGTTACTGAGGTGTTAGTCCCAAAAGTGCCCTGGTCTCCTGGGACAACCTGAGTACCACTAGGAAGACTGCCCTACTACCCATAGGATAAGATAGACTCCTAGGTGCCAGAGAGACAATATATGGGTGACCCCTATATTGGCGGTTACCCATACTCCCCTTATAGATCCTGCGAATGACATTCAGTCGGACTGATAGCGACGACGTATACGGTGTTACAGCAGCTGCTCGAATGACCTCTTTTTACTAGCAAACGAGCAACTATGTAGCCATCTGCCTATGACGTGCCGTCTCAAAGCTGGGGCCAGAGGGGGGTGTTAGCAAAAACCCCCCAAGTTCAATAACATGTTCGGGCCACCCTTACTCCGGCGGCGGGCCTCCCCGCACAGATGCATGTGTGCCCATGAACATCTAAGAGCCTATTGCATGTGAGGCAATCGACCTCTAAGTTCTAGGATGACTTTGCCAGTGAAGGTAGGGTAACTTGGATACTTCAGTAGGGTAACTGAGTCCTATGGGCCTAATGGTCAAATTCCCAAGGTAGGGTAACTTTGTCCTCTTATGCCTTTAACTGCTCCGGAAGTCCTCCAGTCAACCAGAAAAGTCATCTTGAAGATCCGTGTAACATTCCCCTAATTCTCTTGACCTTATGCGAATGTTCTCCCAAAAGGTTACCCTGCCTAGTAGAGTACCTATGGCTACTCTACTGTTTCCTGGGCCTTGCCCTCGGCGAACCAGCATTCTTGTATATCAAGTATACTAGACCATACCACCTTCGGTTACCACTTGGTATACCATTTGGGCTAAGGTGGTAATTATTGTAGCTATCTATTGTAGGGTCGTTATATTACGCCCCTCTTCTCTTGGTCCATCCTCAGACCGTCAATGTTGTCTCTTAGTTCTAGGGTTTGAATTGTCTATACCCCTATGGTCTCTAGGTTTAGATGGATATCTCTCATGGAGCTGTTGCAATGCTTGCATTGAGGTATCTTCTAACATCTTGAACTGTTCCCATGAATTGTCTTGTGGACTATACCCTTTCCAAGCAACCATATATTGCACAAAGCAGTGTGGAAATTTTGACTTAGAATTCCCATACTATCGGCTATCAACCACTGCTGCAACCACATAGCTAGGCTCATTATCAACTATGTCAGGTGTTGGTATCATCTTTTGAGGCCTGCCTACTGGATCCTCACGATAGGACTCCAACAGACTAACATGGAAGACTGGATGATTGTCCCATCTTTCTGGCAGCCCAATCTCATAGGCCCTGGAACCAACCTTGCGTTTGACAACAAAGGGTCCAAACATCTTGGTCTAGTTTTTCCATTGGCCTTTTTGTATGGAGGTTCTTGTAGTTTAGCATAACCCTATCCGCTTTCTTAGCTCTGCCCTGCATGACATCTTCTAATGTGCTATATTCGGGAGCTAGGTGTCTCTTTTGATCTTGCCATTTCCATTGTCTTTCCTGTGCCGGCTGTATTGTTTCTCGGAGCTCTTGCCATGTACCTTCCCAATCCTTAACAACAAGCTCGCTGTCTGGGTGTATTTCTTTGTTATCTGACACTATCCTAGACCACTGAGTCTGTGGGGAGAATCCATAATTTATTTCAAAGGGACTTCCCTTTGTGGATTCCGACATTGAAGTATTATACACATGTTCAGCAAAGGGCAACAGCGATACCCAATCGTCTTCCTGATATGAATAATAACTTCTTAAATATTGTTCTAGTGTCTGATTAAACCTTTCAGTTTGCCCATCGCTCTCAGGGTGGAATACGGTAGAGAGGTTAAGCTTTACTTGCAGTAGTTGCATTAGGCTTGTCCAAAACTTAGACGGGAATCTGGTATCCCAGTCAGAGACAATTGATTCTGGAAGCCCATGGACGTGCCAGATTTCTTTCACAAAGGTCAAGGCCAATCGCTTAATATGTTCCTCTATCCGTAACTGTATTAAGTGTGCTATCTTGGAGAACCTGTCTACGATAACCCATATCTTTGTATACCGGTCGGACCTTCGTAACCACAGAATGAAGTCTATGGATATAGCCGTCCATGGCCTCATAGGAACTTCTAAGAGTTCTAGGAGCCCATACTTCTTATACCAGTTGGCTTTATTACGTTGACATACATCGCAAGAGCGAATGTACTCAGTACTGTTTTCATCCATCCTTGGCTAATAGAAGTTAGCCCTAACCCTACCAATGGTCTTGTATGTTCCGCAGTGTCCAGCAATCTTTGGATCATATTCGGCCTGAATGATTGTTCACCTTACACCTTCATCCTTTGGAATATACCACCTCTTCTTATATAGGAGCAAATCCTTTTCGATACTAAAATTTGTGTCGACCTTACTATCACCTTTGAGTACTGCCTTTAGTATTGCTAAATAGGTTTGATCACTATCGGCTACCTTCATAAGAGCCTCATGAAATGTTGTTTGCAACCGAAAGCCTTGGCAACTTTGCAATACATGTGGTCGCAAGATGATGGGCTCCTTTCCAATATACTGTCCTTAGCGAAAAAATGTAAAACGTTCGGAATTACTCCCCCCTTCAGGGCAGTAGTCCTTATTCCTCGACAAAGCATCAGTCTTTTTATTTTACCGTCCTACCCTATTAATAACCTTAAAATTGAACGGTTGTAGAAACTCTGCCCAGCGATGTTGTCTGCAGTTTAGACTCTTTGTTGTATTAAAGTACTCTAAATTCTTGTTATCAGTGTATACCAATATCTGATCATCAACCGACATCAACATGTATGCCCATCTTTAAAGGCTGCCACTATTGCAGCCATTTCCTTCTTGTGGACGTCATCATTTATCTGTGCTAGCTAGAACTTTCTACCATGAGAAGCCACAGGATGCCATTTCTCATCCTCACACAGTTGAGATACTACGGCTCCTAAGGCAAAGTCACTAGCATCGGTCTCCAACTTAGTTGGACGAGTGTCATCAAAGTGTGTCAGAATTGGGCCCGTTGTAAACATTTTCTTTAATGTGTCAAAAGCATCCTAACAGGAAGCAGTCCATGTCCATTTGATATCTTTCTTTATCAAGTCCGTAAATGGTTTGGCTATCTTGCTAAAACCTTTTATGAACCGAGGATAGATGTTAGCAGGGCCCATCAAGCTTTGCACATTAACGACCTTCTTGTGCGTTGACTATGCCCGGATCTCTTCAACTTTTGTACTTGTCATAGAGATTCCTCTATCAGATATCTTATATCCAAGGAACTCTACTTCCCGTTGATGGAAGTGTGACTTCTTAATGCTAAATAAAGGCATGCCTTCCTCAGCCTTTCCATGACTCACCTGACCAGAGCGACATGTTATTCAACTGTTTCCGTATAGATCAGAATGTCATCCATATAGGGGATGACTCCGATATCTAACATCTCCCGGAATACATCATTGATCATACTTTGCAACATTGATGGTATGTTGCATAACCCAAAGGGCATAACAGTGTAATCATAAAGACAGTACCTTCTTTTCATCAGCAAAAAAACGATTTACGTCCGGCGGACGCAACCCGCGTCCGGACGGATTGCGTCCGCCCTATGCGTCCCGTGCGCCCTGACCGTCCGCCGGATGTTTTTTCTCATCCCATGCGCCTGGTGCCTCCCAACGCCCTTATCCCCCCTCCCTTGCACCCAGCGTGCTTGTTGCGGCCGCCCTCCGTCCCGACACCCCCCTCATCCTTCCCCTCTTCTACTGCTCTCGTCTGACGGCATCCGGCGTACCCATCCCCAATTCCCAGCACCCGGACCACCTGCCCCCTACCTT
>Ga0307509_10001349_pt1 | contig 41545 bp, 38 predicted proteins | sample 10_EM_MG_FD_202245 | JGI IMG/M metagenome (GOLD analysis project Ga0307509, IMG submission 202245) | Populus trichocarpa ectomycorrhiza microbial communities from riparian zone in the Pacific Northwest, United States - 10_EM | ecosystem: Host-associated > Plants > Roots > Unclassified | place...
TAACTGAAAGAACATTAGAAGAAAGGCCTAGAGGGGGGGCATTATTTTCCTTCATTGTCTTGCTTAACTGTGTGACAGAAACCGTTCTTCCATTACCTTTTAATCTTGCTTTCTTCTCCTTCTCCTTTGCACGCTGTTTCTCTTGTCGTTCCCTCTCTTTCTCTTTCTCTTTTTCCTCTCGCCTTAACTTCTCTCTTCCACGTTCTTCAATAGCCTGTTCATTCTCCCGGAACAACCCAAGTCTTTGTGTTGCCTTCCTGCTACGAGAATTACTCTCACTAGCCATAACAGCAGCAATGGATCTCCCAGCATCGTCCTCATCTTCCCGAATGGGGCTGCTCTGTATCGGAAAACTTGCCTCTCTATCATCACTTCTCGCATCCCATCGTGCTACAGAAGTGCCCAGTCTTTCATTGAAATCAATAGGACTATCAAGGCCAAGTTGGGCCCCGAGAACAGCATCAGAGCCACCCCCACCGTTGGCCTTCGAAAAGGAAGTTCGGGTCGAAGGCGTAGAGGGGCGTTCAGTCGGACTGTCGGCTGGGCTTATGTAAGGTGGAAGGGTTATGTGAGAGCTCTTTTCCTTCTGATGAGAGGAAAATATATAACCATTTTCATGCGATTCAGCAACTCCAGTATCCGGATGTATGCCTCCGCCGAGCGTAAATTTAGCCTCTAAAGGGAAGGATGTAGATTGAGGCCTCCAATAGCGGAACGGAGGACGAGATAAATCGGCTTCGTCATAGGAATTTCCGTAAATTGGTTCGCTGGGGTCGATTCCTATGTTCTTGGTAAAAAGAGAGGGTGATGACGCAGATGAAGAAAGGGTAGTTGACGGTAAAGTAGAAGTTTGTGAGGTAGAAAGGGTATCGTCAGAATTTGAGGATGTATCAAAATGATTGCTGATTGTTTTATGCTCTTCACCACTATCAGCAGTAAATGATGAGGAAGTAAGAATTGGAAAACTGCTGCTAGAAGGGACAGGACCTGAAGGGGCCAAAGGAGAGTCCTTTAGAGGTATGGGATCATGGAACGGGACTGGCATGAGGAGTCATTGAAGCCTGCTGGAAGCCAGGTAAACTTGGGGGAAAAAGTGTAGAGAGATGACGTTATCGCGAACCGTGATATGATCGGTGGAGAGGAGATAAGCAGAGGGAGATTTTTGCTCGCGCCCGAAATTGGGGATAAGGTGTTGTTTCTAAGATAACTCCGGCGCAAGTAGGGGCTCTTGTAGAGAGGAAGGAATGGGGGGGGAGAGGGCGATCTTGTGATCCCCTTGCTTGTGAAGGATGCGTAGGAGAATGGCAGCTATGTAATAGAAGAAGAGATGTGTCGGAGGCGAACAGAAGTGAGCAACGAGAGTTGAGCCAAGCTAATGGACAAAGCAACGCAACAGAGCGGGCACCGGGCTGAAGAGAGGAACCCAGCCAAGCTCAAGGGCCAGAGGGCAAAGTCACAGATACAAAAAAAAAGGGTAAAAAAGGAGAGAAATCTACTGCAAGCGGGAAAGGGGGCCAGAAGAGAATTAAAGAGAAGTGTACCAGCACAGGTACTTGGATCATACTTGCAGAGCAGGAGGGAAGGCTCCAGTCCCAAAACAAGGAGAGCCCAAGACACTGAACACTATAGTTGCTGCTCCCCTTTCTTTACCCTGACCCAAAACGAAGAAAGCCCCACGGGTGCTGCAATGCGGCCACTCACTCGTAGGCGTCTCCTCAATACCGACAAACGGCGGAAATTGCATTCACATCCACATTCACACTCACAAACAATAGTAGTAACCCCCTCATCACCTAAGGCCTCCGCGGTGTTGTGTCCATACGGGCAGCGTCCCCAGTCTCGACGGCCCCATACAAAGCTGGACTATGGAGCAAGTTATCATCGACGGATCAGGCTGTCTATCCCCAACGTGTTTATGCATATTACAGCTCTTTTCCGTCACGAACATATTCCATTGGCCCTCGTCTCCCCGATCGAGGCACAGTGCATGGAGCCGACTCTTGGCCAAGGTGGCCAAGGACCTCCCGGTACGGTAGTTTCTGAGTTCCCCAAAAATCCCAATCGAGTGTTGAGAAGATGTCTGCTTGAGGATGTTAATAACACAAATTTGCCCCAGGTAAATCCAACCGGTATCTAGATGGATGGTAGCTATTTGGGTGCCATATAACACCACCATCGTGCGCCTGGTTTATGGGGAAGAAAAGTGTGAAAAATCAAAATGAAAAGGAAGAAAAAGAAAAAATAAATCAAAATCCACAAAGTGTTGGAGCCCAAGCCATTGGGTCTCCTCCTCAAGGCGTTTGGCCAATCAATCTTGAGTTATGGGCAGCATGACGAGTCGATTGGAGTCTGTCTTCGGTTTCTCTACATGAATGAACAGTACAGACGGATCGATCTCACGATTCCAATGACCGAAATTGTCTTCCCCCGTTTAACTTAAGGTCTAAACATGCAGTCGCTTCAGCCACTGCCGGAGGTGCCTGGAAGAAAAGGCTGCGGGATTTATCTTTTTTCCCCTCCATGGGCTCCTTTCCGACAGCAAACTTTTTGTCTCACATTATCTTATTCACTTGCGGCGCTACTCCGTAGTCTACAAGTGCGATGTCTCTCCAATTCGACGGTCGAACCCCACCACGGGGATACGCCGAGCGCTCCACAGAATTGTAAGAAAAACAAAAAATAGAGGCTCGTGTTATGTTGGTGATTTCCCCTCCCTTCAAATCCTCCTGCTTGGGTCATCAGATTGTTTCACCATCGGCTGACTCCCCAAGAAACCGTTGAGCCTCCTGCCGTTAACCCCGCAATTTCAAGTCATCACCTGGTTTAAGCGGAAGCCACAGCTTTCGGGTGCTGTGTGGTCGTGTCATTACCAAACTGCACCGTTTTGGACAAGCGGAAATATTTTCCTCGTCGCTCAGCATCCCGGCAGTTCGATGGCCTCCTGTATCCATGCTTGAATAGTATCGTGGTACCAGTGTTCAGCTGCTATGGTAGCAGTAGTGCCCTGGGATCCGTCGTATCCAGGCTTATCGACACGGCGTTGGCAGCTGGCATCTCTATCTCCATGTGTCTCAAAATCATCCAATTTTAGGTGAAATTTAACTTTTAGCCCGTCCCCTCCTCTCCCATAAGCTTAACCACTCGAGTGATCATCACCGAATTGAGAGCGGCCAATTCTAATTATGCGGTTGTCGATGGGACAGTCCCTAATGGTATATGCACTATAGTACCGACCACTTCCCCCATGGACGAGATCTCATCGAGGACGGACCTCCTTTGGCCAACAACCAGCAGCAATTCTTGTTCGATGGCTACAGCAATATCTATCCTGTTGCAGATTATAACATGTGGGCTCTCTCCGCTCGGATTGTGGAGGGGGAAAAAATAACAAAACAAAAAACGAAAGTCTTCTGGCTACCTCCTAGGCGGGTTCATGGCTGCGGCAGTTGATTTTTGTTTTGTTATCCAGCTGGAGGACGCCAGATAGGCACTATTAGGGTAATTCGAGATTTGAACACCTCCCCCCAGCTTCCCATTCCGCCACCTATTTCCGGCAGACATACCGGTGTTCGAATGATAATACAGCGGTGACTGGGTTTTGAGGGGATCGATCAGCTCTATTGTGCACTCCGGGCACTGAGGGCACATACTGTGCTGTACAGTACCATGCTATACCGCACTATACAGTACGAGCACCAAATGGCCACTTACGGTAAGCACTTGCAAACACAGATGCACATTGCATGCATCACCATACTTGGGGAGTGTTAATGATGGAGCTGACGCGTACAGTTGGCGATCCTATCTCTGATTTCCACAGTATTAGAATGGGTCAGCTCTCTCTTATTGACTTTTACGGCTCTCGACACAGACTGAGCCTGCCTCATAATTCTTCCCGGAACCGATCCGCTGGGAACCAAATTTCTGCAACATTTCACTCATTGCGAGTCGCTTAGCCAGAATTTTGAATCCTTGGGCGGGTCCGTATCCTAAATCACATGCATCCAGGGTGAAGTTTTGTACCTAATACTGACGTTATCTTCAGAGGCTCCTTCCTCCGCGATACCGGTAGACCGAATTGCAACGGCGTCGGCATTCTCCTGATAAGAATACCGTAGCACGATAGGGGGGACAACAAGCAGGAGGGGTGCATCGAACAGCCCTAGCAAAATTTGATATTTGCCACTAGATTTTTGGCGTATCGTCCACCGTCCCCCTACCGCGCTATATTTCCCAGTGCGGTGGCCAGTGATGCCTTGTCCGCTTGTAACCGGAACTTCGTGAAACATAAAAACCACTATAGAACTCCGGGACGGGTTGTTTTCATAATATTATTATAAACATCCAAGGAATGAATTCGTTCGAAAATACAACTAGGGAGTGCAGCCACACTCTGCTATCCTAGATCTCGATAATCCGGATATTCTCTATCCCGTATGAATTTCTGTGAGTTCCGAATTCCTTACACCAACACCTAACCAATTGCCCCGGGCCACCCGCTACACCAGACAGATTCTTTGGGTTTCAGCCGTCCGGAGTGGCGGGGTGCGACTATTCTCGGGGTTTTACTCAGATGCCTCGGTATGGTGCCCGAACACTTGCCTTCAATTTGCGGGGATAACCTAATCTTTCGGCAAGACCCCTCTAGCCGGGCAAGGTTAAAATCAGGTGTTCTTATATCCTTGACCATTCATCCGGCTACATCTCCCCTAAGGGATTGAAGAATTGAGTTTGGCTGACTATGGATATGTATTTATATCACCCATAACTCAGTGGCCTTCTCTATCGAATAATGCACCTATGAATTAGGACAGGATGGGACCGAGTAGACGCGAATCTTGCGCTATCTAGATGCCGGCTTCTTGGAGGACTTGGATAAATGAAGAGCATCCCCATTCGACATATCAATCTGTGGAGTAAATACTCCCCAGCTTTTACCAGCCACCCCTGCTCAAGCAATGTAATTATTGAGAATTCAGGGTTTGAAGTGGAGAATTACGTGGATTGGCAACCTTCTTCTGCCGTGCAGGGGCACGAGAATTGGTTTGCCGAAGGGCCTTTGGGATCCCGTGGTGATTCGAAAATTTCAACCTGTGGTGGTGGTGTTATGTTACATGCATTTGCAGAATGCAATACCATACGGCACCGTATCTCAAATCACTCTATAGCCAATACAAAGATTTCTTCGGACGCCTTTCGTGGCCACGCCTTCACAGCAGCACCATTGAGGGTGGCCCTGTATCATGTACCGTATTCTATTAAAGGATCAACATAAAATATGACCCAAAGCTTCCCCCGTAATCAGAACATGCAAGATTGTTCATTGCAAAAATAAAAATATAGAAAATGATACTCGTGCATGACCGGGAAAATGGTGTTTCGGGCAACGGGATCTCAGAGTTGCCCAAACAAGGAGCAAACGGAGGTCTTGGGGCCGTCTAGTGCATGATACGATATCCAGCGACTGAAGATCAGGGCTGGAGCACGTGGCAACAACGACTGGCCAGAGATAGCCGATGGATTTTCTTTGGCAACATGTCTGAGATGTACGGGTAGTTGTACTCGAGTAATATGGATGATTGAAATCCCTGTCTATCGTCACTGGTGCTCAGCAGCACAGTGAGCCGGGAGCATTGGAAGTTAAAGAATGGACATAATTTACCCGCCAGGGAGCCTTATGTTCAACAGCACTATTGAGCCTACGTTTTTGGAACTCCATACACAATATCAGAGTTTTGCGTTGATCTTTTAGTTTGTGAGGGGTTGAACGGCTGAGCCGGTGATTTCGGGGAAGTAGTGTTGGTAATGAGCAGCCCATGGAATATCAGCTCCAAATCTAGTTCCTCCGAGCCTCCGGCTGTGGAGGGTGCTCCTCACATATAGTGTCGTTTCATACTCTCTTGTAACATATTATGATGCCTTACAGTAAACCCCAACAAATCATAGAATCGGGATTAAGATATCAAGTCCTAAGCAGGCATCGGCCACCGGGACCACTCGTTCATCTCGCCAACACCAGTGATATTGAGCTTAAACACCAGGTGGGCGCTTCTAAATGAAACGGTGGAAGCTGAGCAGCAGTTTGGAAATCTTGCCAACAGAGTACCCACGAAGCACCCATAAAATTCTGCAATACAATTGCTGGAAGTTGCCCCCCAAGGCCACATTACCATGGCGATGACCGAACTAAACTGCCTAGGCAACCCAAGAGCGCACACGGAGAACCTAGAAAGAGCCCGCTGCATCACAAGCAACAGAACCCCCCGTGCAGATCGTCGAGCTGTAGTTTGACCGTTTTCATTTCCGGAACAAGGAGGAGTTTTGCCATTTTTGGCTTGAGTTGTCCGCCCAGAGTGAGCATGGATTATCTATGACCAATAATGACTTCCCTATCTGAATACTCTACGAGTACTTAAGAACGCACGCTGGTACTTAATCCCGATTTTATTATCCCAGCCGTGACAAGTCAACCCTCGTAACGAACAAGCCTCGAGCCCTAAGGGACAAACGGGAGCTCAATTGGCCTAGGCTGTGACACTACAAAAGGTCTCGTGGCAGGATCTGGCAGATCTAGGGGTCTTTCGGGTTTGTGAAGTTCTGGGCAGAACCTATGACGGAATTGAGGTCATGCTTGCTGTCACTGTCTTGAATTTTCCTGCGGGAAGGCATTCTCCAGTCTCTAAAGCATCGGTGTTTTGAGCGTTTGATATAAATGCTCATCGAACACCCCAGAGGGGGCCCGGCCGGGCTCCGGAAGCAAGCAAGGGATTTGGAGCCAGCTCACGCTATCATGCTTTAAAAAAAAAACAGGGCAGGTATGCTGGTGGGCCTTAAAGGGAGAACAGATTCTCTGGTAACTTTATATTCTCAAACAAGCTATACCAATTTTGTGTAGTTTGATTTTGTGTACAGATGACATGGCCTTTTTTTACTTGTACCTTCCGCGCGTAATATTGTGCTTCCCTTTTTGCTCTTGGACGGTCCCTTTGTTCATGACATGGAGCTTGTCCGGCTTCAAACGCCCTTCGAGGAGCCCCTACACGTAGTACATAGTGGAATGAGTGGCACTAGCTCTTAACTTCTCTCTTTCAAAGGATGTTTTATGATTCTGGTGATGGTGTGCGGGGCAGGAGTCATTTAAATTACCTATTCGTTACAAGACATCAAGAGATTAGATAAAGAAATGCCAGACAGAGTAAATCGAAGCGAGTCAAAACGTAATTCTAGGCCTCCCATACAGGTACTTGTAGAATTATTGGAGAGTGTTCACAAAAAAAGCAACACTTGCAGAGTTATTCTTTACTCTTTGTCTCAGATTACCCCCGTAGCAGCTGTGCGAGTGATTGCGGGTGGATCGTTGATTGATTCGGTAGGTATCTATATGACATCACGTGAACCCTCGACGCGTAAATTGAGATCAGATAAGCTACGTCTTCCCACCACGCGGCGGGTTTGTCCGTTCCTATACTTTTCGCGTCTCCCACCACAACCACTTACACCCCCGCCTCGTATCCCCTCTGCTGACCTAACCACATTTAAACAAAGGGGATAAACCCACAATCATGCCTCAAGAACCATACCCACCTCTCCCCAAGAACCCAATTCTTGTCCCCTCACCTTCAGATATTATACTTGCCGGTGACTCCTCGGATGAAGAATCGCCTGCCGCCCAACAAGTCAAGAATCAACGGATCTTGGGGCATGCCCAGAATTACCTTAGCGGCCAACAGCTATACATTCACTCAGCACGACTACGAGGTCCGGTGATCAACAATCCGTGGGGGAAGGGGGCTAAGCAAACAAAGAGAAAACCTATGGCCCAGATGGAGGAGGAACACAAGTCAAAGAAGCGGAAGGCTCTATGCGAGGATGATGAGAGGGAAATTCTCAGAGCCCCTACACAAAAACCGGAATGGGCTGTATGGGGAACTGGGGAGAGGAGAGGTAATAGGAGGGCTATTCTGGAATCCTCACCCGAAACCGAGGGGCTCTTGCGCTCAGCCTGTTTGAGTCTTGGTGAATCAATCGCCCCTCGGCCAGCTGCGAGCTGTGATGGAATACAGGAGAAAGAGATGCAGACGGCCGTGATGTTTTCCAATGATATTACCCCTATAGTTACGCCAGCCAACCGAAAGGAAAAGCACAAACAAAAACTTCCGACTCCTCCAGTGCTTTCTCCAGGCTCCTTCTACAAGAAATTAGGAACCAAGCCTACACCTAGAGCAACTCCAAATCCCGTACTTAAACCCACACCGAACGGTAAAGCTAAGCCCACCAAACAGGCATCCCGGTCAGTTTCCCGCTCCCCGGTGTGTGGTAGCCGAGGGGGGGCTTCCGTTCAGAGCACACCATCAGCTGCAGTGCCCCGAACGAAAAGCAAGCCCTGCGAGCCGGATGAGAGTGTACACGATGTCGCGCCCGAAGCTAACAGGGCAATACCATCACTGGCTCCTGCGGATGCGAAAAAGCGGATCCGAATCAATTCCACTACAATGCCTCCATTTGCGAACCAATCAACGGGCACTGCGGTGGAAGCTAAAAAGACTCCGAGGAGGAGACGGAAAAGGGCTCGCAATAGTGGTGTGAACAAATATCCCGGGGATTACCTCTCGGAACCTATAGCACGAGGTCAGACGACGAAAGAGCTTTCTATCATTGAAACCGAAAAGCAGACAGTTGGGGAGCATGTGGGCTCTAGAATAGACAGGAATGTCATTGAGAATAGGCGGTCTGATACGAGTGGCAATGGCACTAGGTCGGAAACCCTGGACAAAAACGCCGAGGCTGTAACATTAGATACCCCACCTGTTGAAAGGTTTAACTCTCACACGTATGTATACTCTGTTGATGTTCTCCTGCACCTACCTCAAGTATTTACTTTAATGGATTGCAGGTCTGAACCGCTATCTTCAGCAGAATCTATTTCTTTACAGCCTGCTCAGAGGGCAACACTCCTTATATCGCCGTCTCCAGTCATGATAGCCTCAGGAGAGAGGCTTGGGGAGGATAGTCACTCAAAAGTGGCTCCTGTTGCAAAACCACTCGCCGGGAAGACGGCCTCCCCTAACCGCGTGCCCTCAACCGACCCCACAGGGGGCCGGCAGGTAGATCCAAAGCCAGCAGAGAAACCCCCGGAATGGGACATTACTGCGGTGCCCTTGAAAATAGCCAACGAGCCCCCACAATCTCATGGACGAAGCTACCTCTTGGCGCCTGAAGCGCAGAGGAATGAGGCGGAGAGAGCGGATGAAGCAGACCTGGAGCTATACCAGAGCACTCAGGCGCAATTAATAGCCGCGAAAAAGGGATTTTTTGACGCCCTCAATGATTCCCCATTCTTTCTACAGTCGAAATTGAGCACTACGGTTGAGGAGACGCCGAGCGTGTTGCGGTCTGACTCGTTCTTCAATCTCGACGCCAGCAAAACGCCGACGCTGAGTTTTGGTGGGGGCTGGGGAAACCGTGGAAAAATCCCTGGCACCGATTCAACGCCATTCAAAACGCCTGTGCCACGAAGCAGCTGGAGGCCATCCAATGATATCCAGGTCCCAGGGACTAGCCCACCACCACCGGCGAGCACAGAGTTTGCGCAGACGATCAACACTCTCAAACCATCGACCCCGGAAGGAACTACGTTCACTCCATTTGCAGCATTCGCCACACCAAACGGTACACCTGAGCCAACTCAGAAAGATATCAGCCCACTAACGTTCTCCCCTCTCCGAGATGTGACCCAACACCCACCAGGTCGAGAATCGAACACGAAGCCCTATGTGAAGTTTGTGGGATTTGGCTTGCTGGATGAAGACGAAACTGCTACAAGTCTTGATCTTGGGCCGAATATTTCCCCCAAACCTGGCCAAAAGGCCTCCGACGAGAGAGAAGATTTAGTAAAAGAAGTCATGGGGTTTATGGGTCAGCAAGTCTGGGATATTGATGAGGAACTGAAGAAGATGGCTGGAGGGAATCAGAACACTAAAAACACAGACACTAGAAAGAAGAGAAGAGGCCTTAGAAGATAGTCGTATTCGGGGAGGTTTCTATTGTTTCCTTATCCCCCCCCCCTCCGTGTCATTCCTTTGCATATGGGTATTCTTGTGAATAGTATATAGGACAATTACAGGCGCTATTGGTGGGATGTTTATGGGTCTTGTATTCCATTGACTGTGGCGTGGCGTGGTTAAGAGTGTGGTGGGTGTGGGGGGGGAGGGGTGATATATTAGCAGTTTTGCATTGGTGCGACTTTATGGTTTGATAACTGGATTCTAATGTATCATATTGGGTGGCGTTTAGTGCGCGATTAGGAATTGACCGGGAGGTCTTCACTGAATATTACTATGACCTGGGCAATGCCTGACTTTTAATTGATGAGAATGCGGTGCATCGTGAGGGTGTTGTAGCACTGCAAGTTCTTTTCCTCACATCCTTGCGTCGCCCGCTTGTGCCCTCGGGCTACAGGTTATGGAGTATAGTGCTAGTACATAGCACAAGGCCTTCCCCCCAGAAGACAGACCAGCTGTCGCGTCATAGGCTGCAATTGCGGTTTGGGTGCAGTACAGGCACCCCTAACACAAGTAGGCAAAGGGTTACGATGGCTCCAGAATCCTCATATTCCGGCTGGCCGCTACTCCAAAAAAAACAAAAACACGCCAGAACAGTACCCTCCTGGGCTGGTGTTGCCATATTATTTATTTATTTATTCCCTCCCTCTTTCCCCTTCCTTCCTATTGACCGTCTATATAGTACCTCCTAAACCCCCGGTCGTAGATCACGTTATCGAAAAGAGACCGGTATACACATATGAGGCCGAGGGGGCTCGAGTGGTGATATAAAGTACGTTTCTGGGTGCGTCGAGTGTTTGGTTGTTTTCTGCGGGAGGGGGCTTCTTGGTGATTTATATACCCATGTGTGTGTGTGTGTATGCGTTTACTATACTATAGCATTTTGAACATCCTGACGAATGTACCTGATGCTCCAGTCCGGGGATTGAGAAGGTATCGTGACTCTAGTGTTGTCCTTGTATTTAAGCTCAGTGTGTCATCATCGAATGAGTGCGCTAGATAGAAGTCGATTGATGCCGACACCCCCACCTTAATCCATCCCAAGGCAGACGTGCTGGGGTGAAGAAGTAGGGGGGGGGGTCCTTCTGGGGTATCTAGTGTAAGCCAATTCGGGAGCTGCATTTGCGGAGAATTCCTACCGCGGAATATGGTGAGTGATAGTGATCGGGAGGTCTAGGGGGGAAGTAATGGAATGGAATGGGAGGGGTGGAGATGGAGATGGTTTGTCCGCATGGGTGTCACTTGAGTTGTATGGAGCTCCGGCCTGCCTGCTGCAGTGTAAATAGTCTAACCTGGGTTGTAGCAGAAATTGAGTTGGTGGTGTCCAAGAGGGTTGTGTTGAATTATCTGGGTTTGTGGGGCACCAGTACGTTTCTCATGCCTGTCGATGATATAAAGTTGCTTTGCTCGCTCATTTCGGCCGGTAGGGGCTCCTTTCCCGACTTACTGGGCGCTGGCGTGATCTGTATTCGATGTGTTCGCACTCCTTCATTAAATTTTGGTTCGATTGGGGCCTTTGAGGGCTACCTGGAGGCATTTGCGATTATTCCAACATGAGTGATCTGATATCTGTCAAGTGACGGGGGTGCTTTGAGAGCGTTGCGAAATTGTCAACTACCCTCGAGACTTGGCTATAGAATAAGTAAACCCATGGTCCAGAATCAATGACCCCAAAATACCCAATCGGCTTCAATCAAAACCCGTAGCAAAACACCCCAAACCCACTGACCACGCCGTCTCGCCGATCGGTAAAGTAGCTACCCTATTCACAATGTGATTTATTTACATCCGCCTTGTCTAGGATAAGACCGCTCACTTTCCCCACCGCCGGTTCTTGGAATCGCCTTCCACATATCCACCGCCCAGTTCCCCATTTCGCTCCTTCTCGATCTTGGCGTCGAATTCCTTCTGCGCTTCTTGCTTCGCAAGTTGTCTCTCCTCCTCGGATTTGGAGAACGTAAAGCTATCGGTTCCCGGCTCCCTGTTTCCACCCTGGTCGTACCTATTGATCGAGGCACGATTCGGCCACCCTCCTACTTTCGGCTCGTCGGGGCTCATAGTATTCATCCCATCTTCACCTCTGTTGGCCGGAGGGCGGGCGGCGGGGGGCTGACCCTTCCTGATTCGTTCCCAGGCAGACTCACTCGTATTGGAGTGTGTATTCGTCCACCCTCCCCGGCTTTGGCCCGTGGCCCCTTCATCTCCCGTCGGTGAGGCGTTGTCGATACCAAATGGGTCATCCCCACCACTCCGCTTCCTAGCCTCAAGTTCGGCAACTTGCTCCGAAGGCCGTCCATGCTGGAATCGCTCCTTCTCACTAGCATCCAATCCACTCTCAGTCCCATCAGAAATCTCCACCCCACCCAAGCTCTGCTCATCGCCCTGCACCTTCGGAGTTTCCAAGTCCCTCATTCTCGCATTGACCCGGATTTCGTGAACGAGAGTTTCCTTCTTCTTGTCGGCCGCGGCAACTATACGACGAAGATTCGGATCCCCTCGTTTTTCAACTTTATTCTTCTGGAGTGCTTGGAAGCCGGCGCTTGTGATGCCGTACATCCGCCCGATCGTGCCCCAGACCGAAACCTTCAGTCCTCGGCTAAGCCACTTGGCGGCATTGTCTCTCTGTGCCCCCGGTTTTGTGAACACACTAACCATAGTAGTAGATATAACGCCGGGTTTGCGGTTCCGGAGGAGAAACGCAATTAATACCCCGGCGGAAATGCCCAAGGTGTCCCCGTAGGATTCGTATGAATAGAAGCGGCTGCTGTAGTAGGCTAGACCTTCACGCTCTGTAGGCGTCAATTTCAGTCCGAGGAGCGTGGCGGTCTGCTTGAGTGAGGTGCGGACAAAGAAGTCACAGTTCGCTTCGGAATAACCTAGGAGGCCGGAGAATGGGGCGAGGCCGGGCGGGGATGGGTAATTTCCTGTTGAGGACTGGTCATAGGCGTCAGGGTCGCCGCCGCCAAAGGGGTCGGGCTCAGATACTGGCATGTCATTATCGGCCTTGTCGAGAGGCATTGTGTTCTTTGGGGAAATGGTGGGGGAAATGGTGGGGGGACCGGGCCGATGAGATTGGAATGAGATGCGGTCTGTACCCGGATGACGTACGAGCCCTCGTACCCTACTATTCGTAATTTAGGCCTGAACCTCTGAGCCGACGCCATCCGCTAGGAGCCGGGAGTTACCCTCCACGGGACCTATCTTAATGCCATCATAACCTCTCACTCGGTGCACATGTTAGCACCATCGGTATCATAGGTTGGGTATGCCAACGAGCGAAAGCATTCAACTTAACCGTACTACGCTATGATATGAACACTCTACGAACCTATGAGGCTTCAAAAGTAGGCCAAGCCCCCGCATATTTCGCAATGGTGAATTGAATTGATGGTAAATGTCTTGACGACTCCCATCCGAAATCACCAGCGAGCATTTAAGATAATCGCTTCCACTCTCAACACCTCGAGGGAACATCGCAGAACTCCAAAGCTGCAAGCGATTATCAACGGATGATACTAGCATACAAATTCTACTAGTGAAAGCCACGAGTCGAAATCTCGCGTATCGAAAAATCAGAACCCTTTCCTATGTGTGGAACACGGCCGTGTTTGAATTTCCCCCTTTGGGAGAGAATCGCGGGAAGGGCCAAAATTGTATCGTTTTTTGCGATGTTTATATGCTAAAGGGGGACCTTGGCTTTTATCTATTTATTTCGGAATATACTCCGCTTACAACATAACTTCCGGGCTTCGAATTGTGTCTTGTCCAATACAGCTGGCTTATCACATCCAACTAGCCAAGGGAGGTCACGGTGTCGACGGTGTGCTACGCAGTACGTTCGATTGACCAATTGTATAGGGGGTGAGGCGGGCGTTAGAACCCTGCCTTACTTATTCACGGCAGGGACCCCAAGACGCCTCTGTTTAGGCCCGTATTGGACCCGTTTCTGGCATTGGGTGGGGACTTGGTCTGATGGTATCGCAGGTATGTGGGGTATTAATGAGCGCATTATGGATTTGATTATTTGGAGGTTTAAGTCGAAATAAAAGTTACTTTCTAGTAGTATCTACAGAGCACTAAGCTATAGCTAGCCAGATATCTAGATATACCTCATGCATTTCCTCTCGCGTGGTATGCGGAGGCTCCTAGGTCCGCAAACACGGGAATCCATATTCTTGCGATATTGGGTCAATTGTAGCCACATCTCGCATTCGCTCGTTAAAAAGACAACACCTTTGCATAAGCCTCACTTTTAGGGGAGGATCTACGCCTCTCGGGAAGCCCTTTACTATGCCAATAACTGACCCTGAGAGACAGCGAACAGTCATATATTACTTGCCCAACAAAACCCCTTCTCTCATCATTTCCAGCTTCTTATTCAATTCTCAACACTCGTCTACCTAAGCCGAGCTACCTAATCACTCCTACCGCCTGCTAGCCCTGGTAGTCCTCTGACTCGGTAAGGGCTCAAAGTCATCGTCCTCATCCTCATCAATATCCTCATCATCGCTGGGAGGGTGTATAGCCCTGTGAAATAAGGAGCTGCTTGCTTGACTATCGCGCGCTTGGGTATTCTGTGTAGCACTAAAGTTTAGTCTTGCTTGCCTCGTTCTGGTTGTGCTGGCTTGCGAAGTTTGGTTATTGGCTGCACGCGTGGCGGCCGCAGGTCGGCGGGGGGCTGCAGCTGGCTTTGCCGCGGGTTTACGTGCTGGTGGGGCGGTAGTGGTTTTCCTGCCCCGACTGCTGGATTGTCAGAACAATAAATCTTAACAAGAAGGGGATTGGGGCAATGGTAGAATACGTTGTTTTTGGCGGAGGGATGCTCGGCTCCTCCTCATCATCATCATCAATCATTTCGACATCATCTTCTTCGACGACTTGCTTCTTGCCACGGCCCTTTGCAGCTGGGGCAGCCTTTCTGCCCCGGGTTGAGGTTGCTGCACTTCCTCTCCCTCGACCCCTCCCACCTCTAGCTGCCGTCTTCCGAGTAGGGGCTGCCGAGTCATCGCCGTCATCGCCGTTTTGGTCTCCGTCATTATCACTTCCGGAGAGAACTAGCGCAGCCGGCTGATCTGACCAATGCCCATCAAGATCTGAATACCAATGGTCAGGCTTTGCTTTCAGTTTCTTCTTTGCCTATCAGGTTGTCAGCGCCCTTCAGCTAATTCGATGAGGAAAGTGTAAACCCACCCGCTTCGGCTTAACTAGCCCCTTGGCAAAGAGCTGCTCAAGATAGCTCTTCTGCTGCTCCACAACCTCCGAGATAGTCTCCTCATTTAAGTCGTCAATCTCCCTCAATTTCGTCAAGTAGCTTTTCAAGCTATCTTCGACGAACATCTCCACGGCGTGCTTATCATCCTTATCAACGAACTGACCAACTGCATCACCAAGTCCATTGCTCGGTAATATCTCTAATGTAGCGTTGGTCAGAAATTCCTGAACCAATTTCTCTACCTTGACATTATCTATAGACCCGCCGTAGTCCTCGAGTAGGGAGTCTTGGGCGTGCGACCCACTGTCTTCAAGCACGCCACCAACCTTCCTCCGAGCTGCGGACTTCTTCCGATAAAACTGAATCACATCATTCACGTTCGCGACCTTTCCAACGAAACGATTAGAGAATCTCTGCGGATTTTCGGTTTCGAAGCGGCCACCCTCAGGTGCCGAATATTCCACTCTAAGCCGGATTAGCGGCAATGGAGCATCCTTTCTCTCGACCTCGGGATCTTCCTGAGCGTTGAGCCACTCAGTAACAGCCTCTTCGATCAGGTCCTCTACTGTACTGCAAAGAAAGCTAGTAACTGCAGTTCTATTCGTATTCTTTTTCCACACGTTCTTCATCTGGGGCTCGTCCGCAAGAACAACTTCTTTCATTACAAACGGCCGCACAGTCTTGAGTCTTATTTTCTCTAGTTCAAACTCACGGCCTGTGATCGAGAGTATGCCAATATGCTTTGTGACAGCCTCGCCTTCGCACAAGGACGTGGCTACCGAAGATCCGGGCTGGATGACATGGAAGCCCATTTCTGGGTTGAGTTTTGGCTCGATTAAACATTCGTGCTCGTGTCCCCAAATAACCATGTCCAAGAACTCCTGGAGGAAGTTTTCCGGCAGATATCCGGTCTCCGTATGCCCATGACTAGAAAAAAACTTTAAAAAAACTCTTCGCCTTCTCATAGGAGTAGGAACAAACTAACTGATTTTGATGAACACACATCAAATTAAACCACTCCTTCTGTTGTACATCTGGCCGCAGGAATTTGACTTTGCCGTCCCTGAACGTCCGGAACAACCTCTCATCTCTAATATTTGATAGCCCGTATAAAGCCAACTTTGTAGACCCCTTCTGCAGTAGCACTGGCGCAATAGTAATGTTATCATTCTCTGGAGTTCGCCCAAAATAATTTATCAATCCTGCTACCGATAATAAATCCAGAGCACACAGCCTTCCCTCCTACCACCCCAAATCATCAGCGAAGGACCCAGAAAAAAAAAGAATACTAAGGGGAGCAAGCAAAAACATACTCCACTCGGGTCATCATGGTTACCATGAATCGAGAATACTGGAATAGCAACATTGATATCCGGATCTTCATAGTTCACGTGACCCCCTGCACTCTGAAACGTCTGACTAGTATCCGACAGAATCTCGATCTCGCAAGGTTTCTCCCCGTAGCAGCTCGTTCGCAAACTCTTCATAACCTGGTACATAGCTTTCCTGGAAGGCTTATTGTCGTGGAAGAGGTCCCCGGACAGCAGCACCATATCGACATCCCGATCCTTCGCCAGGGACATCACTTCGTCGAATGTTTTCCATGAGTCGTCGCCACGGATGGGGTCTCGTTCATTGTAGCCGACGTGGGAATCGGTTGCTAATAGGATTCGGAGGGTATTGGCATCTGGCGAGATAGAATTAGTAAGGTTAACAATGGATTAAGCACAGGCAGGACATGTATAGACGGACTGGATCGAGGAGGCATCTCAAGTAGATTCTCTCAGTTCGAGTAGCTAGTGTTTGCGTCGGTGGGTTGTTCTCTGTTCCCCACTGTTTGACTTAACGCGGTGAGTGAAGGAAACGCGCTGTGCAAGCAGTAACTGACGACGTCACCTGATGGCTTGGCAGGACAGCCCTGGAAGTGATAATGCTGGTGTAAATCAGTTGCCGGAATCAAGCATTCATCCCGGACAAAAATCTTGTCCGGAGCTGATGGCTTTGACACTGTCTCCACCGTAGCACGCTGCATAGATGATTCCCGTTACCGAAGGAATCCCTCCCCCGATTACTAGGTACTAGTATTGTAATGTTCTCAGACTTAAGCCTCCAAAAAAACCGTGCACAGTGTCCGTGGAAACTCATCCTCTGCGCTCGGGTGGGAGCAAGAAGCGAACTCTAGCCCGCCACATCTATTATTCAAACAGCCCCCCACAATATATACAACGATCATACTCCTAAAGAATTCCGGGGAACAAAAGATATCTGTTAATACTACAGTATCGCAACTCGAGGCAATGATGGATACCTCATCCAGAAGCGGCCCTCCATTTTTTTTCCTTTGGAGAAAACTTCTCAGGTCTATGATAACAAGAATACAAATCCAATTCGCCACATAAAATGCCTTTCCGAAATCAAAAAAAGAAGCGAAAAAAGACCCCCTTGAAAGTATACACAAGAATCGTAGCCTCTGACTAACCCCCCCCACCAGACGAGGCGATCAGGCGGCAGCCATACCCACAAGTCAACTCGGGAAAGAGCAAGACAGAAACGCAAAGGAAACGAAATAGAGAAAAAAGACAACTCCGGCAAAGCAAGGCATATCGTCGTTAGTTGCCAAAACAGTCGAGAACTGAAGGGTGGCTGTTGGAGAGAAGGTATCGCATGTCCTCATGACTGCGGATGTATTATCTCCGCCGTTTCTGCGTAGTCCGCTCTCATCTCAGTAGCCGGAGGTGCGGGGTGCCGTCGCGCATCGAAGCAAATACCAGTGGCTCTGCGGGCCGGGTCATAATACGGCGCTTTTGTGGCTTTTGGCCACGGGTTTTAGGGCAAACCTTTCCATTGTTAATTATCTCCGCCGGAATTGTAGGGAGAGCTACGGGATGTGGAAAATTCATACCAGCTGGCACAATCTCGCCATAAGCCCTCTGGTTTGCAGCATCCGGTTTCTTGCTCCGTTCCCGCTCATCCGGTTTGATTCTAGCTACGGCTACCGATGCAGCCTCAAGCTTGGCTTGAGCTTCCTTCTCCGCTTTGGTTTTCTCATCTATCTCGGCCTCTTCCTTTAGGCACTCGAGCTCTTTTTGAAACTCAGCCCAGAGTTGCTGACCGAGTTCGTATTCCCTCTCTGCAATCTCTTCGGGGTCTAAACCAGCATTGGGGTCGCTTCCGAAGGTATTCAGACCCTCCAGGTGCATTCGACTCTCTTTTTTCCTTGCTCGGTATTCCTGAAACCTGGCCCACTCGTCGAGGATCTCTGGCCCTTTTTTCCACTTCTTGAGATCGTCAGGATCGAAGGATGTTGTAGATTGATCTGGACTGGTGGAGCGCTTTGAGCGCCCCCGGCTAGCCGCTGAAGTCTTCCTAGGGCCGTTTGCATGGCGCTTCGGACCAAGAGGCATGCGGGTACTGTTGGTGACAATTTTGGATGGGGGAACAGTCGCGGAGGCTAAATCCTCATCTTGGCCAACAGCCCCCGGGGGAAACCTGAGCCTTTGCCCCTTCACCGACATTCTCTCTACCAGATCTTGCTGCTCGTTGTACCGAGTTGGTGACCCTCCTACTAACAATCTGACCTGGCGAACGCAGAGCATTTCAGCATGCACCTGGCGCCGTTTGCGTTCCTTGTCGGCTTTGGTGAGATCTTGTGCCAATTCGTGGTTTCCCGATTTGAAAACAGCATCGATGAATATTTTCGCAGCGGTGTCCTGTCTTGAGAGGCTGTCCCTAAGTGTTTCCAATTCTTTCAAAAGGTCATTGTCGGCCAATGTCAGCCCACCGTGTGCGTTACCTTTGGGACCTTTAAATCGACGAAAGTGACGAAGCCTAGGATCGGATTTTGGGATCTTCCAGGTCTCGGCAGATGCACAGGATACCTGCGGTTCCTCAAACAGCCAGTCCCAGCGGGACTCCTGGCAGCAGCGTCTCCAAAAAGAATCGAAGACATTATTTGCGAACTCTTCCTTTTCTCTTTCAGTGTATGGCACAACGGACTTGTGCTGAGGCCTGGATTCTACTTCATCACCAAACCTAGCAATTTCCCGGGTCTCGACTTTTCCCGCCCAAGAGAATCCGCGGCAGAATCGACAGCAGCCGTCTTGTTGCTGATAAGGGCTATCCCAATTGATCTTGACAGGATTTTTCTCTCGTGCTTCATGCCAATTGATTGGTGGAGGACCGTATCTGAACTTCGGTACGGCAATCCTCATCCTCTCTAAAAAGCCGTTGTGACTCAAGGCCGAGATCAGGGTGTCCCAATGTTTCGGGTTGTTTTCCCGATCGTTATAAACTTTAAGAATAGCGTCGGTCGGTAGCGACAAATTTTCCTGCAGCTCGGTTCGGAACACCCGCATCTTGATCCCCTGTGAATGAAGAAAGTCAACCCATGGGGCGAACTCGGTCTTCCTGAAATTTTTCTTGAATTCCTCGCGAACAGTCAAGGGTTTCCGTAGCGCCGCCGGTGTTTCTCGGATAAGAGCGGGAGTATCTAGGGCTCCGTAAAGGGATGCTGTACCCTTGGGAGTGCTAGGCCCCTCTTCTGCAAACCGGACTTTCTTCGCCGTTTCGGCCAGTCTCGACGCTTGCTGCTTGGGTTGGGGTGTTTCCAGCGGTGACGACGCCGGTGATATCGGTTTTTTCTTTGGCAAAACCCGCTCGTTGCGCATACGGTGTCTGAGTTGCATAGAGAACTGTTAGATTTCTGCGAACCGGGTGATCAGGGTGATTCATTGGGGCGCTTACGGAGTGGCCCCAACATAATGGGGAGGAAGGTCGAGCATACTCTGTCCCTTGCCATCCTTCCTAGGAGTTCTCTGCCACTTGGCCCTCGATAGCGGATCATGTCTGGGAGTCCTCCTTACCCTCGGCTTTGTGACCCGCCCGCCCTTGACGATTCGTCTTCCACCAGTAATCGCTTCAGCAGCAACATACCCAGCATAATGTAATGTGGACTTGATTCCTCTATAGACTAAATCGGCGCTCATCCAGACACCAGCCACTAGACCCATAGCCGCATAATCAAACCTACTAAAATCATCCATCAGGGAACCCGCCCCCGGTATCGATGATACTCGGTGTTCGGTGCCAGCGGTGAGCGTCGGTTTTTGAGCGGTTTTTGGGTCCAGTGGGTTGGCCTCAGGCGCGGGGCCGAATAGCGCTTTAAGGTGCATTGGCGCCGTGAAGGTGGGAGTAGGCTGGTCTGGAGGATTTTTGGTGATGGGGTCTATGGCCCAGGAAGGCCGGAAGCCATAATCTTCCTCTGTTGGCCTCGAGGGAGGAGGTGTATACGGTTCAACAGGAGGATGAAGAGGGGCCCAATTTTTATCAAAGATGCCTCCGGAAGACATGTTAAGCTATGCCGGGACTTGAAAGGAAGATAACTAAACGTTTATATCAGTAGGAGCGTTGGAGACGGGGGGGGCAATTGAACCAAGTTCGCGATTACCGTTGGTAAAGTCTCGATAGTGGCAGCTAGGGAATAGTATGAGCGAGGGGGATATGGGGCGACGCCTCAAACCCGCAAACACGCAGAGGGAGAGCCGTTAAGTGTTGATAAAACGAGTGCGCGCGCGATCGAGTGTTGGTTGACGGGATGATTGCTGAAGGAAGATAATCCCCGAATACAAGAGTCGGAATAAATAGTGGCTGGGATAAGATAGACTGCCGGACCTCAATAGGATTCGAGCGATGGTTGGACTTGAATGAAGGAGTGTGGTGTAAATGGAATCTTTGTTCGGGGATAGGGAAGGGGTGAAGGGGGTCGGAAGTCAGTGACAATGACAATGGCGAGAGCGTTTCGCCTGATGTTTTTCTCAACGCGTGAGGGACGAAAGTGGCTTCTTGGCAAATGGCACAGAATAGTAAGCCATTGAGTCGCGTAATCGGGCCCGCCCTTTTTGAGGCTCCCCATTCAGTCTCCGAGGTCGCTGAAGCCACCAGACGCGTAGTCTTGGCGTCCATCCTTGCCACAAATCCTTTGTTCAATTTGGTCTTTTCCCTCATCTCACTCAGTGTTGCACCCAGCAGAACAATTGCCGTGGGTCAACCCCTACGAATCGTAGGATAAATTCTGACGGTCACCCTATTGATTGAGACAGAGTCTCTCCATTCAAGCAGCTTGGCCCTTCCCATACAAAGTACGAGTACGGTGCTCTTCATTGTGAACTGTGTAACCAATGGCCTACCAACACTATACGCACTATTCAGTACAATTCTGTAGGGAATCTCAAACCGTACTGATATCAACGGCACAATGCTCGAGGAGCCTATTCTATAATCTTCAACAAAAGAGCCCACATCCCAACCACAGCATGACGCCCAAGTCCACCCAATCATATAATCCCTAAACCTTTGGAATCCTCTTCCACAAACCCCTATGCATGATTCCCTCCTCGTCCCATTCCCCCATGCTCTCATCAACCACAAACCCCGCCTTCTCCCACAATCCCACAACACTGGTCTGCGCATGCACCAAACACATCCTATTCCACTCCGACCCGTCATCCCCGATAAATTCATTCCTGGCAGCCCACTCGACCGCTGCATCAATCAATTTTCTCCCGACTCCGTGCCCCCGATAAGCTTTTGACGTAGCCCACCGTCCCAGCTTTAAGTAGTTGGCGTGCTCCTGTCCAACAGGAATGGGCTCCCCGGGGTGATGTTTGTGAGGGCCGGGGATTATCCGGATGGTCCCGATGGGGATTTTTTCTAAAGCGTCGGGGTCGGAGTCGTAGGCTACTACATGGTAACTATGCTTGTCGTTGTCGTCGAGTTCGTTTTCTGCTGCGACGCCCTGTTCTTCTACGAAGACTGCTTTTCGAACAACCATTGCATCCTTGAAGGTCTGGGATGTGGCGCCCTTGACGGGCTCTTGGGAGAGTACTATTGTGGGATTGGAGGGTGACATTGTAACTCAGGATTTCGCTGGATTGGCGATGGTAGAGAAACGCTTAGCTTTCAGCGCCGCCGGTATTTAAGCCCCTCAGTTCCTAGGGAAAGAGCGAGCGCAGTGGGGCAATGTAGGACAAGAGCCTCAGATCTGTTTGCATGAGTCAGACCCGCAAGGGGCCAAGCTTCTCAACTCCCGTGGTAGTGTCTTGCCCGTAAGTCCTGGCTGAATTGGGCGAGTGCGAGGATTCATGATCAATCCTCTAGAAGCGACTAGAAGAACCCCTCAGCAAGGTGCTCTAGTGTTACGGTGCTGTGTGAGTTTCTGCTTTTCACCTCCCTCCGAGCCTCGCAACCCGGGCATACTTGGGCTCGTAATCTGTGAAACTCGTTTCACCCAACCTCAGAGTATAAATGGTACAGCACAATACAGGACCGGTCACGACGGATGGAGCCGATGAGCGCCCCTCTGCTGTAATTGAGGCGACAACTTGCGTTATAATACCGTCCTTTTTGGTTGGGGGTGCCTGGCCTGTCCTTGAGTTTGGTGCTCGTCCAGGGGGTGTGTGTGTCGAGCTTAAGATACCGAATCATATCTGGTGACGCGTCTTTCGCTTGCTCGTGACAGCACTTGAGAAAACAGGAGGAAATGATGGGGTTTTCCAAATACCAGCGCGGCGCAATACCGGTATACATCCGATCCACGACTTAAAAAAAATTTCCCCAATTTACTCCCAGGAAAAAAAAGCTGTATTTGCTAAGTTGGACACAGGAAGGAGGTTAAGATGGACTCTTTCTTCAGAGTTAGCAATACGACGGATAAAGCGTCACAGTGAAGACCGCACCCATTGCAACTATTCAGCAGAGTTTAGATCAAACAGCCCCCTCTCCTCCCTCCTTATCATCCATACTCCGTACTCCACGTACCTGTAGGCTCCTCCACCCCCGCCAACGAAACCCGACAAACGACTGCAAACCTCCAACCAGCCAAACACCCACTCCACCCCATCCAATCCCACCACCCCTCCTCCACCAAAACAGAAAAACGCCCAAGAGGCCTAACCAAATACAAACGCCCGTCATAGAATACCAACAAACCTCCCCTCCCCTCCCCTGCAACATTAAACCCCCTCTCCTCATCCATCACTATATATTTCACGCTCCCCTCGAAATCGCCGACCTTGCACTGCACAGCACCATCCCGCGCCCGACCGACACATGCGAATATACTTACCACATCCAAAAAATTCAAATGTGTTTCTTCATTTATAAAGACCCTCCCGCGCCTACTGACCCCCCGCCCGCCCGTCGCCGCCTCACTCGTCTACCCGCTGTAGTACATTTCGAGGGAAATCCGGACTGGCAGCCAATGGTTGGTGGGAGAGCTGTCGAACAGCCGCCGGTGCTGCTACCGCCTGCGCCAGGCGGTATCGGAGCAGGGTTGCCGGACACGTTTGTGGTTAGGGCGTCATAGGATTGAGGATTTTCAGCAGCATGGGGGGGGATTGGTAGAATGATGTTTTGTATCTTGGGTTGGGAGGTGGGGTGATGGAATGGAGGTCCCACCTAGTCAATTTTAGTCGAGATTCGGGTTTTTGCGAAAGTTGGGGTACGGATAAGTGCAGAATTTAGCGCGATATGGTGACTACCTGGGTTGGAGATCTGGGTTGGGGATCTGGGTTGGAATTTGTGGTTGTGTGGTGGCGACATGTGAAGATGGGTGGAGAGAGATGAGATAGATGAACCGAGTGAAGTCGATGAGATGGGCGTTTGTTTGTTCGCTTTTTTTGCTTTTTCGCTTGTTCAGCTATTATATCATATATTATCTGATAGGACAGGATAGAAATATATTTTATTTCTCCCGAAATACTCGTTATTCATAAGAAGATGCTACGTTAAACGAATGCCTAACTAACTTGAGTTCTCAGAAAGACAGAATTAATATCGCAAAGAAAGAATTCGTCCCGCCGCCCCTGTCCATTCTAAGAACCCATTTTTTTGTGTAAGCCAGAACGCCGGATAAATAAATAAGAATCATGGTAGCGCATCCAGACTTCGAAGAGATGGAGAAGAGATAGACGAGATAAGAAATAAAGGAAAGGTAAACCCTCATTTCCCAACAACCCACTCCAACCTATCCGCAATTTCCCTCCACTCCATCCTCCCCTTCTTCTCAATCTCCCCAGAGATCAACTCTAGTTGCCTCTCTCCAAGCCTAACGTACCACCCCTCCCCAGTGATGATCCCAACATCCTCCCCACCCCGAACCTTCCCGACCAGCCCTTCCCGCCTTAGCACCTCCACGCCCCACGCCTCGCCCCTCTTCCCACCCAATGTGCTCACCCTCCAGGCTCCTGGAGCCGCAACCTTCTTCTTCAGCCCCTCCACATCCCCCCTCTCCTTTTCAGCACCTTTCTTCTCAGCTTCAAGCCGGGCCTTTCTCTCTGCTTCTTTCTTCGCCACAATCTCATCCTCAATCAGAGCGCGCCTTCGCTTCTCCTCGAATATTCTCTCGTGTTCTTCCTCTGCTGTCGCCGCTGCAGCACTAGCGCGCATCGCGGCCTGGGAATGTAAGAACTCATGATATGCTCTCCGCTGGTCCCGTCGTGCCAGCGAGCGTGCCTTCTTAGCGCCAACGTTGCGGGTGTGGGGGATGTGTGGTCTTGCTTGCCCGCCAGCTGGTCCTGCTGCTGCAGCACCATCGCCCCTAGCATTGAATTGCGGTAGTCTAGCGTCGTTAGCGGGGGCCACCTCCTCCTCCAGCTCTGGCGGGACGACAAAGTCTGGATTCTGTGCTTGCCACTGGCGCATTAATTCTTCGGTCTCGGCATCTTGGGGATATTCCTCCTCCACCCCATCATCGTCGTTGTAATCTTCTTCCACTTCTCCTAAGGGGGCTTGCTCTTCTTCTCCGGGTAGGGGCTCTTCCACCACGGGCCGTGTCTCAGACGCCGCCTGCAACCCGCGCTTGTTTGTTTGCTCGTATGCGTACACTACCACCGCACCCAGCGCTAATAACGGGGTGAGGAGGATGAAGCTACGGACGAAGGGGATAGTGAAGTTGATGAGCTCTCTTGCGATCGATGACGCTAGGGACGGCATTTGTGGATTCTTGGGTTGTGTGTTGTGTGTTGTGGGCTGTGGGCTGTGGGCTGTGGGTTGTGGGTTGTGGGATGAAGGTTGCGGTTGTGGTTGTGCAGGTGATGAGGACTTAGTTTGGTCCTAGTTGGAATGCTTGGTGTTACCCAGGAGCTTGGCGGCACGTGGCATTTTCATGGATGATCACTCGTGGGATTTTCTTTGTTTGGGATGGTGCGGGTGTCAACGGATGGAAATAGAATCGGGACCTTGTTTAGAAACAGCATAATGGAGCACAGTAGGTGGAGTGGAGGGCTATTGCGTTGCCATGTGTATTGCTATGAAAGCTTGAAAACTTAGTGAACCCAGATTGTCATTCTGATAAGCTTTCGACTTGGTCTATTCACCGAGATAGTGTATTGAGAACCTTAGGGAAAACTAAAGAATGTGTATAACTTCTAGTTGTATTATATTCGCGATATTGTAGACCTCTATCCTCTAAGTTGGCAACCTGCTCAGTTCTATCTTTTTTTCTTCCCGCTTTCCCACCACCACTTCACCTCCAAAATCTAAAAATCAAATATTAATGCTGAATATGAGAAAAAAGTGAACAAAACCGCCATGCAAACCAAAACAGAGAAAAAATGCCAAAAAGTACAATGTAAAGCGGGAAAAACAGATACAGTATGCAAAAAGTGAAATATGGAAAATGCAAGTAGCTAAATGGCCAAAAGATGCTGTGACCCCTGCGTCCTCTTCTAATAAGGTGAAGTGCCTTTTCTTCTTCTGTTTTTCCGAGCAGCCAAATGGCCCACCTTTTGCTCTGTTTTTAGCCCCCTCTCCAGATAGGGAAATTTTGGACTACCTAGCACACTGTCCAATTATTTGAGATTATACTGTAGATACCGCTGTCAATATCTCGATTTTTCACTCCGCATAGGTGTAATGAAAAAAAAAAGATTTCATTCTTTTTTCACCATTTTTCACATTATTGGAACTTTGGTACCAACTCTTACTATAGACTATCCTAGAGTAAGCACTCGTGGCCATAGTTTCGCCCCACCTCAGTGACGGATCCTTTAATTTGATATGGTTCCTACCTTCTTGACACAACAGTTCTATCAATGCAACGGGGGACGCCTTGGCATAAATCGCACGTCATTAAAACGCTGTATATGTTCAAATCAGGATCATGGTAGAGTTCTCTTTTATTGTAATAATTATTTCTATTTGAGTAAAAAGCTACAGGGGACAGAAGGAAACAAATTTAAAGGAGAGTATGCCATTTCTCAGGCTATATTGTTAGTCTCAACCTGATTGTCTGCGGAGTTTGTACTCCTTACCCTAAAACCTTATGACAAAAGCGTCCCCCGTCGCATTGATCGAACTGTTATGTCAAGGCAGCCGGAGCCATACTCTATAACGGGTGCGGTTGGAACTAGCTGGGGTTTTAATGGGATTCACCCAAGGAAGTCTGACACTACTTATCACGCTCTTTGGCGCACTTATCTTTAGATTGGTTTTTATAAGGGAAATAAGTGATCTAAAGAGCAGCCAGATTCCAGTTCTGATGCGCAGGGTGGCGAGAATTTAGGGAACTCTCTAGAATATAAAATTTCTAGGACTAGGGGTGACTGGTTGGTGGGGCCATCTCAGTCTTGTTTACTTCACAGCGCTGCCAAATTAGAGCCCCCAACCCCAAATCATTCGCACTGAATCGACTCTCACATGCTCTTCTATATTATCTTCTACCACCTCCTCTCTACCTTCTCCCTCCCCTGCAACCCCTCAAGCCACTCTTCCACAGAAGTTTCTCTCCAGACACTCATCTTGCCTCCTCTTGAAGCCAACTTCTATCAAAGGTTCATATCCCCCCAGCAAATAAATGATCCTAAAAGAAATTTCAAAACTCTCTTCTTTGCCTTGGTTCACCCTATCTACTGTTTGTATTATCGCTAACAGAGTCTTTACAAAGTCGAGGAATCAATGGGTCTCAAAAAGGGTGCAGACGGCAGCTTTCGGACTCCCACCAATCGTGCCACCCCCGTGCCACATGACGGGCCTGCAAGTAGGTTGAGGAGTAGGACAAGTCTTCCCCGAGAACCTGCCATAAATCCCAAGGAAGTTCAAAATGCCCCTGCACAGGAACCGGCTAGGAAGCAGAATTTCGAAGTCGTTATTTGGAAGCGTACTCCGATGCAGACTCCTGTCAAGATTAGACCGAAGAAGAAAAATACCTACGCTCGGACTATCATTCCTAGATGGCCTGTTACAGAGGCCCGTCAAGCGATTGAGCAAGAAATTTCTCTTGACAAGTGCGGTTACCAAACTAAAGACGATGCTAGTGCCCGGGAGAAAGAGGTTGTTCCCAAGATGAAGTGGGCTAATAGGCGCTTAAGGGCCGGCTATTGGGCTTTTGTTCAGCAAGTTCCATCGACCCAAGTTCTCACAACATCTGGCCACCATTCACAATCAGATCTTAAGGGAAAATCTGCAAACTCTAACCTCCGTGGTTCGAGATGCCAATTCCCCACCTGTGGGACATTCTTTCAAGCTGGTCAATACAGGATCTCCTTTGAGCCTCCCCTGCACTCAACCTCCTGCAGTTCCAAAAGCACTATTGACTTGACCCATGACACCGACACAGGAGCAGAGAGCAGCACTTCCATTGCCAAGGGCGATGAAAACGCCACTTTCTTTTGTCTCCAGTGCTTCGATAAGCTTCTGATGCCTTATACACTAGGTGAAACTAAAGTTCAACCTACCGATCCATTTTCCCACACACTTGTGGCGAATATATCTTTTCAGACACCCAAACCGGGATATCTTCGCCCAAGCCCGTCCTGTCGGATCTATGACAGGATTCGACCGGAGACCAGATCCCAACCTAATAAATTCTTCAATTTATCGTCCACCGAGCGAGAGGTAATTGAGACTTGGAAGACCTACAACTACAATCAAGGGCTCTCTAAGCTGAGTGGAAGGAGTGGTTTCATGTTTTCTACGGGGCTCGCTCCCGATCAGCAAGATTGCGAGGTTACCGGCTTGGATGGGATTGGTATTGCTGAATTCCTAGACGTCAATTTCCCTAAAGATTCGGTTCCCTACTACTCGATGAAAAAAGGTCCTAATTCTGCCCCCCAGGAGTCGGACCACGAATAATCGCCCCAACCGGTCATCGTAAGTGCTCTCCAAGATCTGCTACCTTTCACTCACTTACCTTACCGGTGGCTAACTTATCAGGGCCCGAGGGTACTTTATTCTTCCTTTCGTTGGAGACCATCTATCAACACTTAACCAGCAGAAAATATGACACATATATCTAAAAAGGAGATCTGGGCTACTATTTGCTTAGTCAACACTCAATCAGATATATACTTTGCCAATAAAAACCTACGGTAGTCTTAACCCGCTCTGTGCCCACACTTGTGCCTCTCGCTTTAATCAAAAATAGAGTGATGTCGTTTCGCTCGGCTCCAGATTCGACAGCTCCCACTAACCATCCCGGATTCCCAACCTACCGGTACCAATGTATTAACTCTCTTTCCAGTACACACTATAGCACAGCGCTTGTACACCGTCCGGGGCGTAACTAACGACGTTCATTGTCATAGATATTAACGTAATTATCAAAAATAAAATAAAATAAAATAGGGCCACTTGAACAACGAGCATCTTGTGCTTATTCTTACTTAGTCCACTACCATCTCTACAAGTACAGCGCGGTATACAAGCGCTAGTTTGTAATGGTCAAATGTCAAAACATATATATTCCCCAATACCCCCCATGGTCCTTCCCCTAAAATCATCACAGGGAACACCGACCACTTGTGATAAACCTTCAACCATGTGCTCTCTCCGTCAATCCTTCCTTCTACTTGTGCTCGGGACATCAGCAGCCCTCGCAGAGAACAATCAACTTCGACCTCAATCTAGCACTCCCTGCCCCTCCCCTTCATCCACCGCATCCCCACCTCCTCCCCACCGCAACATAAAAATTACAAACAACTGCTCAGAGGGCCTCTACCCAGCCATTATTGGCTCAAGTGGGACCCCCCTGAATGAAACAGGGTTCTACCTTGCCAGCAATCATACTCGCACAGTCTCCGTTCCTTCGTCTTGGGTCGGGAGAGTATGGGCGCGAACAAATTGCACATTCGACGGTAGCGGGCGTGGCCACTGCAGCACAGGAGATTGCGGAGGGAGGCTGGTGTGCGGGGCCAGGAGCGGTGAAAAGCCGCATACAATTGCTGAGTTCTCAGTGATGGGTGACAAGAATGAGACGTATTACGACATTAGTACCGTGGATGGGCACAATGTTGACATGGCGATCATTCCCGAAGAGTCTGGGGGAACCGTCTTATCCTGTTCGCTTCCTTTTTTCTTTCTTTCTTTAAAAAAAAGAGAAGAAAAAACCACTCCTACCGCCAACAATCTACCTCTTGACTGCACTAATGTTGATGCAAATACAGGTGTATCAAAACCTGAAAAAGGTGCCCCGCACTGGTGTCCCTACGAACTTCTGCTCACCCCTCCGAAGCGAAGGTTGAAATTTGATGATGAGATCCTAAGAGACTACTTCAACCCCTGCCACAGTGCGTGCTCGAAATGGGGTCGCGACCAGGATTGCTGCTCCGGCAAATACGACCACCCTCAGAAGTGCAAGCCAGGACTCTACTCGAAACGCATCAAGGATGTGTGTCCCGACGCATACAGCTTCGCCTACGACGATCGATCCACGTTCGCCCTGCCAAGTGGGCTTGGCTTTGAGGTCATGTTTTGTCCAGATGGGAAGAGTTCAATTGTAAGTAAGAGCAAGGAGGAAAGCTGCGATGATTCGAAGGGGCCTGCAACTACCCAGGGCAGCCGGTTAAAGTAGCTGGTTAGATCCGTGTGGCTTTTTGGGGGTATAGAATTCTGACTTCGATCTATAAAGCACTAGGCGGTCAGTTGGCAGTTCCTAAACCCCACCATACTGGGCACTATTTGTATGATATATCTTAAGAAATAGATGGTCTGGAGTTTTAAGTTTTAGAGATAACTTTGCCAACCGAGGCCCTATTTTAGCCAATTGCTAGTTTCTGTAATTAGATAAGCCTAGCAATCGTGTTCACTACTGTGCCTGGTGGGGCCGAGCACGGCTATGATGGCGGCTGCCACAGAGAATAAATAATGAGAAGGGATCTAGGATTGGCGTGCTGTGTCGAAAGGGGATGAATACTTTTCCACCCTCTCTCTCTACAGTACATCTGAGCTACTATAACTAGATCAACTACCGTAGGTGACCCACCGATCCTACTTGCACCAGCAGATACAAAGAAAGATCCTTCTACGCTCTTCAATATCACAACCCATACAAAGATTCAGCCCCGAAAGATAACAACACTACCCCTGTTTTTTTGGGTTCAAACAGAATTATAAGGTATTGCTGGGCTGGGAGGGGGGCTCTATGAGCGCAAACGAACTGGCCGCGGCGGCATTACCCTTTCAGCAACATTGCCCGATCACGAGCAATTTTGTAATTCCTACCTCAGAAAACCAGTTATGTGATAATTGCGAACAAAAATAGGATGATTTGCGCGTAAATTTAGAATATGCCGTACTTGTGAGGGCTCTCTCTATGAAAAGGACAGGGTTCAAGGAATGTCCGTCATAGCTTTGCACTCGGATACTGCCCAACCCCTTCCCTATCTCGGGAGGACTAAGCCAGAGGGTGTTAAAGGGCGAGTGCGGGAAAGTTTAGGATATTTTAGAGCACCGAGAGCAGCCCACTGGAGGCTCCTCCGGTCAATATTCTGCAGCACCCGACACCTGAATTCACTATGGCGGAAGGTTGGAGCCGTCCACGAACGATCAACCTGCTTCAGCACGTTAATGTTACCCGGCCTTCAAAAGAACAAGCACGGGGCAAATGCTCATGTGAACCGCTAAACCGGGAGGTGCAAACAAGCGGCATCTTCCAACCGACCGTGCGCCCGCATTCATGGCACAGCATATCCAGCAAATCGCGTGATATCGTATCAAATCCACCCGACCGACAGGGTTAGGGTCAATCACCCCCCGTATCCAACCTAAACCCACTCCCCGTTAAACCTCAACCGCGCCTGTTCCACAACAAAAAGTTGTAAAATGCTGAGCGACGCCTCAGCGAGTACACTTGCCTTATCGTCATAACCCTATCATATCACACCAAACCGCAAAACATACACGTGCGCACGCACAGGGGACGCGACGATAACACCCTGAGAAGAGACAGTGTTCGTGAAGGATGGATCTGTCGGCCAGCGCAAGCAACATTCCACCAAAGGACTTACCTCCCATCGCGGCGTTGTTTGTGATTTATTTCGATATTAAGGCTGGGTGAGTGGGTTTGTGAAAGAGGGAGAAATGAATAAAAGGAGAAGATGGGAGAACGGAAAGCTGATTATGAGATGCGGTAGATATACTATCGTCTGGAAGAGATGTACGCAGGGAGTCTCGCTTGATGGGGTGGAATTTAAGTCGCTGCCGAGTGGGCTGCATAACCTGGAGGAGGATTTAGTGTTTGTCCCCTCCCCTCGAAGCGAGATCAGGTAGGAGGGAGTACTGATTGGGCGGGCGGGAATTAGGTATTTCGTCCACGCACCATATGCAGGTGTCAGTGCATTCATCAATACTCCTGCGGCGGAGGCGGAACGGAATGCTTGCATGCTTTCCGTTGGCGTGCTTGTTCCACTTAGCTATGGACGGCTAGGGAGGAGTTGGAAACATGCGGAGAATTTGAAGGAATTAGCAAAGTGCGAGATACCCTCACCCTCACTCTTTCGAGATGGTGCCACTAACGCAGGGTGTTTCGACCGTGATTCAGGAAATTCGCAGCGAACACAGAAGACCATGCGCCGTTAGAAGAATACTACGAATCAAATAGGATTCATGAATCTACAGAAGCTCCCGAGTCGCCAGCGGAGTCACCATCAAGTTTGAGGTATCGGCCGTCCTCGAGGTATAAGCCTCCGTTTGATAGCCTGAATCGTCATACCCGGACGAGATCTATATCGGATACTACGGCTCTTGTGGCTCCTGGGCAAGCACTGAGTCCATATCACCCTGCATTGTCACTGCCGGAGTTTGTGGATACGTTTGGACCATTAATTTTCCCGCTTTATAGAGCTGCGTTAACTCGACAGCGGATATTGCTTATTACTGGTGCACCGGTTGAGTTGGCTTGCAGCTTCGGTTAGTTTCATCCCAAGGCCCCTGAGCACATCTTGCTAATAAGACGATAGTCTACGATATATCAATCCTCTCCAACATCCCCCTCTCTGTCGCCGACCTCCTTTCCTCTGAGCCCTCCCGTCTTCGCCCACTCTTCAGCATAGGAGTCCACGACATCCCGTTGCTAGAAGAAGAGGCCAAACGAATACACCCAACATCCCAACCCCCGCACGACCGTGACAATCTCGGAGCCGAACAAGGTAGCTGGGTAGCCTGCACAACCGACGGCGTCTTGTACCTGAAGAGCGAACTCTACGACGTAGTAGTCTCTATGCCCCCGGCGCACTCCAAAAATGCCAAACAAAAAGTCTGGCCCACAATTGAGTGTCCCGCTGGCACCCCTATAAAAGCCACGCAACGAGACCTAGCTAGATACAGAGCATTAAAAAGGTCCCTCGCTCGCTACAAACCCACATCCTCGTCCACAGACCCTGGCCCCTTACCGCAAGAAGAGGACCGCGACTCCTGCGAAGAAGTCTGCGAAAAGCCCACCTGGCGCGAAATCGCCTACTCATCATTCATGTGGTGGGCCAGTGCTGGTGAGAAGCGCCGCGAGACTGAGGCCGCCTTGTCCGACGAATTCCTTTTCGAAGACGGCAAGCGGCCCAGAAGCGAAGTCCTCGATGACACCGTCGCCAACGACGAGGAGGTCCATCCGCTCCTACCTACGTCCCCGCGTCGAAGCAATTCCTCGCCGCTGCCGAGATTGCACCACCGACGGAGGTCGAGCGCTTTCAGTGTTGGTGGTGCTAGTGCTGGTGTTGCAGGCAGCGATCTAGGAAACATGGAAATGGATATCATCGCGTACTTTCATAGACTCACAGGACGGTTGATGGCGTATCTGGCTGAGATCGTGGACGATGGGGAGGGCGATGGGGGTACTGGTGGGGATGGAGAAGCCGGGGACGAGGAGGTGTTCATTAGTCTCGAGGAATTGGACAAGTTGGGGTTGGATCGGTATAGTGAGCTTGACGTTGCCTTTGTGAAGAATATCTGCTTGAGGTATTTTGGCCGAGAGGCGGCGGTGGAGGGGGCTTCATGGGAATGCTGTGGGATTAGGTATTGCTAGGAAGTTCGGGGGATCTCTCATTCGCACTTTCTTTACGTTGTTCTCTTTGGCTATATGGATATACTGCTCGGTGTTCTTTCTTTTTTGATAGTCTAGTCAAACTAGGACGTGTACGTTACGTTACGGCATGGTATTTTATCCGTAGATGGAATCGATTAATCGGTGCTATCTCTTCTCCCCCACCTTTCTTACTCTTTACCTCATTCGATAGCAAATGAACCCCCCCCTTCTTTCCTTTCGATCAACCAAGAACAAACTCCCCTTTCCTCTTCTCCCATTCCTCTTCCGTAAAGCACTTCTGTGACCAAGCATGCACTCTAGCAATCTCCTCCTTCAACGCCGCGTTCGCCGCCCGATGCCGCATTAGCGTGGTCTTGCCCTTAAACATCGGTGACCTTGACTTTCTATCAGTATAGGAGCTTGAGCCTACTCGAGCGAGCAGAAGGGGGGGAAGACACTATAATCGCTTCAAACATTTGGCCGCAGCCGCCGGAGGTGTCTTTTAGGTGGACGAAGGAGGCAGAGAGTTTGGTTGTTATGGAGGTTGTTAGGGTTTCTGGGGTTATGGGGGTGGTTGTATCTTCAGCGGCGGCGGCGGCGGGGGTGGTCATTTTTAGTGTTTGGCGGTAGCAGGATGGGCGGAACGGTGGACGTTGCGGCGGACGTGCGGTGTGGTGGGTGGATGGGCGGTTTTGCATACGGTACGGTAGGGCACCGGGGCCTTACGGTATTGTGGGTGGGGCACAGTGCGGTGTGGTAGGGTTTGTGGCGGTGGCGGCTTGGCGGCAGGAGTTCAGTGTCGGTTGGATCGGCGAGGTGGCAGGTGGGTAGTTTGAGTGAGATGTCGTGAATAAATAAATCATAGACCGTTGACCTACTGTGTGAAGCCTCAGAGGACGAATACTCCAAACCTCTGGCACACCATCTGTTGGAAAGATGGCGTTCCCAGGAGCTGCAGATAGAATTGTTTGTTAGGCCATGGAAGGAAAATAAATTCTCGTTGAGTCTGTAATACTACACAACTGGAGCCCTAAGAGGGACTTCCCTGCATTTTCTTTGCAGATTCAGTAGTCCACTCAGTCATAGTAGGCTATATGGGGGTTGATAGGGTCACCCCCTAAGACTTCCACACGATACCGGTGGCTCAGGAGCCGTTAGGTGGGTTGGAGAACTACCTCTGGCCTATTTCTGCTCTCGGGGAACTGACAACCGTACACTGGAAACATTCATCCTCCCCACTGCCATCATGACTACCCGAGTGCTGAGAAATTCCTAGGGTAAGTTAAGTACCGTGCACAATGTGGACCCTGAATATCTGTGCCGTCTGTACCAGAATCAAACCAATTCTCTCTTTATGATACCCGTACCACGCTGCCGGCAAAAAGCAATTCCTCCGTGTTTTGGAAACTCGCTTGGTGAGCTCTATCACATCATACCAATTGGGCTCATGGACCCGTGGGGATATATGGCCGCCCACTACCAACTTGATATATGTTTTTCTTCCTATCGTGCCCTAGTGCCGTAGGTGGGTACGGTACCTATAATATGGTAGCACTTTACCACCGTTCCGGAGGGTATGATACCTGCCGCCCTCGCTGGTTTATGGGGAGAACGAGTACGATAAATTTACCGTATCCTCTTGTAAAAAGTCTGATTCGCCCCGCAGTAGGAAGGGTCTGTCCAATTGCCTTCGGCTAATTGCTCAAAGTGTGACGATTTGGGGGTCTTCTTGCCTGCTGGTTGGTCTGTTAACCTTATCCCTAACTTGACACTTAAAGAAAGGATACAGCAGTTTTTCCACTGTTATTGTGTGAAGGAACTCATACATGGTGGTGAGGTGCTGTGATGATTGCAAACTTGATAGGGCGTAGCAAAATAACTAACCACGATAATGGCGAAGAAGGAGGTATATGATCCCGATACTCTAGTACTCGAGTACCGTTAGATATGCAGATTCGCTTCTCCCACGATGCATGCTGGCACATATTGACCCCGGCCTTGCGGTGTAATCCTCGCGGCAGACATCCCGTGAAACCTCCCCCCTCCCCCGACCGCCGGCAGCATCTGTCACAGTTTGATTGAGACGTTAAAACTCCAGATATTTGGAGTGGGGGAATACCGGTATCGGAAATACTAATTCGCCAAGGAGTCGATCTCGTATCATGGTACAAGGCAAAACTTCGTGTGGAGCTCCTGGGTTTCTCGGTTCTGGCTCGGTAGCGGACAGAAGAGTGGTTGGTAGGTGGGGCAGGGAGTCCGTTTGTCTGGGCTGACTTACCAAGCTTGAGTTTGCATGTAGAAGGTGACATGATTCCTAGTACGGCACATCATGGCACCTTACCACTACCATAATATTATCTAGGTACTGTAGGATAGCACTGTAAAAACTGAGAACGACGCTAGGACGTCTAGAACCCCCCCTCTAATTAAGGGGAGAAAACACGGCGAAAAGGTCCCTTCCAGCCCTTAGTTGAGACAAGCAGAAAGGAAAATGCGGCGGACCTTAATTGGAGAATCACCTTTGAGAGATTCCCAACTATAACAATTCTTTGCTGTAGCCCTGGGCCCAGAACTTGCAAATCCAATTACCCCCATAGGAAATCTCCCCATACCAGTAAGCCTTATGCGAGCACTCTTCCCAACATCATTTAGAAGTATAAGTCAGCTTATATCATGCCAGCATTATACAATACTTGCCCCACCCGGTCCTTATGTTACTCACTAAACAACGTCCAATCTCATCCAGGAGTTGAAAACAAAATCCCCCGAGCCCACCCGCCCATTCCTCCCCTTCGGCCTTACCAACCTCACCTTGCCACAACCTCCACCGGCACCCCGTTTGACTCGGCGCAAAGTATGGGCCCGAGGAGCGTTTCATTTTCCGAGAGGAATACATGGAAGTTCTTACTTTTGCCTTGATACGCTGATGATAGCTTTGCATAAACGCTAGGACGGGGGAGGGGTGGTTAAACAATTGCGGGATTTCATTTCTTATGATGCTATGGTTTTTAAGGTTTGTTGTTTGGCATGGTGAAACCAGGTTACTCTCTCTTGTGTAACAAGGGTGCACCGGGTGCAGTAAGGGAGGGAGGTTTCCTGGTTGCGTTTGATGGTATGATATGATAGGAGTGGTTCGATCGGTATAGCTGCTTGAAACAGGGATTGGGGGTTTCGGGGTGGTGGTGGTCAGGGCTGTGGTCAGTGCTATTGGCACGTACCGTAGTACAGTAGGCCAGGAAGGGGTTTTGGGGAGTGGGAAGGTTGTGTTTTTGGCAGTTCGGCTGGGAGGAAGTGGGCCGGTAGGTATCACAGGAAAGGACGGTTAGACGAGGAGTATTTGATGTGGTAACTAACTAATATTCCCGCTACAAATCCGGGTTTACAGGAGAACAATGCATATGGTAGTACCGTAAGAACTCGAATACGGTAGCTGAACCTCGCGCTAAGATGTCTAAATTCCCTCTCTTGGATAGGGGGCAGAAGCGCTGCGAAAACTGACACCCTCGGCCTCAGCTTAGGACAGAAATGCAGGAGGAATGCCAGATCTTATGAGCGAGGGCAACTCTAATTATGCAGGATTTGAGCACTCTGCACTCGAGCTCAGGTTCGATTATTCGAGCCCCCACGGTAGGCGCTTAGAGTGCGTTGATGAGCTGCGGATATACCATCTCATAATCTGATCATCCGGTATCCTGCTGGTAGAAAACCGTACCTGGGTGGGGTGCATAAACATCCGCAGCCACAGTATCATCATAGATAGAGTACCGTACTCGAGTACCGGTAGTATACTATAGGGCTGGCTGTCCCCAGCACAAACCCCTGGCACGGGACTTCACACTTGTTTCTGGGAAGCTTCCCCTCGGCCACTCCTGGAAGGTATCACAATACCGGTAGAGGTGCGGTGCGGGTGAGGTGGGTTCAGGTAGCATGGGGTTGATCCCACCTGAGGTGCATCTGCAAGGAAATGCCCCAACCAAAGCCTGGGGCGGCAACAACAGCAACGGCGATTCAATAAGGTTGACATTGCTCAATCCAACCCTCACAAACATTCCATCCCGCCGAAAATGAAGGGAGAGAAAAAATCTCCGGTTTCAGCCCCTTTAGAGTACCAACACGGGAGTTCCCATCAAGTGAACTCTTAACCAACTTACTAATGGTTGATGCTGGTTGAACTGGTAGCCCCCTGCCAAGCCGGTGCCCAATGCTGGAATACTTATCCTCCGGCCTTACAAGTACCTAATGGGGATGGTAAGGGTTATTCAGGGAGTGCCGCGAGACTAGTAGAGTTCGAGATGCGGGTGCAAAAAAGGTATTACGGCAGTCTTCCGAATAGGAAGTCCAACGATGCATGAGGACTTGCATGGTACAAGAGGATCTAGCATGGGGTTCAAACCATCGGCAATACGCCAAGCCAAGGCTTGGCGTTTTAACGTGGTTTGGGGTGAGTGCTTGGTGATGATTCTACTAGACTTTCTGTCGCTCTTTATGTTTCTTTTGGGTGGTGAGGCCAAGGTATAGCACATGTTGGCCCCGAAGACCTCTGGCCTCTAGCCTTGGCATGCGTGCATTGGAGTTAGAGTTATGGATTGATATCACGAGTGAAGAAAGAGAAGGAGGGGGGAACGTGCCGCTGTGGACTCTTGTTCTTTTTAATAAATACCTATTCACTTGTCCTCCAATTTGTTTTCCTCTTCACTCCTCCCTCACCATCCTTCGAAGCCTCCCTCTCTTTACATTCTTAGTCCGCCTGTGGCGATTTTGCATTTCAGTCCCCTTCTTTATTATATTGCTTCTTCCGCGCAGTCCGGTACAGCGTTCTTTACACCTTTACGTTCTCTAGCCCCGGAGGTTTCAATCGATTATACCCTAATCCTATCATTATCGATAACATGCGCTTCCTCGCCATTTCAGCCGTCTTGTTCCTTAATGCCGCGCTTGCCGTGCAAGCTGGTATGTCTTCTTGAATGAAAACCTGGTAGGGCGCCAGACTAACTTTTCTTCTCCAGCGCCTCTTGTCCACGGCCACGCCCACCACGCGAGAGGCTTCGAACTCGTTGCTCGTGGTGATGGCCCTCGTGGTGGTGGTTCTCGTGGCGGGGATGACTTCGATACCGTAGTCAAAATCCGGGTCGATATCAACAACAAGAGGAAGGACTACGAACGCCGTAAGAAGAATGGCAATGACCAATTGAAGACCCTCTTGATCCAGATCCAGATCGAGCAAGATAATGACAGGAGGGAGGAAGAGAAGAGGAGGTACGATGAAATTAAGAGACAGCAGGAAGAAGAGGACAGACAGGAAGAAGCCGAACTACAGAGGTTGTTAGATCAACTCAAACAAGAGAAGTTGAGGAAGCAACAAGATGAGAAGAGGAAGGTGCAGGACGAGCTCAGGAAGGCAGAGGAGTTGAGGAGGCAGAACCGTGATAGGTATAACAACAAGGTTTGTTCGCTCGTTCTGTCATACTCTATCCATCAGATTCTAACTGAGCGAAGGACGTTGTCGTTATTATTATCCAGTTCGTAGTGGTTATAGACTCCAAAGGAGACCGCTCCCCCCCACAGCAACGCACAATGGCCAAGGTCCTCTACAAACAGGGTGCTGCCGTTACCGAGACTCAATACGGTACGTTGCTCCTCACTATTCTTGCTCTACCCATGATACCTGGAAACTCTACTAACATTCATCCCCAATAGCCACGGAAGCGGAGACCGCTACACTCATTAAGACCGACGCAGTAGCCAACGCTACCGAGACCGCGGTCCCTGATGCCACCGAAATAGAGACCACCGATGAGGCTGCCACCGAGACCGCGGCCGAGACTGCGACTGAGGAAGCTGAGGCCACCGAGACCGCTGCCACGGGAGTCGCACCAACTGAGACCGCTGCCGCCACTGGAGAGGCTACGGCCAGCCAGACTGCTGCTCCCACTGAAGCACCCACAGCCGGTCAGACCGCTGCCGCAACCGCCCCCGTTTCCACTCCTCCAGTGGAAACCGCTCCTGCTCAAGCTACCCCTACCCCTGCTAGATTCTAAAATCAAGTTTTATGATTGATAGATAAGCAAGCTATGGTACTGCTGGATCTCTACTTGCGCACCTAGAAGGAATGAAGGTTTCCTAACGATTATGCCTATTCTCCATTTTCTCTTTCCTCCTCGTCTCTCATTCCATCTTGGAAAGGTGGTCATCATGTAATTTAATAAATTATTTTCCTATTATTTCCTTCGCACACCTGACTCAATTCAATGCGTTATTATATCGTGATACTCTTTCGTGATGGACCGTAGCCCGCGACATGATACTTGTGGCAGGATCCTGGTATACAAGTAGGATAGGAAGGTGCAGCACAAGTAGGGTAAAATAGACAGGGGTCTACTTAAAGTTTCACGCTAAGTTACCCATAACATGGCAACAGTTTGATCTGCGTCTAGTCTTCACATCCCTGCAACTCAACCCCACCTAACTTCACTTCACACACACATCATATCATACATGCATACACAGGTACCTGTACACCATTCAACCCAAAACAATGACCACAACGACTACTACAACAACGGAACTGACCTTCCCCCTACCGCGCACACACAACACCATCGTTCACGCCCACCTGACGCTATCAAAAAAACACATCCTCCTCCACCTAACTACTAAAACCCCAGAGACGGCGTCTCAACTAGCCACGCTCGGGTCTTTCGTATATGCCCTCCCACCCGTCAGTATGCCCCTCCCCCCCTACCTCTCCCCGGATCCGATCCTAGTTCCGGCTAACCTGCTACTTGGTAGACCGGGAAAAACAAAGACCCCCTCTCGACCGCGATCTACGTGCGTGAGAGCACGCTCGAGACGGCTACTCGCATAGCAAAGATTCTGGCGAAGCGCACGGGGTTGCCGGTATATGTGGGGAATTCTATGAGTTTTGCGAGTGCGGGGATGGGGGGTGGGGGTATGGAGGAGGTGGAGGGGGTTAGGGGGGTTGTGGAGGTTGTTTGTGGGGAGGTGGAGGTGTGGAGGAAGGGGCCCCTGGAGGGGGGTAAGGATGGAACGGTGGGTGAAGAGGGTAGCACGAGTTGAACGTTTGTGGATTAGGTGAAAGCAACCAAATTTGATGTTTGGATTGGAAGGGGTGGCGGCTATGTGGATGATGGTGATTGTGGGTGGTGGTGGAGGAGCAGAGTTCTGTGAACGTAGGTGTGAAGGGGACGTATTCCTGGAGGAAGAAAAGGCCGAGATTGTCTTGTCTGGTGGGCGTTATTTCCCGTGAGATTACTCGGGGGCCCACGGTGGGTTGGTCTCTACCACATGCAACGCCTCAATATCAACTAGTCATAGGATATGTCTAGTATAAAATCGAGTGTTTACTACTCGTGTTTCCGTGAGAGCTGTGGCATCATACAACTACTAGTCTACCTTTTGGGGTAGCACGTAGATTATCTGATCGAGGCATGCGAGACCTCACGGACACAGCATTCACCTTTATGGTCTATTTTATCATGCAGGCCCTGCTGTTGTCGTCTATCTAATAACCGCAGACCTATAAAATCACAGAGAACACAGAGCGCGCCCTTTGCACTCCCTTTGCCGATTCACTGTGGCACGATTAAATACCGGAATCTCTAACGAATGAGAACCCAAAAAACAAGGTGGAAAAGCAAGTAAGATCCTAATATCAGACTAGAATCCAGCACCCCTTCGACTACCGGAAGCACTTCAAGGCTCGGCTGCGGCCCCAGTGCTTACCTGCTTATCTGGATGCCCCCGGTGATTCCCATGGCGACACCCCGGGCGCAGGAGTTGTGTAATTAGTATCTGGACCATGGACGGGAAAGCGAAAATAGTCGGTTGGAGAGGCGAATGTACAAACTACCGGGTGGAAAGTCTTGGCACCCCCCCGCTTGGTGGACAATACAATGAGAATGAAAGATCTTGAACACAAAAACACAAAGAAGATGAAATTTTAAGAGATATGTAAAATGAAAG
>Ga0307509_10001350_pt1 | contig 41530 bp, 27 predicted proteins | sample 10_EM_MG_FD_202245 | JGI IMG/M metagenome (GOLD analysis project Ga0307509, IMG submission 202245) | Populus trichocarpa ectomycorrhiza microbial communities from riparian zone in the Pacific Northwest, United States - 10_EM | ecosystem: Host-associated > Plants > Roots > Unclassified | place...
CCCCCAAAAAAAAAAGAGAAAAAAAAGAAGGTAAAGGACGTGCGCAGTAAGTTCACAGACAGGTATCATTCACACCGCCGACAGTATGTGAAGAAACCAATTGCGAGATCACATTGTTTATGCAATGAGCAGGCATTCAGCGATCGAACACCCCACTCCAGGGTCTCACCAGTTTTTAAAGATTTTGGTTGGTAGGCCACTCTGGTGCCGACGGAAGTCCCCTTTTTTCTTTTTCCAAAACTTTATGCCGACTCCTTGTACTTGGCTTGCAGTGCGCTACCTTCTCTACTCGTCCCAGGCAAGAAGTACCCGGAAACAGGGATTAGATTTTTGTATGATAAACCCCCTGCAATTATCTGAGCGCTCATACAAAATTGGCCCCCCCGGTTTCCGGGTACTTCTTGCCTGTGACGAGTACCATAGGGCTACCAAGGCCGGCGTGTATTAAGAGTGCGGGGCACTCGCAGGCTACCAACCCTATATCAAGAGAGTAGATTCAGCAGACCGTGAGCGCTGAAGCTTAAGATTCATCATTCGCATTATGGCCTCTACGCTTATAGGAGAAAAATGCAGCACCAAAACTCCGGGAGATTGTCATCAGTCACTCTATTGGTGTAGTGATTGCGAATCCGTGTTGTGCGAGAACTGTTGGGGTTTACAGGCCGTCCACGAGTCCGGGGCCAGTTCCAGAACGAGGGTGAAAAAGAAGAAGCACGAAAAGACCGAACTCGATGTCGCTGATTACGTTCTCTCGGTCCTCGAACCCGACTTAACCGAAGAGGAAGTCATCGAATCCCATGTTTCCAATGTGCTTACAAGATGGTTTGGGCTTCAGATTGATGAAAACCGTTCGATGCTAGTCTCTCTGAAGAGTAAACCCTTTCTTGAACTAGCCTCAGGATCCGAAAGAGACCCTTCTTCACAGTATCCATGCCTAGTATCTTTTGTGGGGGAAACCGGAGCGGGTAAAAGCACTCTGATTAATGCAATGATGAAGGTATTATTAGTGACTCCGTATACAAAATGCTCCGCGTGCATTGGCTAACCCAGAATGAAGTCGGTTGGGGCAACCCAGATTGAAGAGATCACACCTGTTATTGGAACTAAAATTGATAGTCCAACTAGTGGCGATGTTCATCTTTTCCCAGATCCAAAATCTCTTAGCACTAATCGGCCTTTATTTTTTGCGGATTGTGAAGGCTTTGGTGGTGGGAATGGTGCTCCGCTTGCCGTAAGAGCAAAGGAGAGCAATAAAAAGTTCAAGCGCCACTACCACCCCCACCGTACGAAGACACGCAAAAGGGAAATCGCCACTTCCGAAAAGCACACCCGCCAGTGGGCAGTAGACGAGCTATACCCGCGAATCTTGTTTACGTTTTCAGATGTTGTCTGTCTTGTGAGCAAGAACTTCCGGTAAGAATCACTGCGGAAAAAGAGTGGAGAGGCATTTAGACTAACAATTGGCACTTTCGAGTATAGTAAGATCGAAAATCATATCGTCGACCTCTTGACTTGGGCAGACAATGTTTTTGAAAGATCTCTTAATCAGCCAATGTTACCAAAGGCGATTATCGTTGTTAATGGAGTAGACGGCAAGGCATGTACCCAAGCACCTATTTTAGATACATTAGGCCCACTTGGTGTCTGATTCTGACATTTGGATCAGAGAAATGACAGTGATGATTGGTGGGACGTGGATAAGGTGACAAATGAGCAACTCAAAAATCACCGAGACCGCATCAATCTTTATTGTGAACCCACTAATCCCCACTCCGCACGGCATGCTGATGGAACCACTCCGCGCACCTCGATTTCAGATGACATTGTAGCAAGATTGGCACACCAGTGGCGCACAGAGCGCAAGAAGTCAATAAAGTCACTTAATGATCTCATTTTGTGCTATTATAGCGATTTCAAGATCATCTGCATCCCCTCAGCTAATGACCCGCCTCACATTATTAACAAGCAGTATACTAAACTCGGCGAGCTTATCGGTACAGGAGCACAAGAGTCCGAGAATGCCAGGAAGCTGGCAGGACTTCTGATGACAAGTGAGGATCTGGATTACTATCTTGAACAGGGTTTTGATCACTTCAGTACTTCAAAATTGCCCTTCAACTTCTTGCAGGCTGCTGTACAGGCCAAGCCCGTCTCGATAAGGTTCTCCGATCACCTTCTCAGAACAGCTCTTATCCTACTGAGACAACGACCAAACGACAGCGGAATTCACTTACTTGAGAACTTGGCTCCGATAGTTGCATCAAGTATATTCTTAGATGTGATAAGAAAGAGAATCCCTTATAAGGGTAGGACATATCCAAGATTGTGTTTGAGGTGAAGAGCCTAATGATTTTTAAAATAGGAAATTTAACTCACATATTCGACGATTATCGTCAGCCCTGTGAACTTGCACAGAGAGAATTATATCAAAAATATTGGTACTGTGAGGAGAAGGATCGACATGGGAAAAGGTGTGTCAACTGTCAAAAAGGACACACAAAAGGGCACCAGGACTATAAGGGAAAGGTTTTCAGAGCGGGAAACTTCTGGGCAGCCTATGAACTAGACTCTACAGGTCATATTGAGTTTTTTAGCCAAAAAATCATAGATCATCTGAAGTGGATATTCAACGATTGGGAAGAGAGGCTGCGTGGGATTATGCCTAAAGAAGGGAAACGAGCAGCACTTGAGCTCCATCTGGCACGGACCTCAATGTTGTACGGTCACAGCGGAGCCGATATATCGCCAAAATTAACAAGCCACACTACCTGTCTTTGTTGCCTCATATCAACACCAGTACATCCTCTATTCTGCGGACACGTTATCTGTCAAGAATGCCTCGAATCTTTCGCAAAGAAGGAACAAAATGATTTTGAGTTGAGCAGATGCCCTCTTCACAGCAATAGCGAATGGACGCCTCCATGGAGAACGAACCTTAGCCCTCCAACCAGTGGGCTTAGAATTCTCTCCTTAGATGGGTATGCCTGATCATATTCTACTTCTTATATGCTATTCACTTACGATGTCCTTATTTAGAGGTGGTGTGAGGTCGATAGTTCAACTTACCATCCTTAAAGAGCTGGAACGGTTGATTGGCCTGGGTGTAAATATTGTAGACTTCTTTGATTTGATCATCGGAACTAGGTACGTTGCTCACCCCCTAACCCGGCTGTAGTATAAAGAATTACTAAAGACAATTTGCAGTGGCGGCGGGATCGTGGCAGCGGGACTTGGAATTAAGAAATTTCAAACCCAAGAGTGCATTGAGAAATTTCAGCAAGTTTCTAAGCAAGCATTTACCAAGCGGACCGGTGTCGGCAGCATATTGGGGCCACTCATCGAAGCACAGCATCACAGCAGATACAAAACTACAAATCTGGCTGAAGCGCTGCAGAAAGTCTTCGGAGAAAAGACGTTACTCTTCGGGGGGCAGAGCGATCCGGCCAGTAAGTCAACAGCACGTGTTGGTGTCTCCTCAACCACCTCTAGCGGTCGCGCTTTCCTTCTGGCAAACTATCAGCGACCTCAGCTCACCTACTGTATGTTAATTGGAAACTCCGTATACACTCTGTGGAAGTACTGAATGTCTGTAGCGCTGGTCGGCCGTACTGGGTATAGCTTTTATAGAGGTGAAACAGCGGAAGAGGAACTAAAGGTTTGGGAGGCGTGAGTATCCACTACTATTCCAAATGTTATATACAGAACGATTAATACTTTGCAAAGTCTTCGTGCAACCTCGGCTGCCCCACGGTATTTCAAATCATTTTACCATAAGACTTCAGGCCATACATTCGATGATGGCGCTATCACACACAACAATCCCGTTGTGCTTGCGAATACCGAGCGCAAAATAATTTGGCCAGACCAAAAAGACAGAGATCCAGACATTCTACTCTCAATTGGCACGCTCTGGAGTGACAAGGATAAGTCTGATCCAAAAAAGTCGGACAAGGTCAGCTCAAAAGGAAAATTTGGTCTATCCCGGTATGCGAAAAAAGTGTTGAATATTGCAGTAAACGCTATTCAAGACGATTTGGATTGCGAGAAAACATGGTCCAGTTTCTACAATAGTCTTAACATAGCGGAAGAGGACGGACATCGGAAGAAAAAATATTGCCGCATTAATCCTAAACTTCCCAACACACCACCCGCCCTAGATTCGGTATCGAGTATGAATGAGTTACAGGAGATCGCCCAAAAATATTGCTCAACATCTCCCGAGATCAGAAATGTTGCTTCAGCACTCATAGCCTCCCTCTTTTACTTTGAGCTGAAAAATGCCAAAGAAAGTCCCCAAGCAGGGCGCTGGAGTTGTGAAGGTAAGGGATAATTGAAGCCCCATGTCAAATACTTATTCGAGGCTACAATAGGTGAGATTCTGTGTCGACTCCCAGCAAGCAGCGAATCCCTTAAGATATTATGCAGCCGACTCCTGAAGCAACATGAAATTGGCAATACTCATCAATCCTGGTTCTACATTACAAGTATCCGGGATGAGCACCGGCAGCCGTGCAAGATCCTAGGGTCTGTTCTGAATGTCTTCAAGGAAGTGTCGGCGGGGGGACACTTTTGTCTACCGTTAACTTTCAAAAAGTGGGAATATGACGCTTCATGCCAAATATATGTCTCTCTTGATGACCCCAAGGGCGAAGGCTCCCTTATCAGTGGCTTTCCGAGGGATCCACTTAAAGACAGAACCTGGCGTATGACAGTCCCAACTGCAACCGTTTTCAAGAACTATCCGCTAACTCCAGTCAAGCTCTCTACCGGAATTTTCTGACGGGTAAACAGGAGGACAAAGAGAACGGCTCTGGGGTGAAGCGTATGGACTCATGCCGCAGTTTGGACCATCTCATAGGATCCAAGAAGGGCGCGAGTCTCTTGAGCCCTGATATTGACGGGGACCCATCCGACAAGACTGATGACGAACTGACTCGCTCTTCGACTTTGTAGTACCGGATTGGGGGGGGGTCGGACGGAGGTGTCCCGTTGGAAGGTAGCCTATAATTGGCCGAAAAAGGTTACGGATTGCAAGCCTAAAGTCTAAGTCCTATCAACGAGGGCGCAATTTTGGAAAAGGGTCAGAAGGGATATTCCCTAATACTGTAGCCAGGAATTCTTCCTATTCTAGTTTTTCAATTAATATATCCCAACACCTATTCTACCGTCATCTGCTGCCATGAACCTTTTTATGCTTTCAGGATCCTAATTTGTTGAGACCATTACTACTGTTATGATACATTCCCAAATAACTGAACACCCCCGGGTAACTATTAGAATTAGATAAGCGACTTGGAATAAGTACCGACTCATAGGATGGTAAAAGTTTTTCTTATTGCTACCCCGGCGCGTTCAGTTTTTTTTTGATATTATGTGACAATAGAACCCAGGATTGAAGAAGGATCATGAATGAGGGATTAGTAAGAGGACGTGCTTGTGCCTAACGCGTTTCCCAGGTTTAACTACCCTCCTTCCCTGTGCTGGAATGGTCAAACCTCGGTGATCTCGGAAGTGAATCTGGAATGCAGATGTCCACTCCAGTGTTCTCGTAACTACCCACCCCCGGACATCAACTATCAATCGAGCCGAGATAGCGCTGCCGCCGGTTACCCGGAAAGGCGATTGTGGATATTCTTGCGAGTCTCACTAGGTGAGGAATGCTTCCTTGATGAGGTGGAGAAACAAAAGGAGAGCGGCACCGAATCACCGTAGATATGGGGAATGGTTTCTCTCCTGATTTCTCCACACACAGGAGTAGCCATATAGGAGGTTGGGCGGAGGTGAGAGGAGGCAGGCGGTGGTGGGTGCAGATACGCTTATGGGGGTGTTGCGGTCCTCGCAGGAATTGGAGGTGTTGGAGACTGCAGTAGAGCCATCACTCCCACGTGGCTATTCAAAGCAGCCCACCAGAGCGGCGCTCGACCATCCTTATCTAGCTTGTTGGGGTTGACGCCGTCCTGCCCAAGAAGTATTTCCACCACTCCCCCATGCCCATTGCAGGCAGCCCACCAGAGAGGTGTCCGGCCGCACTTATTTGGCTTGTCGGGGTTGACGTCATTCCGTCCGAGAAATATCTTCACCAGCTCCTCGTGCCCATTTCGTGCAGCCCACAAGAGTGGCGTCTCACCATACTCATCTGGCTTGTCGGGGTTGATGTCGTCCCGTCCGAGTAGTATTTTCACTAGCCCCTCGTTCCCATTGCGGGCAGCCCACAAAAGTGGTGTCTGGCCATCCTCATCTGGCTTGCTGGGGTTGACATCGTCCCGTCTGAGGAGTATTTTCACCACTCCCTCATGGTCATTGTGGGTAGCCCACCAGAGCGGAGTCCGGTCAAACTTATTTGGCTTGTCGGGGTTGACGTCACCCCGTTCAAGAAGTATTTTCACCAGCTCCTCGTGACCATTGCGTGCAGCCCACAATAGTGGCGTCTCACCATATCCATCTGGCTTGTCGGGGCTGATGTCACCCCGTCTGAGCAGTATTCTCATTACTTCCTCGTGCCCATAGCAGGCAGCCCACACGAGTGGTGTTTCGCCGTCCTTATCTGGCTTGTCGGGGTTAACATCATCCCGTCCGAGAAGTATCTTCACCACTTCCTTATGCCCACCACGGGCAGCCCACAAGAGTGGTGTTTCGCCTTCCTTGTCTGGCTTGTCAGGATTGACGTCATTTCGTCCGAGTAGTATTTTCACTACTCCCTCGTGCCCATTACGGGCAGCCCACAAGAGTGGTGTCTCTCCATCCTGACCTGGCTCGTCGGGGTTGACATCGTCCCGTCTGAGGAGTATTTTCACCACTCCCTCGTGGTCATTGTGGGTAGCCCACCAAAGCGGAGTCTTGCCGTACTTATTTTGCTTGTCAGGGCTGACATCGCCCCGCCCGAGTAGTATTTTCACTACTCCCTCGTGTCCATTGCGCGCAGCCCACAAGAGTGGCGTCTCGCCGTACTCATCTGGCTTGTCGGGGTTGATGTCGTCCCGTCCAAGTAGGATTTTCACGACTTCCTCGCGCCCATAGCATGCGGCCCACATAAGTGGTGTTTGGCCGTCTTTATCTGGCTTGTCGGGATTGACGCCGTCTCGTCCAAGCAGTATCTCCATCACCCTCCCGTGGCCACACAAAGCAGCCCACCGGAGTGGAGTTTGGCCGTAGTTATTTGGCTTGTCGGGGAAGACGTCGCCCCGCCCAAGGAGTATTTTCACGACTCCTTCGTGTCCATTTCGAGCAGCCCATAGTAGTGATGTTTGCCCGAGCTGATCCGGCTTGTTGGGATTGATGTCACCACGTCCGAGTAGTATTTTCACCACACTTTCCCGCCCATCGCGAGCAGCCCACAACAAGGGTGTTTGGCCAAGCTGATCTGGCTTATCGGGGTTGATGTCGTCCCGTCCGAGTAGTAATTTCACCACTCCCTCGTGGCCATTCCAAGAGGCTACCAAGAGCGGTGTCTGGCGGGCCTGGTCTGGCTTGTCAGGGCTGACGTCCTCCCGTCTGAGTAGTAATTTCACCACTCCCTCGTGCCCATTCCAAGCGGCCGCCAAGAGTGGTGTCTGGCCGACCTTATCTGGCTTGTCAGGGTTGACGTCGTCCCGTCCGAGCAGTATCTTCACCACTCCCTTGTGGCCACACAAAGCAGCCCACCGGAGTGGTGTTTGGCCGCCCTCATTTGGCTTGTTAGGGTTGACGTCATCCCGTCCGAGCAGTACTTTCACCACTCTACTGTGCCCATTCCTAGCAGCCCACACGAGAGGTGTATTACCAACAGTATCGCCTTGGTTAATATCACAACCTTCCACCCCGACCAAACTAGCTACAATCTCGTCAAGTCCAAAGATAGATGCGCAGTGTAGACCATTGAAGAGCGAAAGATTATCGAAATTGATAGGGTAAGCGGTCAGGAACTGTGCTTCCAGGAGGATCCTGGCGGATATATGGTTACTGTAGTCGCCAAATAACTTCAGCGCCAGCAATTTCGCGCGGTCCGAAAGCTCCCTCTTCGCATGCACCCCCCAATACAGAGAAGAATATTCGAGAAAAGGTGCGTTTTGGAGATCGGGAGTGGGGTTGGTTGAAAGGGCCCTGATCTGGTGCGAATTCAGATAACTTAAGCAGGTTTCTGCTATTGTCGAGTGAGCTGCACCAAAAAGCTCAGCATGAGCCCGGAGGTACTCTTGAACCGTAAAGTGAATTAACCGGATAGTGGAAGTTTCCCTGTCTACCACAACAAGCCCTTGACAACAGGCTAGCAACGTTCCTGTTGAAGGAACATTGTCGCTATTAAGGTTTGGCGACCCTATCTCAACTGCTAGTGCGTGGCACAATTCATCCGACTTCAAGGGCCGCTTCGAGTGAGAGATCCACATCAAGGCGGCCATGCCAAGCATCGCTTTCCTCCCACCTTGCCCCTTTATCCGACTCAGCGTTGCATCATAAGCATCCCCCAACCCCAACCCATCGGTCATTGCGTCGAGCTTTTGTCGCCTGTGATGAATTGTGGTTTCTTGTAGGATCGCATCGACATTCAGCGAGACTAGCAGGAATCTAGAGATGTATTTGTCAGCCGACAACTTGACGTAGCTTCCGGAGAGTCGTCACTTCTACATACATTTCCGAGATGTCTTGGGGAATTTTCTTCAAGATGTCTGCCTCCAGACTACTATCCATCGCATCTGGCGTTGTGTCCTCACTCAACCTTCTATGAAGATATCTAATAATATCACCTCTCCTAGGAGTGATGCCTATCATGATTACTCTTCCGGGAAGACGCTTTTTGATTTCGTCCTGAACGTGCGGTCTTCCAGTCACGAATATCCGAGTTTCTGGAGACTCTTGGAGGATTTGGTTTAACGAATTAAGAAACCTAACCCGACATCCTGCCGCACATTCATCCAGAGCGTCAATGCATATGAACGTACGCTTTTCCGAAGAGGTGGCCTGCAGCATCTGCGCAATATCGGAAAGTCGTGGCCCCGGTCCCCCGATGACCTTTTTTTGGTCCTCATAGGCTTGCGCTATTTCTTTTGGTACCTCTTCCAGCCCGCACACAACCTGTTTGAGCAGGGCGCCCAACACGCTCGTCGATGATTGCTCCTTTTGCGCCGCGAAGTCAAAGTAAAAACATGCAACGGCCACATTGTGTCCCCTCGCCCGATCGCACAAAGTGTCTATCACTAATGAGCTAACATCACGGCCTGTCAGCACTTGCCCTCTTCCTTACATTCCTCGAGGTTTGTCCTTGTTACCTAATATACGTCTTGCCGACCCCCGGATCCCCATAACAAAACAAAACTGCGCCATCGGACTCATGTCTCCCGCTACCAATGTGCCAGCTTCTGAATTCCTCGGTTTGTACGAGCCATTCCCCCACATTTTCGACCCGGCGATCTCGAACATCCTGGTGGCGTAGCTTGGGCTCTAGGGGCGACAACCAGGTCAATAATTGAGACCGCTCATCGGAAATATTATAGTTGTTCCAGACGTTATTATAGGAATTGGTAGTATTGAAGGAGTTGTTAGAGGACATCTTTGCTATTCGGCAGTGGCGAAGCATAGAAGATTGAGTAAGTCGGTTGATTCAATATCGGTCGATGGAATCACCAAGCCAAAGAAAAGCGGGGTGTTTGGCGGAGCCTCATGAACACATCTGCACCACCCAATCAATCTCACTCAAACTCGCCTAGCACAAATTTTTCACTCCTATACTCGAGTAGGCGAACACACCAGACGCCCTCTAGCCAAAGCGGCTGTCTTGGTACATATATTACTCCAGTGTGTCCATATAGGATAAAATAATCAGCAAGTGATAGATTGTCTGTACAAATGGAAAACAAGCAGAAGGAGACATAAACAACTGGGAGCAGATCTTAAATACATATGTGATTAATGACTAGATCTCCTAAACTAATCATATTGCAACACTGTGTCGATTTGACTAGTGATCGGTGCCCAAGGGTTCCCGCCCTTGCTCACTAAACAAGGACATGGTCTACAGTAAGTGGAAGCGATGAGATATTGGTGACTTCTCTCGATTGTCCCCGCCGGTTATGTCCTGTGCGAGTACTAATCGCAATGCGGCAACACCCGGTTCATGGAATCTGACTCGTGGCTTGATAAGCTCGAACTCATGTAAGGGAAATTATTATACAGTCGGACCTCGCCGTCCCGGATGGCCAAAATCAGGGACAGACCATCCGGGACAGCAAAACATCCGGGAGAGTGAAATAGTTGGTGAAAGAAGAATTTTAATAAACTGAAAATCGAGTGATATCCGAGTAGCAAGGACTGGAAACTATTTCATAGAAGGTTTAAATGGAAGAGTAGTGAAGAAAAAGGTAGAGAAAAGAGGGAAAATCAGAACAAAAACACTCGGGCCCAATACCGCGTGCACAGTATTTACGTTCCAAATTCCACAAGCGGAGCTTTCCTATGGGAGGAAAAAACGAGAAGCATCACTAGGTTCAACCTCCCTCCCCGAGCCGGCAACATTTACCGACAAGAAGTAACTGGGGATCCGGAACGACTAGATGAGGTGGACTTCACTGTTAGTGAGAGCAATTAAGAGAAGGATACGAAGAATCAAGCTGAACATTTATCCTCTGCTCTGACTCGGTGGGCCATTCAGGGCATCAATCAAGCCTTTCAGCAGCTGTGATATGAGTGGTCAAATTAGGCTAGTAGAAGGGAGATACCCGGGACAGCAAATACATTCTCTGTGAGCAGGAGCCAGAAATTTTCATATTTCCATCCGGTCCGGAAACATGCAAATCCGGGACAGTGAGGTGTATTTCTATTGAGCCCGAATAAATCTCCAAAAATTATCCGGAACAGCGAAAGATCCTGTAGAGCCAAGCCCGGGACAGCGGGGTGCGACTGTATTAACCCACATGCGCAAGAAAGTGTCCAGTGGTAACTGAGCGGCTTTTGTGGATGACGGCTCCTGCATGACTCTAGGATCGAAGCAAACAATGGTCAATTGATTAGCAAGAAAAGAGTTTTTTCCTTCTTCAAAGGCCAGTTTTTCTGATTTACCGATACATAGTTAGCCAACCACTCGGAATTGAACATGGCTTGTGAACATGGCTGCCATTTCATGCCGGGAAAATTAGCGCTCTTTAAGATTCCACCCTAAAGTGATTTCAAGGCGGAAGGTGTTCACCGATCTAGATACCGGTATGAAAACTGAATTCGAAAAGTAGCATACTCTTACTATTCGATAGTAAAAATGGTATCCCCCACATCTTTTTATCTCCTATAATTGTGGTTCTTTTTTTACAGCCTCCTCCGTCCTACATATACTGCTACCAGATCGCGCCCCACCGTGACCGAGTAGTTATAGGTGGAGAAATATGTATTGATGAAAAATCATAAAATACTAACTCAGCTGCGTGAGTAGAGTCAGATCTTTACCCAGCCCATCTTTCAAAATTGTTTGATATAGGTAGGTTATTCCCTATACCGCTCCCGTAACAGACACTAGTCCCAAGAGGCTTACGGAACTCCCCTGCGAATTAGGACCAGCCATCGCATATTATTGACGTAAGAAAAAAGCCACCAGATTAGAGGGCGTGCTTGTGATTGATGCATACCCCAAGTTTGACTACCCTCCTTGCCTGTATTAGAACAGTCAGCCCTCAGGGATCCTGTGAGTAAATCCGGAATACAGATATCCCCTCCAGTGTTCTCGTAATTATCTATTCACGGACATCAACTCTCAATCGTGCCGAGACAGGTGACCGCCGGGTACCCGAATAGGCTACTGTGGATATTGTTAATAGTCTCACTAGGTGAGGGATGCTTCCTTGTTGGGCTTTGATGAGGTGGCGAAACAAAAGGAGAGCGTCACCGAATCACCCAAGATATAGGGAAGGGTTCTCTCACAATTGCTCCTCACACAGGAGCAGCCATATACCACAGCCTGAAGTCCACAAGTTAGTATAATCCTCCCTGTCCCTATTGAAAATGGTCAAATATACGTCACCGAATTAGAAGCTAGGATGGATACCACGCAACGTCTTCTCTTAGTTCTAGCTTGCTAATCTGGTGGTAAGGACAGAAGTATATATCAAAATCAAAACCAAGCTCTGATCCTTCTATCAATCACCCCAGATCTCCGCTTTCCTTCCTCCGTGTTCCAAACAAAAGAAAGAAACATTCCGTGTAATCTCTAAACCAATGAAATGCATCACAAACACTCCTGCTCTCCTACGCCTTTGATCCAATGCGCAACACTTGTTCTTCCCTCATCTCCTTTTGCCGTCATGCGTTCCTTTAACAGTCTACGCTCCCATCCATCAACGAAAATATATTTCCCATGCTTCCACACTTGCATATAACAAAAGAAATTATAGCACGCTGAGCAGAGCTGACTTTAGCTGATTTCTAACAGCCCCAAAACTGCTGTCAATATCTAACCATCAGATAGAACAGCAGATTAAATCAGTGTCTACTCGCCGGAATTTCTTTTTTGGGGGGTGTTAGTAGTAGCCGACCTCCGTGTGGCAACACCCCAAACCTTATTTTTCGACAAGTAACACTCTCCAGCCAGGCACTTCAAAGCACTCCTCCTTGTTCTTGTTTTCTTATCTTTCTCAAAAACATGACCTATCCCTCCCAAATGCAGTACCCCACCGTCCTCACCGTTGCCGCGGCCGTCCTCTCTACCTTTACCGCCAGAACAAACTGCTTGTAGACGCGCCTCTGCCGGGACGCAGACTACGTCGTCACAACCTATAACCCATCATCTCCCAGTGAGTCCGGCTGCCGCAAGTCTAATAGTGTCTCGGGTGATCAAGCCAGCTTCATTCACTGAGCTGACGGGCCGTGCTGAATAAAGCCCCGGGAGAACGTTGTGTGTGGGAACGGCGGGAGCCGGAATACTCTGCAACTTAGCTAGCAGGCTACTAAGATTTGTCGAATTACTTTTAGAGTTGCTGAAGGTAGCGGTGTACTGTAGCCCACCGCGGGACCCCCGGAGTTGCAGACCGTTCTTGAGTTATCGTGGATCGAGCCCTTGCTCCTAAAATTCCTTACCATTGAGAAGCCGGAGGTGGAGATATCCTCCTTTGGCCCATTGGTATATTTAAGCTCCCGAACTCCCTGAATCAGAATTTCGCATGTTCTTAAATCTCTCTACTATTTGCCGCCGCCCCTGCTTCATATCTTCACAAACAATCACTCGCCGCCCCTCTTATTGGATTGGCGACCGCCCCTCAACCCTACCGTAAGGACTGGAATAATTGTGAGTCTCACTAAGGCATCGGAGTCTGTTGCATTCTTTTTCTTTTCATTTGTCTCCGCTGAGAGCTGAAGGAGGCTCTCTTCGATTTATTTTCTCCCCCCCATAACAAAAGGGCAATCTCGGATGTCGTAGAGGCCAGTCGTAGGAAAATGTGGAGTTCACGCTTATGGCTTGGCACTTAGCGAAGTGTAGTAATACCCCTGCTTTCGCAACCCATTGCTCCTCAGCGACAAAATACCTTCTCTGATAATAGCAGAAGACGAGAGTTACCCACTCCGGAGTGTATCATATGTAAACATATATTGTAATAAATTTCATAGGCACTGTGAGGCTTAGACTATGAGCTTTGTCACTAGCGGTTGTGTTATTTCTTTTACATGGCATAAACGATAGGTTAGTTAGCTAGAGCGGTAGAGGTTTAGGTCATGTTTCGTTGATACAGCATGGGATTGATTTGTCATAGATAGCAGGAAAGGTGGGTTTATGAGCGAGTAGAAGGGAGTAACCGGAAAGAGGACGAAGAGGAGGACAACCACAGCGAGAAGTGTGCTCTCTGATGTGAATAAAACTTTCCGCTTTGTCTTTATCGACCATTGATTCCTTTTATCATTCGGGCTTTCCTTGACTTGGACCTCGCGACGACACCCTTCCAGTACCAACGGTGAGTGCGGTGATTGCTCATCTCCGGTTACTCGGTTTGTTTTCCTGCCCTTTGGTCATTTCCGACTACTATTGCCCCCACCTGGCTTCCCATTCTTATTCCCGTCTGTGGGAATTCTTTATACCTAACCAACCATCATCGTTCCAGTATAGGCGCAGTCATTCTCTCTTAGAAAGCAAAAGTTAGTTAGTTGGTGGCCGCAGTTGCCGAACGGCTGGTGTGAACTCCACTTATTCCCGCGACTGAGGCATTATCAAATATTCCAGTTTTTACGGGAGTAGTACATCTTGCTCGTTTCCTTCCTGTTAATCGTCAACCCAAGAAACCTTCAGGCCCATTTAGATACCTGGGCTGGTTGCCCGGGTAGATTCTTTGACGAGGGACTAACTGAATTTTACCTCTAGGTAATTTCAGTATCGCTCACGGCGAGCACGCCATACGCAAGCATTAGTGACAGCGGGCTTCGAAGTAAAGTCAAGAACGCTGCACTAGTACGTGCACAAGAAAGGCGATGCTATAATCCAAAATCTCGCAAAACAAAGCTCTGCCGATTTAATTTATTTAAATATAAGGGATATTAAGCTAATTCTATAAAGACTATCGCCTAAAGCTAGCAGATTGGTAGTCCCATCCCACCCCTCTCTCCCCCCCCACTTATCCCCAATTTTAAGCAACCTGATAAACTCTTTGCCATCAACAGCAGGCGGGTTCGCTTTACACTTTGGGAAGAGTGTATAAGGGGCAGGAGGGGTAGAAGAGGTGCAGTCACGCGCCTAACCTTTCACCTCTCAAAAAAACGAGTGATGAGAACAGGGGTATACACAAAACATAATAAAATCACCCAATCCCCCCATGGACTGCCACCCATACCTCCAGCCTCTGCTCAAATCCCCACCCCCAACGCACCCCCGTGATAACAAAGAAAGGAGATGTCTAGAGAACCCTCTCTGCAAACCGCGATAACCTCAACTCCGAGAGTTCCCAGATCTCAACACAAAAATTCCTAAGCCTCACCAACCCCCCCCCTCCCCCGCCTCCCGATCCTACAAACAAGCCCAACCCCGCATATCGGAGTGCTCGAGAATTTCTCTCGGAGAAGATTTTCAGGTCGGAGAATTCGAAGGAGTAGGGAATTTCTTCTATTCGTACTATGAAGTTGACACTGTCGCTCGAACTCAAGTCTCATTCGACTTTTGCCATGTAAACACCCCCGCAACCTTTAGGTGACTGATAGCTCAGAGCTAATATTGGGAACACAAGACCGTTATACTTGCGCATTGCAAAAGTTTCTGGAAATGTGGACTTTAGTTTGGGGCTAACTTAGGTGTTGCCATCAGCAAATGTCTCCACAGTTCCGGATATTTTTGCAGTGTGCAAGTAGACCGTGATGTTGTTTTTCCAAAGCCAAGAAATATCAAGGGCAGTTTAGCCCTACCGTGTCCGATAGAACCTGCTATCACTATTTTGCACTCAGAATGTTCGCGTGCAGGAGGTAATTCTAGTGGTGTTTCTCAGGCATTCATCAATCCCGAAAGCTCTCATCTAACGATAGTCAGCTAACCTTCAGAAACCTGTCCGAAGATCGCTAGCCCCGAAGGGAATTCAATGGAGGCATTGCGATAACTTTCATAAAAGGATCAGAAGGAATCTTTTAACCGTGCTGACCGAACACCCATTAGAGGAATATCCATCGTATCTCTCTGGGATACCGTATTAACCGGTTAAACTGGAAATGGCACTAGAGCCGTGAATTCGAGTGTGGCTCAATAGGCGAGTGAGAGTAAACCCCTAAAGGAAAACCTTTCCCTCGAAAAAGCAAAAACTCCTGTGTCCTATGGGAATGGTGAGAATCTAACTTCAGCGAGAGACTTCGCTGCAAACCTTGCTCGCCTATTGCGGCAAACTTTGCTAGACTACTCTAGCTCCATCTCCAGTCAATGCGGTACTTAGGGTAAGGTGAGTACCTTTGAAGGATATCCCCTATTATTTCCCGCCAATTCACAAAGCACCCAGATACCCCGGCACCAAGACCGCTGTTAGTCAATGCCAAAGTGCCCGGATGCTCCATGAGTTGGCTACAGTACCACTGTCGGCTACCGATGCCCCGGCCCGCATCCCAGGTCCAACCTCCAACCTCCCTACCTAGGCGGTGCATCATCATTCTACGGTATTTATGCGCTTTTGACTCAGAAACTCCCAAGACTCTCGAACTCTTTTAGAATGGGCAATCCACACGTGTAGACACTTAGCCGGTTTTGCAGGCAGTATGGTACTGCACAGGGCAGTAAACGCGCTAGACTGTCCAAAAACTCGCACTCCTAGTTCTGCCGTGTTCAAGCACCACGGGACCAAAAGCCAAATCCCTAACCCCTTTCATCCTTCATCCTATCGCCCCTCATTGCAAGAAAGAGCCGTACATGCCCGAATACAGTACCCAAAACAGGGGCCAGGAATTTGTAGAGCCGCCCAAAGGGGTACCAATCTTTTCCCATCAATTTTTGTGAATCCCTGTTTTTGGTGATTTCCAAGCGGACGAGAAAAAAGCTTCTCAACACAAGCTTTCACCGAATCCCAGTCAGTCTCTGATGCGGTCCTGGGACTTGCCGGAAGCGCACGGGCAGGCGGGGGGGAAACTTTGGCCAATCAAGTTCCTATCCGCCGTATTTCCTCAGGCGATCCACTGTCAGGCAGGCAACCAAGCTAAATCGCCGAGCAAGTCAACAAACGTATCGCACTGGTACGGGTACCTGCTGATGAAATGCTGCAAGTCCAGCTCCCTTAAGCCATACAGCATTGGGTAAGCAGTGTTCCTTCTCAAGGTGCTTTTTCTTGATGTTAGAAGCCTGACGGAGTTAGTGGGTTGTCTGAGTAAGTACGGTATTCTAATAGCCCGGGATGCCTGAAGGGTTGACTTTATGGTGTGTGGTATGTCAAGGCCGAATGACTGAGGCTCTGTTCATCGTAATCGTACACTACTAATCTTGCCAAGCATAGGACTTTCACTTCACCTTCATAACCGTCGCGATCTACTAGTACGGTAATAATGTTACCAGTATGCCCAACCGTCAATACGCAACCGCGAACGTTATCCCATCTGATTGCGATCCCCAAAAGCGTTGCGAGTCATCTCTCAGGGCTGCATAAAGGAAGGAGCCTTTTCTCCTCATGGAACATGTCGAACAGTACCCTTTTTCAATCATATTCCATTTCAAGCTTCGACCCTATATTCATTTTTCCCGCGCTGTGGCCGCCTAAGTGTAGCCCCAGGGAGTCCGATCGTGACATCTTCACCCCGGTTCATCTAAACTCACCCGCAAACCGTCTTTTTTTAGACCGGCTACACACAACAGTTCATTTTTCACCCTCATTCTTCTAGCCCATTCTCCTACGGTAGCTCATTTTCCCAGCCTACAGCTCACGAACTGCGAGCCACTTGTCCGAACGGTTTGTCGAACCGGGGGTCGGGAACCCCCGCCTCCACCGATATTGGTAATAGGGTGCGTAAGTCGCGGTCTTTTTCCCAATGCCTAATACTTACCGCTATCAAGAATCGCATTTTGAGAATCCCAGGGAGATGTGAAAATCGTTATTCTCATCTCTACCTCAGGTCGGTGAACGCGCCAGACCCACTAGTTACCCGAGCCAACCCTGGTCCCTCCGGTGGGAACGGACCGGCGAAGTCGACATCGTCGGATTTGGCCTTGCTGGGGTCCGCATAAAATTGGACTTTTGAGAAAATCATGCTTCGTGATTCAGACTCAGGGGGAAACTGGGATGCTATTTCCACCTCAGGGGATTTCTGGTGAGGGTGGTAAATTTGGGACTGACATAACTATTTATTTTTGTTTTTAAGGAGAGCGTTTGTCATATCGAGGGTTTCTCCATTATACAAGACATTACCCACTCGCACGCGCTACTGTCGGGTGGACAAACGTACGAGACAATAATTTTCTTTTTGACCATCATGTTGCTAATCCACGCGTGAGCCGTGTGGGGTTGTTGTAGAAATCTCGATTGGACACCGGTAAGCTTGCTGCTTCATGCTCAAGACAGTTCCATCAGAAAAGTAATCCTTCTGATCCAGATCCACCCCCCAAGGTACGGGAGCCCAGTTTGAGATCGATATAAAAAAAGGAAAAAAACCCCCATTTTTCGCCCAAGGCCCATTTTGCCCGTGTTGTACAATGTTGTCATTTCCCCCTGCAGCGTTCTCGCATGGAAGACTTATGCGAAAAACCCAACTGAAAAGGTTACCATGATCCACTTCACCCAGCCCCATCATACCGCTGCGTGCTCAACACCCAATTGATCGTACCGTACTCATCTCCCAAGCCCTGGTACTGTGTAAGATACCGGCGGTCCAAGGGTTTCCTCGCCCAACAAGACAAAAAACAAGCCCCAGGTCCATCTCTACCTGCAGGGGAGACCATGCCGCACATGCACACTAAAGAGCACGATGAATACCCCTGCCACTTTCCACCAGCGCACTCTTCACCATCAGCCGCATATCAAAGATCCACTCGAGGCACCGTCGGCGAGAGAATAAGCCGCGCGAGTGATATCTTATGATATTTGTAACCTCGTAGTCAAGCCGAGGGAGCGAAAGTATCGTACCATACGAGCATACTCGCACAGTGCTAGTGCTAGTGCTAGTGCTAGTGCTAGTGCAACCGGGAGTCTCGTGTCATCCATCCGACCGTGCTGGCTTACAGTGGCGAAAACAAAATACCCAAAAGCGAACTACTACGTACGGTAAGTTAGTAGAAATGTACCGACACATTTCCTCCCCAAATAGCATACGGTAGCATAGCGCGCCGTAAAAAGCTGCAACAATCGAGTCCCGCTATGTAGTTCAGAATTCGCGCTTTGGAAAAGGAGGCGGACAGCACCGCAAAAAAAGAGCAGCTCAGCCCCTAATTGATAAACACCCTAGAGGAGGCAAGTCCAACGACATAATTAGCACGCGACAAGTTTGTTATCACAGCTTTTTACAGCGCGGTACGGTAGTCCCCGCCGGGGAGCAGTAAGAAACTAGATGAGAGGGAGACAAATAGGGGTACAAGTATAACTTACTGCATTTGTCGGCCAAAAAGCGAAACTCGTCAAAGTAGGGTAACAAAAAGTTTCCCTGTTGCTAATCCATGTCCCGTCATCTAATTACCCAGTTTTTCATCCTGTCCCTTGTGGAGGCTGTACCTGCGCTGTACCTGTGCGAGTACCTGTACCCCACACCACACACACCACAGTGACAGAAAGACCACCATTCCCACCAGGAACATCAACCAGACCTTGTCACCCCACGCTGTTTGCCCACCCGCTCACTCATCCACCCCTTTCTTCCACCTCCACAGCCCGGGGGGGGAGGGTGCAATTTTGGCGGGTGGATCATCCCGCACGTGCAAAAAACCAATTCGCTTGTTGGTGCCCAATCCAACCCTGGTAAGTTTTTTTAGGGTTAAGGTTTGCCCACCCCCGATTTGGGAGTGAAGTATCACACTACCGTATAATACGAGTATTGCTGGGGGTTAAAGGTGTTTTACTACGCGTGGGAACCGTCCGGGAAGGGAGGTGGGAGGGATCAGTCGGGTCGGGAGAGCTGTACTCGGGGGTAGCTAAAAGTCGGGCCCACCTCCATTACGAGGCGCGGAATTTGTATGGGGACTAAGCCGGATTAGGAAATTCGAGTGATATCCTGTGAAGTTTTTTTGGTGGTGGCAAAAAGTCGGGACCGGTGACACAAGCACTTTCGCTGCGTTTTCTCAGGCAATACGCTGCGCGAGTGTGTTCGTGTTACCGGGCCCCAATTACCCTTGTACCCGAGTACGGTACTCGTACTCGAGTACTCGAGTATCGTGGCCTATTAGGTGGCTCTAGCGTTCCTGAGGTGGCCATTAGGGGTGGATGGGATGGGATGGGATGGGGGGTTTCTCTCCTATTATGGATGGATCGGGAAGGGGAATACAGGGGGGAGGTGTATTTTATATTTAGAGTGTGCATGCTTGTTGGCCTGTCGTAAGTTAAGTTACTCCTGGCTCTCCCACGCTACGGTATTCGAGAAATTCTGCTCAGGCCATGCGGGCGAGCACTTACCACCGCCATGCTTAGTAATCTAGATCAACCATTCCCCCTCTGACAACCGCCTCCAAATATTGCACCCAGATTATCACTGCGCCAAACGTCACCAAAAATCAAACTCCCAGAATATAAATCCTTTGATTAACCTATTATATAACCTATCCTACCACAACCTTTATTAATCGTCATCATCATGGACCGAAAATTACTTCCTCCACCAAGAAACCGCGAAACCTTATTAACAGCCCCATAATAAAGAAAAAAAATACATGTCCGTAATAATTAGGCAGTCCTATACCAGTTCGCCTCGGGGTCATTGAGACATTCTCCGATCCGGACATCTGTTTCGATTAGTGTTGGCTACCAAGGGAGGGATAGGGAAGTGTGACATACGTTTATACCCCATGGAACGATCGTAATTAATCTGGTACTCTGTCAAACTGACAACAGTCTGTTCGTGGATGTCGTGCCTGTTTTCTCCAGTCAGTTAACTGTGCAAACAAGCTTGGGTAATACCGAGAAGAGAGGGGTAAATACGCAATAGACAACCAGTCGGTATCCACGGGGCTTTGGTTTGCGAGAGCGTCCCGGATATTCCTCTTTGAGTTCTCGATTAGCGTTGGACTGTCGTTATTGTAGTCATCGGTATCCAAGTCCCAAATTATCACGTGGTAGCCTAGGTTGCCCATTGTTTTTTCGCAGGCGGTGCCGCAGCGGATGTAGGGCGGGCGCATGTAGGTTCTGGAATTCTGTTAGTTGGGGCTAGGGAATTGGCAAGGGGTTATGGAAGACGTACGGGTATTTGCCGACTGCGGTATATATATTAGCTATGCAGATGGATTATTGGAATGGGAAAGGAACATACTAATTGAAACCAATGCCTGTTCCAGCCTTGTCATTTGGAATCTCCTGTCATTCTCATTGAGGGAGTCCAGGTCCAGATGATCCCAACTTTACCAACTATGTTAGCATGCAGCGGATATGCCCGGAGAGGACCACATACGTATGGGAAGCAATTTGATGACCGTCATTATAGGCCCTCTGGATGACGGCTCTCCACTGAGAGTTCGGGTCGTCAATCGCCCCTTTATCAAGATTGTTTCCCCTATAAACACATTAGTCGGGCTCAATGTTCGCTCATAGGGGGGGAGGCAAAATATACGTTATAAAGAATGTAGCCTTTGTTTCGAGAGCTGCCAACTTGTCCAGCAACGCCATGGTGTATATCCACGGCCCATCATCATAGGTTAGTGCGATCGTACCATCTTTTTCGCAATCGTAGATGCTTATGCCGTAAGGTACGTTTCCAAGCTTCGGACGGGCAGTCGATGTTGGTGTGGCCGAAGATGTTTTAGACGTACTAGTTTTAGATGTAGAAGTGCTAGATGTAGACGTACTGGATTTAGATGTGGATGACGTTGTAGGTGTTGTAGGCGTCGTCGTAAGGGTGGTTGAGGGTTTAGATGTAGTAGTAGTAGGTTTGGAAGTAGATGATGATGATGATGATGAGGCACTATTGCATTTTCCATACAATGGCTGACACCCAGCACCGCAGTGACCGAGTGTGTCTCCGCACCAACTGTACTGAGAGCAGCACTGGTTGACACCCGCTATCTGGCTGCACTTCTCCCCATTGAAACCAGCACCACAACGACCGCTCGGGGAGTCTCTGGCAGACAGCTGCTCAGGGAGCCCGGAAGCAAGGGCAAAAAAGAGCGAGAGAGAGGCCGAAAGCAGTACCCTATTGGTGATCATCTTGGCAAATGCTTGATGTTGTTGCTTGGAGGATGAAGGGAAAGAGCAGCGGGGGAGGCAAGTATTTATTAGATTTAGGGCAGCAAGGCCCACACTCAGTACTAGTACTACTGGTACACGGATTCATCACCGCTCGCGCGGCCGAGTTGAGGTTGGACTTCCAAGGTGGCAATCACCGTACAATCTATCCAACCTCAACTCGGCCACGCTAGTATAAGGCAATCATTTAGCTATTTCCACAATCGTGTACTGTGCCAGGGTCCGCTAAGTACGAGTTGTTGAAGAGTAATTTAAGGTTAACTTCCCAAATATATCCCTGTCCCTTCGGGTTGATTGCTCCTTACCCTTGTACCTCGCTCTTCGCATGTGCAGTGCAAGTCCGGCACGTTACTGCAAGGTACAAAATCCACGAGCGCAACAAACTTGCACTCCAATTAACCCCATCTAATTACCGTAACTTTACATTCAACAACCTGTGTCACTCTGTGCGACATTGGAAGTTGAGCCTATGAATTACGCGGGACCAGCTTCCTTGTTCTGAGACATATTCAAGCCACTCGGCCTCTCCACCTATCAGTTTAAACTATCGAATCTTCTGGGCTATGGCTACACAACCCCTATGCACGAGACACTGCGACACAATTCAGATTGAAGAATGGCACCAACAGTACCGTTGTACAACCTGTATACTTGAGGTGCCTTGGTACTTGTACGATGCTCTTTTCATATAGCCATTTGTAACCGAGGCGAATCCCTTCTCCCTACCAGAAATTCAGCAGCGGAAGAACAAACAACCTTTTCAAGATCGTGAATTATAATATTTTGGGGACTGCTCGCGCGGCCAAGTTGAAGCCGGACACCCCAAGGCGGCAATTCCCATGCAAAGTGTCGGGCTTCAACTCGGCCGGCGAGTTTGGATTATGGCACATTAACGCATACAACGCGGAGGGACCCATTGACGTTTTGAACAAAATTCTCTCCTCGGGCTGCAGCCACGGCAACTGCGTCCACAATTTCCAAGAAATTGTCACCGCTTGGTACACGTACATGGGCTAACGTGGTTGTGCGTTGGTATTCCCGTACCGGCACTCAGTCAAATCGGGAGAGGGGTAGGCCTCAGCCATTCTTTGGCCAACACGGTATGAACCGATACAAGTATAAGTGTAAGTGTCCTTCAAAAAGCAACAGGAGGGTTGAAGTGGAGCTTTCACGATCTACCGGTACTCGTATACTAATCCCATCCAGGGGCGAGACACCGTAATCATACCGGTACAAACGGCATCTCTCTTTCTCTCCGTCTTTTCTTTTCTTTCCCCCCAACCTGAGCACCAACGGATGGCGCCTCTAAAACCGCCATCCGGTGCCTTCTCGTCTTTCTACCTCCGTCTTCATCCGGGCCGGTGGTGGGGGGGGGTTCACAAAATCCCCCTTCTTTTCGTCCATCACCACGACCAGAGCCCCCCTGGCGCCTTCTTGGGCCTTCCTAGTGGGATCTATATGCGAGTGATAATATGTGTTCACTAAGGTCAGGCGCACACATACCCGGCACAATGAACCCTAACGTTTTTGTATGGGCGCCAGGCTCGCACGAGCGATTTGCCGTGCTCGGGTACAAAATTTTGGTTCCTGTGCCGGGTATGTGTACTAGTACTAGTATGGTGCTGGCGCTTTAGAACCAGCCCTGGAGTCTCACCCCAAACCGAGAACGCTAGTCCTAATACGGTAGTATACCACACCTAATAATTAGGAATTTACTTGGCTAATTATTCAGCAAAACCCCCTTTCCTCATATAAGGGAAATTGTCTTCCTTCCCATACAAACTTTAAAGGCCTCTGCAGCCCCAACCATAAGGCTAAAAATAAAATACCTCTGTAAATATATTCCAATAACTAATTGGGAAAGCTTTACAGAAGTAATTTTAAAAATTCCATCTGTAGGTGCTGTTGCTGTAGGTTGAAATATTGGTCGGTGTTGGTTGTTATGAGGGTACGGTAGGTTCTAAGGTGCCGGCACCATACTAGTATCATACTAGTACATGTATATGGACGGGGGTTCACCGATAACTGAAGCGATCAGAGTATGGCGTTCCACCCATAGAGTTGCTGCTTCTGCTGAATCTCACTTGAGCTGATCGGTGGCATCAGTAAAAACATCACGAAGCAAATAAGGGAAAAATTGAGGTCTAGTATAAATAAATTTATTGGCGCGAGCAACTTCTGGACAGGCAAGTCATTCTACTAGGTCTAAAGAACGCACTTTAGGCGAATCCCTCTCAACCACGGTCTTGGGTGTGAAACACCAGCGCCCGGATTTCGATACTCTCTCTCAGCCTCGGATTCTCAGGGGACGTAGGATCCTTAATCGCGGTATGCGGTGTGACTTAGGACATATTAGCGACTGTGCGGTTCCAACGCTATATTGTATCCTACCTCTGGCTCTATCTGTCTTGGTATCGAAACATTTTATCAAGATAACTTCGTCATTCTGTTGGCTGGACTTGTAATACCTGTGTTCCATGTTCTTAGCAGCCCTAACCCGGAACTAGTGCCGGTATTTGAATAATTGTGTGCTCACCATTTGTGTTCTGGGTTGTATAATACGCTGTAGACCTCCCCGGTATGGCCGGGATATAGCAGGTCTGTCGCGACCAGGTCTTCTGGTTTAACCGAACGGTAGTCTGCCACAGCCAGCGGGTGGTCTTCGATGGGCCCAACCAGCGGCCTCCAAACACTATGAATACAGTCAATATAGCCGGAGATGGAATATCCTAATGTACTGCGGAAATTTACTTGATAATCTGCACGCGACCTTTGAGAAGTTCCTCTGCCTCATCGGGAAGGTGACGCTTCACTCTCCCGACCCCAGCACTTGGAGCTCTGAGAATGTCAGCCTTGAGCTATGGAGCAGGTATGGGGTGCACAAACTGGTCAACATGGACCCGCAATGCTGGTTGCCTCGCTCCCACAGGTCCACGACCGTCGCTAGCGTACTTCGGAATCCTCCTGCGCACAGTATGGTCGAAGATTAACACTCTGTCAGCACCGGTATGTTTTTTAAGCAGCTCCTCGATTCTTGGATAGTATTTCTTTTCGATTTCCTCATCCTCGTTGTTCCTGATCTGCTGAATTAACTCATCGGGTACAGCATCTTGGATGAATCCGAACCCGCTCTTGTCCAACGAGAATAACCACTCATGGCCTCGGATATCGGTAATCTCGTGGGGGTAGGCTTCGTGTTCCACATTGCTCGATTCAAACACCCCCGGGACAGTCACGCTGACGAAGGTAGGCTTTGCGGTGAAGCCGGGCTTCAGATACCAAAGGTTTGCCTGAACCGTATTCGGCTTCTCGAGTTTTACAATTTTATCGTACTCGCTTGTTTTGACGGTAGTGATAGTAGACATTTCGTGTGCGGTGCGCTTGGCTATTAGGGTGTTTGTTATGAGCGTTAGGATACCCCTCCCTTAATTCCACAGGACGGCTTCAGAGGAACCAACCTTTATAAACCCATCCTAACATTCGCCTTAGGGCCGGGGACGAAATGGATTTCAAACTATCAGGAGCAGAACTGCGGACTGGCATAACGACTTCCTCTAAGTTGTGTTTTCGGGTATTGTAACCGGTGGATGCTTATATTATTTTAGTTTTCTCCCGAGGTAAATTGGTTGGAAATTCGTCCAGATTGGACGAATTGGGAAGTACCGGACTTCTTTATACCTTCTCCGCCGGGTGTTTTTTCCCTCGTATTCTTCGGATGTTAGTTTTTCGTCCGGACACAAGGCGTACTTTTTTTGTGAGGCTGTACAAGTACTGGTATCCTAGTTTTGTTTCTGATCCGATTTCCCCGGGAAGAGCCGCACTGGTATCTAGAGTTATCGACCGTAACACGATTCGGGGATATCTTTGTGTGCTATCGGGTTGATGCCCGAATTTTGACTCCAGAAATGCTAACCAGAGTCCCGCTGTGCCACTATTCATTAGACGAAATGGGGCATAGGTGTGAAGACGAAAGCGGCATCGTTAATTGCAGGGAACTGCAGTATGCGGGACCCCCCACCGCTTTTCCAAGGGTCGGAGGCAGATGATCAAGTTTTCCCATAGAATGGAGGGGGTGATGCCCGATGTTTGTATTACTTTTTCTATGTCCGAAGATCAAGCACCTACGGCGTTTGCGAACGGTGTTAAGATCAGGAAGGTGGGGCGGTGAACTTGAAGCCGAAAGATAGTATAAATTGTCGGAAATTGAGGTCTTTCCTGGAGTCTCCTGTCTGATACAAACCGGTTATTGGAAAAAGTACTTGGAAGGGTCTTCTCCTGCTTGCGGGGCAGATTCATGACCGGGCGCCGGAGGAGGGAGGAGTAGATGGGGGAGCGGATGCGTAAATAAATGAATGCAGAGGATCAATGGAAATGGAAGTACCGGAACGGGGCCAGTGGTACCGGTACCTATATACTCTTTCAGAATAAGGAGGAGCTGCGTCATCTCCTGGTCAAATAACCCATGCACGATCGGAATACGGCAATCTACTTGTAGGCATCATATGGGATCAACCGGATTGGAATCCTCGTATATTATCTCTTAGCCACCCCAGCGAATGGTAGGAATAGCAACGGCCGCACAACATGTACCGTCATCTCCAGCCCATCAAACTAAATATCACAAAAATAAAGAAATCTACTCGTACTCTACTCGGGAATGCTGGTATTCTGGAATGCAGTGCTCGAAACAACCTTGTCGCTATTCGATCCCTTCAGACCGTGATCGCTTCCTGAACCGGAACCCCGAACCCCCACCATTATGTCCAATGAAACCTATTTATCCCAATAGGTTGTGTGAGAGCTGTGGTCGAGTGCTAGGATCCTGGGATTAGCCCATGAGTAATAGTATTCCTAATGAGTGTCTGTCTCTGATATGCAGCTAGCCGGCTGATTGTAAAAATTGAAGAAATTCGGCGAAGGCTTTATGATTTTTTTTATTGGCCAGCACGGTAGCTATGGCAGTTTGACCACTGACACGGAGTTCACGGATTAACTACTCCATACTCGGATACCAGGGCTAGTCCGCGAACACAGGGCTGACAAAGCTAGTGGCGATATTGGGGATAGCGCGCGCACTAAGGAGTGTGGGTTGAAAACCAGAAGAATTCCTCGAACGCTTTCTCCTTTACTATTGGTTGAACTATCTATTCACGGTTTCTATTGGATATTTGCCACTTTAGCTCATGCTCAGAATAAATCCTGGTGTTCGCGGACTGACCCTGGTATCCGAGTACAAGTGCTCGTACTTTACCGAATGGGAGGAGCTATCTGCCCGTGATCGGGTAGGGAATCAACGTGCCATCGGCATGGGGATTCCTACTTGGCGGTTTGGAGGTAATTTTTCTTATTATTATTCTTGGCATTACGCCTCATCCGGGTGCCTATCACTCAGGTGATGGAAAAAGAAACCCTCCGGCGGGGCTACTAACTTAATCCTTGAGGCTGAGTGTTATGTAAAGAAGGTAGCAGGAGGGGGTCATGATATATCACTCGGTTATCACTGGGAGAGGGCGGTGGAATCCTACTCTAAGATTGCAAAGAAAATCAAATCAAGAGCAGATAGTATAGTGCAGTACAGTGTAGGATTGTAGCCCGCTTCCTTACTTATATTTGTGGGGACTGCTCCACGCACGCTTATCCGATCCGTCTTCTCACTGATACGACGATTGATGTTTCTTGATCTAAGTATCACAACGTGTGCTAGGATTTCTTTTATCCTATTGAAACAACACTTTCGTTAGAAAGTTTTACCTTCATCTTAAGTGAGATGGTCTTCGCCAGCATTAAGAGTAGTTATATGGGAGTATAAAAGTAGGTGGGTATTGGAGAAAATTCTAGGAGCTGTGTGGTGGATGTTGGATGTCACACTGGGAATATTATTTTCAGATATCTATTCATATAGCCACCCGGGAATTTGATGTATGCTGTAAAATCTCGGGTATAACGGGCTCGTCTGAACTAGTCGCGCAGCGAAACCAGGCTCTCCGGTTGACCGAGAGCTTGCGAGGGGGGCTGGATAACATAAGAAAGCATCTTTGGGCCCATCTCGAGCCATTCGAAACTCTGAAAACTTCTGCGCGACCAGTCCAGGCGAGTTCGTTGGATCTTAGATTTTATAATGTATGGTAGGGTAAATTCTCTAAAGAGGCTCCGGAATTATCACAGCAACCCAACCTTACACGGCATAGGATTTTTCTTTTATCCGTAGGGTTCCAAAAGCGCCGGAGGTGGCATCATAGACAAGTTATGTCCAGGGCGAAGTGGCTCATTCAGACGGCGGGGGACATCTTGCGGCTGGTGCTGCTGTGGACTCCGTTTCGTTTCATGCACAATCCCAACACTTCAACTCCCCGTTTCTTTTGGATCTCCCCACCCTCGCCTTAGGGGTCATACATCTCCTTAAAGCCTTTGCCCTTCAGTCTCCTGCTCCATACCGCTATCAAGAGATTGGGATACCCCCGCTTCGCATTGCCGTCCCAGTGCTTGGAGAAAGTATAATACCATTTTTTGAGATGGGATGCAAATTTGAGGAAAATTCCGGGCCTTTTGATTATGGCCCGGTGGGCATAACTAATCTCAGAGAGGTTAACTTTCTTGTTTTCATGCCATAGATCCTGCTTGTTGGTTGTCCGGTCTAAATCAGAGGCAGGGGACAGGAGATCCGTGAACATGGAGCGAAATCTTTTCTGTGGTTGGACCATCTGAGCGAGTTCTTTTCATAACAGCTACCGATGGCCCCTCATCTCTTCGCCCCAGTTCTATTATCCGTCGCATGGGTTTCAGACCATCTGCCTGCGAAAACCCGGGCCCTGATAACACCAAGAGTACCGAGAAAGACATGTGCTAAGGAATGTGCCTACGGAAAGGATTAGTGGGCATTCATACTTGCTAGGTCTATGATACAAACAGATGGATATCAGATTTATTCCCAATATTGTGTCCCAGGCCGTCGGTGAAACAGCTCGGAGATGTGAACTCACCGAGTTTGAATGTTTCTTGGCACCACCACAACCAGACAAAAGTGGTAACCTCGCTCATCAGAACAAAGTCTCCGGATAATGTTAGGCGATCGATTTACTCATTACATTTAAAGAAAGTCTGGAGAGGTTAAGTAATATGATTTATGGGGCTGGTGTCGAAAGCCTCCCGACCCGAGCTTCGCCAGGGTCTTGTCTGACTGACATCAAGTTATCTCGGTGAGATTGAAGTGTTCTCGTTTTCTTGAAATATCGGTTATGCCTGTCGGTCAACGCGAATGTCTAGGCCGATATGGGCTGTCAGCATGGCTTTGCGAGAGTTAGATTGTAGAAAAGAAGGGTTCCAGACCTTGGGGTGTCGATACTTTTCTTCTCTATCTATTCTCACCTCGGAAATTTGCTTTTGGGCTCTGTTATTGCAAATCGCTCGCTCGCTGGTCCGACATTCCTTACTTTCCTTCTTTCTTTTCCCACGATCCTGAGTTCACGAGGTCTTTGGCGCTAGCTGCCTACGCTCCTTTTTAGATCTGCTGTTCTTCTAGAGATGTTGCTCCCGGGAGGGTTGTTGGTGGTGTGCGTCGTGGGGGGGTATCTTTGCATTAGTGTCGCGGGATTGCCCCAGCTTGCACCTGTCCAACTAGCACCTGTGGATCCTTTAACTGGATATCCACCCGTTCCTGCTCAACAACCTCCTACTCAGTTACCTCCAACCCAACAACCCGCTGCTGTCCAACCGCCTGCTCCCGTTCAACAGCCAGCGGCGGTCCAGCCACCATCCTCTGTTCAGCCGTCTGGTGCAGTTAAACCATCCACCTCAGTTCAGCCTCCTGGCGCTGTTGGACAACCTAGGGTTCTTCCTCCAGATTCAGTAACTCCTCCTCCGGGAGCACCCGCTCCGGCTGCAGGGGTACTATCTCCGCCCGGGGGAGCGCTCCCAAAAACATTCTTACCTACCGTAGGGCAAGTAGTCACAATTTCCGGTGTAGTGAGTCCGACACCTCTGGGAGCGCCGATACCGACACCTGGGTTAGGTCAGGTTAATGCATCTGCAATAGCACCTGGGGGGGGAACTTCCTCTTCATCAGGGCCTAAAGCAGAACTACCTGTCGGATCAACCCCTCTCATGCCGCCGCCAGTTTCACCGACGATCTCACTCCCAACCTCTGCCGCCGGAGGCCAGCCAGCCCCCGCACCTAAAAAATCGGACAGCGGATCTACAACAACGAGTCCACCTACAGGACCAGTCTTACCGAAGCCCAGTTTGAGCGCCCAGTCGAGTCAAGCACCTTCCTCTGCGCCCCCTCCAGGCCAGGCTCCGGTGCCACAACCGCCGCCAGGAGCATATAACGCAAAGGCGTGCAATAATTTTGTGGAGCTGTGTAATAAGACGTGGTCTTCGGTTGTGCATCTCGGAGCGCATGATTCTCCGTTTGTCAGGTCAAAGGAGAATGGGTTCAGTGTTAGCGGAAATCAATACTTTGACGTTAAGGTTCAATTAGACGCTGGTATCCGATTGTTGCAGGGGCAAATTCATAAGGAAGACGACAAGACAATGTTGTGCCATTCGAGTTGCAAGCTGTTTGACGGAGGTCTGTTGGAGAATTACCTAAAGAAGGTGCGGGAGTGGATGGATCAGCATACGAGCGAAGTGGTAACAATCCTCTTGGTAAATAACGACAAAATCCCGGCCAGGACCATCAAGGAAGCTTTTGACAAAGCTGATCTAACCCGTTTAACCTATACACCACCGACACAGCCCGCGCTCTCACCAACCGGCTGGCCAACTCTGCAGCAACTCATCACGGCTCAACGCAGAATTATAGCATTCACCAGCACCAGCGCAGACACTAAGAATGTCCCCTGGCTCCTGGACGAATTCTCCTACATCTTTGAGACCCCCTTTGAAGTCACTGATCCGTTGAAATTCACCTGCGCTGCACACCGTCCCGGTAGCGTTGGTGGACCAGACAAGCTCCAGCAAGCGCTTCAAACCAGGATCCCCTTCATGAACAGATTCCTCTATGCCAATATTTTCGACAGTAAGGTTGGTAAGTGGGTTAGCGGCGGAGAGGCATATAAGCCGAATGATACATACGTGGCGACATTGAATGGCGACAAACCCGGCATGCCCGGTAATCTCAAGCAGGGCCTCACTCGGTGCATGACCGAGTATAAGCGTGTTGGCGGATTTGTGCTAGTAGATTTTTTCAACGAGGTTAGTGTTTGGGTGATGGTTGATAGTCGCAAGAGGTAACGAGTGTCTAGGGATCACCGATAAAGATTGTCGATGCAGTAAATGGGGTTTCTAACCCTATTAACAGGAAGGATCCGCCGCCGACACCGGATCAGAAAACAAAGGATGGCACTTTCAAGCAGTTGGTTAATGATGTTAAGGGTGGCAAGGAGGACACTGTTACTAATCGCTTGGCGACAGGAGGTACGAACTTGTTGAAGAAGACTGGGTTGAGGAGGAGATCACTGCCGTGGCGGGCGTGAGGCCGCTTATGTGCGATATGGGGAACATGTTCTTGATATGTTTAGGTTATATTGTAGTTCTCAAGTTTTAGAAAGAAAATGGTTTTCAATGGATGCAAGGTCACGAGCAGAAGTGACGTGAATATGTTAGGAAAGTAGGTTTCTGCCAGCGGTACTCGAGTAGATATGGTATTAGGGGCAGCCCAATGAGCGTATGGATAGGATAACTAAGCAAGCATAAGGGATGACATAAGCCAAGGGAATAATCGCGAAATAAAAAAACTAAGATAGAATGAATCGAGCGAGACCGCCTAAGTAAGCTTCCCCTCAACCAATATCGAAGCAAGATCTTTATCCGCCTCGGCCCACTCCCTCTCGATAACCTTCGCACGTCCTTGATCCCTTGGCATAATCGAGCACTCAAATGGCAACGGCCGCGATAGAAACCCGTTCGTGAACGCCATATCATCAACCGGAACCTCGGTCCCATCGGGCCTTATCTTGGGCCCGATATCAAACGCCCACAACATCCTCGAGATATTAATGAACAGCGAATTCTTTGCAATGTGCTGCCCGGTGCAGACCCTACGTCCGAAGCCGAAAGCCATATGTCCGAGCCTCTCGTCGTCGAAGCGATCGGGATTGAAGTCGTGCGGGTTCGGGTACAATTCCGGGTCCAAGTGTATCCCCCAGACATTCGCCACGACCCAGGAGCCCTTCGGTATGCGGTAGCCAAGGTACTCGTCGTCCTCGGTTACCGCGTGGTAGAATGCATTTACAGCGACGGGGCGCCAGCGCAGCGTCTCTTTGACGATCTTTTCGATGTACGGAAGGGAGTCTTTGTCCTGCCAGGTTGGCAGTCGGGATTTACCGACTACCCGGTCGAGTTCTTCCTGTGCGCGGCGGGCCACGTGGGGAAATTTCACCATTGCTAGTGTGAAGACTTCTTGGGCGATAGTGGTTGTATCGCTGGCGGCTTCGTATAGAGTTCCGACTGCTCAACATTAGCTTGCTTTCTCCCTCCTCCTACAGATGAGGTGTTAACTTATCACCAATAGAGAAGACAGGGACACGTACGATCATATCCAACTTCTAAATCCGGCATCCCTTGCGAAAATGGCGAATCCTTGTACAACTTTGCCCAATTCCACCCCTTCTGCTCCCACGCCGCGTTCAGGTTCGTAATGTGCAATTCGGACTCGTATTTGTGGAACTTGGTCGAAATCCTCTTCCACTCGGCAAAGTACCTTGGCAAGATGTCGAGGATGGGAAAGATGTCTACCCACCATCTCCCCACGGCACCAGCCTCCGTGAAGTTCCGCATGATGGCGTCGATTGCCTGGAGCTCCTTCTCGTGTGCCGTGACCAGACGCTTGCCATACGCCAGGGAGAAAGCTAGTGATGCTGAGTAGCGGTGGAATTGCCGGGAGAAGTCGTCTGGCTTCCTTAGGAGGGCTTGGACGAGGTGCTTGCTTTCGAGGTCTTGGACTGGTTTGTACTTTTGGGACATGCGCGGGGATAGTACTGTTGACTGAAGCCGGTAGTGAGTGTTCCACATTTCTCCGCGCATGAGGAGTGTTCGGTATCCTGGGTGTCTTTGTCAGTATAAGTCACTAGGGGCGATGAATCCGGGATATGATAGGATACTCGAATGGGCTAATATGAAAGCAGGAAGAAACATACCACCAGAAATATGTTTAGCGCAAACCGTAAGCTCCGGTCTGTCGGAGTATATCTTGGATCGCTTATCCAGTAGATCTCGCGCAGCCTGGCGCGTACCCAGGACAATGGCCGTCTGAGCGCCCAACCGCATAGTGAATATCGGGCCGTACTTTTGCGTCCATTCCTGCTGTTGGCGCCACTGGTATTTGGGCGCAATCTGAAAGAGGTTTCCGAATATGGGAACTCCTCGGGGGCCCGGAGGGAGCGGGAGTCTGCCCCGTTTCCGCTGAAAGAGATAGGTGGCTGTTAGCACCGCTAGGAGGGATATCAAAAGTGTCAGAGGTTTTGTAATAACAGGCGCGGGAGTGCTGCCTCCCGGGTCCTCGGCGCAGGCTCCCGCAGTACACATTTTGCCAAAGGGGGAAGAGGCCATTTTGAAGAGGGAGCAAAATCTCCAGGTACAGTAGGACGCCATGAACCGGGAATCGGTTCGAGGTAAGGTTGCAAATAAAGGCGAGAAGTGGATTGCTCTGTTCCTCTGCCTCAACACACAACTAACTCTAGTGGGATGTGTTATACCTTACTGGGCGTAAGGGGAGTCCCCGAGGGGCCATAGGGGTTATATGTAGTGCGTGTGAAGCGGGGAATGAACCGGGATCACTCCCCCTCGTGTTGCTTCTCCAAGCACAAGCAAGGTAGATAGAGAAAACAAGCAAATGATATCCTGCTCCGACAGACCCAGACACACACAGCCACGTGCACACACTCGCGCCTCGTAGAAACTGCCTAAATTCGCTGCATTAGGATGTCTTGGTTCCGGGGCAGCGTCTTGGCGAGTTATCTGATTGGTGAGAGGAGACGGCTACAAGTGTTGAAAGTATTGATACCCAACCGTGGGGTGGTCAACGGTTTACTGCGCACGATCTGCCAGCAACCGCAATACCGGAGTCCTTATTGGCATCATGGCACCTCCCGGGTAACTAAATCGTTTACCGTATGTCGCTCTGGAGAGGGGGGCAAGAAAAAGAAAAAGAAAACTTTGATATCGTTGAGATGCTTTGCCGGGAGGGATCTACATGAGATATCATTCGGCAAGGCCCTGCCGGCTGCACAATGCCGCTGTCCGACTGGCTTGAACTGATCCCACCTGGCCCAGGCTTAGCGAATCATAGCGGCTTCTCCGGTGCGGGCGCTCTCAAATAAGGGGAGTACCGTAAAAACTCTTGCGATTCACCATCGGATTATCCTCGCGAATCGAGTCATCAGCCCAAGATAGGTTTAGTTTGGCAAGTTCAAGAGATCATAAAAGGCCAAAGCACTTGGGCTATGCCACATCAGGAAAGCACTAATCCTTCTCAAGAAGCTTTGCCCCTTCACCCCAAGATCAGAGACCTAACCGAGATGGTGAATCGCAAGAGTTTTTACGGTACTTGTATGGGGGGTTCGCTTGTCACAGTACCGGTACTCGGTGGAGTACTCGTACCAGTCGTTGAAGTTCCAAAAAGTGAGGGGGTTTTCAGCCTGAAACACCGGTATCGTACCAACTGCGCTGAACGCACGGGCCACCGGGCCGGCTCCCGAACCCGGCACCGTACCGCAGCGCATTTTTCAGGTTCGCTATTGATAAGGTACGAATCACTTGCTTGAGCCCTGTTGAACCACAGTGGCAAGGCTCCCCAAATGTACTGCACTTGTAGCTCGGAGGATATGCTTTTTGTTACGATATCGATAGGCAACAACTCTTATCGTAGTGGGTGAGTGAGACTAGAGAGAGAGAGAGGCGCCGGTATGTTATCTTGGGGGGAACCAGAAATAAGCCTCCAAAGGCGGAAAACCAGAATGCCACTGCGAGCAGCCTGTCGTACGGTGGCAACTCTGACTTGATGTTTTCAGGGATAATAATATAATATCGTATAGTGTTTTGTAGAGCGGCGGTGATGTGATACGAATGGAAGTCTTGTTATACTCTGCGGTGGTAGTCTTCGGAAGGACTACCTTCGCTGGTTGTAAATTTTGAAGTTTTGGAATTTCTATCGCTGGTTATACCGGTAGTTAGTGTGTGTGAGTGAGATTTTCTCGCGCTTGTGGATTTGCCGATAGTGTTGCAAAGAGGGCCTTCGGGAATCGAACTCGGTAGGTTGGAAGGGGGAGTTGAATCGGGGCTTCTGAAAATGGGGATTGAAGGGCTCGTTAGTGTCTTAGTGAGCGAAATAGCAGAAACTCTGTGTTGGAATTTCCACAGTCAGTTCGGTTGTGTGAGTCTTTATTGCTCAGAAGCAGGGAGGAGGAGCATGGTAAAAAGCATGACAGGACAGTGTCGCCGACAGGATAATGTCGCATCTCTAAAGGTAAATAGGATTTACTCTGCGTTGTAAATTTCATAAATTTATCCTAGCAAACCTATCCGGCGTATACTCGCTATAAACAAGAAACATAAACAAAAACAAAATAAAGAAGGATAAAGGTAAAAAAAAAAACTTAAGTGCCTCTCCGCATCACCATCATCAACCTCCACCGTAAGACACATTCTGCGTTGTTGCAACCAGATTTGCCATTTGCAACATTATCCTGTCGGCCATGTTGTCCTATCATGCTCTTTACTAGCTTATTTGCTTCTTCTACTGCTGCATTTTGTTTGTTTCATTTGCTTTTGTTTCCTTCAAAATTAATGTTGTTGGTTCCTGTTTTGTTAGAAGAAGGCCTGTTATCCCCCCGGCTCGAGAAAGCGCTTTCAAGTCCTTCGATCATTTTTTCATCTACCCCCCCCTTCATTGCAACACTGTGTCAATTTGACTTGTGACTTATCGGTACCCGGGGTTTCCCGCCCCCGCTCACCTAATGGAGACCTGGTGTACTGTAAGTGGAAGCGATGAGACATTGGTAACTTCTCTAGACTTTTGGGACACTTTTCCGAGATTTCCTCTGGCTAGAGCACCGTAACTTAGGAGTGTCCCTGCCGTACCGTACTCCGAAAGAGTTCTGTCGGAGACCTTGCGTGCTAGTATCCCCGCCGGTTATGTCCTGTATGAGTACTAATCGCATGGCAGCAACACCCGCTTCGTGGGGGTTTTCTCGCGGCTTGATAGGCTCGAACGGTAGCGTGCGGTGGGTGTGCTAGGCGCCGCTTCTCGACCGTCATGGAGCTTCAGATCAGAGCATAATATTTTTGAATGCGTGGAGAGCTTTAGCCACTTTTGATATTTTATTTAGGGATTGAGTAGCTCTTTCGTAGAGAAGGAGGGGGGTTTAGGCGGTAGTGTTCCTGTTATTTAAGAGGTGGAAACTCCTCAGTGGAGGAGAGGGGGTTCATGGGATCAAGTTTTTCGGTCATCAGAACTTGTTCTCTCAGTGATGACAATTCAGCATTCCTGTGACTTGGTCAAACCAACCAATTACGAGCATTGGTTTGTCATCCTTCAGATTCCACGACGAGCCTTCAATTCTCTCTGGCTCTACCTACTGTTGGAGAGTCCTTCCATATCCAGCGCGGTCGGCTATGGGGGAGTACGTTAGCTGGTAAAGTGGCGGGTGAGGCCGCGAGTGAGGCCGCGTGAACCTGGGAAATTGTGGCTGGTTCTTTCCGTATGGATGCCCCGGGACCCCCCCCTTTGTTTTTCTCTCAATCGACAACAATCGTTTCAATACCTGCAGGGTGGGGATGGGATAGGTGATGCTTCATGATCTGCTCTTGATAGTTCTGTTCCGAAATCTGAAATCTGGTTAACCAGGTGGGATGAATGAACCGGGTAGGTATCTCAGAGTTTGAATTTGTCGATTTGCCTTCTGCCTCGGAATTCAGCTTCCTCTCTTTCAGCTAATCAATCGACGGGCAGCCCAGGTATGATGCCCGAGCATCAGGCCAGTGCGTGGTATTCTTGTCGAAAGGAAGTAAGGGCCGCATGGAAGTAGCCGGTAGGCTGGAAGAATTCACTCGGAACTTTTGACACTTTGGAGGAGGGATATTGAAGGTAGGTCTTGCCGCCTATACTTTATTTATTCGCTCGATCTCGCTCACTGCTCCATCCAACTAAAAAATCCAACTAACTGTAGAGAAAGGTGTATAAAAAAAACGAAAACCACATCCTGATCCTTCTTTGATCACCACACTCATCTCTATGCTTCCTCAATGCCCTTGTTTCTCCGTACACTTCCGTAAGAACAAAGAAAAGATAGCGGGAAAATCTATTGTTGGACATTCTCCCATATCCATTCCTTCCGTTCCGTCTGCACGTTTCCTGAACTCTCCTTCCCACTCCCGTAACAAAGCAAGGCACATCCGTCCAACAGCTCCGCGCTGCGCCTTTCAGCCCCGATCCGAATGGATGTTGCTCGATGTTCCCGGGTCCTCCAGCGATGGGCAACGGGGTAAGGTACCTAAGGATCTGAGCGTTTCACATTGCCCAGACTCCGACACTCAGCCCACCATGTGGTATCAACGCGATCACGATTGGGTGAAGGAGCTTGAAACCAATTTCTATATCCGGTCACAGAGGTGCCAAGCAGAGTGGTATGAGCTCTATGAGAGCAAAACCAAGAGATTGGAGAGCAATCTGCCGAGGTTGCCAGCCTTATAGTTGGGTCCTCACCTCCGATTTTTCTGCTATTTCTAATTGCTATTTAGGCTGCGGTTTTGTTTGGAAGAAACAACATCGTGAGGTTAGAGGGAAATTTAAACCTCCGCGGCGCCTTGGGTAAGCAATGCTAATGGTTATCAATTTAGTTGTTACTTGTCCAAGGTGAGAAGAATTCGGAGATAGGGGTTTACAAAATTTGGCAAAATATCCGTGCGTATGATATCATAAATTCACCACTCGTATTTCCGGATATTTGTTACCTGGGGCAAGTACTAATAACCAGATGTGGGATGGATTGTGTACCAGGCAAAAATGATCAAAAAAATCGGGCCCGATTGTCCACCAGGGTTCAGGACGGGCTGGATCGCGAAGACTCCAGAATTCATTCAGATTCTTCATGAGGAAGTGACTGCTTGTCACCTTGTATCCAAAGATGTTATACAGTGTATCCTTTCTGTCTATGAGGAAGCGTCTGAACGTACACTTAGTGGCGATTCTATAATTACAATTTACAAGGAGGATCATACAATGAAACAACTTGCGGTACAAGTTCCCCTCATGTGCGGAGCGAACTCAGGGGGATCGTGGAGCTGAGTTTCTGTTGCCAAGGACACTAAATCGTGTTCGCTCGGCACATGCGGGGAACTTGCACTTACCACTTTCCTCAGGATGCAGAGTGGATGGCCGCATGAGCTAGAGCGGGTGGAAGAGAAAAGGGGAAGGCAGACTAGGCCCTCAGCGACTTTGTTTTACTGGTCGGCGGGATTCTTGTCGGTCTGAGTGTATGGCCTGCCATAGGGGGGGGGGGGGGGGTTCAACAATGAAAAGTTAAAGACTGGCCCCGCGTTGGGTGTCGGCTGGCATGGCAGTCTTCAAGGGGTTTGAAGCAGCCCTCCAAGATTTCTACTAGGATCTCGTGTGGTACCGGATAGTATTATAGGGGTTTTACCCGTAATTTGGAGCAAAGGAAGGCAGGAGAATAAGGCTACGGGGATGTGATCACATAGTTAGGGTTGAATGAGACTTGGTGTTCAAGCGACAGCGTCAACTTCATAATGCAAATAAAAAAAAAACCTTACTCCTTCGAATTCTTCGACTTGAACATCTCCGAGAAATTCTTGAACTCTCTGGCATGCAATTTTGGGCTTGTTTGTCAGATTGGGAGCCAGATAGGTTGGTGGGGCTCTGAGATTTTTATATTTTCGAACTCCTGGAAATCTCGGAGTTGAGGTTATTGTGGTTTGCAGAGAGGACACTCCGGAAATGTTCTTTCTTTGCCATTACAGGAGCGTGTTGAGGGATGGGAAGATGAGTTGAGGTTGAGGGGGGCGTGGCGATCCATTGAAGATTGGGTGCTTTTACCATGTGTTATATATACTCCTCCTTTGATCACTAGTTTATTGAGAAGTGAATGATCCGAAGGGTGTAACTTTACGTTTCCTACCTCCCCTACCCCTCCCACACTCTTCTCAAAATATAAAGTGAGTCTGGCCACTATTGATAAATACGCTCCGGGTTACTCAAAATTAGGGGGTGGGTGGGGGGAGAGTGGGATGGGGTACAGCCAATCCAATAGATTTAGGCTACGGTCTTTATAGAGTCAGCTTAATATTTCCGATTTTTACGCGAATCCGGTCGGCAGAGCTTTGCTTTTCCAAATTGTGGATTATTGTATCGCTTTTCTTGTGCGCGTACAACGGGTTTGGCTTTACTTCGCAGTCTGCTCCATCACTGATACTTGTGTATAGCACTTATCATGGGTGGCACCAAAATTCCCCAGAGGAACATTTCCCTTACTCTTTCGTCGAAGCCCGCTCTTGAATACTGTCCAGCATAGGAAGAGGGTCAACTCAGATAACTAGCCCAGGTGTCTGACAGGGCGGTGAGCTATCAAGATGTCTTGGATTGACAATGAACGAGGAAAAGGCGGGCAGGATGTACAACTCCCGTAAGAACTGGAATATTTGAGAATGACGCTACGACATCCGAGATCTCCCACTTGCATTGCTGGAGGAAAACACCTCGAAGAGAGTCTCCTTCAGGGTTCAGTGGAGAAAAATGAAAAGAAAAAGAACGCGATAGAACTCCAATGACCTAGCGAGACTCACAATTATTCCAGTCCTTATGGTAGGCTGGAGGGGCGGTAGTCAACCCAATAAGAGGAACCGCGAGTGATTGTTTGTGAAGGTGTGAAGCAGGTGCGCTAAAGATTAGAGAGATCTAAGAGCATCCAAAATTTTGATTCACGAAGTTCCGGAACTTAAATCTACCAATGGGCCAAAGGAGAATTTTTCCACCCTTGGCTTAATGCTGAGGAATTTTAGGAGGGAGGGCTCGATCTACGATAACTCTGGAACTGTCCGAGACCAAAGAGTCCCGGAGTCGGCTAAAATATACAGTTACCTTCAGCAACTCTAAAAGTAATTCGATAAATCTTATTAGCCTGCTAGTCAAATCCCGGAGTATTCCGGGTCCCGCTGGGTATCTCCCTCAGCTTTCTTTCCCACACACAAGGTACTCCCAGGGCGTTATTCCGCATGGCCTGCCAGCTCAGTGAATGGAGCTGGCTTGGTCGCCGGAGAGACGTTCACTTGCGCCAGCCGGACTGACTGGGAGATGATGGGTTATAAGTTGTGACGAGGTAGTTTGCGTCCCGGCAGGGGGGCATTTACAAGAATTTTGAGCTGGCGGCAGATGTGGAGAGGATCACGGTTGTAACCGTGGGGACGGTGGCCTGCTGCATTTGGGAGGGATAGATTAGGTTTTTGAGAAAGATAAGAGAAGAAGAACAAGGAGCGGAGGGGGTGCTTTGAAGTGCCTGTCTGGAGAGTGTTTCTGCCCGAAAAAGAAGGTTTGGGGTGCTGCCCCATGGGAGTCGGTTGCTACTAACATGCCAAACCTTTTTTTTCGGCACGTAGACACTGATTGAATCAGTTGTAGGATTTGATGGTGGGATGTTGACAGCGGTTATGAGACCGGGAGGACTATACGCACATGTGGACTTCAAGCTGTAGTATATGGCTCAGCCTGTGTGAGGAGCAATTGGGAGAGAAACTCTTCTCCACATCTTCGGTGATTCGATCCCGCTCTCCTTTTTGTTTCTTCGCCTCATTATTAGCCCAACAAGGCAGCATACCTCTAGCGAGGCTATTAACAATATCAACAGCAGTGTCCCCAAGCGCCCAGTCCGTCCGTCTTCTGGTCCAGACGGGACGGATGGCAGTTCCTGAAAGGGCACTAGGGGCGGATGGACATTGTGGAGTCCGTCTGGATGACTACTCAGAACGGACGGGCGGGGACCGCAGGTGGTTCAGGTGCAATTTTCCGGGTAACTCCTGATGACGGGCGGACCATACGGGCGGACCCTGCACGTGATTGACGGGCCCTACAGGTAATTGGCGAGGACTGCGGATGAGGCGTGAGGACTGCAGGTACAGTTCAGGAGTTACCGATCCGCCGAGGGCTGTAGGACCTTACAGTGACCCTCTTAGACTGTAGTCTTTCCCAAAGGACGAATGCTCATGCCCTACAGCTTGAGGCACTCGCCCAGGACGCCCGGGACTGCAGTCCTGGCCGTGCCTCAAGGGTGGACGGGACGCTTTGGAACACTGATCCTCTGTAACCTGTTCTTGCACCAGGCTGCCACATTATCTCTGCACGATTGATAATAGATGTCCGGGTATAGAAAATTAGGAGAACACTGGAGGGGATATCTGTATTCTAGGGTGGCAAATTTGGATACCTTGATGATGGGTCTGGTCTTTCAGGGTTGTAAGTAAACGAGGTTCATATTGTGGCTTTTCTTTCTCTCACACCCACCATATTGCCACTCGTGATTTCCTAGCACTCTTTCTTCCTCAACTCTAATACCACTATATTCCATTAAATTAACCCACTGTTATCTCCAATCTTAATCCTATTGGAAACCGTGGTCACGGTTGTGCTATCATCAGTGTTCCCAACCGGCCAGTCCGTCCGGCTTTGGGTACGGCCGGACTGACCCAGGCTTTTTCAGAGACGGCCGGGCCGGACTATGGGAAACCGGCTTTCCAAAAAAAAAAGCCGGGCCCGGCCT
>Ga0307509_10001351_pt1 | contig 41523 bp, 31 predicted proteins | sample 10_EM_MG_FD_202245 | JGI IMG/M metagenome (GOLD analysis project Ga0307509, IMG submission 202245) | Populus trichocarpa ectomycorrhiza microbial communities from riparian zone in the Pacific Northwest, United States - 10_EM | ecosystem: Host-associated > Plants > Roots > Unclassified | place...
AGAATTGTCAGGGTCAAATGGTGTTCGCATTTTTAGAACAAAGCTGGAGTTTGTTAGCAGGTACTTAGTTAGTATGAGAACTAGATGTAGCCCGCGACCACCCAGACGCGGCATATAAATATCGAGGCGCCTCCCGAGCTATTTGAACATTATCAAGCAACGGAGAAGAGATCTTATCAATATAAGTTTTTACGCTAGAAAAATCTTTATCGCTTTACCAACTTCTATTTTTTGAATCATTGAGCCTTCCTAGACAATCTCCGTCTACGATTAAGATTATCGGCCTGAGTACTCTCGCAAGACTTTGAGATAGGCTCCCGCCTAACAGTTCCCGCACAATCAGCACGTGGGTTGCCAGGCCCGCCTAAAGAGAAACCTGGGGGGGCGCTGAGCCACGAGGACCGGTCCCGCGGTTTGGCAGAACGCTCGAAAAGAAGAAGGAGATAGTGCAATACCATCCTCCCAGAGGCACGCCGTGATGGACCGTGGTCTTAGTCCGACTGGTGAAGAAGTAGTTATGGATACCAGCCAGGTAGTTGTGGGTACCAGCCAGAAAGGTGAAGTAGCAGTAGGATGCCAGCCGATCCGACCGTGAGGAGAAGAGGAGAAAGAGGGGGAGACCCAACTCTGTGCTGTAGAAACTATCGGTAATCGCGTTCGTGTCTTGACTAGGCAGCCTCTCAAAGAAAGAGAGAACAGGGAAATCGACCGTGGCCTGTTGAAATGTTTTCCTTTACTGCAAACCGTGTTCCCGGCCGTCTGTAACATGGGCGTTGAGAAGAGTGTTGCCGACCGTGCAAATGCCCTAAGCGAGGCAGAGCAAAAGCGGGGTAGGGAGAGGAAACATCATCAAAGAAGACGAAATCCAACACCCAGAGTGAAGAAAGCCCAAAGGGATAAACCTAAGGGATGGGGAGTGTAGAAGAGGTATGACTCCACCCCCTAGAGCAAGCTCATAGCGGGGGGTGGAGAGAAGAAAAGTGGTGATAATCTCGTGGTGTTGAGATTTCAATCGCCGGGTGTGTAGAGGAGACGGAGGATGAGCAAACTTGTTTTTATCAACAGCAAAATGACTTGACAGCTTTAATTAAAAACTTTAAAAATAAAATAATTTGATGATAATTTAATATAATATGGGTGCAGTTCAGGGAAAACTAGTAAAATTGCTTTTTTAGGTGTTTTGAGTTATGAGCAGTTTTAGTTTGCATAACAAAGAGGAAAGTTTTGAGAAAAAGTGATAAACAGTTTTTGACAATGAAAGTGAAATAACTCAACAACCCATAATGTAGATCTCTCAGAAATAGAACATAAATAATATTTATACTTCTGTAATTGATTATATGTAAAAATAATTTGTTTTTATCAATGTAACCAATTTGAATACATGTTAAATTTTGATATATAGTTCTAAACAAGTTATAATAGCTGAGTAAGCAAATTTAATAGAAGTTTTAACTTCTATTAATCTACTCTTATCTCAACTTTTGCTGTATCAGATATGATTGAGACAGGTTTAGGGAATTTGTAAAATACACTCAAAGTGGATGTTTTGAAACAAATATACTAATAACTTTAAATTGTACTCATGAAAATATTTGAAAAGTACAATACAGGAGGATCTTATAGCAGGCTACACATCGATTCAAAGGAAATATTTTTGACCAATTTTTAAAATAATCATTATAGGTCAAATATAACTCGAATTTTTAAGTCAAATATATTTCAAGAGACTCACAGTGTTCTCTATGAGGTACTCTATCCTCAGAGTCATATACCTTATTTTGTTGTTGTTGGCAATCTTCATGGTTTTCGCTGTACTGTACACATATGTAAGGTATTCTATGTATTAAAATATATCAAAAAATGTGGTTCAATATAGTTTTGTATCCCTTGGGCAGTCTGAGACACTAAAATTTATTGCCAGCATGCTAAGGATTTTTTGGAGCAATTTAAGTGGAGGGAATATTTAAGCTGACCAGAATCGCTAAGTCACTTGAGGTTGAACAAGGCTGAAAGAAGCCATTTCCTGATCAAGTAGAGCTCGTAGCAGGCTAGCCCGGCCTTAGCGTGCTGGCAATGAATTTTAGTGTCTCAGACTACCCAAGGGATAAGCTTAATCTTTAAGAACTAATAATCTGCCAAGTTTTTTTAGACTTGGCAGTGTTTTAGGTACAGATTTAAGGTGTCGTTTTATAAAGAAAGTTGCAATTAAAATGTACAATCTTTATTCCAACAGTGAATAATAATACAATGGCTTGTTCAATTGCATCAGGAAAAAATCTAAATTCTGCATCCTGAAGTAGAGTTTATGTTGGGAAGAGCCTGTGGTACATTGGAAGACATCTGAAGTCTTCCTATGGCATCCACGCGCATCCTGATAACTTGTTCAATTCTTTTTCAGCAAAAATGGACATGTTAATTATGTCCGATAGGGGTCATTTTTTAAATATAGACACTTTGAATAGGATATTATTTAGTCAGCTAACGTGTTTTGGCAAATTATCATTTTTCAATTTTCGTCCCTCATTTCTGTCTCCAGATGCCTTCAGAAGCATAGGGTGCATAGGGTGTAAACTGATTTTTCTTGCTGATGTGACATGAAAATTAGTTCCAGAAGTAGATAAAAGTAAGGAGTATTTTTCTGTATAAAAAAGTTACACTTGAGATTTTTTATATTTTTATATATATAGTAAGCTACAAAGGTTGTTTGAGGTGATAGAATATTTTCTGAGCTATTAGGAGTATTCTCTAAAGGTCTTATCTAGGTAGCTTTGCCAAAATAAATTATTGGGGGTTGAGTGCCTATCTACAGGTTTTAATAAAACCATACTCATATTACAATAATGTAAAAGTAGGTTCAAAATAGTTCTTGATCTTTCTAAAACACAACTTAGATTAAAGTCCTATTTAATATCCTTTTCTGTCTTTGTCTGTCTGATATATCTTATGTAACAAAACAGTAGTATATGCAGATCAAGATTGATCAGGCTAGATCATATATGATAGAGCAATACATCTTTCAGCTGTGATATTAGGCTAGGAGTACTATATTTCCTATTTTTACTTTTTGCTTTAAGTTATATATTTGGAAAATATTCCTCATACTCTCAAGTGATAGTATAATTGGATATTGAAAATATATAATTAGCCTATAGTAATAACTAAGTATCCTTCCTTAATTTTTACAATAATACTCAAGCCCTTGTAACAGCTATTATAAAATATAAAATAAAATAAAAATATTGTTCAATATTCTTTAGTATCAATAATAGCTTTTATCCTCTTTGGAATAATTTTATCATATTTTTCAAATATTCTAAAATATATAGCTTCAGTAATGTTCAACTACTTTCTGAATTTCTATTGTTAATAACCATTTATGGTAATTTAAGTAAGATAGATGGAAATATAATTTCTCATATGAAGACTTGATTAGAGCCTAAACCTATACTATAATATCTATCGAATTAATATCTGAAAAGTAGAGAGGTTATTCAATAAGTTTTATTCTTCTTCGAGACCTACCATATCTCTTTTTAACTATTCTAGTTTTTAATCAAACTATCGTCAGGTCAACTCTTTATCAATTTATTGTCCAGTTTATCAGAAGGTCTCAACCACACCGAACTGGTCAGAGCTTCTGGTATAGCGACACACCATCCACATAGGCTCATCTCTTCGTAAGACTCTACACCGGTAACTTAACCACTTGGAGAAATGCTAAATTCTGCCTTTCAAATTGCTATTGTTTTGCTAATCCTATGATCGATTCCCTTCTCAAATATCTTCATCGTTGTCAACAAATTTGATGGAAATCAAGGACTATCTTGAAATATAACGGTGAAAAATGCTGGATTATCGTGAGTGGAACCATAGAGAAATGGCGATGGAGCTTGTGTTTTCGGCCACGATACCATACCGTGATGCCTCCCATCCATTGTAAGAGGAGATATTTCTCAACAACTCCAAATCCTCACCCCCGAAGCATAAATCTCAAGCGACAATCCTTCCCTCACCCAACCTGCCATCACCCCAGACCTGTCAGCTCCGCATACACGCCAACCAGGGTCCCTTCAAGAAATCCATCCACCCTTTGTATCGTACAGATTCGTATCGCATAATATCCGCCGGCCCCTCACCTGCGACACCCCCATTCACCCCCCCCGTTTTCTCCTGTCGATGTTATCGTCTTGAAACGGGGCTATGCCCAAGCCTCTACCCTCGCCGTGGCATACGAGAGCACTCGAGTGCATGTATTTGGGCTGCACCATCCCGCATTACAGCACCCTGAAACCCGATTCGGTGAGCTGTGATGGAGGAGAGAGAGCAGAGGCCGAAGGGATCCTGTAGGAAGGGTTGAACCAAGCAGTAAAAAATATGAATAGCAAGATCTACGAGGCTGCTAGCTCAAACTGAATAAAAAATACATCCTCAAGGGCACCATGGTGTGTCCTGTGCTATCCGGGGAAGTTGGCCTGCTGACCTAACTGGGTGCGAAAGATGTGAAGGGATATATACTAGCGACGTATGGCCCAGGGATAATTCAATATCCTTGATGGGTGGTGTCAAGCTTTATCTAGTCCCCGCTTTCCTATTGGCCTATCAGTGATCACTGGTGTCCTGTAATCCCCCGTTTCCCTATACCATTGATAACAGAGAGGCGGAATTTCCGACTTTGCCGTACGCTGCCAAGATACTGGCCTGAGTGCTCTTCAAGTGCTTCGATTAAGAGGACACATTCACGTGTTCTCGGGATCGATCTAAGGACAACATGCGATGAATAAACCTCTCGGGTGGAGCTGATATCGCTGAATTCCAATACCGAGTGATGTGTCGTGATTGTTACACCCCAGGCATACGATCGAATTAAAAGACTATTACTCTGAAGGATGTCTCTGAGCTGCAATACCGGAATTTAGGGAAGAGAGTGTAAGTCCAACTGCTAGAGCTTGTACTATGATAGGTGACCCTCTGATGAGAGTGAGCGTGAATGATTACACTCTCTTCCCTAAATTCCGGTATTGCAGCTCAGAGACATCCTTCAGAGTAATAGTTTAGTGGCAACGTCTCTTTTCGCCGAGGGGAGGAGTTAGGAGATTGGGCTATGGGGATAGAAGCTCAAAAAGGGGGGAGATGAGATGAGGGTAAGGCGGGAACTCCACGGAACCTAACAAGGCTCAAATATTTACCTCAATAAAGACTTTGGCATCCTATCATACCTTCTAGGAATGATTATCTAAGCTTTAGGCGAATAGATTTAAAGGGACATCAATCATTTCCCTGCATATTCAACAAATGTCAGCCAACCAACTAACAAACAGTAGCCTCCAATGGCTAAGAAACCACCTACCTCCTAACAGACCACTCCCCTCAAAACACTTCGAATACCCCTCCCAACAACATCAATCCTGCCCGTTATGTCATCATTCTCTCCCCGAACCTCCTCCGAATTCTCTACGCCACTTGTCCTAGTCGCCCCTTTAATCGGGGTAATGGCAGTCACCCCCCCTACGGCTGTCTAGGGGGCCCTCTCCGGCACCAACTGCGCCCCCGTATCCCCGGCCCCTCAGTACCTTAACCCTATGCGGCCCACATCTAAAGCCACCAAGGTATTAGCGGAGATCTCATAGCTGAGATCTCAAGCTCTCATAGCCCCCCGAGGAGCCCCTGACTAGGCGGAGTGTCTCTAACAGGGATATTCAGCTCAGCACAAGCATCCGTAGTGCTGTCAGCGAGATTGCCCCCCTGGGCTATAGACAAACCTTAATCCCAACCGGTGGGATAAGGTGATAGCGTGGCCTAGAGGGATACGGTACCTCCGGCGGACCAATTCCTCCAATTACCCAGGTGTGAGCGCATCCCGCTGCTGCCCTAATGGTCTCCTTAGCTGGGACTGAGCAATCGAGTCTCCCGCAGTGAAGGATATGGATTTCCTCTTGTCGAGAACGGGGGGGACTATTTCGATGCTATTGCAAAGGCATGCTACGTGGGCTTCGGAAACAAAGTAGATGGTTCCGGCCACCATTGACTCCCGAAACCGCTTTTTTCCAAGCCCCGGGGCTTCTAGTCAAGAAGTAGGTGAGGGGCTGGATATCAAGAACCACACGGCACCGAATAGAGACCCCTGGGAACGCCTACCAGTCTAGTTGATACAAGATCATTCTATGTTGTGAATTCTCCTTGCTAGCCTATTGATGACATTCTATTTCGCGATCTTGGAAAGAGTCGGCATAAATTCAATAGCCTGCAAGCTTGTGTGGTTTGTTCAGTGATTCTTGGTAGGATTGAGGGGGATTACTGTTATAATGCCCTTGAGCATTGGCTAATATATTCTGGCGGAGGTTTTTCCAATGCATTGAGATACCTGATCCAGGTTTCGTATGTACTCTTTTACTACATTCCCTTAATACTTCCATCACCTTCACTCCAGTTACACATTCTTTAGCTCTCGGTCCATGTCTCGTCAACTGACCAGCATGATAAAGTAGCGGTTTTTTGGGGAAATTCTTACATCATTATCTAATTCATTTTTTTGAGAATAGTGTTATAACTTCCCAAGACCGGGCTCGGGCTTCCGGTGCTGGTCGGCGTCTGCGTGTTATGGTTTTTTTTTTTTTTGCTGATGTCAGAGAGCTGTTCCAGCGCTCCTTATTCATCCTGTTTAGAGCGGGCAGGGATGCTTTCGTGATGGCACTGCAGCGGGATCCGGAGCGCGAGGGGGAGGATTATTGGAGCAGTGTTTCCAAAGGGAAAGTTGTTCACTTCACCAATCGAGGGATATCACACTAAGTCAGGGACTAACATCCCTGGAATATAGATGTTTTAGTTTTGGATTCTTCTCCATCCCTGAGAAATTCCCTCCATAAAGAGTGCCGTCCCCGATATAAAATAGCGGGAGGTAATTATCCACCAGTTCCGCGTTCTGACAACCAAGGGACCGGCGGGCTGAGGATGGGAAAAGGGAAGGTTTTTCATGCCTAACTTTCGAACCAGTGGAGGTATTTGGGTATGAATAGCTCCCGGTGAGCTGCTCTTTTGGTGGGCAAGGGGCAAGGGGGCGAGTAGATATATCATTTTTCCCTACTCTCCCCCTCATGGGGAAATTTTGTAAGGGCGTTGTCCGATTAACTCTCGTTCAGGATGGGATTCTCAGAGTAACAGCCTCGATACAGCCCCTAGGGAAGACCCAAAACACCGGATTCGGACCAACCTTAAGCAACTGGTAGGCCATGATCCATTCCGTCCGGGGGTGTCCGGCAGACACAGCAAACTCCCAATGAAGTACTACCGGGGCACAGCAAGTGACAAGGAGCAGGGCAAGGGCTAACTACCAATTCGTTTCATTTCCAATTTCTAAAAACTTAACCAGCCTGCACATCGAGCACCAGAGTTGCGGTGGAGGTGGGATGTCCAGGGGGCAGACCCGTATCCTTTGACCGGGGTTCATTAGGTGTGGTGTCCCGGGCCAGGAGAAGAGCTTCGAGAACTCTAATATATTGTCTTGGCTGTGAAAAGAGGTGCGTGAGGGAAATCAAACCTTCAGATCAGTGAGGTCTGGGGTAGAGAAGTGGGCGAGAAATATAGTAATCATGACAAGGGGCGAGGAAGCTAGTGAAACAGGAGTCTACCGAGAACTATGAGGAAATGCACAGGTCTGTAGGAAACTATGGGTAGCTAACATAAGACAAACTGGAGACAACAAGTCACAGGCCACCAGGAGCTAGGGAAACGACTCTGTGGAAGTATTTGGATTCCTATATTCTTTGGATTCCCATATTCTCTCCTATTGTCACATCCTAAACTAACCCTTGCTTATCTATCGCGGTTCGGTAAAGGATCTCTTCCACACTCTCATATTACGATCAGAAAGACGCTGAGATATTGGCATTAGCTTACTATCGTGGTACCATCCGGCCTGTTTTTCACCATACAAGAAATCACTCGGTTGCGCGGTTGCGAGTGTCAGATCATTGCTAAATCATACCCAAGCAGCTACTGAAGCACAATATTGCACGTGAGCCATAAGCCCGCCCCACATGCTAAGGCGCCAGAGGAGTCAATCAGGGTATCATACCTCCTTCCCAGGCCTCCCACTAAACCCCGGGAAAAAGAATCCTTAGCATGAATGAACCGACTACGACCATACTCACAGTGATGGGATAGACAGGGGTTTAAAGGTGCCACGCAATTACTCTCAGAGGTAAATTACCACAAAAAATGATTGAACCCGGTGGGCACGATTCTGGGAAGAGTAAAAACAAAAATAAAAAGAGTCGCATATCTCACAAACACCACTACCACCACCGACCGAACAATCCACCCATCTCTCCCGCGAAGGACCAAACAAAACGAAAAACCCGGTGCGATTAGTACCAACAATCATTGGGTTGGCTACTTACCCATCATATTATTATACCCTGCCGCTACAAGTATCATACCAGGCAACCGTACTAACTTAACTTACCCATCGTCGAATTTGCTATGCTATAAGACACTATTACACAAAGCTCTCGCATCCACGTATGTTATAATATAATGCTAGCAACGATACCTAGCCAGGAATTTCCGAAACCAGATTGGTGGGCCCTGCCAGGACCTTTGTCCACAGTGGTTGATATCCGGCGATGTATCATACCGTAACAGTACAGAAAGGGACGGAACTGGGTAAGAAAGAAGTGGGAGGTAACGTGCTGGGCTGCTGACGCGAACTTGGCTTCTCCAAGAGTGAAATAAGCCAAAAAGAATCAAAGAAAAAGAAAAAAAAAACTACCAACTTATATTTCAAATCTCAAGTACGAAAACTAGACCAAACCCAACTAACTCTACTACTATCATACTAGAGAAGGACCAACTAATATTTAGGGAAATATATGCACAGGGTAAGAGTAAAAAGGCACCACCCATCAACCATCATATAAAAAACGCGCATTTATAGCAGCTCGACAAAAAGCCTTCGTGAAACGGGGGTTTCTCTTTGGTTGTGGAGCGTCCCTCCCCCCCTCCAATCAGACTATTATAAATCTCCATTAAGGAGAGACTTCGTTTCATGATGACCTTTTTTGCCAAGTTGCTATACATACTAGGGCATTGACTATATGGGTGGTCGAACATTCAGGGATGAGGGAGATATCAGAGCTTCTTGCTTGCTTGTTTGAGCAATTTCAATGCCAAATTCACACTTTTTATTTCCTATGAGGGTAGTAGCCCCCAGTCCTCTAGAACTTTTGGGTGTCCAACCAACTACGTCTGTACCCGAGCACATAGGTGCATGTATGTATAGTACCAGCACATCGCACCCCACCGCCAAGTCCACGCCGGGCCTCCGGCCCCCGAACTGACTTGCTCGGACTCCGAGAACCCACTACAACCAACTCATTTATTATCAACCCAACCCAACCCCCCTACTAACCCCCAAAAAAGACCAAAAGGAAGCAAAAAATCAATCAAATTGCCCATCCCAACTAAACCAGTCAAAGTCCAGCGGACCCCTCATAGCAGCCTGCTCCATCTGCAACTGAAACCCCTCAGGCTCCGCCACGAGCGCTTCAAGGTCCAGGCCGAACGCAGAAGGCGCGGTACCGGTATCCGGCGCGGAAGAGAACGCTTGGTCTGGATACGGCGCCGCGGCAGAAGTGGTAGGTTCGTAGCTCATACCGTCGGATGCGGGCCAGCGAAGGAAGTTTGCGGCGTGGAGATCCACTTCTGGCAAGTCATCCAGGCCCAATGGTGGAGACTCAGTGTTTGAGTTTGAATGTGAGCGTGAGTGCGACTGCACGGGTGGTGGTGGCGGCGGTGTGGCGGGGAATACTTGCTCGATAGAGTCGGCGGGGAAGGCCGTTGTGGGGTAGAAGCCTTTTCCGAAACTTCTGCGGGAGGCATGGGCGTTGTCAAGGGCACAAGGCTCTGGCCGGGCTTCTTCCCCTGCGCTGCGGTGGTGCTGGTATGGTGATGAGACTCCAGGGATGTCTTCCTCCGCCGAGGTGCGTTTTCGCTTTCCCGCGTGTTCTCGCGCGAGCTCTAACTTTCCGTAGTTCTTTAGAAAGGTCCCCGCCACATGAGTGAATGCTGAAGCGATCTGCAGCAACTTTGCCGCCCCTTCGGACTTTTCTTGCATGCGGGATAGGTACGAGACCAAGTTCTTCATCAATTGGAAATCGACAGTTTTTGATGTCGTAGCGGTGGGATCGCGAATCACGGCGGAGAAGAGGATGAAGAAGGATGTGAAGGGATAGTACTGGAAGAGCCTGACGCAATGGTTAGCTGAGGGCGGACGGCAGCCGAAAGGGGGGGGGGGGGTGAGTTACCAGATTATCATTCCGCTGTTGGCCACGTCAAGATTGCATTCTACAACTTCATTTATAATCCGGATGCTGTCTCTTGCGCTCTCCAGGCAGTTGTTGTCGCTCTGCACCCAGATCGCCATGTCCGGGCGAGCCATGCGGTGGACGAGGGTGAGACTGCAAAGGTAGCTGAATTTTAACTCCAGTTTCCAGAAGATAGCTAGCGGCGCCGTCGGCGCGTCTTCGTTTATCGCCGCGTCCGGGCTTCCAGCAGTGTCGAATACCGCTCGAGATTGCGCCCACCAAGCGCGCAGCTCCAAATCTAACTCCACTATGGCTTTCTCCTTCTCCGCCGTTTCCTGTCGTGTTGCCGCGGCGGAGTACAAACGCATGTATATTTTGCTTTGGATCTTGGCCAGATTTATCAAGGCGATAAAGTTTACAAAGAAGACTTCTTTTCCGTCGCCTTCGGGCAGCTCGGTATCGCAGTCAAAGTCCGGAAGGCAGGTCGATCGTCCAAACGTCAAGGATAAGCACTTGTCTAGGATGTACACATTCCAGAAAATTGCCTTTCGCTCCTCTAACTCCACTTTGGAAAACGGACACGGCGACGGAGGGCGGCGGTGCAGGCCAATCGCAGTCGCGAGCCGTGCGGCGCCGGACATCAACGACCAACAGAGACCCGGGCGGGATATTTCTACCGCGATCACAGCCTGGAGCGGGTTATCATCGATGAGCATAGACGAGCGCCGGAGCATACTCACCCCAGTCATAAGAGCCTGCACATTCCGTAGCCTTGGTGCCATAAAAACCTCCAAGTCGTCTATCGCTGCCCAAGCATTGAGGAAGAAATCTCGTCCCATACTCGCATCAATATCCTTTCGTGAGGTGCTCTTACTATACATTCCAAATAACATCACATTGTTGAAGCAGACCAGCCATGCACGATCTTCATTAAGCTTTTTATCTCCCCCGTAGAACCGATTCACATCTTCCTCAAACCGTGTCCGCTCAAATATCGGGAACCAAACATGAATAGTTTTGAAGTATTCTATCGCATGCAATTAGCCATAGCCCCTCCCGATGAGGAATATAAAAAAAGCAAAGGCAATACCAGCAACCAGGTCCTCAGCAACCTCCCTCCGGGGAATAGCCATATTCGCACCCCCAGCTCCCATTCTCAATTCCCTGTGCCCGTAATATGGAAACCATGTTGCAACATTGGTAGATATAGTGCTCAGCTTCCTCAATGCGCCAACAGTCTCCGCTTGCTCCGGCCGTGACAACATACTCTCCACCGAAGCCCCGATATTCCCATCCACGCTCACCCTCATAGGATCGCTTACCCCCCGTCGGCGATGCGAGCCGCCGCCTGCCTCGCTACTCGACGAACTAAGCCGCAATTGCTCCTCCGCCAGGGACCCCGCCTCCGAGGATAGCGTCATTAGGGATGACGGACCGAGGTACTGTACCTCTCGTCGTACGGGTATCTTGTACGTTGTAGACAAACCGCTATTTAGCTGGGGTGTATGTGGCGCCCCGGGGCTGCATTGTGATTGCGTGCGACTACTCGAAATAATAGTCCTTGAATTGAAGGCTGGCGGAGGTGTAGACGCCAGGTTGGAGGACTCAAGCGCAGAGACTAATCGTGCCATGGTAGCCTCCATACGGTCTAGCCGGTCGTGCACCTCTTCGAAGCGGTGCGCACTGTGTCCATAAGTTCAGTTAATTCCGGGTTGTCTCTCGACACGCACGTAATCAAAACCGGGGGAAACCCAACTTGCGCGAAGCCTCGTTATCGCGTTTCTGCCGCTCGGAATACGTGCACGATGTCTTCCATGATCGGCAGTTCTGGCAGGTGGGTTTCTCGCGGCCGCATCGTACCTTTACTCTCACGGTTCTTCAGTAAGCTTCTCCCGTCCGTAGAGTATTCCTCCGGGGTGGTGCGGGGTGTGCAGCAGGGGTGCACAGGAGGGGTGGTTAGTTGTGATATACCTTCTTTTCACGACAAAGGTCGCACGCAGGATTTCTCGCAGAGAGCCGATCTCCCTATGTACCCCCCCCCCAGCTTCGAGTTAGCATCTAAATCTCTGCCGGACGAGTGAGTATGCCCAGAGCATTTTTGAGATACGTACCTGGCCCGAAGAGTCGTCCTGATGCAGATTATTCGAGTTCCGAGACCGCGGGCTGAGGCTCATCCTGTTCGTTCGTGGAGTGGGAATTCCGCTAGTTGCAAAGAGTCCTTGATAGTGTGAGGCCGGATGTTAACCAACTTGCTGGCGATTAATAACCGATGGTGTCGATCGATGTCTTAGCAGACTGAAAAAATCAAACGAGAGAATAATGGATCGAACTGTCAGAGGTTTAAGATTATGAATACCAGAGCTAAGCAAGCAAAGCAAGAGTCAGGAAGCGAGAGGTTGCACAGTGTGGTCCATCCATCCACCGTGCTCTTATCGACTATCTTGCTCGAGAAGGAAGATGATTAGAACAAGGGAGGAAGGTCTGTTCAAATACACGGAATTATGAACTTCCTCCATCCGATCCCTTTCCCTGTAACAGTGGGAAGGGCAGGAGTCATGCTTGACCAATCCAGTCCACGAATGAACGAATGCGCAACGGGAGCGAGGGCACTGTGCTGTACTGAACTCGTGCTGTCAGCTCAACAAATTCCTCCATGCAAGCATGTCAAAAGGCCGACAGAGCCTCAAAATGTGCTATATCTACCTGTTGAACAGAACCAATCACCCCCAAGTCTAGCAGCATAAATTCGTTTCCTTCCTACTCTGTAAGTGCATGAGAGCCGTATCGGGACCCATTGCGGCTGTGAAGTTGAGCATAACTTTAAGGAGATAACTGGGGGAGAAACGATCGCCACAGAGAGCTCCCGGACATGAAGGACTCAACAAGCAATTTAGCCGCGGCGACTTCTTGGATACCGTAGGCTTAATTGTTCGCGGTACGCATATCACGAGGTGTAACAGTACAAGACCGCAAGTAAGAGAGAAACATGCATCGTAATCCTCCTCCGGAAATAGCCACCGTACGATACTTGTAATAGAGGTAATTGTTAGAGGCCATCTCTCCCCCCTCTCCAATACGGAATGGCACGAGAAATCAGTACCACTTAAAAAACCAGTTATCCCTTGGGCTGAGTGAAACATTAAAATTCGCTCCCACCACACTAAGGCCAGATCTGGCAGCTGTTAGCTATGTTTGGTTTTGGGGGGGGGGAATCGGGTTTTCCTATCCTTTCAATGCTCAAATGACTCAGCACTCCAATACTAACACAGTATATATCCGAAATCGGGCTTAGTGTGCTACGGTATGTATGATAGGAGCGAATTTTACGATAACTGTTTCACACCGCCCAAGGGATACTCGTATCGTACTTACCGTACTGTACTCGAGTAGCTAAACAACCACAGCCTCCGCATTTGACATCCTCCACAAATAGAACTAGATTAAATTACCATATGTTCAATTCACCAGAACCAATTTTTAAAATACCAACTTGATCAGGAGCAAGGGAGCTAGGCAGATTTCAAGTTCGAGCCCCAATCGACAAGGCTCTGATGCTAACCATGACAAAAGTTCCATCTTGGCATTAAGTTACTATAATATCATTCCCAGTCAGGAAGCTACCCTACGGTTACCCATTCCCATACCACTGCCACCACCCGTATCAGGAGATAAATCTGCTCCCAATAATAAGCGAGCGACCTTCCCGGAGCCATATACCGGTAGGCGAGAGACATGGGTTGCAATACGGTAAGTACTCGTACGATCCCGCGCCCGGCGCATTGCGAACGGAGGCCGAGGCGGCGTTCCTACCACGACTCGATACCGTAATTCAGGAACCCCTCCATCGTATGTATCTCGAGGTTTTTTTTACAAAGTATCATATCATACGCAACGTACGAGTAGCACAGAAAATGACAACGGAACTTCCACCGCCCCGCCTCGTCATCCACAGTACTCGTACTGTGCTATACAGGGTAGAAACCGGGTTCCGACCTGTTGCAGGTAGAAGCTCCGTCCCCGCAGAAACTCTCAAGTCATCATCGGAATGGCAAATTTTCTCATCAATCAATCCTTCAACATCGACAAATTGCCAAGCTTCTTGGTTCTCACTTATTGTTGTTTCTATTTTTAAAAAAGAAGGTTTCATGTTTCGAGGGAAGGACTAAGCAAGCAAGCATACTTTTTTTTTTTTTTAGCAGCACTCGACTAGTAAGCCACAGGAGTACAGTATAGCACAGTAGTCTACCCGCCAGAAAGGTAGCGAACAGTTAGTCCAACCCTCCCCCCGCCTTGTGCGGAAATTCCTCCCTCCCCCGGGACTTGCACCGCACTCGAGCCCAGCACGGCGAGTTAGTTACAAGTTATGATATGATAACCGAGAACACGATCAACGAGGCTACCTTAACTTTTTCCCAAAGCACCGAACTCCCTACTCCCAACCACCTACTGTACCTACTCCACAACCACTAGTCTAGGATATCGTGACACACCAGGGTGTCAATATATATATATATATATATTTGTCCTCGCTGGGCACAGTACTCGTACAGTAGATATGATAAGATTACATTATCAAAGACCTTAACCTACAGCTCAAATACCGGTAGCCCATCTCACAACCCCCCCACCCACCCCCAACAATTCAAAAAGGAAAAGGAAAAGGAAGAGAAGAAAAAATATAACAACCTACATATCATAATTAGAATAACTTTCACTCGCTGAGAAATACCCGAGACAGACGGATGATGGGAGAAGAAAGAAGAAAAAAGAAGAAAAAAGAGAAAAAGTTGCGTCGTATCGTATGGATTTTCGCCATCCTTACCGGGACCCGGGTCACCGTAATAATAAGTTTTGGTATCGTATTGTAGTGGTACGAGTTCCTCATCTATCTTCTGCCTGATCTGCGGAGCCGGACTACCCGCCCGCCTTTCCCAGCCTTTCCTGCTTCTCCTCCCAGCACGCGTGTCCAGTAAGAAGAAGAAAGAAGAAAGAAGAAGAAAAAACCCGGAATTCAATGAGGGGGAAATAACCATACATACATATCGGTATGATATATACAATGGAGATAAGTTGGTCCTCCTCCTCGACCTTACTTAGGGTAGAGGGGGGATTCTGTTGCATCCGTGATTTCCGGGCGGTGGGGAGGAGGAAGACCCCTAGTTTTGGATGCGCATGTCATATCGGTAGCATAGCATACAGTAGCATATATGCACGCAAGGTTCCTTACCTTAAGTTCGTATTGGGACCCAATAGGTTGATCTCAGCCTTATATATCTTGGCCGGTGGGAGGACTGGGGAGAAGGTTTGGAAGGGTGCCGTAGGTTGTTATACGATGGTATTGTTATATAAATATATAGCCAGATTAGCTGGAACTGAACTCCTGTTGGATGTCATTGGTCAAACAAAGTACGGTATTGGAGGTTTTCCAAGTTGGTAGGTTACAGTAATCTGGTATCAGAGAGATATGATATAGCATTCGCGGATTAAGCTTGATTAGATTAATACGTTAGTCTACTGTTCCCACCCCCAGATCCGCAGTGCAGTAACTTACGCCCGGAATCGCGGCCTTTTGTCTCGTTCTTCTTAATCTAGATCATAGTTAATCACCATACTAGTCTGATTAATACAATGCTCTACTTGTAATACTCGAGTAGAATATGATATTATGATCCATCAAACCAACCAGCAATCTGAGCATCAACCCCAACCCCAATCAATCCTACCCAAACATGCATTGCCCAATCTTACACTTTCTGAATATGCATCCGCATGAAGGAATGTGAAAAAAAGCCACAACGCGCAAAATTTCAATGCATTGTCATAGTATCGTACGATCCATCTCTGCCCCAGCTCTGCCATCAGTGCCGCAATAACCAAATACCAAGCAGCCAGCCCAGAAGCTCGAGGTAACAATAACGTTTCACTGCAACAAAACCGGTCTTAATAAGAGACATTCCAAACTCCCCTTAAATACCGGTACCATACGGCAAATTAGTAAGTGCGAGGCATCCTCGCTTCGCCTCCCTCGCATGTTGCCTTGTGAGCAATGGCAGGCCATAATAATAATAAGCATAATTTACCTATCAGGAGTACTGGAAACTATTTGTCAGGTGTAGCATACCATCCGTGACCCATGCCATGATAAATTCACCGAGGCTGGGACCTAGGGATTCTGACTTCACCGCCCAAGATTTCGCGGGCACACCAAGAGGCTTCTATAATCTGTACCGGTATTATGCAGGAGGGCTTGGAAGTTCACCCTAAGCGCCCAGAATCTATAGCATCGCTCATGGAGGGAAATAAAAGTACTACGGCAGTACTTGTCGTGAAAATTGCCGATTTCGGAGGCCAAGGCAAGCTCCGAAAACCTGGAGCTAACTTAACTCATTTCCTTCGGGCCTCCACATGTCAGTCGTAGCGGCGGGATCATCCATCATAGCTTGCGCCGTGCTCATGTCAAGATCTGGAAAAAGAAAAAAGAAAAGAAAAGATGGTGAAAAAAGCAATTTTGCCGTGAGGTGCCCAAGCACATGGACATCGCCGAATCGGGCCCGATTAGGCCCGGCAATCAATCGTACTCGAGTGCCGCACGATACCATGGTAAGCCCCCGCCAGCAATTGTCACTGTCAACCCTTACTCCTGGAATTCCAAACACCCACTTATTTTCCAGTATGATAATAATACGGCGTCTGCAGGGCCTCCCCGAGCACAGAAGACCACAATTTCTCACCCACCACCACGGAACGTTGCGAATACCGATACACGGTCGTGTAGGGCAATCTGATCTGATCATCAAAAACGTGACACATATGGGGTTCGCCATTCTTACTCGAGGACCGTAAAAACGTAATGAATCCGCCATCGGCAATCGCTGCACTAAACCGCAATGGGCTTGACAAACCGGGTCAACAAAATTGCGAATACCAGTTAATGAGATCCAGCGGGCTCAACTTATATAGACTACCGTATCCTGTCTAGAAAATACTATTCCCTCTCAGGGCGCTTCATCTTAGATTCCGGGGGGCTAGGGGCCTGGTCCCCGAGGGTGGATTTATTGAGCTTTTACGGTACGGTGCGTACGGTATATTCCCTGCACGGGCTCATTCGTCCTAAGCCCGGTACGTGGTTCGGTTTTGGTAGTGGGGTATCGGACAGACGCTCGAGGTCCCCCGTGGCGTCTTACGCTTTTGTCGGCGGATTTACCGTCTTGTGCTTTGCAGTGCTACCATTGCTGCCGATGCGCTTATGGATACGAATACTGGGCGGATGGGGAGCGAACGGCGGACAAACCGGGACGGGATGGACATTCAGGGCCATTTCCTCCTTTATCTGTCCCCGGTTCTCTCACACACCTTTACCGGTAAGTGATGTTCTGGGTAGGATGAAGCTAGGCTTATAACGGTATTAATCTGGTAATCCGATTGTGGCCTGACAAATTGAAACGTTGGCCGCGGGGGGAGTACCGTAAGCCACGGTGCCTTGAAAATATCCTAGGGGGCGTGTGGAGTCGATACGAGTAGACGGATGTCTAATATTCGAGTTTTGGCATGTGGAAATCATAATCAGCATGGAACTGAGTGTGGCTAGTTGGATACAGTGCCACGGTACAGTACCAACCCGTCCTGGGACGCCCAAGTTTCCCCCGTTAAGTAGCGTGTTGTTTTGTTTTATTGTTATTTCCCCCGTGCCCGGCCAAATAGAAAACTCAGACGTCCCGAGGCGAATCCCTCTCACCCAAGCCAGTACCGGCGCAGCGCAATATACCGCGCCTTCCGGTACCCCATAAGCCGTCGAGTGAGTAGAAATCTCAAATAGAGTATCACCCACCACCACCCGCAATGCGGTATCTCCCATTGTTGATTTCTTCTGTTCACCTCTAATCAAGCCCCGTGTAAAAATTAAAAAAAAAGCTCACACCATCGCCCACCTACTTGTGCGGAGCGCCCAGAACGCCGATACCGGCATACCGATGCTAACAAATGACAACCAAACGAACAGAGTTGGGGTCCATATCACCATTACGCGGCGTTGGGGGGTCCAGGGGTTGGAGTACAAGTACTGGCATCATACCGTTCCCCGAATATAATACTATGGAAAGAAAAAGGAAACGAGAGCCTAGACAGTTCTCGGATCACAGTCTTTAACAGGAGAGAACGATAGGTTGAGGCGGGTTTGGGTAAGTTAGTGAACCTTAGGTTACCGCGTGAAGGATGGAAGAGTGAGTGGGTGAGTGATGGTGGAAAGATACCGTACCGGAGGGTAAATACCGATATCATACAACAATAAAAAACACGTGGGGAAAACGTGTTCACCCCCCATCGTTACACAACACCTTACCAACAGCACTTTCCAATCCGTAAAGTATTTGGACACAAAGGTTGGCATCAAAAATGCCCCGATGTCCGGATACTTTATAAATCCGCAGGTATTGTAGCGAGTATTCACTCGGCGGAGAAACACGTGAGTTCCTTTTCCCAATTACCTTACGCCGAATTCTTGCGTGGGACTAGGCAGTTTTTCAAAGTTGATTTGGGGGGGGTGAGTTACGATACATCGCTGGGGCAGGGAGGGAGGGAGGGAGGGGTGGGTTGCAGCTATGATATTTTCACAGGGTTGGGGCGCCCGGCTGAGGGATTGGTTATGCAGCGACAGGATCACTTACTTTTTCCTATCCCGAGCGTGGTACTGTACCTGAGAGATCGCCCAGCACTGGGCCGTACTCTACTGGACCCGCTGTCAGCACAGTGGAGCAACCAACAGAACACCATGAACTGCGAGAATCTGTCTATCGACCACCGTGCACAACACTCGAGCACTGTGCAGAATCAGGGGTCAAAATGGAACATTCCACCCCTTTGTTCCCCTCCCTCCCTCCCTCCCTCACTTCCTTCGTTCCCAGACGAAATCTTCCATCCCCCCCGTGGCGCCCCACGTTCTGCCAAATCCATACCGTACTGCTAGTTAGGGTAGGGTAACGTACTGTGGTGCGATCTCTTCTCCCCCCTCTCCTGCTCTGCTCGGAGGTCCTACCGTTCCACGCCCTAACCCATCTTCTGCCTTCCAAGTTAAATCCCTTCACATCAAGGACAAAGCGCCAAACAGGAAAAAGGAAAAAGAGATGGAAGAAGAAAAAAAGGAAAAAGAAAAGAAAAGGAGACGTCAACCGTAACACGAAAGCATGATTTTCATATGGGTCCTGTCCGGGGAAAAACGGAAATCGATGCGCACTTGTGCCTGGCTTCCCGAGACACTGATCTCGAGCTCACCCTGGTCATAAATTCATCACACGCGTAGGATATTATGCGGTGCAGTGGGTACCTTACAGAATGCACAAGATGGCAACGAACTCGCCACTCGGACAGGGCGAATGGGGGGGCCCTCGGCACGGTGCCGTACAGCACTGTACGGTACAGTACAACTTGGAGTGCCATGTTACGAGTAATATCACAAACGGGGTTCGAGATGATCCCGGGAATCTGGGTTGCGGTGATCCCAGCTGGAGCGATGTCCGGGACGCGGTCATTTTAGGAGCGAGCGAGCGAGCGAGTGAATGAGAGAGAGGTGGAAGGAAAAAAACAAAATAAAAAGATGATAGGACTGGATATAAGATATAAGATATGATACATATTCGAGTAAAATGAAAGCGAGCAAAAAAAAAAAGGAATGAGTGAACGAGTGAGGCTTGCACTTCCGGGTGGGGAACAAAGTGCTATTTTGGAAAAGAAAATCAAAAAATTGGGGGAGTTGTGTTCAGCTGATGGGAGGTTATCGTGGAAGATATTAAATTATAGATAGTCGTCGGCTAGTTGCGATGCGATGCCATAATTAATTGTGTAGTATAGGTAATGATTGAGAATTGAAAGTCGCCATCCTGATGCAGTGGGCTACTGTACAGTACCGTACCCGCAACGGCGACTCCGATAGTCACGGGCCCTACGCCGAATTCCCTATATACCACGCACGCCAAACAATGTTTGAAAGAGCTAACTATCGTAACTGTACGGTACTATGGCCAAACAAAATCTCCCTCCACTGGCCTCTGATAGTAACCTCTGATGCCTCCCTACGGTACTTATCACACCACCCCATGTTCTATATATATATAAAAAGAAAGCAAACCCCCCCCCACGCCTCGCGTCTCTCCCCCTATCACTCCCACCGGATTCCCAATAAGCCAAACCCCAAAGAATCCCTCCGGCAGTAGAACTAGTACTGTGCTGTACGGAGAGGCTTATAATCCGGAACATCATGTCAGGTTTTAGCGCAAACAAACCCAGAAGCCAGAGAGATTCAGGATCTACCGCTATGTGAAGACGATGTACCGGTACTCGAGTCTCCGGGCTCACCAAGACCGGGACAATGGGGGTGTAACTGTAACTATAACAATACGTACAGTACCTACATGACGGTACATGTACGATCGTATCATACTATACTCAAGTGCCACGCAGCACCCGACGGCCCGGCCCAAAAAAAACGTCAAAAGAAACTCCCCTCCCCCAGATCCATGGAAGCCCCTTCAAAAGAGAAAAAAAAAAAAAAAGTCAAAACGAATTTCCGGGACGGGTTCTAGAAGGGAGATGGATGATCTCCGGTGTTGGTGCCGGGCGGGATGGATGGCAGATGGGATGGGATGGGGTTGGGGTGCGCGGATTGCGAAGCGAAGCGAATGAGCGATAGGAGGAACTTTTTTGTGTTGGGCCGTAGGTATGCGCTGAGCGCGGGGGGGGGGGTAGATAGACCAGTCGGATCATTCCTGTAATGATACGCCGCTCGTGATGGAGGGAGGGAGGAGGGAAGGTTGGAAGGGAAGGTTTTGCATAGGGGCGGGGAGTGCTGTTTTGCGCCAATGTCGTCGCTCGAAGCGATTGCACTGCGGGTTGGCACGATATCTAGAAATATGCATTCTGAAAAGAGAGAATCCAATCGCATTATGATACCGTAAACACTGGCACCATAGGGCGAGCCCAACGAAGGAACGCAAAGTTTCACACTGCTGAACCCACCTCTGATCCCACGGGTGTGCGCACATGCCAAACCCGTACGACATCCATATACGAGCACTGGTACAGTAGCCTACGCCAGCACACTCATAATCCACCAGTTATCATTCGTCCGTTCAGCTCTGTATCCCACACAACGAACATCCGGGCCCATCCGTTATGCCACCATATATATATGGAAGGATGTGACACCGTACTGTATCGTACTGCACTCCGCAGAGTGATTCTTTATGACCCCGATGCGATGTAATTCAATCCCTTTGCTCTTCCCCACATCCCGAGCCCATTCGTTCATTCGTCCCGGAGGGGGAAAAAAAAAAGCAAGGCACAGTACTGTGTCTTAATGAAAAGAGAAAAAGGTACCAAAGCTAAGCTTAGAAGCTTCAAAGGGGTTGCCGAAAAGAGGGGAGAGGGAAAAAAAATTCACTGGACAGAGGGTTGAGGATTCTTTTTTTCTCTAGAGGTCTCGGTTCAAATAACGCTTGAAAACCGCTAAACCCAGAAGAAAATTTTGGGTATTGTATGGTGAAATATTGCGCAATCAAGCTGTGAAAAGGGAAAGGGGGAGAAGGAAAGAAAAGAGAGGAAACCCAAGAAACTCCGGGAGCTCTGGGTTCCCTCTTGCAACCTTCAGGACAACAAAAGCTAGAAGAGGAGGAGGAAGAGGAAGGAAGAATGAGTGAAAGAATGCGGAATCATTCCCCTGCACATTGCACCAGATAGATCGCGTTTCATGGATAAGGGGTTAGTGGGTTAGTGGGTTGTGGGCTGTGGGTGTGCTGTCTGAGACAGTGAAATGGAGAATGAAAAGATTCATGAGGGCTTCTTTACGTCTGTTCCGACATCGCTCGAAACGATACGGATGGGGGATACCGTGGGACACTTACACGCCATGGGGAGAGGGGGGAGAGGGGGAGAGGGGGGGGAACTTGAAGTCAAATTGTAAGTGGGTGAGTGAGTGAGTAAAGCGCTGTGAATGTGAGTGGTATACTGAATACACCTCGCATTTCCTACAATGTGGTAGACGAAACACTTTGCGAGTGAGCAACCAACTACGAGTAAGTAAGGCCAAGTCGCGAGGTCCATGCTAGACCTGACGCCCTCATGCAAAGTATCATACGACAGTTTTCTTCCTTCTCAATGTGGTGAAAGTTCTAGATGTGCTACTTACCCTCCCACTTCAAGCTTGTTTCTACTTTGGGCAACTAAAAGTTCGCGATATATATATATCTTTATTATCAAATAAACCAACTAAAAACTAAACTCGGACGTCCCTACCAGAGAGAGGTCATGAGCAACTAATTAAGGAGCCGACAAATGCACCGTATACCCAAAACCAAACACCGCCTAACCCAATCCCAATCTAACCCAATAGTAATATCAACGCAGTACTCCAGCCAGAAAAAAAATTACTGGAGATGGTAGTAAGAAAAGCGAAAACGAAAAACTCCATACGCCGGTGTAAGAAAGAAAATACGGAATACAAGACACCAACCCCTACAATCCGACTCAAGCCGGATGTGATTATAGAAATGAGAAAAAGAAAAACCCGCGTACTCCGTTGTAGCCGTCTATCCATTTATGATGCCCAATATCCAACCGGCACATCCCGTGCCACCCCCCGAACGAATGCCCTGAACTCCAAGGTACAAAGGGAAAGAAACCGAGTCGCCCAGAAGAAGGGAGAATGAAAAATGAAAAATGAAAGAAAACCGAGGGAACGTAAAAAGAGACGACCCGCTATAATGCAATCCTTGCTCGTTTGCTCGAACTCCCGCCCCCTAGACCAAGCCGGAATAAAGTCCTCGCATGAAAAATATCGTTGTGCGCCATCCGTGCTCTTTCGCTCCAGGCGGGGAGAGCTTTTATGGTTTGCCGTAAAAAAAAAGACAACTCCCAAATCCAATGCAACGCTCCCAATTTAAAATGCAGTTTCGTAAAAGTTCTCTTCGCAATCTTCGCAAATGTCCCGATGACCGTGTCCACCCGTTTGCCCAATGCGATTGTCCTTTCTGCCTTTATCGGTAGGAGTATCCCGAGCTGCTGCCGGGTGTGTAGTCTGGGAGGACACCAAGGTGAGATGAGGGCACAGACCCGCGGGAGTGGCTCTCGCAAGCATAGCCAACCAAGACTGTCTTCTCTTGTATCGAGTGTCCCTGGCGGCCTACTGACTGGCATTGGTCGATGCCGTGGACGAAGTAGACGCAGTTGCAAACAGCAAAGCGTTCAGTGATGCGAATACACATTGTGGTAGTGTGTGTAGGTAGATTTATAAAATATGTGAGGTGCGAAAGCTGACGGGGCAGACGGCGGAAAGTAGTTTATAGTTTGTAGTATGAGTTGGGATGGGGTGGCAGTAGAGATGCAGTAGTAGTGGTGGTGGTGGTAGCAGTAGTGTGGTGTAGCAGTGGTAGTGGTAGTGGCTGTAAGGAATGTCAAGTGTGGAGTAGGCGGTGGTGAATGGAAGTGTGGATGAGAGGGAGGGATGAGGCTGTTATATGTTAGTGACGATCTGGAGGTATGGTAGAAATAGTGCTGGCTGAGAGTCTGAGGACAGTTCTTATAACTTGCATCCACTTGGGTGCCGGGAGCATCTCAGGCTCAGGCGCAGTCCACACCCCTGCCCGCGCCGGCCATACACCCCCCACCCCCAAGTTAGAACGAATGCTAGAAAATTTCCGAGCAGAGACAGTAACGCCGTACCGCACCTGTGCAGGGGGGTGAGGCTGTTGAAGTGAGGTGTGGGAGAACCATGGAGGCGGGAAATAGCGAATGGGTGTCAGATGTCGACCACCTGTGCGCCCACCAAGCAGCAGCAACGTCGTGACTTTCCGGTTAGTCCTAGAAAAGTAGCAAACACTCCCACCACCCACGAGACGAATCTCATCCTCGTCCCCCTTCATCCTTCCTCTTGCTCGTCCACACAGTCGGTTAGCATTCGTAGGCAGGTTACGCAAAAGAGCCAACAGCCTCAAGTGCTGCGCTGCATGGCCTATGCGCTACATGCAGGATCAAAAACCAATTCCCGCCCACTGCGTGGGAAAATGGAGAAGAAAAGCGCAGGATGAATTGAAATCAGGGAAGCATGAATGATGGGTGATGGATGGATGGGGGGGGGGGGTAGGTGATGGGCTATGGGTAAAGGGAGAGACCCGCCCCCGAGCACCTTATTGTGTCGCTATCATCTATCGGAGTGCGTTCAATAGTCCTAGTCGGAAGTGCCCTGTCTCGCGCAGGAATTTTTGTTTTGTTTTTCTAGTATCATTTCCATTCGGAAGCTCGGTTGGGTTCAGCTTTGGTCACGCAAATTGGTGACTCTGTCCCTCATTGTCATAGAGGCTGCAATAAGAGAGCATTGCTGCTGCAGCGGGTATCGAAATGACGCCCACCGATCGCTCCTTGAACTAGCTAGACAACGTTAGAACATCAAGAAAGTAAGAACCGCAAACCCTACAATAGACAAACTGTATTTGTTCGGGGCTCCTGAGGTACAGAGTTAGCGCGAGGCAGATTACGGTGCCTTTCCCCTAAACCTGATTGTGAGTGGGCGAATGTGAGGGTGAGTCTATAATACTAGTAAGCCTTGAATCAGTTCAATTCTCTTGGATTCAAGAGTCCATTTCCCGGTGCCTCCCTCATCTTCGGTCACCCCTACTTCGCTACTCTCTCTCGAGGAATAGGGCGTTTGTGCAGAACAACCCAAGGGACAGGGCTGATGCACGATGGCTAGATCTCAGCTGGGGTATTCAGTGAGCGGTTGATGGTTTAGAGGAGGGGGGTGGATGAAAGAGTGGGTGGGATGAGAAGGAGCGGGGGTTGCGATGGAGGGGACAAAGCAAAAAAGGGGAATTTTGGTGTGGATGGATCGCGGGTGTCAGATCGGCGGGATCAGATTCTGCATCTCCCGGCGCCAGAGGATTTTTGCCCAACAAACGAACTTGCAGAAAAGAGAAAAAATAATAATAAATCGTGGCAATAGTAACCAACACCCCAAGGAATTAAGGCGATGATGGTGATGATGATGATAGTGATGATGATGATGATGGTATTTGGTGATAATTATGGCCGCTAGCGAGAACAGGGCCTTTACAGCGAAACTAAAACATGGGACCCTTCGATCGCCGCACACCACCTTGCCCGAAGGGTGAGGTACCGTATTCCATGACACATACTATGGGTCGCGCTCTCTCATAATACAGACTTTGCTATGCTCTTTTCCACGCATTACATCTCCCTTTCTCTCCTAAGCTACCTAACTCACTTGCTACTCCCGCTAGACCGCTCCACTTCACTCCACACTTCCACAGCCACACACGTCCAGCGTATATCAAAAATAACTCACAAATTATGGGTTCGGAGAACGGTAGATAGCCTGTGAGAGCGAGGGAGGAGAGAGGAAGGTGGAGGGATTGAAGGGGGGGGGGTTGAATTGGTGATTATGTGAGACCTGAACTCTTCTGCAGCCCTATCCCATTGGCTTCATTGGCTACGGCGGGCGAGGGAGAGAGGAAAGAATCCCTTACCTTGTTTAAGGCTGGGGATATCACCAGATGCGTGGAAAGAAACTGCACCGAAGGTGTAAAGAAGGGTGCAAGGGAAACATGTTCGCATATGATGAACCAGCCTCGTAAAAGGGAGATTCTCGTCCAATTTTTTTCAGAGACAAGAAGCCCTGGCAAAGGTTCATCTGGGCTGTAGTAGAATTCAGGCACAGTGTCCTTCTGTACAGTATAATAGGTAATGCTATGAACTAGTCCAAATTAGGAAAAGTTCTGGAAACCACGCCAGTGTTCCCACCACAGCTCTCCCCCCCCCCGTTCTTGAAAACTCGCACCCACCGGCGGTGCTACTCGAGCACAGGAGTGTTTCCCCCATGCCCGCCATGTCTCTTTCCTAAACCTTCTTCCCACCATTGTTTCTCCATAATATCCGAAATTACATTACTTCCTGAAATGTACCGCGTGGCTTGAGCCTCTCGAATGTTTCCTGTGCCCGTCTGCCTCCTCCCGCCGTGCCCTGGCATCTTTCTGCCTCCTTCACCGAAATTTGTTTCCTCGCTCGCTTTTGGCCCCGTTCTACCGTATTTCCCACACGCACACACAAGCCTCCTCGAGGGAGGGGTGAAATTTGCTCCTGGTTCAATCATTGGAACAAATTATAATCCCGCCCCGCTACACTCGCAGCTCCAAGACAAAATTCATCAAAAGATGCGATGATTCATCAAAAAAAAAATAGAGGCGAGAAAGGGAAATGGTAACCAAAGTTCGTCGCGCGCCTAAAATAAGTTACCGACCATTCCCAATCTGTGCCATTCTATAGTAGATGCTTATTCTAATTTAGGCACAGCTAGTCCCCTCTCGGTGCACTCCGGCTTCACCCTACTACTGCCAAGCCTTTCTGACGAACTTCTCCCCTCGGTGACTGTCCTTGGAGCACTGCAACTCTTATCGTGAACTGTGTAGGAGGGGTTTTTTTGGGGGGGAGTTGGTTGATCATTCCTTTGATCCTGATCAGCAATATCGGTGGCAGTACTGTAGTACTGCGGAAGGTCGTATTAGGTTCAACGCTTTAAAAAGCCATCACGAATTCTAGATTTTGAAAGACTCATACCAGACGTCAGAAGACCAAGCAAGTGTCCGCGAGTTCCATTAGGGGAAACCAAAATTCATGAACACCAAGACCATTTTCTGGTGCCTCACTCTCTTTTTTTAAAGGAAATAATTTCTTTGAAATCTATCCTCGGTGCAATTACGCAAAGGCTTCTTCTGTTGGAGTCAATCTCCTTCCAAGTACAGTGTGGCATTCATTGCCCTACTGCTGAGTGTAACAATCCATAGTGGAGCATTGTAACAAGCAGATATCGTATGTACCTTTGTCCTACGGGAGGCACTGCCCCGCTCCAGTACAGGTTTCTATAATACGAACATTATTAATTGTGAATCTTGGGGTTTAAAGGCCCCTGTGATGCTATTGTGATACTGTCCATATCATAGGATACTCGGTGTGCAATGCCGTATAATTCCGTATAGTACTGTACAGTACCGTATCTTCTTGTATGAGTCGGAATGGCGCTAAAGAGAACTAAGGCAACCGAACCAACAGGAAGGCACGAAAAACGCCAAGTCGCCACAGTTTAAACATATAGAGGGTGACGATTGGGTAGGTTCAAGAAAATCCTCACTAGCGCTATTCCGACTCATACAAGAAGATACGGTACACTCACCTATATATCGAATTATGAAGGGTGAATATGAAAGAGTCACTCATCCAGTCACAGCTCGATGGAGAAAAACTCGGTACCGGTCTATGGAGCCTCGTTCGTAATTACGCTGCTTATAAAGAGAATATGATAATTATCAGGGTTGTCAAAGATAGCTTATGGCCATGCGATATCGAACATTAGCCGAACTTTCATCTCGCCTTTATTCGCCAACTCCCGCTTAAAGCCGGTGATATATGCTTTCGTCTCCATAGGAGTTTTGATACCAGTATCGCATCTCCGCTTGTAACTTAGAAAAGTAGTAGAGTTTCAAGTTCGAGTCATCCTTTGTGATTTTAGCCTGTCTCGCGCTGGTAGGTGCTCGTACTATACTGTACTGCCCTGCGCCCGCTCGCCGCATCTTGTTCTTTTCTGAAAGATATCTCCCGGAATTCAGGCGCTTTGTGCATGCGGCTTAAAAGAAGCCACCCGCTCATCCATGCCTAATGATCTGGCCCTATCATCATCATCATCATTATCGTTGCCATACACTAAATTTCCGAAATGATGGGCTACTGGAACAGTACGTTACGGCAGTGTTCCGCGCAGTACCGTACCCTGAGTATGCATCCTACTCGAGTACCGTAAAAACTCGTGAAATCCACTATCTCCGTCAGCCCCTAATCTCCAGATTCTAAGTCAAAAGCTCTTAAGAAGGATTAGTGCTTTCCTGACACGGTATAGCCTGGGTCATTCGGTTGTGTTGGATCTTGTTACCTTTGCCAGCTAAACCTATCTTGGGCTGATGTCGCGATTTACAGGGATATTCGTGACAGCACGGAGATAGTGGATTTCACGAGTTCTTACGGTACAGCGCTTCCCCACGATGGATCTCGCTGATCACACCTCCCCCCCCCCTCCCCAGTGAGCCATACTGTATTTAGCACCTCTCGCGGCAAGATACCGGTACGGTACTAGACGAACACTCCCGATATGATAATTAATTCCGCAGCCCTGGAACGGAGTGTTCACAAAAGTTCCGTAAAATATTATGACACTAGCCCTGATTTGTAGCGGCGCTATCGCGGCTTTCGGTTTGGGAAAACAGTAGAAAGGGGAATGAAGAAGAAAAAAGAAAAGAAAAGAAATACTGTTTTCCGTTTACGAACCGCTTAATTACCATCCTGGCTACGGTTCAGTGCAGTACAGCACTAGTACAGTACTCGAGCATCAGCGGATACCAGAGCTTCCCCCCCCCCCCGTATGGTGTTCCATTTTTGAAAGTGCTGCGCATTCAGGAACACTTTTGTCCCTTGCACGGATTGGAGGAGGACGTGGGAGAAGGGGCGGAAGAGCTACACAGATGCTAGGCAACCCGTACCCAACGCCCACTCCGGGGTAAACAAGTCGCATAAAAGTTGGCCCGAGCTCGTCAAACCAATGTTACCCTTGCTGCTTCGTGCGATAATTTTGTCGAGCTGCCTGCCGATGATTTTCGAAAAATATACATCCACGTAACACAGCGTGATACCAAGCATACCGCACATCCCATCCAGCACTGCCCAAGGGGGGGGGGACTCGTAGTTGACCTGTGAGTTGAGGGAGATGTTGGGGTTGGGCTCCCCCCGGGCTTCCTCGGACACCGAGTGACATATCACGAAGACGAGTATGATATAAGAATAGTCTCCTATTGAGTCACGGGGTCGCCGAAACCTTAATATATTCCTTGAAATCACGAGGTCCGGAAGGATGAGAACACTGCCAGTGCCTCGTAACGGAAGATCTCCATTTTTCCCATGAGTGGTGTTTCCTTTTGAATTAGCCCCATTCACACTGGCTTATACCCCATTGTCCTCATTTCTCGGCTGGCGGGCCTTTTCTCCTCCTCCTTCATATCCCTCCCCCCCAGACTTCGGGCGCTTATTCTAGGATGGCACAGCCAGCATCGGGATCAAGCGAATTTTGTTTCTTCATTCCACATATCTCATTAATCAACGAGTGATTGAGGAGTCTGCCCCGCAGGCATTGTCAGATACTTAGATCAGAGGAAGGTATTAGTTATTCCGCGAGAGAGAGAGGGAGAGAGGGAGAGGAACCGAGAGTAGGAAAAGGCGAGGGCGGTCAGTTCGCTTGAGTAGAGTACAAGCACAGTATAAGCCTTCAGGCCTGTCGCATATACCCTTAATATACGCGCCAATGCAATAACGTATTGCACAGTACTGCATTTTGGGTTACCCTCACATCGCATCTCAAACAGAAAGGCCCTCTTCCCCTTTTGAGGAACCTTGTCATAATATTATTGTAAGAGGCAGAGAGGGAGAGAGAGAGAAAGAAAGCATTAAATTATCCACCACGACGAATTGTAATAAACTAGGAATGTGGATAAAAAAAATGATGGCGGTAATAATCTCTCTCTCTCTCTCTCTCTCTCCATCAAAACCAAAAACAAATGATTACCATCACCGCCCACTTTGCCCACCCTTTCCTCCATCCCTCCCTCCCCTGCTACCGTATTATAGCATCAACTGTTTGGCGCTAAAATTAACTTTAAGCCTTACATAATGACGACTGAGACAAGATGGCACAATTGATTAATCCACTGAACACAGGACAGCACAGACAAAACCTTTCCCTAACTAGTTTGGCTCTTTCTCTCTTCCTTCCTTCCTTCCTTCCTTCCTCCCTCCCTCCCTTCCGCCTTTCTCGCCTCTCGATGATCCCCAAAGTTTGGCTCGGCAGATAGCACCCAATGTACCCCCTCTACCTACCTACCTACCTACCTGCCTGCCTGCCTGTCTGCCAATGATACCTACCAGCTTAGCAATCCATAAGGTCATAGCACCGCCGCATTCCTGCAAATGAGCGGGGGTAGGGGAGTAGGGGAGGGAATATTTGATCCAATCATGCTGGCGTTGGGAATCCTGCGGATGCAACTTCTGGTTTTTTTTTATTTTTATGCGGTCTCAATGCCGAAGACCTAAACCTCGCCTGTTCCTGTTGGGGAGGGTTTTTATTTTTATTTTTATTCTTTATTCTTTATTTTTATTATCATACTTAGAATCATGAGTTAGCGAGTAAAGGTTGTGTGCTGTGCGTGTTGTGGCTTGAGAAATCGCTGCTCCTGAGGAGTTTTCCCGGGGCCTCCGGTTGTTGTGTGAGTAGCTGGAGGTGCTATATGTATTACTTGTAAAAGTACGGTGTGCCCATGTGTGTTCAGGGATAGGGAGATAAATTTTTTTTTTGTCCATCGTGAATCTCCTCCTCCTCCTCCTCCGGTGGCATGAGCGTTTGAGGTTGACATTATGGCATCAGGACCGGTGGTGACGGGGGTTTTTCTTTCTTTCTTTCGTGGGTGAGGTGGGGGACTTTTTGCACAGGGGATACTTTCTCCTGCTGAGCTTGTTCAATTGCTGTGTTATTATACCGTAGCTAATATTTAGCACTGTGAGTGATGAATTGTGTTGCTGCTGTGCCCAGCGGTTTCGCCGAGATATTTGCTACAGGGGGGGCAGATGGGGGGAACAAGTCTGGGCTGGATTTGGCTTAGCATTTCCATCTTCTTGGATAATTTCATAGCAAAGACAAACTGAGCCCTCTCTGCAATATCGGGTTTTCACTTCTCCCCATTAACAAATTCGGTTTTCCGCTCTGGAACGGTTATCACGAGGGGGGGTACTATATTAAAAAGAGAAAGAAAGAAAGAAGGGAAGAAGGAAAGAAGGAAAGAAACGAGGAATCGGAGGTCAGGATAACACGAAAGATGCACTATATTCGCTACTCGAGTACCGTACTGCTCTCTGCGGGGTTCTCTCTTTTTTTATTTTTTTTATTACTCCATTGGAAAAGTGCAAGAATCTTTCCCTTCCCTTCCCCATTCTCCGTTGTTTCAAGTATATCAAACTGCCCAACTATGCTAACAATACAACACAATTCCTGTCCACATATATGCAATTGTGACAAAATATTCCGGCATTCACCGAATTGTGGCTTTGCACTTGTGCTGTACAGTACTACTTGTATTTAGTATTCCAGGATAGTACCGGTAGTATATACAAGTACAATACTCGAGTGGGGAGATTTTTTTATATTCAGCCGCTGAATTTCCTTTTTGGTGGAAAGGGACAGTAGTACTGTACTCGTAAGGTTGCCGCCACGAGTCGCCTCGCGGGTACTGTACCCGTACCGCACTGTCCCGCCCCGAACTCCGTAAATTCCGGAACCCCGTTCGGCCGCACCTCGTGCTTCTGCTCCTCTCCTCATCCTCATCCTCCTCCTCAGTCTCATCTATAATTGTAGACTGGTCGGCAAAGTAGGACCCGCAAATCATTCATGTGCTCGACCATCATCATCATCATCATCATCATAACCAGTAATTAAACTATACCTCGGACATCTTAAAACGGAGAATCACGTATATAGCCCATCAAGAGACGGATGCTCTCCGAGCTGAACTTTCTCTCTCTCCCCTCTCGCTTTCTCCCTCTTGCATGTCTCAGGTTTAAGCTTTTGACCTGTTAGAAAATCTCGATTAGAGTACCGGCATGCTGGAGGACGGGTCTCTCTCTCCCGCACGGTGGTGGTGGAGTGGACGGACGGCAAATCGGTCGGGTCGGTCAATCCACCGGTTAATTTATTTCCGTTATGATGGAATCCCGAAAGCTTGAGGACTGGAACCTGGAGGGGGAGGGGGGGGGAGGGGGAGGATGGCCGCGTTCAGGTGCTATTATGATCGAAAAGCACAAGCAAATCATTAATAGATCGGGAAAAAAGAATCGCCGTGCCGGGGCGGTCATTTGTTGCACGGCATGTACTAGTACTGTGGATCCACATAACCGGGCCCCCTCTATGGGCCGGCAATCCGTACCACCCATTTAGTAGTGTGGGCTACTTGTACTTTTGTGTAGCGATCTAGATATCTACCGTAACTTGATAGGAGCCCTGTGTGTGTGGGGGGGGGGGGTGTGATGTGTATGGGTTTTAGTTCGCAGGAGAATTTCTGGTCTTCTTTCGCAAGTTATGTGACTTTGTAGATTATAGGTTTTGTTTTATGAGTGTCGTGTAAGTGAATAGGCATTCAGAAGAATGGAGACGTGTGAAATGCCCCCCCCACCTTTGTTATTGTTATTATAGTCCATGGTGTCACGGTGGACTTGGGGGCGGCCGGCTGGCGTCCGGTAGATTTACTTGCCTGCTGTGGACTTAACAATTCAAACTGGCCATACCAATCCTGTGGGCCCTTTGGAATGTTTTGTGTCGTTATCGGAAACTTTCCTATGCATTATTGGCTAAAAAGAGTGTGGCTAGGTGGCAATGGCAATGAAAAAAAATTTGTTTGCCGTTTTCAAGGCGCCGAAGACTAATTCCCCCGCATAAAAATATTGTTGTTGTTACCTGGGGGTGTCTAATTAGTTATTTTTGCCAACTAACAAATACCGTATGGTATGATGGATATTTCACTTTTTTCCAAAATTCCCGGTCACACATGTGTACGCCTGGCCGGGATTTGGAAATTAAGAGGAAAAACTCTAATATGCTATTTCTAGAGGAAGGTCGCTTTCCCTGGAACGCAAAACCTGCTTGGTGCCTCGGGGAGAGCGAGATTCTCGGAATTGACTGCTTTGATGCTGCTGTGTGAAGTATGCACGGTAGTGGGGAAATGTTGTGACCTTAGTTGAGTAGATGCTAGTGGTCTGAGCTAAGACTGTGATAGGTTGCAGTGGGAGGGTTCGTGATCAGACTGCTGTTGCTATCCTGTTCCTACCAACTGGGTCCCAATGTTGTAGTACTGATTTTGAAATAGACCCTTTCGGAATGGTACAGGTTTGTTACACAATCGAATTCCTCTTTCAAGTCACCTGTATTGTACTTTGGTTTCGGAGGGCGTCTTGGTATTGGTCCCCCTAGCTTGGCCCTTGAAAATGAGATTGGGCAAGGACTAGTATTATACGCATCGAATGTTGGGGCGAACGAATCGGGGGTATCTTTTTAGTGCTCCGGTAAAGTATGTCCCCTAATAGAACGGCTCTTCGCGTGAGCAGATGGGGAAAAACATTTACCTTGGGTCTACTGTACATATAGTATATTTTTGTACATCAGTTAGGATGGACCTTCACACTTACCTCACTGTTTCGCGATGAGTGCTTCCTCGCTTGCTGGTGTTGCCTGGTCAGAGATTGCAGGTTGGATAGGGGCTAATCCTGCAGCAGTCTATTGGGTCTTGTTGAATTATAGAACCTTAGGGGCCTCCGACCAAAGCGGGGGTGCGCAAATACCGAGGACTTCAGGTGCATGCGGGTATCCGTAGATATAGGGAATGATCTGGTGAATGGTCCGTATCGGATTTCTTAATCTGTTTGATTCGGAATGCTCTAGTTATGTACTGTGCCCTTGCGTGGCTAGTTAGGTGGTGAAATGACTCTCAAACCCTCGGGAGGCTTTACACGTGGGCGACTGGATAGGGTAGCCTGCGATAGGTGAGCCGGATATCAATATTAGCTTTGGTTAGATCATGCCGTGTAAATCCTATGTGAAACTAGTCGGCAAAAGGCAGTTAGGGACATAAATCGGGGGCCACAATTGTTACAATCAGTGACACCATCGAGTTTGGAGAGACACTGGCCTGGTGTGATAGGTGCAAGCTAGGCGAAAGGCGGGGACAGTGCTCGCCTTCACCAGATGCCGAGTTGGCTGCCTATACCACAAGTGTGCCTTTATGCGCTCATAACTATCCAAGACTTGATCTACCATAGCACCAGACGGACCAAGGGATGCCCCCACAGGGACCGTCTCGGTCTCAGGTCTCAATATTCGAGTGATGGTTCGTGATCACAGGCAAGGTTGAACCTGTCATGAGGCAACACCAACCACCAGCCCACCAGCTCCTTGCTGCATAAGAGCTCACTGAACGAGCGGCGTAACTCAGCCTTCTGCATATGTGATATCGAATAACCCTGATAACCGGTGTATCATCGATCCTCTTTAGCACATCTCCTGAGAGTGACCCCGACGAATCCTTGTAATGGTTGCTTCAGGGCACGTGAAAGAGGGACTTTTGAGGCCCAGGGTGAGCTTGAGGGTTGTTTCCTGCAAAGTAGTATCATCAGCAAAACGTGCTTTTCGGGCTGCTGCAGGTTGTAAACGAGGGAACAGGGATGGGGGAGGGGGAAGGCCGGAGGAGAGTAGATCATGCTTGTGGTGGGGTGACATTTGCGAACACGACTGCTATTGCATATCACTCAGATCCGAGGGAAAAGCTGAAGTTTGGCGGTATGCAATAGCGGTCGTGTTTACAAGCGCCACTTCATTCCGAGGGCACCACGGAGGAGGCTTAGAAACGAGGTCTCAACCTTTATGCATAAATAAAGTGCGCTGTGGGGGAGGCAAGGGATTGGTAGGGTTCCGCGTTTAAGTTTTGTGCTGGGAGGGGAATGCCAAGCGGGGAGGCGACCGCCGACTAGACGATCAATGGGGCGGGATGCGCCGTGATAACCCTCTAACTTGCTTGGAGAGCCCGCGATGGCGTTGGGATTGCAGTTATCTTGGTAATATGATATGACATGGCTGTGGAGAAGAGGATTACGAGAAATCCTCGGGCTAGACCCATCTTGGTATTTTTACCCGCGCAAAAAGAAGATTTGTCAGCCAATAAAAATGGGGCTGTACCGTACCGTACTCTGACATAAACCCACTCGGGCAACCTCAGCTAGCTATTGGCCGCTGTATCGGGCAGGCGGCCACTGGGCCTCCACGCTTTAGTGCCGAATCCTTAGATGGACCGTGCTCCTACCGCGGCTGGATCGATAAGCCGCTCAGCTGGAACTCAGGGATCTGAGACTTGAACGGGACCCAAGTCGGCCCGGGAGATGATCCCTGAATGTCTGTGCTGCCATAGGAAATAAGACGTCAATGGGGGCTGACAACATCGGCTTTCAAATTCAATTGGAGTCTCAGGCTCCAGCCGTTACTACCGGTATCGTGGGTTGGTCCGCATAAGCGACCTCTTGTGGCTTGGACGATCGGGTCCGCCGTAGAAGGTTAGGCGGGGATGAAGCGGAAACCGGCCTAAGCAGTTTGCAGTGTTGAGAGCCGAGCCATGAGAGCGGTGGGTGAGAGAAGAGGGTTGGCTGTATGTTGGTGGTGTTGCTCTGAGCGTGGCTGGTGCTGACGCGAAGCTCATGGCCACTGGCTCCCAATCAAGATCTTCGGTAGTCGTTTTTAAAACGGATACTTAGGCTGGCGTTGGTGGAGAGCAGACCGATTTGAAGAGAGTAGCCGGTGGAAGTCCTAGTGGTTAGAAGTTACGATAAAGCTGGTGTGAGAGATGGAAATGAAATGGGGCCAGGTGAGGGAGAAGTGCAATTCCTTCCCATCTTCGTCTGGTGAGTCGAACTAAGTTAGTACCCTTTGTAGGAGTTTTCCGGGTTAGTGATCTCAAATCACGTTTGAGATTTAGAGTATTGGCGGTGTTATGCATAATACAGTCTAGGTTTGTGGTTTCTTTTATCACCAGTATTGAGCCTGAGAACCCTACCAGGGGAAGCCGATTCATGGGTTATCACCCAGCAAGGCAAGGTATATACGGAGTGTTGTAATTGGGCTTTCGGATATATACCTTTCACGTCTTAGAGTACGGCAAAGCCAGTCATTCCTTCTTAGTGTCGGTTTACCATACTCCGAGTTCTACTTGTTGGATTTAACTTTTCGCTGGTGTCACTTCTGGGTCAGTGGACCAGATATGTAATTTTGCTCTCATTTGTTTTCTTTTGTCTTCCATACTGCTCCCTTTGATTTCTTCTCCAAATACATAGCGCTGTTTTGTTGCATAAACAGTGGGCCTTCCTGGCCGTCTAAGATGGGGTGAGGTTCTTGCGCATCTCTCGTTCTAGTATGTTTCCGGTAGATTGCTCTGACATTGCACGTTTTTTCAACACCGGGCTCGAACTGTGGGTTTGTATCGTGTACGATACGTTATGGTACCGTAACATCTCAAAACTACCAAATGACACTAGCAATTCCGGTCTATGAAATAACTTGAGGTCTCAATGGAGATGCAAGAGGGGGGAGGGTTTACACTCGGCGTGTTAAGGAAGGTAAGGAGGCCCAATTCGGGTTTTTGAATACACAATTAACCCCCGGTATTTTAGATAAGAGCATCGTGAATCCAGGTTGGTTCTTAGTAGCGTGCTCCTGCGCATAGTTCTCTTCTTATGTTACCAAGGCCTCGTCTTTAGGCCTTTTTTCTAGCACTCCTCTAACCCCTGAAGATTTGCGATCTGAGATCCGCTTATTATAAGGAAACTTGATTTATAGGTGTTTTTTGCGACATGGGTTATTACTTGGTATCAAGTTATAGTACGAGATACCGTTTCGTGGTATTGTAGCTTGCAGTTGTACTTTACTGTATAGGATTGCTCGAGAACCACGCTGGTGCTCAACCTTCACTGTTTGAGGTGACAAAAACCACCGTCACTAGCCGACCACTCTTGCCACCCAACTGGGCTCACTGGATCGCTTTTTGGTGGGTATATGATTTCTCTCTCCTGGGGCTTCTCTTCTATATTTCTTCCGGCGTCTCTCTTGCTTTCTTTTTTATCGAGATCTCTCGGTTGCTCGAGGTGCTAGCTTCTGTTTCATTCTTGGTTTTTTTTTTTTTGTTTAAGTCATGTATTCGTTTGTTTAAAGGTACAAAGAACTCGCATGCAGCGGTAAGCTATGGCGTAAACAAAACCTATAATAAAACAACAAACAAAAGAAAACCCTAACCACCCGATTCTCCGAAGCGTAGCCAAACCATGACGCAGTAACCAACCAAGGGAAACATCATAAACTTGTAAAGAAACATCCAAAACCAACAGATCTTACGAACCCCGTCTTGAAATAACAAGTAAAGAAATACCCAAACAAATCAAACATCCTCCGCGGGAGAAAACCTGAAGCGGGGTGAGGGAGAGAAGGAAGGGGAGGGAACAGGGCTGTGGGCAGTGCTGGAAGCAGGGCTCGGGGGGAACATGTCGGGTGGGAAACCGGTGGCTGTGAGTGCGATAAATCTAGCTAGGGTGGCGATATCGTCATCGGAGGACCATAGGGGCGAAGCGGCGTCAAGCGAGGTGAGGGTCGGGAGGAGACTCTCTTTCAGGTGGCGACGGGCCTTGCAGTGGAGGATGGCATGCTCAAAGGTTTCCGCCGAGGCGCGGCACCTGGGGCATAGAGAGGGAGTGTCCCGATTGAACCAGGAAGGGTGGGCTGCGAGGTAGCTTTTGCCAGACCTCATCTGATGGAAGCGACCGGCCATGAACTTGGGGAGGCCCATGAAGGGGTAGGGCGTGAGCGAAGGCGGGTAGGGATAGCCTGGAGGAGGAGGAGCGAGCAAACGCCATTGTTTGTGGAGGATCGCCCGGGATTCTTTCCTGAGGGCGGCGTACGAGTTTGAGGGAGCGTCTACCGGAGGGATGGATAGGGTAGGGACCAGTTGGCGATTGTGCGAAGGAAAAAAGGACCTGTTTTTGAGCAGGGGAAGCATCCTGTGGGCAATCTCATCGATGGGAAGGTGTTTGCGGATTGTCACCTGGGGTGTCTTCCACATAAGGGGGCGGTAGGCGGGGTTCAACTTGACCAGTAGGGAGCGGTGACAGAGCGGGGAGCGGTAAGAAGACCAGTTTGGGACCGATTTGTGGAGCCTGGCCGACGCAGGGTTGATTTCGGGCGGAGAGCAGACCATCCTCAGGGCCGCCATGCATTGTCGATGTTCTATAAGGAGAACGAGGGGGGGGGGGCAAGCCTCGATGGCTAGTATGGGGACTGGGGTGGAGGAGAAGCAGTTGGTGACCCATCTCTGGACACGATGCCAAAAGACGTCCAACTTATCCTGCATCCCCACGAGGGGAGTGTAGAGATCCGAGCCGTATAGAAGAACAGGGGCGAGAAGAGACGAGGCCAACCTATGGCAGAGGTACGGAGGAAGACCCTTCCCTGGGGGAGAGAGTCTTTTGATCGCGTCGAAAGCACCCTGGGCGAGGGACAGCCTCTTGCTGAAGTGGGCACTCGAGGAGAGTGGGGGTGTGAACCAGTATCCTAGCCATCTTACCGTGTCCTTGGGGGAAAAGTATAAGTCGTCCAGCCGGACTCCTGCCGTCGAGGGGGGCGAGCGTTCCTGAGGGGTGCGCCAGTGAATGAGTTCAGTCTTGGGAACGGAGAAGGTGAGGCCTCTGGGCGCCGCAATCCTACAAAGGGAGCGGTAGTGACCTTGAAGGAGTTGAACGTTGCGTCTGTGGGAGGCGGAGGAGACTGTGACCACGAAATCGTCCACATAGGAGATTACGATGCCCTTAGGTATCACAGGGTGTAGTGGAGAAACATATATAACAAAGAGGAGGGGGGAGATGGGGGAGCCCTGGGGGGTACCTACGGCAACCGGCGAGAATATTCTTGGGGAACCTTGAAAGAGAAGTCTGCACATGCGGTTGGTAAGGAAGCTGCCAACCCACGCAGTGAGATATTTGTGGGCTCCTTTAGCCCGTAACGCCGATGTGAGCTGGCCGGGGTCGACATTGTCGAAACCGCCCTTGATGTCCAGGAAAAGAGAGGAGACCTTGGAACCAAGTCTCTGGAGGAGGCGGACCTCATGAGTGAGGGTGGACGTGGCGTCAAAGGTCGAGAGACCCGGGAGGGATCCTGTTTGATGCGGATGAAGCAGGCCCACATGCCTGGCCAGGAGGGAGAGGCGTGAAGCGATAACTCGTTCTAGTATCTTGGAAAGAGTTTCGAGAAGAACAATGACCCTGAAGGAGGCAGGGGTATCGTAGGATGCCTTGCCAGGCTTGTCCAATACAATGCCGTTTGCCTTCTTCAGGGAGGCGGGGTGATGTCCATAGCATAGTAGAGGAGAGAGAAGATTGGTGAGAAGGGAAGGGCATGACCGGTGGACCTGCTTCCATACGACGTAGGAGATCGAATCAGGGCCAGGAGCGGAAGTGTTGGAGGACTTTGAGAGGGCGAGAGTGATTTCCTCCTGACTAAGAGGAAAATAGTCAGGGTAGGGAGAGAGAGTGAGGGGAGTATCGGCCGGTGGAGGAGTGGAGGGAAAAAAATGTGAGAGTAGGGCCCTGTTGATGCCTTCCGGAGTATCCTGTTCAGGAAAAGAGGGGAACCTCGAGGCTAGCCTTCCAGAGGCGAGCTTCCTGGCTTCCCAAACCGATGAGGGGGTGAGGGACGAAAGGTAGGAAGACCAATGAGCGAACTTAGCTTTTTTTATGGCAGCAAAATAAGAGCGTCTCGTCGAGCATAGAGCCAACTGATCGTAGGAGTCTCTAGAGGACCTGTATGTCCGAGAGGCCGAGTGGAAGGCAGATCTTAGGTGGGAGAGAAGAGGGGACCACCATGGCTTGGATCTGGGGGACGGGCGTGACACAGGGGTGTTGGAGGAGATGAGGGTTCTGACCTTATTGGCGTGGGTATCGAACCATTCTTCGAAGGTGGAGGGCGAGCAGACAGACGGAGGAGGGGGAGGTATCAAGGAGGGGAGGGTGGGTAGGATACTGGACCAATCCGTTTTTGACCAGTTGGGGGAGGGAGGCGGAAGCCTGAACCTGGGAGACTCCAATGTGACAAGCACTGGAACATGGTCAGAGCCAGTCGAGGGGAGAGGTGTGTCCCACTGAGAGAACGAAGGGAAAAGTGGGCCGTTAGCGAAGGCAAGGTCCAAGACCGAGGGCCTGGCGTTGTGTGCGAAGGGGAAATACGTATATAACCCTGGCTGATTGAGGAGAGAGTAGCCATGTTCCGAAACCTGGCTATAATAGGGGTGCGATAGGTTGTACTCCTTAGAGTCGAATGTTCGTAGAGGGTCGGCGGATGGATGATGTAAGTTGAGGTCACCAACCACCATCGTCGGGAAATCGTTGTCTTGAAACAGCTCAGGGGGGGAGATAGAGCGGAACGGGGCAGATTTGAGAGGGAGATTGTAGGCGTTGATAATCCTGAACCTAGTAAACTGGAGCTCAAAAAAGCCCTCTGGGGCGAATATGTCGATCGAAAAAAAAATCAGAACGGGTGGATGCAATGGGTAGGAGCGAAACTGAATTTAGCAGGTGAGGGTGGACATAGAAAGCCACCCTTGGTTTGGGGGAGGAGGGGTGAAAGCATTTGAATGTAGAAAAGGATGGGAGTTGCCCTCTCCTGACGGGGGGGTCCTGGAGGGCTATTATCATAGGAGGGGAGGTCAACTGGCTAAAGCTATTCATAAGGGATAAGAACACATCCCAGCTCCCAAGGCTGTTGTGTTGAACGATGGAAAAGGAACGAAGTGTCCCCCTGGCCGGCCGGGGAGACATGGCTGAGCTATTGTTGTACTGCATTATCGGGCCCTGCCCGGATCATTGGAAGGAGCAGGGGAGGGGCTGGGGGCCACCTGGGGAAGTGGGCCACCCGCCCCTGGAGTAGGGCGCAAAACCGAGGGAGGAGCTGAGGGACGAGTCGGACGTGGGGTGACCACCTCAAAGGCCGGGAGAAGTCTTCTGACAGTTGACGGAGCGGAGGGTCTGGGGGTCTCGGCAACAGCCTCACCCTCATCTTCAGTTGTATCCATGTCCCCTTCCGCAGGGGCAGGGGCGACGTGGCCCTGTGCAGGAGGTACCTCGTCAGTGGGGGGGGGACGGCTTGGTCTAGCTGGGCAGGCAGGGTCAGTGGCAGGATGATCATCACCGCAGTTAGCACAGTGCGCAGGGGAAGCAGAGCAGCAGTTTGCCACGGGGCGTAGGTTGCCCTCCTTGGGACATGTGGGGTTAGGGCAACGGTGTTCCGTCTTGCGATGGTGTAGAGCGCAGATTGAGCAGACGGGGTGGTCGTATTTGCAGACAGGGGCCGTGTGGCCATACCTTTGACAGTTGCGACAACGAGTGGTTTTGTTGGCAGAGTGAGCAGTTTTGATCTCCCTCTTGCGGGAGAGAAGGAAGATGTTGGAGCCCATCTTTTTACCTTCCTCAGGGGTGGTAGTAACAACAACCGAAGAGGCTAGTTTTA
>Ga0307509_10001352_pt1 | contig 41515 bp, 41 predicted proteins | sample 10_EM_MG_FD_202245 | JGI IMG/M metagenome (GOLD analysis project Ga0307509, IMG submission 202245) | Populus trichocarpa ectomycorrhiza microbial communities from riparian zone in the Pacific Northwest, United States - 10_EM | ecosystem: Host-associated > Plants > Roots > Unclassified | place...
CTTTCTTTGTCGGGCAGGGTCAGAGGGTTTTAGCTTGGGGATAGCGGGAAGGACTGTAGTTGGAGGTTTTGGTCCACATGGCTTACGTTCCAGCCGAGGACCCTTGTACCTAACACCGTGGGATGAGCACATTTGTGCATTTTGCCCCGATAGAAACAATAAATAAGCGAGATTAAAAAAAACAAAAAAAAAACAAAACAGTCACAGTAGTCAGAGCATGAACCATCTCCCCTACACCTCCGGCGATTGAAATCTCAACACCAGGGAAATCATCGTGGGATTCCACCACCACCCCCTCTCCTCCCCCTTGATGGCTTCTGTCTAGGGGAGTGATGCTATCTCCCCTCCTCTCCCTTAGGGGTTTACCCCCTCCTCTACGGGGTTCTTGTTCTTGTTCATCGTTGACTCCCGCTGATGAAGTTCAGTTCTCCCCCTTACCCCGCACTTCCTTTGCAACTCGCTTAGGTTTTGCCCGGTCGGCATTTCATGCCCTTCGCTCACGGTCGGCGCTGAGCTTTCCAAGCCCTTTGCGAAGTACCTTTCCGCCTTAGTTATGTGGTCCTGTTGGGGAACACTTCGGTTAGTAACTTCAGCACCTGATCCTCGTTTCGCATTAGGAAAAGCATCGGCCACGGTTACTCTAGTCGGTCATCTCAACTGTTTGGAATACCTTCCTCCTTACATCCTCCTCTCTCCACCTTCTTGGTCTTTGTCCTGTTGCTCGGTTACAGCTACATCCACCCCCCCCTCTGCCCACCCCCTGAGCTGGCACCTTACCGCTTCCCGCCCACAGTTGATCTTTCGGTCGCCATACAAAAACCCGCCTCGGTTACGCCGGTCCTTCTGGCCGTCGCTAATGCCATTTTGGCACACCCACCTGGGACCTCTCATCAGACTCCCTGCCATTCACTATCCCATCCTGCCATCGGGCACCGCTTCGTTCCCCGGCACCGCTCCGGCCTGCAGGTCAATACTTTCACTTCCTAGCTCAGGCTGATACACGTCAGTTATCGGACATAATTTTCCTTTGTCAGGGGTTAATACATTTCTTTTGTTCACCCTCTGGGTTTTTGCAGATGTCGCTAAGGGTTCTCCTCTCCTTCCTGCGTGTTTCTTTCCTTTCTACTTCCTTCGTATGTACGAGTATGTTCATAGGATTTGGTTGGGTGATAGGCGAGATGTGCGGTTGGTCTCATACCAGAGGGACTTGGGGGTTTGGATGTTTCCTGGGCTGAGGAGGACACGGTCTTTGTTGGCCATAGCGTTAAAGCTGAATGCTGTCTTTGTACCTTTTTTTTCTTTTTCTTTTTTAAATCATGTGATTATTGTTTAAGGTACAAAATCTTGCATGCAGCTCGCACTATGGCATGAAAAAACCTCCAATACCACTGGGAAAAGGCCAACCCCCCAAGTCCCTCTGGTGTGGAACCAACCGCACATCTCGCCCCCAACAAGAAACCCTTGACTAGCTAGGAAGATAGACGAAAGGAATCAAATCAAAGAACAAGCAGGAAGAGTGAGGAAAACCCATGGCACATTCATCGAGACAAAAGGAAACGCAAAAATTCAAACAAAGCGAAGACCACCAAGAAGGTTCCCGCACAATCAGCACCAGGGTTGCCAGGCTCGCCTGAAGAGAAACCTGGGGGGGCACTTAGCCACGAGGACCACACCCGCTGTGTTGGCAAACCCCAAAAAGAAGAAGGAGATACTGCAATACCATCCTCCCAGAGGCACGCCGTGATGGACCGTGGTCTTAGTCCGAACGGTGAAGAAGTAGTTATGGATACCAGCCAGGTAGTTGTAGGTACCAGCCAAAAAGGTAAAGAAGCAGTAGGGTGCCAGCCGATCCAACAGTGAGGAGAAGAGGAGAAAGAGGGGTAGACCCAACTCTGTGCCGAAGAAACTATCGGTAATCGCATTCGTGTCTTGACTAGGCAGGCTCTTAAAGATAAAGAGAGTAGAGAAATCGACCATGGCCTGTTGAAAGGTTTTCTCTTACTGCAAACCGTGTACCCGGCCGTCTGTAACATGGGCGGTAAGGAGAGTGTTGCCGACCGTGGTAATGCTCTAAGCGAGGCAGAGCAAAAGCGGGGTAGGAAGAGGAAACATCATCAAAAGAAGATGAAATCCATGAACCCAGAGTGAAGAAAGCCCAAAGGGATAAACCTAAGGGCAGGAGAAGATAAGGGGAGATGCACTCCACCCTCTAGAGCGAACTCATGACGGGGGGTGTAGTTGAGAAAAGTGGTGATAATCTCGTGGTGTTGAGATTTCAATCGCCGGGTGTGTAGAGGAGACGGAGGATGGCTGTCTTTGTACCTTTTTTTTCTTTTTTTTTTTGGAATCATATGATTCTTGATTTAAGGTACAAAATCTTGGATGCAGCTGACGCTATGGTATAAAAAAACCTCCAATACCCCTGCGAAAAAGCCAACCCCCCAAGTCCCTCTGATGTGGAACTAACCGCACATCTCGCCCCCGACAAGAAACCCTTCACTAGCTAAGAAGATAGAATAAAGGAATCAAATCAAAAACAAGCAGGAAGAGTCAGGAAAACCCATGGCACATTTATCCGGACAAAAAGAAAAATCAAAAATCAAAGAAAAGCGTAACCACTTGAAGGTTCCCTGCAAACAGCACGGTGGTGGCCAGGCTCGGCATAATCGAAGTCCTGGGGAGGACTAACGGGCCATCTATTTTGGCCGCACACTCAAAAAAGAGGAAGGAGATAGTGCAATACCATCCCCCCAGAGGCAGGCCGTGACGGACCGTGGTCATAGTACGAATGGTGAAGAAGTAGTTATGGATACCAGCCAGGTAGTTGTGGGTACCAGCCAAAAAAAGTGGAGGGGCAGTAGGGTGCCAGCCGATCCGACCGTGTGAGCAGCAGGAGAAAGAGGGGTAGACCCAACTCTGTGCCGTAGAAAAGATCGGAAAACGTGTTCGTGTCTTGACTAGGCAGCCTTTTCAAGAGAAAGAGAGTAGAGAAATGGACTGTGGAGTGTTGAAACGTTTTCTCTTACTGCAAACCGTGTACCCAGCCGTCTGTAACATGGGCGTTGAGAAGAGTGTTGCCGACCGTGCAAATGCTCTAAGCGAGGCAGAGGAAATGCGGGGTAGGGAGAGGAAACATCATCAAAAAAGAAGACGAAATCCATCAACCCAGAGAGAAGAAGGCCTAAAGGGATAGGCCTAAGGGAAGGGAAGTGTAGAGGAGGTATGACTCCACACCCTAGAGCGAACTCATAACAGGTGGTGGAGTTTGGAAAAGTGGTGATAATCTCGTGGTGTTGAGATTTCAATCGCCGGGTGTGTAGAGGAGACGGAGGATGGCTGTCTTTGTACCTTTTTTTTCTTCTTTTTTTGAATCATGTGATTATTGATTTAGGTACAAAATCCTGCATGCAGCTTGCGCTATGGCATATAAAAAAGCTTAATTCCAAAACTAACAAAGGAAATAACAAAACTTAAACAACACGTGCGCAAACTCTCCAAGCGGGATCATCAGAACCCTGTCGCATCCCCATCGATGACTAACAAAAGAAAAGTAAAGTAAAGCCCGCCTTATAACTCATAAGAAAAACATTTATAAGTACTAAAAACCTTCCCGGCCTGGCTGCCTACCGCCGCAGTTAAACAAAAACAAAGGAAGCTCTTAAAACGTAGAGAAAATCCCCTGAAGAAAAAATCGAGCAGGGGAGTTTGAAGTAGCAATACCTAGAAGGCTGGAGCCAAACTAGGGAGATATGTGTTAAGCACTTTCTGAGCCGGAACCCGGCTCAGGAGTCACAGTACTGGCTCGAATGCGCAACATGGCTGGAGGAAAGCCTGTGCCAGTAGCGTAGAGATACTCAGCCAGCCCTCTGAGGAGGGGAACAGAGAGCCAAAGGGGACTGTCAGGGCCAATGTCGTCCATACCTGAGAGATAGGTGAGGCGATTGTGAGCCTTAGCGGGGCAGCGGAGAATCGCGTGTTGGAAAGACTCATCGTCTTCCTCACAGAACAGGCAGAGGGTGCTGCAGTCCCTGTTCCTCCAGGATATATGCGCGGCAAGGTAGCTGGCACCTGAACGCATCTGGTGTCTGCGGCCACATATAAGTTGAGGAAGGCCAGTAAAGGCATGGGGAGTGAGGCAGGCACCATAAGGATAGTAAGAGGGCACTGGTGGACTTATGTCTAGCCAGTCAGCGAGGAGTGACTGTATGAGAGGAGTTCTGAGGGCCTGGTAGGTGATGGAGGGTACCCTCGACAGCTGGAGCGCCACAAGATCGGTTGAGGCGAGCGGGAGGATAGAGATTTCCTCAATAAGGTCTGAAACCTCGTGACATAAGGAGTCTAGTGGAAGGTGCTTGGCGGAATTAACCGCTGGGCCAAGCCATGAAGTGAGGTGGACGGCTTTGGAGGAGCCTCAGAGGAGGAAGCGATGATTGTCCGCTGAACGACCCGGGTCCCAGGTGGGCACAAACTCGGGTATCCGGGCGGTGGCAGGGTTCAATTCCGAAGGGGCGCAGCCTAAGCTGAGGGCAGCTGACTGACGGCGGTGTTTGCAGATAGAGGAAATTGGTGTTAGCCAAGCCCCCCGGTACAGAGCACCGAGGGCAGTGGAGTAAACGCAATTAGTTGTCCACCGGAGCACACCATGCCAGAACGAGTTGAGTTTCTTGAGAGTGGCTGCGTCTGGAACAACAAAGTCGCAGCTGTATGTGAGAATCGGAAGGATGGCTCCGAAGACTAACTTTCTGTTGCACCAGAAGGAGAGGCCTTTGCCAGCTGCACTGAGCTGTCGGATTGAGGTGAAAGAGGCTTTGGCAAGTGCCAGCCGTCTCAGGAAATGTACCGAGGAGTGAATAGTAGGTGTGAGCCAGTAGCCAGGCCATCTCACAGCTTGAGAGGGAGGAAAAAGCATGTCGTTGATCACTATTGGAGCAAAGGTAACATCCGAGTGGTCCTTTAAAGTTCTCCAGTGAATGAGTTCAGTTTTGGGGACAGAAAAAGCCACCCCCAGATTGGCACCCCACTTTTGGATGATGCCGAAAATGTATTGAAGAGCGCGGATATTTGAACGAACAGAGTACAAGCCGACCGTTATGGTGAGGTCGTCGACGTAGGAAATCGCCAGACCTTGAGGTATAGTGGGGTGGAGGCTTGCTATATACAGCACAAAAAGAAGAGGCGAAATCGGCGACCCTTGAGGGGTGCCAACCGCTGTCTTTGTACCTTTTTATTTCTTTTTTTATTTTTAGTATCATTTTAGTATTGTTTAACGTACAAACTCCCGTATGCAGATCGCTCTAAGACAGGGAAAACCTCCACCTACAGTCCATCCCGCATCCCTTGTGCTGAAGCCCACTGACCCTGCCCGACACCAAAGCCTCCGGTACTATGGGTAGAAACTACAGAAGAGGGTACAGGCCTGAATACAACAAACCAAAAAAAAAGCCTCCACAGACGTGCACAGCCCATAAGAGAACTCCCCACCCCAATAGTGAACAACCAATAAAAGTACAGAAACCTCACAAATCCCAAGGAGGCAAAATCCCAGCCGAACCCAGAAGTAACCCACCCATAGCCCATGACTGACCCCATTGTGCCGCAGCTGGGGAGGGGCCCAGGAGCCAGCAGGACAATGCCGTAGGCCAATGATCACACACTAAGACGTACCTATATATGTACCTGGGGCTCTTACGTCCCGGACCCAAGGGCAGACAAGACCACCAAGAGAAAGATCGGCAACCGAAACCAACACAAACGGAAGTGTGTGGTATGGCGAAGTAGCGACCGTAGGCCCACCGGAAACGAGACCGGAAGGGAGAGCATGTCACCCGGAGGCAACAGAGGCGGCAGGCATGAATCCAGTACCCCAAACACAGGCAAAAGCCACGCACGCAGCCATGACAATCACCCAAGCCCAGAGATCAGAAGGGAACAGAGGCCCAGGGTGTAGGAGCAGTAGGGTGCCAGCCAGAGAGCGAAGCAGTAGGGTGCCAGCTGATCCGACAATGAGGAGAAGAGGAGAAGGAGGGGTAGACGCAAACCGAGAAGTACGAGGGAAGGCGACCGAAGCGAGATCACGACTTTTCGACGATGCCGACCATACCGGACAGGACTCCCAGGAGATAGTCCAATACCAGAGAGCAGAGCCACCAGGGCCACTACTTCACCGATAGCCGGAGACTGCGACCGACCCGTTGACGAGGTAAGGGGGTTGCCGACCTTGCAAATGCTCTAAGCGAGGCAGAGAAAGTGCGGGGTACGGAGATCGAACATCATCAAAGAAGACGAAATCCAACCCCCAGAGTGAAGAAAGTCCAAAGGGATAAGCCTAAGGGGAGGGAAGTGTAGAGGAGGTATGACTCCACCACCTAGAGCGAGCTCATGGCGGGGGGTAGAGAAAAGAAAAGTGGTGATAATCTCGTGGTGTTGAGATTTCAATCGCCGGGTGTGTAGTGGAGACGGAGGATGGCTGTCTTTGTACCTTTTTTTTATTTTTATTTTTAGTTTTTTTTAGAATGGTGCGATTATTGTTTTAAGGTACAAAATCCAGCATGCAGCTTACGCTAAGGCATATAAAAAACCTCCAACTACCCCTGGGAAAAGACCAACCCCCCAAGTCCCTCTGGTGTGGAACCAACCGCACATCTCGCCCCCAACAAGAAACCATTGACTAGCTAAGAAGATAGACGAAAGGAATCAAATCAAAGAACAAGCAGGAAGAGTCAGGAAAACCCATGGCACGATCATCCGAACAAAGGAAAAACAAAAAGCAAACACAAAGCAGCCACTTTAAAAGATCCCGTATATTTAATGCGGGGGTGACCAGGCTCGGCATAATCGAAGCCGTGGGGAGGCCAAACGGGCCATCTATTTTGGCCGCACTGTAACAAACTAGCCTTCCTCGTAGGTGTTCGGAACGGGAAACGACTATCTTACTATCATAGGCTATCGACATAGCCTACATAGTTTACTTCGTCTATCATTATAGACTAACAACTTGCGTTCGTAGTAGGTATAGGGATCGTAGGAAGTCCAATCGCGTAGGAATAGAGTTCTCGCATACAAGCGAGGTAGTATAGAGATAAGGACGTTAGGTATCTCGAACATATTGCACCTATGGAAGGTCGCTGTCAATGGGCTTGGCCCGTGCCCCAGTATCTGAGTGGTGTATTACTTAGATGGTTGCGTGAAGAGCGCTAACTACTGTGACCGAGTCTCCTTCTTATAGACCCTTCACGCCAACAACCCTAACCCTGGTGACTCATAACTTGAGTCACGTGGTCCTATGACTCATAATGAGTCATACCCGAAATCCATCAGATAACTCCTATGAGTGACTGGGCAACATGCCATAAACCAATCATAAAACATAAAAGATGTCAGGTGCGCAAAGCGGGTCACCTGCGTGGAACTCGTGACTCATAATGTGAGTCACGCGCGAAAGTCATTACATCAATATGACTCACAATCGTGAGTCATAGAAACCTCAACCAATCATAACATAACGATGACACGCAAGTGCGAGTCATGTGAGAACTATGAGTCGTCTGACTGCATAGTGTGAAACATAAACATACCTTATGACTAATAACTATTAGTCATGTGAAATCTGCCTTGCTTAGTCACGATTTGTGACACGCACACTCAAAAGAGCGGAAGGAGATAGTGCAATACCATCCTCCCAGAGGCAAGCCCCGATGGACCGTGCTCTTTCTTGTCCAGAATGTAAAGAAGTAGTTGTGGATACCAGCCAGGTAGTTGTGGGTACCAGCCAAAAAGGTGAAGAAGCAGTAGGGTGCCAACCGATCCGACCATTAGGTGAAGAGGAGAAAGAGGGGTAGACCCAACTCTGTGCCGTAGAAACTAGCGGTAAACGCGTTCGCGTCTTGACTAGGCAGCCTCTCAAGTAAAGAGAGAACAGGGAAATCGACCGTGGCTTGTCGAAATGTTTTCCCTTACTGCAAACCGTTTTCCCGGCCGTCTGTAACATGGGCGTTGAGAAGAGTGTGGCCGACCGTGCAAATGCTCTAAGCGAGGCAGAGCAAAAGCGGGGTAGGAAGCGGAAACATCATCAAAAGAAGATGAAATCCATCAACCCAGAGTGAAGAAAGCCCAAAGGGATGAACCTAAGGGGAGGGGAGTGTAGAGAAGGTATGACTCCACCCCCTAGAGCGAGCTCATGATGGGGGTGGAGAAAAGACAAGTGGTGATAATCTCGTAGTGTTGAGATTTCAATCGCTGGGTGTGTAGAGGAGACGGAGGATGCCTGTCTTTGTACCTTTTTTTTCTTTTTTTTTTTCTGTTCCTTTTTTTTTTTTTTTTTTAATCATGTTATTATTTATTTAGGTACAAAATCCTGCATGCAGCTCGCGCTATGGCATATAAAAAACCTTAATTCCAAAAAATAAAAAAGGAAATAACAAAACTCAAACAACACGTGCAAAACTCTCCAAGCGGGATCATCAGAACCCTGTCGCATCGCTATCGATGACTAACAAAACAAAAGTAAAGTAAAATCCTCCTTATACAAGTAAGAAAAACACGCGCACGTAGTAAAAACCTCCCCGCCCTACCTGCCCACTGCCGTAGTCAAGTAAAAACAAAGAAAACTTATAAATTGTATAGAAAATACCCTGAGGAGAAACTTGAGCAGGGGAGTTTTGTTGAAATAGCAACACCTAGAAGGCCGGGGCCGAGCTAGGGAGTTTTTGTGTCAAGCACTATCTGAGCCCGAACCCGGCTCAGGAGTAGCAGTTTTGGCTCGAATGCGCAACATGGTTGGAGGAAAACCCGTGCGAGTAGTGTAGAGATACTCAGCTAACCCCCTGAGGAGGGGAACCGAGAGCCAAAGGGGACCGTCAGGGCCAATGTCGTCCACACCTGAGAGATGGGTGAGGCGGGGGTGGGCCTTAGCGGGGCAGTGCAGAATCGCGTGTTGGAAGGACTCGTCACCTTCCTCACAGAACGGGCAGAGTGTGCTGGAGTCCCTGTTCCTCCAGGATACATGTGCGGCAAGGTAGCTGGCACCCGAACACATCTGGTGAATGCGGCCACATATAAATCGAGGAAGGCCAGTAAAGGCATGGGGAGTGAGGCAGGCACCATAAGGATACGAGAGGGAAACTGGCGGACTCGAGTCTAGCCAGTCCGCGAGGAGTGACTGTAACCGAGGAACTCTGAGGGCTTGGTAGGTGACGGAGGGTATCCTTGACAGCGGGAGCGCTACAAGATTGGTTGAGGCGAGTGGGAGGATAGGAATCTCCTCAATAAGGTCTGAAACCTCGTGACATAGGAAGTCTAGTGGAAGGTGCTTGGCGGAATTAACCGCTGGGGCAAGCCAAGAAGTGAGGTGGACGGCTTTGGAGGAGCCTCGGAGGAGGAAGCGATGATTGTCCGCTGAACGACCCTGGTCCCAGGTGGGCACAAACTCAGCTATCCAGGCGGTGGCTGGGTTGAATTCCGAAGGGGCGCAGACCAAGCGGATGGCAGCTGCCCGACGGCGGTGTTTGCAGATAGAGGCAATGGGTGGTAGTGAGGCCTCACGGTACAGAGCGCCGAGGGCGGTCGTGTAAAAGCAGTTGGTTGTCCATCGGAGCACCACATGCCAGAACGAGTTGAGTTTCCTAAGAGTGGCTGCATCCGGAACAAACAGGTCGCAGCCGTAGGTGAGAATAGGAAGAATGGCGCCGAAGACTAGCTTCCTGTTGCACCAGGAGGAGAGGCCTTTGCCAGCTGCACTGAGCTGTCGGATTGTAGTGAAAGAGGCTCTGGCTAGTGCCAGCCGTCTCAGGAAATGAACGGAGGAGTGTAGAGTAGGGTTGAGCCAATAGCCTAGCCACCTTACGACTTGGGAGGGTGGAAAAAGCATGTTGTTGATCACAATAGGGGCGAAGGAAACATCCGAACGGTCCTTCGGGGTTCTCCAGTGAATGAGTTCAGTTTTGCGGACAGAAAAAGCCACCCCGAAGTCGGCACCCTGCCTTTGGACACTGCCAAAATATTATTGAAGAGCGCGGATATTTGAACGTACCGAGTCCGAGCCAACCGTGATGGTGAGGTCGTCGACGTCTGAAATCGCCAGTCCTTGAGGGAGAGTCGGGTGCAGGCTGGCTATATAGAGCACAAACAGGAGAGGAGAAATCGGAGATCCCTGAGGCGTGCCAACAGCCACCGGGCAGAAAACCTTAGGCGCGCCTTGGAATATGAGTCGGCACTGGCGTTTGGAGAGGAAAGACTTGATACAGGCAACCAGGTACACGGAGACACCTTCTCTGGTGAGAATAGTAGCCAGCTTGTTTGCGCAGACGTTGTCAAATCCACCTTTGACATCCAGGAAAAGGGTTGAAACTTTAAAGGAAGCAGCATGAAGTAGGTGAACTTCGTCGGTGAGAGTAGCGACAGCGTCGAAACAGCCCAGACCGGCTGGAGAGCCACACTGGTTGGGGTGTAAGAGGCCTAGGGAACGAGCGGTAGAGGCGAGACGAAGAGCGGAACGTCTTTCGAGGATCTTGGAAACAGTTTCGAGCAGGACAATGATACAAAAGGAAGAAGGCGTACGGTAATCAGGCTTGCCTGGTTTGTCCAGGACAATGCCGTTGGCCTTCTTCATGGCTAGTGGGTGGTACCCATGGGTAAGGAGAGGAGTGAACAGAGATGGAAGGAGCCGCTCGTTGGCCTTATGGACTTGCTTCCAGACAGAGTAAGGAATACCACTTGGGCCAGGGGCTGACATGTTGGAGGATTTCCGAAGTGCGGAGGACACTTCTGCTGGTAGAACTGGAGGGACGTCTTTAAAGGCGGGAAGGATTAGGGGAGGAGGAGGAGATGGTCTAGGAGGGAAAAAATGTTGTAGAAGTGTGTTGTTAATTTCGGTGGGGGAGGAGGCGTTCTCGAGTGTGGGGAACCGATCAGGGGCGCTGCCAGCCGCAATCTTTCTGGCATCCCGCTGTCTTTGTACCTTAAACAAATGCATATGATTTAAAAAAGAAAAAAGAAAAAAGAAAAAAGTCACCGTAGTTAGAGCTCTTCACGCAACCATCTAAGTAATACACCACGCAGGTACTGGGGCACGGGCCAAGCCCATTATCAGTGACCTTCCATAGGTGCAACATGTTCGAGATACCTAATGCCCTCATCTCTATACTACCTCACTTGTATGCGAGAACTCTGTTCCTACCCGATGGAACTTTCTATGATCATTACACCTACTACAAACGCAAGATGTTAGTCTATAACGATAGACGAAGTAAGCTACGTAGACTATGTCGATAGTCTATGATGGTCACGATAGACGTTTCCCGTTACTGTCTCAATCCTACCCTGGTGGAGATTAGTGGTGCAACAGGTAACGAAATACTTACGTGAGGATCTGGAACTATTTTTATAGTTCTAGTTCTTTTGGGTATCCGAGAGTGTTCTTCTTTCCGAGATTAACTTATAATCTCTTCTTCGTATTTAGACTATCCTATAGTCTTCGAATCTCGCACCAATATCTTATTGGGGAGAGGTGTAGAGGAAACTTCTTCGTATCTCACTCCAATATCTTATTGGGGAGAGGTGTAGAGGGAACTTCTTTGTATCGTGATTGCTCTTACGCTCAAGAGCTAGGTAAAGGTATAGGTAAAGTTATATTGTAGAAAAGTACTTAGATGGTAGCGTGAAGAGCTCTAACTACTGTGACCAAGTCTCCTACTTATAGGCTCTTCACGCCCATAACCCTAACCCTTGGTGACTCATAATTTGAGTCACACGGTCTTATGACTCATAATGAGTCATACCCGAAATCCAGCAGATGACTCCTATGAGTCACTGCGCAACATGCCGTAAACCAATCATAAAACATAAAACATGTCAGGTGCGCAAAGCGCGTCACCTGTGTGGAACTCGTGACTCATAATATGAGTCACGCGCAAAAGTCATTACATCATGATGACTCACAATCGTGTGTCATAGAAACATTAACCAATCATAACACAACGATGACATGCAAGTGCGAGTCATGTGAGAACTATGAGTCAACTGACTGCATAGCGTAAAACCTAAAACATAAACATACCTTTATGACTAATAACTATTAGTCATGTGAAATCTGCCTTGCTTAGTCACGATTTGTGACAGTTACGAACACCTGCAAGGGAGGCTGGTTTGCTACATTTGGTTGCGTCTACACCAAACGGCAAACGACTACACCAACAAAGAAGACAACGACCGGAACTCTTAATTGAGACACTCTGGATACAAAGAGAACAAAGACCGAAGGGGCAACGATCAACGAAAACGAAGACCTAAGGGGTGAAGTTCAACGAGAACAAAGACCTAAGGGGCGAAGATCAACAAGAACAAAGACCTAAGGGGTGAAGATCAACGAAAAGGAAGACCTAAGGGGCAAAGTTCAACGAGAACAAAGACCTAAGGGGCGAAGATCTATGAGAACAAAGACCTAAGGGGCGAAGATCTATGAGAAGAGCAAAAGATGTAAGAAAAAGAAGGAGCCAAAAGTGAAAAAAAAAATAGTTGAATTTTTTTAAGGGGCGGGTAGGGCTTAGCAGGAGCCCCAATCCTTAAGAAATAGGTGCTCATAAGACAAGTTCGACATGCAATTGAGAAACGAAGACGAACGAAGTCGATACGAGATCGACAAAGGGAAGCGAAGACGAGCGAAGTACATGAGGAACCTATCAAGTTGATTATATGGGTTTCTTATAAGACAAGTTCGACAAGCGATTGAGAAGCGAAGACGAACGAAGTCGATACGAGATCGACCAAGCGAAGCGAAGACGAGCGAAGGACATGAGGAACCTATCCAGTTGATTATATGGGTTTCTCATAAGACAAGTTCGACAAGCGATTGAGAAGTGAAGACGAACGAAGTCGATACGCGATCGACAAAGCGAAGCTAAGACGAGCGAAGTACATGAGGAACCTATCAAGTTGATTATATGGGTTTCTCATAAGACAAGTTGGACAAGCGATTGAGAAGCGAAGACGAACGAAGTTGATACGAGATCGCCAAGCGAAGCGAAGACGAATGAAGTATAAGAGAAACCTAACCATAAGAAGGTTTAAAATGACTCTGGAAAATGGGGATTTTCTTTTTCGAAAACCAAAAGCGTGGTGGGACCAAGGCTTGAGGGGAAGGGGATCTAAAATGATAAAGTATGAAAGATGAGAAGAGAAACTTACCGGACAAATGGCGAACCTTGCTCAATAGGGCTAGTTACCTATACAGCAATGACCAAAACAGAATGTACAGTTTCGAAAGAAACAAATAAAGACAACAAGGGCTATGAGTTTACTCGAATGGTTGTAACGACAACCATGAGAGGAGCCAAACGAACGAACAAAGACAACAAGGGCTATGAGATTACTCGACTAGTTGTATCGACAGCTGTGAGAAGGAACCCAAAAGAAAGAAAGACGAAAGGGCCATGAGTTTACTCGAATGGTTGTAACAACAACCATGAGAGGAGCTACACAAACAGACAAAGACAACAAGGGCTATGAGATTACTCGACCAGTTGTAACGACAACTAGGAGAATGAACCCAAATGAAGAAAAGAAGAAGAAAGGGCTCGAAATGCTCGAACGGCTATAAACGACATCCGGGAGAGAAGAAGCCAACAGGAGACCATAAGTTAGTCTAAATGAAGACGGCAGAGCAAAAGGAGTGACAAATCAACGAGGAAAAGTTCTCAGACGATAGTAATTATGGAAGACCACCATAACGAATTTGTCAACACACCCTTCAATGCAAGGGCAATAAGATAAGGGGAAACGACAGAACAATTACAACATAATTCTTTTGATAAGAATTATCCAATGCAAGAAGGTCATACGACGACGCAAGCGATCAGAGAACTTCAAGACAGAAGTTGAATAAGATCAATTAACTCAGGATCAAGAAAGAGCGACCGAACGAATACGACACAATTCTTCCGATAAGAATTAACCGACACATCATACAACAAAAGAATCATCTGACGAATGACGAGTGATTCAAAAGCACTTAATCAAATAAGTGATCACAAGACGATATCAAAGGATTCTTTAGGAGTACTTGATGTAAGGACAATATGAACGGAAAGAAGAGCGACCGTACAATTATTGCAGAATCCTTTTGATAAGGATTACCCCATGAAAGAATGACATAAAGAAAGACGTGCGACCCTACGATTATTGCATAATCATTTTGATAAGGATTAACCGATGCAAGAACGACACGAAGAAAGACGAGCAACGGTATGATTACGACACAATCCTTTAGATAAGCATTACACGATGCAAGAAGAATGGAAAGAGGAAGGAAGAAGCGACGGGACAACAGGAAAAGCCGCAGAATGGACAGAAAGATCATGGACGAAGAAACAATTTATAAAGGAGCCTTTGGAACGACGAAAGGGAGAACATCACTCCATATGAAGCATCCACAAAGACAACAAATACGAAGACGAACAAGAACCACTTACCCCTACAGAAGACTCTTTATTCTTCTCTTACTTCTGTCCCGATATCAAGGACACATCCTACTCCCACCACCATCACCAAGACGCAAATGAAGATGCCCTCACACGGAGAAGCCTCAACAAGCGACCACGCCGCCATGCACTGAAGTGCATGCTTTGATGACAGGTGCGACATGCACCTCAGAGACAAAGAAGGAGCCGGTTGGTGGCCCAAAGAACCACGACGAAACCAAGCATGATGAGCTGCAAAGAAGGTACGCTGGGGTGAGCTAGCGGCACCAGAAGAGCAGCACCATGAGGCGGGGAAATTGGTTGACGATCTCCAAGAGGAGATGTTGAGAATGGCCAAAGAGTTGGGCTGCCTCAAGAAGGAAAATCGAGGACTAAGGAGGCGAGTGGTCCTCGAGGAAGACACGGCCGGGAAGGCCGGAATCGAAGCCGGACGGCGGGCCTACGAAAGCGTCGAACTCAAAATACGGATTCAACGCGCAGTAAGCGAAGCGGCGTCTCTGGTGAGAGAGATCGACCACGACGACGAATACTCTGCGGCAGTAGGACTGCCACCCAAGGAACGGACACCAAACAGGTCCCCTACGAACAGGGATATGGAAGACGATGTCCAGCAGGAAGCTGAGGAGATGAATGTACCTCAGGATGGTAACGTATAAAGATTTGTTTCCCTATGTTAATGTTTGTCAAATTGTTTAAGTTGATTTTAAGTTTTGCGTTGAATTTGGAAGTAAGCTCGAAGGGTCTCGAGCTGAGGGAGAGGGGAGCTAATGTCACAAATCGTGACTAAGCAAGGAAGATTTCACATGACTAATAGTTATTAGTCATAAGGTATGTTTATGTTTCATGCTATGCAGTCAGTTGACTAATAGTTCTCACATCACTCGCACTTGAGTGTCATTGTTATGTTATGATTGGTTGATGTTTCTATAACTCACGATTGTGAGTCATAATGATGTAATGACTTTCACGCGTGACTCACATTATGAGTCACGAGTTCCACGCAGGTGACGCGCTTTGCGCACCTGATATGTTTTATGTTTTATGATTGGTTTACTGCATGTTGCACAGTGACTCATAGGAGTCATCTGATGGATTTTGGGCATGACTCGTTATGAGTCATAGGACCGCGTTACTCAAGTTATGAGTCACCGGGGTTAGGGTTGTTAGCGTGAAGAGTCCATAAGAAGGAGACTCGGTCACAGTAGTTAGAGCACAAACCATCTCCCCTACACCTCCGGCGATTGAAATCTCAACACCAGGGAAATCATCGTAGGATTCCACCACCACCCCCTCTCCTCCCCCTTGATGGCTTCTGCCTAGGGGAACGATGCTCCAACCCCTCCTCTCCCTCTGGGGTCTACCCCCTCCTCCACGGGGTTCTTGTTCCTGTTCATCGTTGACTCCCGCTCATGAAGTTCAGTTCTCCCCCTTACCCCGCACTTCCTTTGCACCTCGCTTAGGTTTTGCACGGTCGGCATTCTGTCCCCTTCGCTCACAGTCGGCGCTGAGCTTTCCAAGCCCATGGCAAAGTACCTTTCCGTCTCGGTTATGTGGCCCTGTCGGGGAACACTTCGGTTAGTAACTTCAGTACCTCGTCTTCGTTTCGCATTCCAAAAAGCATCGGCCGTGGTTACTCTAGTCGGTCGTCTCAAGTGTTAGGAAGTCCTTCCTCCTCCCATCTCCCTTCCTCTACCTTCTTGGTTTTCGTCCCGTTGCTTGGTTACAACTACTCCCATCCCCTCTCTTCCCACCCCCTCAGCTGGCCCCTTACTGCTCCCCCCCGCGGTCGATCTTCGGTCGCTATACAAAAACCCGCCTAGGTTACGCCCGTCCTCCTGGCCGTCGCTAATGCCGCTTTGGCACACCTTCCGGCGACCCCTCATCAGAGTCGCCTCCATACACCGTCCTATCCTGCCATCGGGCACCGCTTCGTCCCCCGGCACCGCTCCATTGTGCAGGTCCATACTCTCAGTTCCTAGCTCAGGCTGATACGCGTCACTTATCAGACGTATAATTCCTTTGTCAGGGGTTCATTTATTTCCTTTGTTCTTATATTTTGTAGAGGTCACTAAGGGTTCTCCTCTCCTTCCTGCTTGTTTCTTTGCTTTCTATTTCCTTCAGGTGTACCTGTATATTCATGGGATTTGGTTGTGCGATAGGCGAGATGTGCGGTTAGTCTCATACCAGAGGGCCTTGGGGGTTTGAATGTTTCTTGGGGTGAGGAGGGCAGGGTTTTTGTCGGCCATATCGTTAAAGATGCATGCTGTCTTTGTACCTTAATAAAACAAACGCACTTGATTTAAAAAAAAAAAAAAAAAAAAAAAGGTCACACTGGTTAGACCATCCGCCGTCTCCGCTACACCTCCGGCGATTGAAATCTCAACACCACGAGAAATCATCGTCACTTCTATCCACCCCCCGCTCCTCAGACACGCCACATTCCCTCTGTCTGGGTGAAGCCATCTCTCTTCCCTCTTCCTTTCCCTTCTGATGGTTAGGCCTGGCAAGCTTGTTCCTAGGGGGTGGTTGAGTTCGCCTTCACCCCCTCTTCTCCGGGCTCACTTAGGCAGCCCCCCACGGTCGGCAACCCCTCACCCGTCAACAGTCGGCTTTTAGTCTCGGTCGATCGACAAAGTAGCTGTTCCCGGTGGCACTGCTCTCTGGTATTGCACTATCTCCTTTGTGCTCAGCTGCTACGGTCAGACTTTTCGAAACATTGTGACACCGTTTCCGTCAGCCTTCCGCGCACTTCTCGTGTCGGCTAGCCCTCCGCCCTCCGCCTTCCCCAATTTTGGATCGCCTGGCACCATACTGCTCGCGCCTTTACGCCCATCACCAGACCTCTCCTCCCTTCTGATGTCCTCGGACTAGGGGCGCATGTTTAAACCTTCTCTCCGGGTCCTGTTTCCCGAAATAGCCGACCGGATCTTCCTCCGACTGCCACGAGCCTTCCTTCTTTAGGCCTCATCCTCTCGAACTCGATCGCTCTTCCTGAGCCTCGGCTGGCGGGGCTCTATGCCCCCGGGAGTTACCTCCCCTTGTTGTGTCCCCGAGACCCATCGTTCAGGAGTCCCTATTCCTTCGGGTGCTGGGCCCGGTGGGGTTTTACTACGGTTTAGCTTATAGGTTGTTTGATTTGGGGGAGTGGGTTTGCTTTTCTTTGTTGGTTGTGTCTACTGTCAGTTGGCGATGTTTTTCTTTTAGGCTAGGCCTTCGCGGGGGTTTTTGGTTTCTGGCTTTCAGGCCCGCTTTCTCATCTCTTTGTAGTTTCTACCCATAGTACCGGGCGGAGTTTTCTTTGTCGGGCAGGGTCAGAGGCTTTTAGCTTGGGGATGGCGGGATGGACTGTAGGTGGAGGTTTTGGACTACGTGGCCCATGCTTAGTCGAAAGTCCATTGTACCTAGCACTGGGGGAGTGGGCACATTTGTGCATTTCCCCCCCGATAGACACAATAAATAAGCGAGATTAAAAATAAAAAAAATAAAAATAAAAAAAATAAAAATAAAAAAAAGTAACAGTAGTTAGAGCTCTTCACGCAACTATCTAAGTAATACACCACTCAGATACTGGGGCACGGGCCAAGCCCATTGTCAGTAACCTTCCATAGGTGCAACATGCTCGAGATACCTAATTCCCTCATCTCTATACTACCTCGCTTGTATGCGAGAACTCTGTTCCTACGCAATGGAACTTCCTACGATCACTACACCTACTACGAACACAAGATGTTAGTCTATAACGATAGACGAAGTAAGCTACATAGACTATGTCGATAGTCTATGATAGTCACGATAGTCGTTTCCCGTTACGAACACCTGCAAGGGAGGCTGGTTTGTTACACACCGCCACCTGCTGTATCCGAGGCCACCCTTGCAGCCACACTGCCCTTAAGTGTGTGAACTGTGGCGGCCCGCATGAAGCCCACGCTATGTCATGTCCCTTCCGCCCTGAAATGGTACCTGAGAAAGAGGAGAATGAGGAGGAAATGGCCGACACTTGATCCCTGTAATTTTTGTGGTTATGGGCTCGCGTAAGCCCCTCGTGGTTTACAAATCTTACTTGTTGTTTTGAAGGAATGGAGTGAAGGATTTTTCTTTTGTTACTGGGTTTTCAGGTCATACCTTAGGGTCGATACCATGGATTTTCCCGTTAGCTAGCTACAAATAAACCGCGGATTTAACAAAAAAAACAATCAAAAGATCGGTACCTTCCGTGACACCCACCCCATCTTTACGTTCTGCAGCAAGAACAATGATCATATCGGCACCGCAACCATTCTATAAATACATTTTCGGTCTAGCTATACCGGCAATATTATGATCCCGTATAGTACCGTTTTATATACTACCATCACTACTACAGCAATAGCAAGGCGATACAGGCACTCGGGGAGGGGGAAGCGTCAGCAAAAGTTGGAAAACTATTCAATACACCACAGTACCCCCCCAAAAAAACAAGAACCCACAAAATACATCCCCAAAAAGAAAATCAATAAACGACTGAGTATCTGAGCGTTCATATAATAAACTCACAAACCCCCTGCTTTCGGATACTTTCTTTGTCGGAGACGAGTATAATATGGTACTGTGCTCATTGCCCTAGGGTTGGTATAACCCCCTTATCGCACTGTACCCTGTCCGGCCGGGGGGGGGGTATCACTTGCTATCACTTGCATGAATGCGTCTACCGGTATGTAAGTAAACGGGGACATAGGTTCGGTAGCACTTGGCTGTCGTACAGTACAGGACATGAAGCATAATGCCATGTTGTTTGGCTGCCGTTTTATTTTTACTTTTTTGACCCAGCGGAGGTTTGGGTGATTGTGGCTTTGGACGGAGCAGAGTAACTTATATCTTCCATTGCGACGGAGGCACGAATAGTGCACGCATGGACGGGCAGGTTGGAGTTTTGTGTCTGATGGGACGTGAAGGCTCGTGGTAATTTCATACTTGCCGGTTCGCTGGGTCATTGGGATGGAGGGCGTACTCGCGGATGTGGGTACGGTACGTGCCGGTACTAAAGTGCCTTGATCTTGGCCAAGTAGATGCATTGTCCTTAAGTACGGTAGCGTTTTTCGGGTACGTGGGAGGCTAGGCACAGTGCCGCAGGAAAAGAAAGTATAAAAGAAAGAAAATAAAGGAAAATAAAGGAAAACGAGAATGGGATTCAATAGTGGCATCATAGGCTTTCCATTTCCTCTTGCACCCCTTTTTCTTCTGCTTTGGAGGTTCGTACTATAAATTAATGCCTTAACTAGACTTGAGGTACCGGTATATCGAATGTGATAAGATTCGGGGGAAGAGTGAGAGGAGAGGGCGACATTTAGGCTTTGGCTAGGGGATTGCCCGAGTATAATAGGAGTCGTACGCCTCTCTTTCTCTCTTTCCCCCCCGCCCCCTTGGCCACGAACGCGGAACTTGTCTTATAACTTTAGTTTAAGTTAAGATTGTGCGATCCTGTGCTAAATCTCTTACTATATGCGAATTTGAACACAATAAGTTAACGTGGCCTGATACAAATTGCTCCTCTTTCTTCACCTCCGCCTTTCTCGCGTGCTGTATCACTCCATCGTGGGGAGCGGAGCGGGGGGCCTCGAGTCTTGCTGGGAATTTGCAGATTCCCCCTCCCCTAAGAAAAAAAAAAGATAGGGCAAATTAGTATCTCCCCTTCTCTTGGCCGAAGTGCGAGTGGAAAATAATTTATCTCCCGCGGGGTGAGAGATTTAAATCTTGCACAGTAGCAGTAGCATGTAAAAAGATAAGCCCCTAAATAGAGATAGTATCTTAAGATACACATATAGCCGCTACGCGATAGAGTAGCTATCTAACGATCGCCGTATCCAAGGTTTTGTTTGGTGGAAACATCCCACCACCACCCAAACAAATTAATCAGCACTCCCGGGCTAGCCCCCTTTTACTGTATCACAGATGAGACCCAAGAACAGCAACACTAGCAGTGGTGAACGGTAAATAAGTGATTCAGCACTTGTGATAGGGCACATGGTTCATGTTCCTGATAGAACATACCGAGTCCAGATGAGGACAGAAGTGGAGGTGAGAGTGAGACCCAGATAAAGGACAGCTCTTAGTAGCTGACGACCCGAGCTCAATTCCTCCATTGATTGTACATCTTAGACGGGGCCGGATGTATTTCCCCGCGAAGATGAGTGGGATCGTACTAGCAGTAGGACTTTAAGTGATCAACTGATGTCCCCGGGAGGAGGAGGAAGGACGCGCAGGGGGGTGATTACGGCATTCGTAAGTGCCCAACAGCGTCCTATGCTGTGGGTGTTTGGAAACAAGTCGGTCTCAAAAATTGTGTTTTCGGACTAGACACCTGTGGTCGTCAGCGGATTGCGGTTCGTAAGCGTTTTCCCATTCCTACTGGCGCCAGGCCAATCAGATTGGCAGCAGGTTCACATACCGGAGTTCCAACCTCTCCCTCCCTCTCTCTTTTATTTTATTTCACCTGATTTTTGATTTTTGATAATTTATTTATTGATTTCTTCTATAGTGCCGTTGTGGTTGGAAATATCCGACTGCAGCCCAATGTATTTGCCCCTTGTATTCATTGGTCACAGCGATGACTAGTCGGTGAGGTTTGCACCCAGAATAAGCGGGAAAATTCCCCGAGTAAAGGACCGGACTCGAAAATTGCAATGGTTGCCTGAACTATGAAAAGCCAGAGAGAGAGAACAGGATCAAACGGTTGATTGGCTATATAGAGAAGGTGTGCAGTGCAGAGCCTGGGGTACCATAACTCCTGCCTACACACAAGGTTGACAAGGGCAGTTCCGTTGAGTATAAAAAATGTCGATGAGGGAAATAATAACAGACAGACACAACTACCCTGGCGCAGGGAGGAAGGAAAAAAAAAGTGAAAAAATAGAAATCCGGGCAAATCCGACCACTAGCACTCCATCGCCCATAGAAATTTGGAATGATCCTGCTTTGTCGCACGGACACATCTCCACAGCCGCCAGTGGATTCGATTTTTCTTTGGATAAAGAGCACAAATGATATAATAAGGGATGCAATGGATTGAACAAAATGTGTGGAATGATGTATTCAGATGAATGGCTAGTACTCCTTTTGGAAAGTATTTTGAATAGGTTTCGATGACTGTGGTATGGTTAGATGCTTAGTGCCTGAGAGGATCCAGACGATCTTTGGGAAACTTACTTCAACTAAATGAACTGGTTAGTAAATTGGAAAACATCCAGTGATTCACAACAAAAACGGAGAAGAGGAATCATACTGAATTTCTTTAGTTGCTCATCTAAGCTTGCAAGGTCGTCTTTACGCTTCTTGTTCTCCGCGATAAGCGCTTGCTTCTTGGCAAGAAGCTCTTTTCTCTGCTTTTCTAATTCTTCACGTACCGCTTTCTCGTTGTTTAGACGCGCAATCATCAGATTGTGTGTGTCATCACCCTGGTGTCCAGAGTTTAGAGTTAAGAAGTCTTCCTCAGAGACTAAAGGCAGAGATGTGTACTGGTGCCTTCGGAATATTAGCCCGGACTAAGGAATAGTCGCAATGATAATATAGCAAAAAGGGCAAGGGGGCAAGGGAGGGAGCGAAACATACGGGAATTCTCTGCAGGCAGTAATTTCACCTCGAAGATGACGTTGTTCGTAGTAGAGATTTTGAAGCTGTAGATGGAGACGATCGACTTCCCGGCGGACTTCGCCCGTAACCTCTTTGGCCTCACGAGCAGACATAATTGCTGCTCGATGCAACCCCTTGATTTGGGTCAACAATGCATTGAGTTGCTTCTGAGTGCGTGATCTCTCAATCCGCCCATCTTCAGGGAGCTCTGCGCCTGTAGCAGATTCAATTGTTGTGAGAATTTGGTGGCAGAGGAGGCGTGTACGGTCTGCCACAGCAAGACACTCCCGGAGGGCAGGGTCTGTGATTATTCCCTGGATAGTCATGATACCCTTGCTTTTCTGTGTAATCAAAAGTAGATGGCAGGTTCTTTCGGGAGCGTAACGCTGTGGGTAGCATAAAGCGATGTGGGTGATGGTTGTTGGTGGAGCAAGCAAGCAAGCGGTGAGTTCGGGAGAGCCAAATCGTAGGAGGTTTGTTCGCCAAGAACACCGAGAATTTGTCCCCGCTCTTCTCCTTGACAACCCCCATTTTGAAGCCCCAAATTTATTTCACGCTTACTTGACTCTACCAATGTTCTACCGCGCCTGAGCAACAACTAAATTACGCCGTCACCGATAGGTGCATCGAGACCACTGCTTCCGGAGCACTTAATACAATGCAATACATTCGCTTCCTGAAAAACCCCCGGTTTGTTTACAGCAAGGACAGGCGCTCTGGGGTGGTATCAGCCTTGGTCACCATCGCATCAGACCTTGGAGACTCCTTTTTCTTTCAGGATGTGGCTTTGGTAGTAAAATTACTTGATGGTAAAAGTTGGACATCTTTGCCACTTTCGGTTACTAGGCATGCCTGGAAAGCTGGCATGAGAACCTTGAAAATTGAGTTGGACTTCGTCATCGAGCAAAAGGAAATGTTTCATCGTACTGTTGTACTGTCCGTCTCGAGTGAGCAAACTGCCGCCGATGACCTTTCACAATCAGGAGCTGTCGGTCCATTAGTCCTCTCAGCGTATAGCTCTCCATTTGAACTCTCAAGCAGTACTGAAGCCGAGGGATATGTCGAACGGAGATTGACAATTGGCCAGGAGAAGGTTTTATCTGTCTGGGAAGAAACCGGGGAAAGCATTGCTAGGCATATCTGGTATGTAGGGCCACTATCCCAATTTTTCGATGTTCAAACTAACCCATATGCATAGGGACGGAGGACTTGCGTTGACGGTATATCTTGCAGAGAAAATTTCCACCTCTGAGATTAATGATGAAGGCAAAAGGCTAGATGCCTTGGATGAAATTCTCGGGCTGCCTGGAGACCTCGAGGTGCTAGAGCTCGGCAGCGGGTAAATAATCTCTTCTGACACAATGCATACCGATAACTTACTTTGTAAGGTGCGGCATCGCTGGGTTGGCTTTGGCCTCGCTCCGTAAAAATTGTCATGTCACCTTAACCGATTTGCCTCTTGCAGAAAAGATTATCGTTAAGAACCTCGAGTGCTCAGGCTTGCAGGGAAATACAAACTTTAAACCGCTGGATTGGGATCAAAATATCCCAGAAAACCTCACGGCTAAACCAATCGGGCTTATTGTAGTCGCGGATTGCACATACAACGCCTCTAGCGCGCCCTCTCTGGTACAAGTGCTCGCGGAGCTATCCAGCAGGTCCCCCGGTGCAGTTATTTTGCTGGCGCACAAAAGGAGACACGATAGCGAAGACGTGTTCTTTCAACTGATGGACAGGTCATTTCGGAAAATTGAGCAAACTCAACACGCCCTGGGCACCGATTCTAACGCGGAAGCCACCAATGTGGATATTTACATATTCCAATTATTTTGATACCTGACTATCCCTCTCTGATCATTGCTCATCTTTCATTGCTCCCATATAAATCTATCACGCTAATGCTAGAAGTTGGAATTCTCTTATGACATTGCTGCCACGTAAAAATCATTTGTTCCCAGTGTTTGAATCGGACCTGGTCCGAATGGCAAGGCTTCGGTACCCAAGGACCGGAACCGTTCCACCCGCCCCGTGAAACACGGCAGATGAGGAAGGCCCGTTGGGCCTTCAGGGCATGTAAGACAGCATGAGAGTAGCCGACTACTGTTTGTGGTGCTAGTTCTGCAGATAACTGCCACTCAAGTGCACTTCTCATGAAGAAGTCTTTGCCCCAGACCTCCCACAGGTACCATCGGTACAGTGCAGTAAGGTTTACGCTCGTACTGACAGTAGTATCACATGGATATGTGCTCTCTGAAGCAAAGCTCTTGAGGCTCTAACAGCTAGTGTGTGTGGAGAATGGCCATCGCTAGTGGCAGCAATGCATTGGCTTGACAGTGGATTCTTTTAATTTCGGGTGAACAAACATCCATCCCTTCTAGCAGTGGACATGACACATAGCAAAAGCCTTCTTACCTACCACCACTCGAGGGATTCCTTGCGAAGTTCTAGTTGGTTGCTTGGAGATGAACAGAAATGTTTGGTCTCCTGGATAAACCGGGATGCACCCTTCCCGAACCATGTTCCATCCAGCAACACACCCCAATCGATCCCAAAATTTGTCCCGTATTGGATACCGGAGCTTGCCTTCCACGGATTCCAGCATGCTGTATTATCAAGCTCGATGTTCATGCTCTGCAACAACCGGAAATATTTCCCAATCCCAGCATTAGACGGTGACACAAGATGATTTTCTGGAATATTCATTTTTTAGGAAAAGTAATCAACGAACCCCCCAGCATGAACCCGCTAATTTTGGAACGGTAGCACTGCGCTACCACTGAGAAAACCACGCGAGCAAAAAGCCCTGATCACAACTCTTAAAGGGACGTCTAGGGGCCCGTTTGTGAAGGCTTCGGCCAAATTTGTTCACCAGGGGTTCAGCCCTGAGAAATAAGAGAGAGCAGAGAGAAAAAAACAAAACGGGGGCCATACCGGTATACTCGAGTATTTTCATATCTGTTGCATGGTAGGGGTTTAGGAGGCTGAAAGTGACAAAATCTGCAAGGGCGATCGTGGAACTTCTGGAAAGCCAATTTCTTGGTTCGGCGACTAAGTTCAGCCACGCTTATGAATTTTACACGTAAAAAATGGGATTTCCAAGTTTTTTACTCGCTAAGAGCTGGATGGCTTCGTTTGAGCATGATCCTTGCTGCCTTTTCACCCCTTTTGTTCTAGTTCGAGGACAGAGGGTTTTGGAAGGGGGAGTTTAAAGCTGCGAGGGCGAGTGACCAGGCGAACGGGTACTGTACGAGTAGTTCACCAATATATTTTGTTACCCGGAGGGGGGAGTGACTGATATTGCGTGCAATAGGCTGTTTCACGCACCCACACACAGAAGTTATTATTTTATTTGATGGAACCACCACCTTCTCGTACTGTGTGGAATCTGAGAAGGTATTTAGGGGGACAGGTTTGTTGGCTGTTTTTTTCTTTCTTTTCTAGCGATGCAGATGGTAACAATACGGTACCGGCAGTCAGCAGATCCTCGAGCTCCCAGAAGGCTGTTAATCATTACTTCATTCCGTTATCCCGTCGACGAAGTATCACAGTCTCCTAAGGGTCACGCTTGTGATCAAGTTACCAAAGCAGACTCTGATATCAACCCCCTTCCAATTCCGGTAACTTATAATGTGATACTAGCTGCGATTCAACTCAACTCTATCACTAAGACGAGCGATCTCACACTCTCTTTCTCACACTCCCCACTCAAACCTTTGCATCCGTCCGGGTGAAAAAAGTATAACCGGCCCCACCATTTTTGCGGAAAAATAGAACCAAATAGATAGGCATAGCAGTCACTTACTCACTTGCTCTCTCGAGGAAGGACAAATGCAGGGGACACAGAAGCAGGCACGAGGAAGGGGCAATAATTGATATATTTTTTCTCCTCTCCTTGCTGTTACATCCAATCGATCCCTCTGAGAATTTGCGGCCAGCGCCCCTCCCACAAATTTTTTTCATCCACAGCCACTGGTCCAAAGGAAAATTTTCCTATCCTAAACGTGATACGCCCAGGGAAAAAGGGTTGAGACCACAGGGTACCTGAATGCGGAGGCGAAGTGGGTTTTTTTCTTTTTCTTTTTTACGGATGGTGGAAGAGAAACAGGGAAATCGGAGGACTCGGCATGACCTAAGACAAATTGGCAGTCAGCGAGAGAAATATCACTCGAGTGAAGCAGGTTTGGACAGGAAGAGGGGCAGCACACCAGAAGCACGCCAGAATTGGCTGGTACTGTACCTAGCGGGGACGGGTCCTCACCGGAGGGGGAATTACGGTACTTGAGAAACAGATTCTCTTGGAACTCGTCAAAGCGAGTTCACTGGCGCGGGGAGTGATTTTTTTATGTGTTTGTGCGCAAAAGTCACAGTTCGTTTTTTGCCCTCTCCCTCTCTCCGGCCTTCTTTAGGCCACCAAAAGATCCAGAGGGGCCGGCGTCACTCTGCAGCTTCGCTTTAAAAACTCAGGTCATGATCTCTTACGGCACTTCTCTATTCGAAGAGCCCTCCTATGAGTCGGGCCGATATTTACTCGAGGATTGGATCGAAGCATTGTAAGATGCTGATTGGTGGCCAGGACAGAGGCTTGGGGCGGGAGAAAAAGGGGCGTGGTCAGTGAGATGGATGATGGCTGTAGTGGAGGTGGAATATGGTTTGGTACTAAGCAAACGTGTATGTAATGTGTAAGGCATCACAAACCAAGAGTCTTGAGAGGGTGAAGAAAAGAAAAAAATACAGCAAAAGGGAAGCAACGGTTCTTGTAATTGCTCCCTATAACTCGTCCGCCGTCACTTCCACACATGCTGTCAGTCTTGTATTTTTCTCCACCCCCCACCTTCTTTCCCTGGCGGTTTGCCCTTCTCTTTATTTTCCCAGCATTCCCCCTTCATTTTCTTTCTTCTTTTCCTCCTCTTTCCACCCATCTGTCCATCGATTCCATCGCTATTCTATCATTGGTTTATTTTTTCTTGCCAAACTGGTTTCTTGTTTCGCTTCCTGCCTCACCCCAGAGAATAACTCGGGCTGAACAAAAATCGGAAGAAATAAAAGAGAGGACGAGAAGAGACGATTACCTCATTGAGAGGCATAAATAAAAAGTTTTTCCTGCACGCACGCATCAGTCATCTCAAAGCATTCAATATTCCCCTGGAGACTGGGTAGCTGGGCCATCTCGTGGACACGCATCAGTAGCCTTACTGTTTCCTCCCCGCTCCTCACCCCTCAGCCCGCTCCTTCGCGGTGGTCTTATATCCAGGAACGGGGCGCAGGTTCTACGGCAGCGGTCATCCGGGAAAAGTGGTAGAAATCTTTTGGCACCTAGACGCATATTCCTCTCACGTAACTACGCCCGCACCTCGCTTTACTCGGTACTCTCGTTGGCTCGCGCATTAGGGCATTCGAAATAATTCGTGTCTCGCTGCAAGCCTTAGCCACATCACGCCGACCAACGGATCGACTAATAAGCAACTTGAAACATATGCCACTGAGGCTCGCGGCTCTTCTTTAAAAGCCCCCTCCACGCTCCCACTTCGCGCCTTTGAACACCAAAGGCGTCAATCGATCGCCCACCACGGCTCGCAGGTTCTTGCTCAGGACATCTCTCAAGATTGTATCTACTCGACCCTTTCGGAGTACCTTTAACAACATACCACCTCCGGAGACCTTCGCTCATAACAGTTGTTTTAGGGGTTGCTAGTTTGAAGCCATCAAAACTTCTACCTCAATTCCTTTCTCTGCTGCATAGTTTTCGCCATCGCTTCCTTCCTCTTAACGAGGAGGGGTCGAGGCGGTCGCTCTTCTTCGACTTCGAGTGTGTTCGATTTCGTCCACCTTAACAGGGAGTTTTGCGCTGTCATTATCAATTCTTACGCTCCTCGGGTTTAGATCTCCTAGAATCTGCTATCAATCGATTTCGACACATGAGTCCTTCCGAAACTGCTGCTTGGTCACCTGTCGATATCTCCTCCCATTCCGAAGGTTCCTTTCAGCCTTGGTGTCCTCAAGCTATGGCCCCTTCAGCACTTGCATCCTCTGGCCCAATCTCCCCGGCTGCTACTTCGTATAGCTCCAAGAGGCGCTTCAGTTCGGCAGCCACCAACACAAAACATGTTGCACAGGCTCTGATCTCTCAGGCATTGCAAACACGCATCAACAACATTAATCCCGATGAATGTGAGGCAGGTGGTGAGGACGCCTTTTTCGTGGCAGACCTTGGCGAGGTTTACCGCCAGCATATGCGCTGGAAGATTAATTTGCCCAGAGTGGAGCCTTTCTATGGTAAGAATCATTATTTTTCATCACGTTCGGCGATTCTAACTAACTTGGTGTAGCTGTTAAGTGCAATGGCGACGAGAAGGTTCTGAGGCTTCTTGCTGCATTAGGAACCGGCTTTGACTGTGCATCTAAGGCCGAAATTCAACAAGTCTTGAACATGGGCGTTAGCCCATCTCGCATCATCTATGCAAACCCTTGCAAAACAGCATCCTATATTCGCTACGCAGCCGAGGAGAACGTCCGTATGATGACTTTCGATAATGCCGAAGAACTTTATAAAGTGAAAAAGTTTTTCCCGGATGCCCGCCTTTTCCTTCGCATCTGCACAGACGACTCCAAGGCCTTGTGTCGCCTTAGTCTGAAGTATGGTGCCCCGTTGGATTCCACTCGTCATTTGTTGGAGTTGGCCAAGGATTTGCGATTGGATGTGGTAGGTGTTAGTTTTCACGTGGGATCCGGGTCATACGACCCCACCGCATTTGTAACTGCCGTTCGGGACGCCCGCAGGGTGTTTAACGAAGCAGCAGAGGTTGGCTACGATTTGCGTACCCTGGATGTTGGCGGTGGTTACGGAAATGACAACTTTGAAGCCATTGCGGCAGTTCTTGGGCCGGCCATTGACGAATATTTCCCACCCAGCGTCCGTGTTATTGCTGAGCCTGGCCGCTATTATGTTTCTTCAGCATTTACGATTGCAACTCACATCATTGCCCGCCGTACTGTTCAGGAGGATGGATCTCGCAACCCTTCTTACATGCTTTACCTCAATGATGGTGTTTATGGAAATTTCTCGGGCATTCTGTTCGATCACCAGAAGCCAGTCCCGAAGGTATTGAAGCGTGGTGATGAATACTGTTTCGAGTCCACCCCCACCGATTCTCAATTGACTAAATACTCTATCTGGGGGCCAACTTGTGATGGTATTGATTGCGTGTCCTCTTTCAGCTATTTGCCTGATGTTTTGGAAGTGGGGGATTGGCTCTATTTTAGTGATATGGGAGGTTCGTATTACCATCTCTCCAGCTTATGATGCAAGTGACTGATTGTTTATGTAGCCTATTCTAAATGCTCGGCGACCAAATTCAACGGGTTTAGTGACATCCATGACGTTGTCTACGTTGTGAGCGATCCAGGAGCGTTGGCACTTCTCCCCTAAGTGTCTGCCGGCGGGCGACCGTCTAATTTGCCTATTGCGGATTTCATGATGGAAGTTTAGGTTAGGTTATGATTTAGGCCAACTGGGGTACTATTCTTTTTCTACCTCTCTTTATTCATTTATTTGTTTGTCTATTAATTTTGACCTTGGGTGTTGTTTGTTTCGCTTCTTAACCGTATAATATTACACAGCTATGTATAGATGGCTTCGAGTGTTTTTATTTCTGCCATACACCTTGGATGTTTTCCTTTTTTTCCCTTTCCTTTTTATGATTTTTTTTTTACAAAGATGTTTCATTTGTTAAACATGTTGATCGTGTTATGGTTATTTGAGATTTTTTTGCATTTTGAGGTTTCATTTTATTCTCGGGAAAAAGTTCTAGAAGGGGTTTCATTGATGAGTGAACGGAGAAATACACATTTGGTTGGTCGATTTAGTCTATTGTTATCGAGGTTGGAAGGAAATAATTATAGGTTGTTTATTTGTTTGTTGGGCCATTATTTTGTTGTAATTGGTATCAGGCAGTATCATTGTTGCACCACTAGCCACCACCTCACTCACTTCGAGAGGCGTTGGGCTGTCCATTTGGTCCACCTTACCGTACGTTAGAGTACCATACAGTATCAGTAATGATGATCTACTGCCGGACGAGTCAGCTTTTGGTTCACTCCTGGGCGCTTGTGCCAACTATCAGCTCGAGTCCCCCCTCGCTCCTTTAGCTTGGCAAAGTATGGTGGCCTGGCTTGCTTGCCTGCCTGCTTTACTCGAGCGCAGTACCTCCCCATACGCTCGCCGAGTCAACTAACCACAACAAGTGCCGTAGACCTCACCTCATCCCATCATTCACTCATCCATCCACCTACTCATCTACCCTGCACCTCGCCACCGCATAGAAACCATCCATTTTAGCCAGCCCAATAACGGCCGGAAAGGTTGCCGTGAGCCTTGGCCTTACAAACAAACTAACTAGCTAACCAATGCACGACTGACCGACCGGCGGCCAGCACAGCGCAGCATGGGTCCTTATGCCGCCGTCGCTTCTCCTCCCCGATGGTAACTTAATTACGTGGATGTGTTATTTGCCTGGCACCGTAGGCGGTAAGGCGTTGTGGCTGAGGCGGGGGGATAAGGTTACAGTATTGCACTGTACCGTACTATTTGGTAGTGAATACAACAGGAGGTGGAGGGACAGAAGGAGCTGAGAGCGTTTGAGGGTTAACCTTGTACTGGTGATAGAGTATGGCGCACTACCGGGGCCCACATGTGAGGCTTTTTCTCTCTCTTTACTTCTAATCTGTGGTATCCTAATCTGTGGTATCATACGGGACTTGTGGGAGGGTTTCGTGGTGATGGCTTACCACTGGAATAATTGAGAATGACGCTAGGACGTCCAGAATTTCCCCTTTGGATTAGATTAAGAGGGGGAAACACACCGGTAGATCCCCCCTATTATGGCCAGCGCGGTTGAGATAGATAAAAAGAAAAGAAAAAAGACACACGACGAGCCTCATCGGGAGAGGCAACTTCAACGTCCTCACGAGACCCTCGGCAGCTTACGGGACGGAGGTTTGATTAGTCTATTGAGCTGTTATGGCGGGGTTTCGAGCTAAGCTAAGCTAAGCAAAGACGATACGATAGTGCAAGGATTTTATGATAGCGTGCGGTACAGTACTAGTCTAAGGATAGTCTAAGGATTGGGAATAGAGACAGACTTCAGTCCAGCACTGTATTCTATGAATCTAGTGCCTGTACAGCTGGAGCACTCCACTACCCATGCCACTTCCCACGGTACGGTACGGTACTCTACTGTACCTCTATTAATCCAAACGAACGGAGGAACCAGGATAAGAAGAAAAAGAGACCTCCAACCCACGGTAGTCCACAAATACAAGCACCACTTAGGTAGGTGCTACAAAAAACCTTTCTACGCAACCCAACCCAGTGCGACGGCTAAGAAGACTACGCCGGTCCAGTGCAGCCCTACGGACTGGACTGGACCCGGACCCATTCGGAAGTAAGGTGGGAACATATGGTTGACCTGGCCTTAGATGTCATTTGCACGTATCATACTGCGCCCGTGTACTGTTGTCACAGCTTACCTCTTGGCATTTGAGAACTTACGATAGCTAAATGAACGGAACTTTTTTTATATCCTTCCGATGGGGGGAAGGAAGTTATAATAGTAGTAATAATAAGAATAACTACATCCACGATACACATGGGCGGTCGGGGGAGTTGGGGGGATTAGAAGATTTGGATTATTATTATTACTTACTTACTGCTGTGCGGTAAGACGTCGTTTTGGGTACGTTGCGGTCAAGTATGATACTGTACAGTACCGTACTGTACAGTATTATACCATACTAGGCGCGTACCTGAGGTGTAGGCAGGCAGGCAGGTGGGTGGGTAGGTGGGCAGGCAAAGAATCGATAGCTATCTCTCGCACGCCTCAGCAGAGTACGAGTAGGTTCGGGTTTTTGGAGCTTCTTCTAAGATTTCCTGAGTATTGTCGTATATCGTGGCCTTACCTTGCCTGGTCTTGCAGATATCTGCCGAGTCTTATGTTTATAGTATTATTATATTAACGTTTTTGTGTTTTTGTATTTTCTTGCCTTTGTTATTTATTAGGGTTTCGTAAATTTTCTTGTGAAAAAAAAAGACAACACATGGTGGTAGGACCACTGCAGACCCAGTTACTATCTATCTATGAGGCTTACCGTATTTGAAGATTTTCTTCTTGGACAAAGTAGGGAATCGGGTTTGGGCGAATTGGTGGGAGAGGGGGGGTGGTACTTTTGCGGTCACTGAGGGATATGTGTGGGTTACTTGGTGTTGGATACGGTAGGTAGGCCCCGGCAGCTATCTTAGATCTTATGTCGAGCAGTGGAAGCGTCATGAGGCTACGATATGGCGCATCTCCTCTAGAAAGCTTTCTCTGATAAGGGCGCAAAGGATAAGTCACTTGATCGGGTGCTGGTAGTGTTGTGCTGTGTCGTATTGTGGGTGTTCGGGTCCCTACTGGAGGACTGTCTGGAAGGTTGGGCGGAGATCAGAAATCCTCATGTGTCTGTGATACTGTAGGCACGGTGGGGCTCGTAACAGAAACGCTTGCTGTATAGGTACAATACAGTACTACACTGCGGCTACTAAGGCATCAACCTCCTCGCGTGTTGGCAGTGTACTTAGCTCTAGGTTATTTTAAATACTTGAACTCCAACTATGGTAGGAGGTGCTTTTGGTGAAAATTTTCGTCGCCAATCATGTTAATTAGTATTAAGCTTCCTTTTGAAGGGTGGATGCCGTCTCATCGGGTAATTTGCCGACCCATACGACATGCCCGCCTGTCACTAGGCTGGCTTTCTCTACTCCTGCATCGCGCCATACTCCACAGTCTTCCTGGCAGGAGAGAGAAGGAATACTTGGACGTTTTCTCCGCCAATTGGTACTCGGAATACATCATCCAACAGCTGCGTGTCCACTTCACCGGTGGGGCATGCCACTTCCCGCTCAATTCCAATTTACCAACCAAGAGTTGGCCTCCTAGGGATTGGAATCGTATATCTCATTGAGCGAGGCCAAATATTTGACAAGCTCTGTATGGTCGGTTACTCCCGCTCGACCTTCGAGAACCCTGTTGATCCGGCTCAGAGGGCGGACTGTCAGTAGTTCCCACGGAAACGGAATTTCCCAAAGCAGTTTCTAGCCATACTTCCAACTCTAGGGGCCCATTTTACGACACGCAGCAGTGTATCCACCCTGTAACCAGAATAGTAGAAAAAGCAACGCAGATAACTTAGGAGTAGCATCAATCCGTAACAGCAAGAGAACTATTCTGCACTTTAAAGACCAATTCCACCTATATCAGCCAAGTATGGATCCATTGGGTAGACATATGACGCGGTGGCTCCTGCGATCGGGGTCTTGATCTCACTCTGCAAATCTCTCCATGTGCGAAATTTACAGCATTGGGGCTACCTCTGCGAGTCGATTTGACCGAGCTTTCATCGCTGCATTCGTTGACTAGCATATAGATGAGCTAGCCATGTTGGATCAAAGAACTTCAACCCATGTGTCCTGGGATGTAGAAAAAACCCCGGCACAAGCACAGGACATAAGAGGGGTCTGAGGAGACCCAAACGAACAGAAATGGAAGTTTCGATGCAGGCCGGAGCGGTAAGTGGGCATGACAAAAGCGGAAGGATTAGCGCAAGAGGCCAAGATAGCCAGGAGCTACCATGGTGATCAACGCAGTACAACCACCACCACTATGAACTACGTTTGGTCCTGTAGGTTACTAATCTAAAAAGGCCCCGGCTAGGTAATAACTGTATACCGGTATTGCGCCATGAGCGGCTTATCAGCTGCACCGGAAAATAAAGTAGGCGAGTAAGTGAAAGGAGGTTTAGCGTAGGCACGAAGAGTGGAGACGAGGGAGGAAGAGCATTCTGCGGTCCCTTTGACAAGTTGTAGCCACTTTCCTAACCAGCGAGGCATGCGGGGCTAGATTGGGCACAGAGTAATCCGAGGGGATAGCCGAGAATGGCCTGCCGCTAAGCAAGAACGGAATATATGCTGGGTGTCCACCGTGCTGTGTGGCACGCGGTTTATACGATTGGTTTCCGGGTCTCGAGGGGCCAACCCCAAGGATTTGCCCTGAATTGTCCTATTACTACCGGTATGGCGGGGCAATTGGTGAGGGATCCACTGCGATTTAGTCAGACTGCGCTTAATCCTATGCCAGAATGTTTTATGTCGTATTTACGACACGCGCGAGGTTGACCACTACGGGACCGCACTGAGTTTCGGCTGACGGAGGGGGCTTCGTATCCCCCAGACCTCAGTCCAGGACTAAAGAATACCTGGTAATGCAGGCCAATATACACTGGGGCCAAAAATGCCGCACAGGTGCCATATGAAGCGACCCACGAAGGCTTGGTACTGATTTTGAAGGAGAAGTACGGTGGTGTTAACGAATGGATCCCACAATTCTTCTGGGAGGAAGGCTGTATCATGGGGAGTCGATTGCTTTTGCAAGGCGAACTTGACGGGTAAGTTTTGCATGATCTGCATGGCTGAAAACTGTGTGACTGCAGCTTAGCACCTAGGAAGTACTTATATCTGGAGAGCAGGTGAATGAGGGTGTAAGATGGTCAATCGGTAGGGCATTACAAAACGGCTGTGCTCTAGTAGGTAGTAACTACCGTGGTCATAGAGAGGTAGTCTGGAGCTAGTCAGCGGGGTATATCAAAAGATTGGCTCTTGCCAAAGGTAGTTACACGTACACGACTATCGCCAAAGCGATCGACACTCATGTTACTGGTGTGAAATATTTGGAGATGGCGCCAGGCCGGCCTAGCCCAACGCCCGACTAGACTAGATCTTCAAACGATCGTGGATCACTGTTTGAAAGGGTCTCAGATTGACCGGATCGTCTCCGTAGCGATGTATGCAGATCCGAGCGATGAGGTTTCGTGTTCCAGCAAAAGTCTGAGGCTCTAAAGTTAAGATGCGGCTCAATTACAAAGCCAAGCCATTGTGGATACTTGACCAGTGACATTCGCAAAATTAAGCTTCGATTAATATCGTCTAGCTTGCAGAGCAAGATATCCCGTCATCCGGGTCTAGTGATAGCTGATCGATTTCCAACCTGAACGCTTGCATACTATGCCAAAGCGAGATGGGGTTGGTGGATTTCTATGTCACGGTCAACACGTGTTGCAAGATTATCTTGCGGTCTTGGTAGTCCGAGTAATTCGAATCCTTAAACCAATCGGTCAGCCAAGCAACAGATATCCGGGGATCTTCGGAAACCCCATACCAGCTTTGTCACAGAATCCAATTCTTTTGGAAAATAAATTGGAATCAGACCATCAAGTGGGAGCACTGATACTTGTGAATGTGTGTCCCCTAGCGAAAATGGTTGAGCTCAAAGTACTGTGTTGCCTTGACCATGCCTGAAACAGCGAGATGGGATTGTGGATTCCGTGTCCCAAAGAAAGAAATTGTAATACATTCTGTCACGGAACAGGTTTTTACTCACTACCCTTCTCTGATTCAGGAATCTCTATCCCCGGAATTCCTTATACTTACGGAGCTAGCCACGTTTTGAGTGAGATCCTAGGTCCGAAACAGGCTACAATCCACTAGAAGGGATCTACTGCAGGATCTCAGAATGCACTTCAGGTGCAGAAGTGAGGTACAAACTGCTTTTGGCCTTGAAATGATTAAGTGATGGTTATAGTTAGAGAGTGCCGTATTATGCCATTAACATCTGTTGAACAGCTCATTTTGGGATTGCTGAGCTCCCCTCTTGAGCCACTCCAGGAGTTTCACTACATTTGCCGTCCTCAGGGCGAGCTCGCTCTTGCTCTTTTTCTCAGAGCTATCCCCGTGAGCTCCCTCGCTATGGAGTCCGACTAATTCTATCCTCTGGTTGCCCACAGGTTCCGGTTTAGTCATCAAGGCCATATAAGATGCAGGGTGAAACGATAGTGTGAGGAGTACCGTCATTGAATTTAAAGAACCGACACATATCCAGCTCTCGTATAAAAGAGGATTGGTTGTTCGGCGAGGTTTTGCCCCTGGGAATCGAAACTGGTAGGTAAGATTGATAACACCTTAAGCTGTGCGAGCTCCCCTTAGGCTTGGGTAGGCCCTAACTAGGTTGCAACATTAGCCCCCCTTTTCCAAAGCATGTTAATCAGTGAATTCCCATCGGCCAGTTTCTGTCCTTAAAGTTAGTAGCTACGACATTGTGCTGCCATAAATCAGACCCTGGATGGATGGAAAAGATGAATTTAAACTTTAAAATATGAAGGCTAAGTACCCCGCTAGATTTCATTGTGCTCGAAGATTCAAAGTCAATACCTGTGTAAATCTCCTGGGCATAGTTGAGCCTACTCGGCACAGGAAACCCCAGGGGAAAACATCTTGCCTTGGTATATTAGCATTCTAGGATTGAATGGGGATAAGGTGCGTCATGGAAAGTGAGCAGGACAAGCCTTCCTTTCCTCTAAGTTACCCAATTTTCAAGGTTTACAACCGCCTTCCATATTTAAAGGAGGGAAGGCTAGCCTAGTTCTCTGCCTGTATTTTGTTCCAAGACGATAACTGATATGTATGGAATGAAGTTTAGGACCCAGGAGCCTTACCCGTATGGAAACTAAGTTATTTCCTATGCTGGGAAAGCCTTTAAGCCCATGAAGGCGGCAGGTAGGCTTAAGGACTTCCGCGAAAATTTAATATGCTTCAAAACCGTTCATGGGCCATCCCTGGTGACTAACCTTAGTGACAGAGGTTTCTATTTAGGTGAGAAAGCAGATATCCCGCAATCCTGGTGAGAGAGGGTCTCATGAATGATGTGTATCACCACCCTGTGTGGTGCCACTGATTAGTTAAGTAGATGTAAACATAACCCTTAGTGACTAGTCATATGATTTCGGACCAATTACCTCCCGTGCATTTAAATTTGCTTAATGCGGCATCCGCCCCAGCCCGCCAGCCATGCAGATCCACCCAACACCCCTCCTCAATGGCCCTGCGAGCTTGCACTCAACCACGGTACCCAGAACAACCTTACCAGGAGATCAGAAGCACCCTCAAGTTACACCTAGGCAAGCGGTAGGGGCAACCCTGCAATCGAGTCACGCAGACTGTTAACTGCTGTTTCTCGGCCTCGTGCTATTCAAACCCATGAGGTTTTGGGCTCGTATCACCAATTGATGCTGGTGACTTAATAGAGGATGGATGGGAGCTGCTTAAATTATGCTTCCACGTAAATCCTCAGATAACCTATTGAAGAAATCTCATTAGGCAAATATATTTATTGAACGAACCCAGCTCCTTAGCTAGAATGGAGAGCGATACGAGTGATACGTTGAGTCCAGCCATGGCTTGTATCATCATAAGTCACTCGAATCAAGGAGTTTCGTTACTAATTGTCATGTATTGTAAACTAGATATGCTGAGTTTAGGTGAATGACGCTCATTGATTCCGAAGGGATAGAGGAAATTCATAGAGAAAGAAGAAGAGAAGAGAAAGAAAAGAGAGAGAGGCACTATAATGAGAAGCACACATAAGGATGTCATCTGAGTGTAGGAATTCATACACTGCATACACGCATGCATTTCTGTAACAAGAGAAAGCATCATAGTGCAGTCCGAGTATCTAGCAAGTACAAAACTCAACTGAACGGTTAATAAGAGTAACTCCGGATCTGTATCGTAACAAGTTTGGTTCGCCCAGATGGGTGATCGATGAGATGTTCTCGATAAGCAAACTCTTAAAAATGGGAATTTGAGAGTTCCCTTTACCCGGAAGTATGAATATCCGTTCGAGCGACAGGCTAGATGCATACGCCTACCTAAAAATTCAAGTGTGCCTATAAACTAGGGTCATTGGAGAGAGCCAAACTAGTGGTGGCCCACTTGTAAGCCCGTAAGCAGGAAATTAGTGGTGGTAGGGATTCTATATTGTTATGATATAAGATTTTGGAGCGAGCTCTCGCTAGGGTAAAAGGGATAGGTTCTTGGAGGCAGAAAATCCTATTTGAATAGTTCTTCGACTCTGATATCATGCCTGGAATACTCGAGCAAATCACCAGCCGGATGACCACCAAGCTTCGTGATGCGACAAATGATCTGATGTACGTGCAGTAAGACCTTCCTTGAGAAATAAGAGGGTTTGTCATCGTCTAGTGTACTATTACTAATTGCAAGCCGTGTCGATGGAGCAAGTACACCATTTAGTCTCAAATTTAGCATCTAGAATTAAAGGGACAGCTCCCAGAAACCCCTCTGAATAATTGTGGACTCAGATTTGGAGTTTCTGGTTATGACGAACTTGAAACTGTATGCGGGGTAGAAAATTGAATGGTCTTATGGAAGTGGTAGGAATGTGGTGTGGTCATAGATAATCACTCGGTAGTGTCAGGTGCGGGTTGGGGATGTCTTTTGGATACAAAATCCCTTGCCTTAGCAGGTGCACATGGCTAGAGACAAATAACCGCTCCTCTAGTCTAGCTGGCAGAAGAACGTGAAAATTTGATCCTAAGATGCCCTAAGGTAAGATAAAGTATCATACAAGGACCTCTCAAAGGTGCTGTCTCACATCCCCGTCAACCAAATGTCCTACATCGACAATGTGTATAACAGCTGCCATTTCTCTGCCAAATGAGGCCCAAATGAAATGAATGTATGTTTAAATTGATCATAGTTAACTGTCCTTCAATACTTTGTATGATAACCTTGTTCTCTACATACTGTGTACAAGTGGCGTGGCATAGATCTAAGCTCAAGTACTGGGTTTTCAGCCACCCATAGCATTCGGCCACTACAACATCTGTGTTCAACAATCAAATCAGGAACAGAAAATATGATTCAGTACAACTACATGATGAATACCCAGGAGGAATCAATCATGCTAGCTTTGGCTACAAATGAGAATAGTACCTTAGAGAGAAAAGAAACAAAAGAATATAGGGTTCTGTATACCACATTACAAAGTTTCTATTTGAAAGGGTCAACTAGGAGCTCTGAACACGTTGAGCAACAACACCTGTCAATGGATCAAGAAACCTGCTTGTGTGACTAGATTATTTATCAGAAAAGATGCAGATGTAACCAATCAGACTCCCAAGCAAGAGAAATGACTAGTCTTATCCTCATTCTTTTAGACAACCCCAAACCTCTTGGGAATAAGTGGGTTCTCTACTTTATAAAGCAAAATCTCCTTTTTGCAAGCCTAATAGGTAAGCCAATTAATGCTGCCATATTTGAGGTACCAAGTCCTACTACCTTGAAGGCTTTTTTGTGTAGTTTGATACAATTTAGGCTTGCCATAATACTTATCAGAGTGATATTTAGAACATGGAGAAGAGTGAGTCTTAGTAATTGAGGCAATTAATGCCTCTGTTATTATATTAGCTTCTTAGTGATGTTCAAAGAAAAGGATGTTCATACATTATTGTTTACGGTGGACAACATATCATAAAATCTTGTACATAATAAACACAAGTAGGCTGAGTAATGAAGGTTATTTGTGGTGTGGAATTGGACACTGATAGGCTATATGCACATGTAGTCTAAATTAAAATATCAAAGGTTAAGTTTGGATCTCAGATTGGCATAAGGTGTATTCAGGTAGAAAAACAATTTTGCAATAAACTCGGTCTTTGTTATTAAATCAATTTAATAGAGGTGTTTGGCTTTCAAGGCAAATGAGAGAATGATGGTTTTGTCCTATAAGTGAGCAGCGAGAGCAGGTAATTGTTTGCTTGTTAATCTTGGCAAAGCTGTATTACTTATCCTGTTTGATCTTGCTTTCTTCTTCTTTGGCAGCTGGCCAACCAACAAGACCGCACTATCTATTTGAACAAAAACAACTGCTGGATAGTTATTACCATCGAAAGGGAGTTTATCTTCTCTGTCTATGTTGAGGCTGTTAGAAGGACCTGTAAGAAGCAAATGACTGGTATTTAGAGGCAGGAGGTCTTGAGTCCAGTTACTGAGAATAATGTCTTCATTGGAGAGACCTTTAATCGACAGTTTCGAGTCTGCTGAGCCATCAAGCTGTAGAGTAAGTCCAATCCAATTTTGATCAAAATAATTAGTAGAGATTTGAAATGATTAAAACAAAAGTAAACCTATTTCAGAAAGCTTTTGCGAAATATGGCCCATTGAGGTTCTTCTGTGAAGCGTTCCGGACTGTCTCAATGGCCTGAGTGAGTGATATACAGTGTAAGCCTACCGCCAAAATTACATTATCAATTGGTAACTATCTTGCCTCTCTCCATTATTCAAGAGATTGTGTACTTCCAGCATACTGTCATCTTTGTGGTCAACAAGATTGAAGAGTACTTCTTCTAAGACTATCTTTAGGTAATTGTTAAAAGGACAATTAATAGCAATATCAAGCACCTGAACTAGGCTTGTGCAGCTAGCAGGAAGTAGGACAGGCCTAATATTCTCATCCTTGAGCATCTGTAGGATAGCTGGTGTTTTATGAAAGAATACCATACCAAGAGTAATGAGACTAGGAAACTGATGTAACAACCCTACAATAGGTAGCTACAATGACTATCACCTTAGCCCAAAATGGTATATCAAGTGGTAAGCAGAGGTGGTATGGTCTTGTATACTTAGTATACAAATGGCTGGTTAACCTAGGGCAAGGCCTAGGGAAAAATGGAGTAGCCTTGGGTACTCTATTAGGAAGTGTAACCTTTGGGGAATAAGTTCACATGAAGTCAAGAAAACTATGGAAACGTGGCACGGATCTTCAAGAAGACATTAGGTGTTGATAGGAGGACTTCCGAAGCGGTTAAAGGTATAAGAGGGCAAAGTTACCCTACCTTAGAGATTTAGCCATTGTGCCCATGGGTCCCAGTGACCCTACTGAGGAACCCAAGTTACCCTACCTTCACCGGCAAAGTCATCATGAAACTTACAGGTCAATTGCCTAATATTCTGGAGGCTCTTAGATGTTCATGGGAGTATACACAGCTGTGCAGAAAGGTCAGACACCTGAGCAGGGGTAGCCCGAACATGCTATTGAACTTGGACGGGTTGAGCTAACACCCCCCTCTGGCCCCAGTGTTGGGACGGCGCATCATAGGCAGACGGCTGCATAGTTGCTTGTTTAAAAGTGAAAAGAGGTCATTGGAGCAGCTGGGGTAATACTGTATACGTCATCGCCGTCCAACAGACTAAAGGTCCTTTGCAGGATATATAAGGGGAGTATGTATAACCACCAATCTTGGCAACGAACACCGCTTCTCTCCTCCCAACGATTGAAATCAACACCATGGTTTTTTATCGTCACTTTCTCTCCTCGCACTCTCAGTGAGCTGCACCCTCCGCACTCTTCGTGAGCTGCTTCTCCCTTCAGTCGCGTCGCTTCGCTTCAGTTATCTTTGGTTCTCGGTTGCGTCGCGTTGCCTCTGTCGTACTCTTCTCCCCTGCCACATGGTGGGTCTCCTCCTCTCTCGGGCGTCTTCCCTCGTCAATGGGTCGG
>Ga0307509_10001353_pt1 | contig 41499 bp, 32 predicted proteins | sample 10_EM_MG_FD_202245 | JGI IMG/M metagenome (GOLD analysis project Ga0307509, IMG submission 202245) | Populus trichocarpa ectomycorrhiza microbial communities from riparian zone in the Pacific Northwest, United States - 10_EM | ecosystem: Host-associated > Plants > Roots > Unclassified | place...
CGAGCTCGCGCACCGAACTCCGCCGAGCTTGCGCATCAGGTCGCCGCCGACCGCCTCCGCACCCAGCTCGCCGACCGCCGCCGACTGCCTGCCGCCACCGACGTTCCGGCCGAACTCGCGCACCAGGTCGCTGCCGACCTCAATCGCTCCGCGGCCGAGCTCGCGCACCAAGTCGCCGCGGACGTTGACTCTCGCGGCCGAGCTAGCCCGCCGACCGCGATCGCGCCGCGGCCGAGGCCGTACACCAGGTCGCCGCCGACCGCGGGCTGCGGCCGAGCTCAAGTCGCCGCGACTGACCGTATACGGTCTACCGTCTACCTCCACCCTCTCGCTCGGCCGAGCTCGCGCACCGAACTCCCGCCGAGCTTGCGCATCAGGTCGCCGACCGCGGATCGTGCCGCGGCCGAGTTCGCGCCGCCGCACCCAGCTCGCCGACCGCCGCCGACTGCCTGCCGCCACCGACCGTTCCGGCCGTGCTCGCGCACCAGGTTGACTCTCGCGGCCGAGCTCGCCCGCTGACCGCGATCGCGCCGCGGCCGAGCCCGTACACCAGGTCGCCGCCGCCCGCGGATCGTGCCGCGGCCGAGCTCGCGCACCACGACTGACCGTATACGGTCTGCCGTATACCTTAACCCTCTCGCTCGGCCGAACTCGCGCACCGAACTCCCGCCGAACTCCCGTCAAGCTTGCGGTCGCCGCCGACCGCCGCCGCACCGAGCTCGCCGACCGCCGCCGACTGCCTACCGCCGCCGACCGTTCCGGCCGAGCTCGCGCACCAGGTCGCTGCCAATCTCAATCGCGTCCCCGGCCGAGCTCGCGCACCAGGTCGCCGCGGCCGTTGACTCTCGCGGCCGAGCTCGCGCACCAAGTCGCCGCGACTGACCGCCGCGCCGACCGCCGCGGCCGAGCTCGCGCCACCAGTCGTCGCTACGAACCGTATACGGTCTGCGGTCTGCCGATGCTCTCGCCGTCGATCGCGCCACGGCCCCGCGATCGTGCCGCGGCCGAGCTCGCGCACCAAGTCGCCGCGACAGACCGTATACGGTCTACCGTCTACCTACACCCTCTCGCTCGGCCGAGCTCGCGCACCGAACTCCCGCCGAGCTTGCGCATCAGGTCGCCCCCGACCGCCACCGCACCGAGTTCGCCGACCGAACCGCGATGCTCGCTCGCGCCGCGGCCAAGCCCGTGCACCAGGTCGCCACCGACCGCGAGCGTGCTGCGACCGAACTCGCGCACCAAGTCGCCGCGACTGACCGTATACGGTCTACCGTCTACCTACACCCTCTCGCTCGGCCGAGCTCGCGCACCGAACTCCCGCCGAGCTTGCGCATCAGGTCGCCCCCGACCGCCACCGCACCGAGCTCGCCGACCGAACCGCGATGCTCGCTCGCGCCGCGGCCAAGCCCGTGCACCAGGTCGCCACCGACCGCGAGCGTGCTGCGACCGAACTCGCGCACCAAGTCGCCGCGACTGACCGTATACGGTCTACCGTCTACCTACACCCTCTCGCTCGGCCGAGCTCGCGCGCCCGAACTCCGCCGAGCTTGCGCATCAGGTCGCCGCCGACCGCCGTCGCACCCAGCTCGCCGACCGCCGCCGACTGCTTGCCGCCACCGACCGTTCCGGCCGAACTCGCGCACCAGGTCGCTGCCGACCTCATCGCGTCGCGGCCGAGCTCGCGCACCAGGTCGCCGCGGGCGTTGACTCTCGCGGCCGAACTCGCCCGCCGACCGCGATCGCGCCGCAGCCAAGCCCGGCACCAGGTCGCCACCGACCGCGATCGTGCCGCGACTGAACTCGCGCGCCAAGGCGCCGCGACTGACCGTATACGGTCTACCGTCTACCTCCACCTTCTCGCTCGGCCGAGCTCGCGCACCGAACTCCGCCGAGCTTGCGCAGGTCGCCGACGACCGCCGCCGCACCCAGCTCGCCGACCGCCGCCGACTGCCTGCCGCCACCGACCGTTCCGGCCGTGCTCGCGCACCTGCCGATCTCAATCGCGCGCCCCGGCCGAGCTCGCACACCCGGCACGGCCGTTGACTCGCGCGGCCGAGTGCGAGCTCGCCGCCGACGTCCTTCGCGACGCCGGAATGTCGCCTCGACGACAGGCTCGCTCCACCGTCTTCGGGTCGCGCCGCGGCCGAGCCCGTACACCCCCGACCGCGGATCGCGCCCCAGCCGGGCTCTACTTGGCCTTGAGATGGCTCTGGATCGCGTCGACGATGACGCGCGTCTTGCTCCGGCCCGAGCGCGTTATCTCGCTCTCAACCTGACCGAGCAGGGACACCGGACAGTAGAACGTGACGCGGACGTGGCTCGCGTCCCATTCAGCCGTCCCTTCAGCCGTCCCTTCGGAAGACGCAGGCTTGACCGTTTTCCGTGACGTTGACCGTTTACGGTCTGCGGTCGACGCGGTCGACGTCGACCGTTTACGGTCCGTGTTCGAGGCGCGTTTGCGTTTGCTCGGCACCGCACGCGTCGGGATATCGTCGAGTGGATCGGAACCAATGGGGTGCTTCGACATATGAACCTTCAGCTCTTGCGGGTGATGAGGGCGGCGAGGGCGCGAAACTCCTGCGCTGCTCGGGACGTGGGGGCATACTGTTGGATCGGCTGCTGATGGAGGGCAGCTTCCTTGAGCGAAGTGCTCTCATGCACGACCTGCTCGGTGACGAGCTTCCCGAAGTGGCGACGGATGCTGTCAACTGTCTTACAGTCGTGGGAGCGACGCTCATCTACGCGGCTCGGGACGATCGCGAGGGGGCGCAGTGAAGGGTTCAACCCCTCGCGGATCTTGTCGATGGTCGTCATGAGATCGCGAAGCCCTTCGGTCGACATCGAACTCGCCTCGACGGGGATCAGGATCTCGGAGCACGCCGCGAGCGCCGAGATCGTGAGGAGGCCAAGCCAGGGCGAGCAGTCAACGAGGATCAGATCCCAACGTTTCAGGGGAAGCTTCGCGAGCGCACGGCGGAAGATGGTCTCGGCGCCGGGTTCACTAGCGAGCGCCTTGTCCACGCGACGCAGCCAGGTCGACGAAGGGATGAGATCAACGCCTTTGGCTTCCGTCGTCCGCACGATCTCGGCAAGGTTCCGGCCATCGGTGAGGACGTCGAGCAACTCCTGTCCGCCGTCCTTCACGCCAAGCCACCGGCTCGCGTTCGCCTGGGGATCAAAATCGATCACGAGGACGCGACGCTTGAGTCCCAGAGCAGCCGCGAGGTTGACAGCAGTGGTGGTCTTGCACGCGCCACCTTTCTGGTTGGCGATGGCGATGGCACGCATACCGACAACCGTATACGGCAAACGGTCATCGGTCTACCGTATACGGTAACAAGAACAAGATCCCAGCTGCGCAACGCCGCGAGATCGGCCGCCGAGCCGGCATCCTGGATGCGCGAGGGCTGGCGGTTACCTGGTGCGCATCCAGGTCACCAATCACCAGCGATTGCGTTCTCGCCATCGCGGACCTCTAGAATTCAGGAAGCGACGCGCGCCGAACTCGAGGACTCGAGCCCGCGGCCGAGCTCGACCAACAGGACGCCGGCGATCGCGGTCGGCGGTGAGCTCGGCCGCGAGAGTCAAACCCGCGGTGCGATTCAGGTCAGCAGCGACCTGGTGCGCGAGCTCGGCCGGAACGGTCGGTGGCGGCAGGCAGTCGGAGGCGGTCGCAAGGCGCGCAGCAAGCAGCAAGTAGCCCGACCGACCACACCCATCGCCACGGCGTGCGCTCTCGTCACCGCGCCGGGCGCGCCATGTGACGTTCGGGCCAAGGATGTTCGGCCGCGCACCCGCAGCAGCTCGACAGGCGCGCAGCCAGCCACAGACCACCCGAACCCGGCCGGACGGCCGAGGCCCGAACGTCACATGGCGCGCCCGGCGCGGTCACCAGCGATCGTCGTCAGATCATCGCCGCCGCGATCAGCACCGACATCGCGACCGCACCGCACCCGAGCGGGCTCGACCGCGCGCGCCAGCACCAGGGTGAGCTCGCAGGCTCTACTGCGTGATCGCGGCGAACAGCGCCGGAACGAGTTCGGGCCGGTGGCACGTTGGACACCTCGGGGCCGGGGCCGGGATCACTCACGGCCGTGCACCGAGGTGCCGTGGAGCTACGCTCTCCACGTGGCGTACAACCCCATCCGCGAGACCTGGCAGTTGCCGCTGAAGGGGCCGCTCCCCGAAGATCTGCGCTTCGACATGAAGATGGAGCTCAAGGAACGGACCGACAAGAAGTCGATCGAGCAACGCATCGAGGATCTCGCGTGCGACGTGGCCGCGTTCGCGAACACCGTAGGTGGTGTTCTTCTCGTCGGAGCGTACGAGGACCCGCCCGGCACACTGAAAGACTACGTCCCCATGTCGTCGTCCGATGCACACGCCGTGGGCGATGCACTGAAGAGGGCCCTCGAGCTGTGCTCTCCCAAGCCCATCGCCGAAGCGAAGCCCATTGCCCTGCACGATCGAACCGGCTTCGCGGTCGCTATCAACTGCGATCCCTATGCTGCTCCGCCGATCGGCGTGGAGAAGCCGGTTCCCGGTGGTGGCCGAAGCGGTGGCGCAAAGTGGTGGGCGTTCCCCGCTCGCCGCGGACGAGACAACCCCAACCTCCGACCTGAGGAGCTCGCGACGATCATGGAGCCCCGTCTGCGCAGGATGACTCTGCTGCTCGATCGAATCCCAACGTACCCAACAGAGCACCGCCGTCGTGCGCGCTTTCGCTGTCGAGCTGGCAGCGTGAACGACATGGACATTCTATCGATCGATGCGAACGCATCGTCACTTCGTCTCATTGGTCTACAAAAACCATTCGAGCTCGTCCTGCCATTGGATGCAGTGCGCATGATATGGCGAGACGCGAATACCACGATGTTTCAAGTGTCCATCGACGGCAAGATTCAGGAGACGAACGACGGATACGAGTTCATCCCAACGTGATCGCGAGCCTGCCGTGCGCGCATCGGCGCGGACCTGGCCCACCCTCGCGACCGGCGAGGCGCGCGCGGAGCTCCAGGACGGTCGGCAGACAGATCGCGACCTGGATGCCCCGCGCGACCGACGTCGCCGCCGGCGAGCGTGACCTCGCTCCACGTAAGGCAGGCGGACAACAGCACGTGGTCCACACCGCCGTCGATCATCGCCTACGCGATCAGCACCGGCATCGCGACCGCGCGGCACCGCGCGAGCTCGTGCTCGACACGCGATCAGCTCAGGCATCGCCGCAGGGCCCCGCGCGGTCCATCCCACGCCGACACGATCAGTCGCGTACCGGCCGAGCGTGCCCGCGCCGTCACTCCGCGCCGTCACTTGGCCTTTCCCTCGATGGAGCCTGGGCCTGTCCCTCGATCGCCTAATAATTTCGGGCAGGCACGGCGGAGTTCTGCCCGGCGAACGTGAGCGCCTTGAGCTCCAGCTCGACCCCTGCGATCGTCTCCGGGGCGGCGGACAACAGCCGCGGCGGACAACAGCCGCCGGCCGCCGCGTAGTGCGGCGATGCCTCGCCGCCGATCACGCCGTCGACCAGCTCGCACCCGGGCGGGGCTGCCGCGTCCCCTGTCACGTGGCCTGCCACCCGGCGCAGTTTCGGCAGGGCAAGCGCGCCGCTCACGAGGAACTTGGCGAGGTTACGCCGACGGATCAGGTTGTCGGCCTGACACGCTGTCAACCGTCAACCTATTTGGCGAACGCCATCATCTAGCGAACCCCCGCGCTGTGCCTGACCCGCACCGGGGATAGCGCGGGAAGAACCTATCCCCCCAGGGGGGATGAGGGTTGGACGCCACGGCGCTCGACCGCGCCGACTTGACCGCGCCTACTTGATGCTCGGCCGCGCCGACCTGGTGCGCGAGCTCGGCCGCGATGACCTGGTGCGCGAGATCGGTCGCGCCGACCTGGTGCACGAGCTCGGCCGCGCCGACCTGGTGCGCGAGATCGACCGCGAGCTCGACCGCGCCGACTTGATGCTCGGCCGCGCCGACCTGGTGCGCGAGATCGACCGCGAGCTCGACCGCGCCGACTTGATGCTCGGCCGCGCCGACCTGGTGCGCGAGCTCGGCCGCGCCGACCTGGTGCGCGAGCTCGGCCGCGCCGACCTGGTGCGCGAGCTCGACCGACCTTGATCGACGCCGGCGACCTCACCGCGGCGGCCGAACGACTCGCGAGCGGCTGAGTGCCTGAACGACCGCCGAGCGCTTCCGGCGCGACCGCCACGGTCGCCGCGACCTGGTCGAGCCAGGTCGAGCTCCGCTGTCACCAGCGCCACCAGCGTGATCGGGTCGTGCTGCACCCCGCGCAGTAGGCGAGGGCAGTGGGCGAGGGCGACCGCAGTGGGCAAGGGTGACCGCTGCGGTAGGAGAGAGCGATCGACGAGCGCTCTCAGGCGCTGCAGCCGACACCGGCGCTGCAGCCGACACCGGCGCTGCGGCCGACCCGACACCGGCGCTGCGGCCGACACGCATCCTCCGCGATGCGACCGGCGTTGCAGTGCCGCGCGGGCCCCCAGGAACGAACGACCTCCCGCGGCCTGGGTCGTACGATCCGGCGTCACGCGGCCGGCTCTCGCGGCCGAGCTCGCGCACCAGTCGCCGCCGACCGCGCCGAGCTCCCGCCGACCGCCGCCGCGGCCGAGCTCGGTTCGAGCCACCAACTCGGCGCGCGCGGCATCGGCGAAGACGAGGCGTGGTGCAGCGGCGCCATCTCGCCCGCGATGCCGTCACGCGTCCCTCCGTCGGCGGTTGTCGATCTCCTCGGTGGTGTGGGCCGCGGCCCCGAGCCCGCGCCGCGCAGCGGGCGCGCGGCGCCTGCACGTCCGGCTCGCGGCCCACGAGGTCGCGCTGCTCGATCCGTTGGCTGCTGCCCGCGGGCTGACACCTGCGGATCTGCTCGTCACGAGCGCCGTGGTCGAAGCGCAGCGCGCACAAGCCATCGCGACCGCGACAAGCGAACCGGATGAGGACGACGGAGCGCGCGCCGAGGTCGTCTCGGTCGACGTGATCGAGATCGGAGATGCCATCTACACCGACCTGCGGGGCGTGCCGCGCGGACAGGCCGAGCGCGTCACCGCGGTGAAGCGGGCGACCAACGTCTGGTGCGTCGAGCTCGCAAGCGGACCTCCGGTGTGGCTCGCCACCGGCGCGCGTGTATGGCGCAAGCGCAGGCGCGCGCGAACCTGATCCCTTTGGCGGCACCTCCGACGAGGAGGCGCATGAAGGTTTAGCGTCGCATTTCCGTTGCTCGATGCCGTCGCGCAATCCAAACGGCCCAAGCCGGGTAGCGAAGGGCGCTGACACCCACGAGGAACGCCCCTGATCGTGATGGTCACGTCAGCGTGTCGCGCGTGCGGTGCGCTTCGCACGGAGCGCGGCCATGACCTCGTCGAAGGGTAAGGTCTGGCCAGCGTCGGCTTGTGCGAGCGAGCGGTCGATCGCCGCGTACAGCTTCTCGCGATCGGCGTCGCTCATTCCATCGTCGTGAGCGTCGACGCTGGCGAGTAGGGCGTGAGCGATCTCCAGCCGCACGGGCTCATCGAGCGCGAGGAGCTGCTGGAGGAGCTGTTGCGGGACGGCCATGTCCAAGCCTACCCGAACGAGCGCGCTGCCGAGGTCGACGGTGGCCTTTCCGAGCTGGTCACGTGACACCGGCGTGCGCCCCCGAGCTCGCGCACCACGTCGTCGGTGAACGCGCGGCCGAACTCGCGCACGGTGAACGCCGCCGCGGCCAAGCTCGCGCCGTCACCAGCGCGCCGCGCAACGCTGCAACGCCATCGCCTTGCCGTGGCGGGGCTGCCGCATCCCCCTGTCACGCGGCCTGCCACCGGCGCGATCGCGGCAGGGCAAGCGCGCCGATCGTGAGGATCATGGCCGCGTTACGCCGATGGGTGAGGTTGTCGGCCTGAGGTTGTCGGCCTGACACACGGCGCCTGACAACGCGTGGAACGTCGCGGCGCTGCTGACGTTCGGCGATGGCCGAGCGAGCTCAAGCTCGCCGACCAGCACCGCGCGATCGGCCAGCAACAACCCCGGGCATCACGCGGCGTTCGGCAGTGAACACGCGGACTGAAAATCCGCGTGTCCTGTTCCGCTTGGGGCGCTGGCCCCCTCGCGGCTGTCAGACCCAACGCTGATCGTCCTGGGCAGCATGAGGGCCACCACCATCGACCCCGAACCCGTGAAGGCGCTCCAGGACTCCGTGCGTGAGATCCGCGACCGCGCCGCTGAACTCGACCAGCAGCTCGACGAGCTTCTCGCACACCTGCGCGCTCAGGCGCTCGGCGCCGCTGGCGACCTCGCTGAGAATTTGGTCGACGATGTGATGCGCTGGTCGGAGGCGCTCGACGCTGGCGCGCGCATGCTCGACGCGATCGGCATGGCGACCGTCGCTGCTGCGACGGAAGACGCTCACCACGGCGCGGCATAGTCGCCCCGTCGACGACCTCCCCGGAACGGAACGAGCCTCGCCCCGTCGAGGTACTGCCCCCCTCGTCGCGGCGCTGCTGCCGTTCGGCGATGGCCGAGCGCGAGCTCGACGACCAGCACCGCGCGATCGCTGTTGCCGTTCGGCGATGGTCGAGCTCGCGTGCTCCGGGTCGAGCTCGAGCTCGGCGACCAGCTCGGTCGAGCTCGAGCTCGGCGACCAGCTCGACGCGAACGCCGCGGCCGAGTTCGCCGGCGTGTCCTGGTTCGAGCTCCGGGACCAACTCGACGCGAACGCCGACGCGGCCGACCTCGCCGGCGTTCTGTTCACGCGAGTTCGCCACTGCTCACCGACGAGACGCGCAGCGCATAGAGGCCCTTGGGTCCTTGCTGCTCCTCGTACTCGACGATCTGGCCACACACGAGGGTACGAAAGCCGTCGCCCGAGATGGACGAGTAGTGCACAAACACCTCCCGTCCATCCGCCCCGACGATGAAGCCGTGGCCCTTGGCGTCGTTGAACCACTTGACGGTACCGCGCATGCCTGCGGAGCGTAGCTCGGCGTCGACCAGGTCGGCGAGGACATCGAGCTCGAGCTCACCAGGAGCACGCCGACGAGCACGACCGCGCGGCGATCGCGGCCGGCGCTGTCGCCACACCGCCGCCGCCGCTGAGCCGACGCGCTCAAGCTCGGGCCCCAGCCCCACCGTGTGAAATGTTACTCTAAGGTGACCATGAGAGATGACGGTCGGGCCCGGCGCGCGGTTGTCGACCAGCTCGCGCAGCGGACCGACGACGCGGCGATCGCGATGCTGCTCGAGATGTACGCGGCAGAAACCGCGTGGAGCATCCACAAGCGGATCCGCGTCGCCCTGAGCCGCAAGTGCCGCATGCAGCACAACATCGTGTTCGCGGCGGCTTTGGCCGGACGTAGCGACGACGAGCGGTTGCTGTTGCTCGAGGCGCTGACAACAGCGAAATCGCCGGCCGTGCGTGACCTGTGGGTCGAATACTTCGTCCGCCATCCGGCGGCGGGCTACCGTGCATGCGCCGCGTATGGCCTGCGACGCCTCGCCGACCCTCTCGCCGACTCGTACCTATTTGAGCTCGCGCGCGATCGCGAGGCTGGACCGCGCTGCGCCGCGGTGGAGGCGTTCGGCGCGCGGCGTAGCGATGGCATGCTCTCCGCCGTAATCGATGCGCTGTGGGACGTCGATCGCGAGGTCGAGTGGACGGCTCATTGGCAGGTCCGCAAGTTCGAGCGCCATGGCTGGGATGCGCTCGTCGCGGCGATCTGCGCGCGCGGCGCATCATACGGTGCGGTTCAGGCCGTCAGCTGGTACGTCGCGATCTCGCGCTCGGTGCCCCACTTCCGCGAGGCGCTCGCGGACCCGGCGCCGGGTGTTCGGCTTGGCGCGCTCGAGTGCCTGAATGGCTGGACGCACGTGCAGTCCGACGAACTATCGGATGCGATCGGCCGCGCGGCCCACGATCCCGACGTTGCCGTTCGCACACGCGCGGTGCTCGCACTGCGCTGGTTTGCCAGCACGCCGGTATCGCGCCTCGCGCTCGAGGCCGCTGCTAACGATCCGGACCCCGGAGTGCGCGCCATGGCGTCCGATTCGAGCGCGCGTCGGTTCAGTCGACTCGCTTGACCAAGGGGACAACGAGTCGATCGCCGCCCGATCGAGGTCCCAGTTCCCGAGCGCTCAGGGAGAAGAGGCTCCGGGGGCGAGCTCAGCCGCGCCTACTTGGGGTAGCAGCGGCAGCGGTGCCAAATTTACGCAGCTAGGGCAGGGCGACCCTCGGCAGTTCCTGCTCGATGGCCGGCCGTTCGCCTCGTGCCGGATTGCCACCCGCGGCTGTGGTAGCGTCGTCGCTCGCCGCGAGCTTGAGCGCAGCTCCCGCGGCGCCAATAAAGGGAGGGCTGGATGTCGAAGTCGAAGATGAAGATCATGGGCGTCGGAGTCGTGATGGTGGCAGGGCTTGGGATCGCGTGGGCCTCCGGGGACTGGAGCTCGGCACGCAGCAAGGCGGACGAGTTCAAGTCGCGGCAGCAAGACTTGAAGAAGTTCGAGCCCGACGAGACCCGCCAGGTCGTAAAAGCAATCTGCGAGGCCGACGAGGAGGCCAGGCGTGACATCGGTCGCGACATCTCGGATCGTGTCGCGCGCGAGGTCAACGACAAGCTTTCGGATCTGCAGCGGGTGAGGGACGACGCCAATAAGCTCCTCGACGATGTGATCGCGGACGACAACCTGAAGGACAACCGCGATGACGCGAAGCGCCTGAAAGAGGACGTGGGCACGCGCTGGGAGAGCATCGAGCGCATGTCCAAGTCGCTGCGCGGCGCGAACCATCCAGTCGTGGCGTTCATGCTCTCGCAGGGACAGCAGGCTCACGTCGATCGTCAGCGGAACGAATGCCACGCGAGCGAGGTCACGCTCGACAGTGGGCGGGCCGACTGCCTCATGGCGACGGGCGAGACGTGCACGGTGATCGAGCTCAAGCCGAACAACTCGCGTGCGATCTCCAAGGGCCGGGATCAAGCTCGTCGCTATCGGGACAGCTTGAACGACGAGCTGAAGAAGCCCAGCTCGGACGTCATCAAGAAGCTGATCGACACGAAGAGTGACTTTGCCAAATGCAAGTCGTTTGAATTTCGCGTCGACTGCTACAAGCTGTGCCCCGACATCAACGACGAGAACGAGTTTCGCGAGATCCGTGTCGACTGGAACAAGGACTGCTGATGGCTGACGCGAAGACCATGAACTCCTACGCGGTTCGCCTTGACTACGGACTTTCCGTCGTGGACGCGCCCGCGACAGCGCAGGAGGTGGCGGCGATCCTGACGCGTCCGTGCTTCGCCGAGCTGAGCCGCCTGAGCGCACGGAACAAAGACCGCTGGAGCAAGTCCGCAAAACCGACGGCGGAGCAGATTGCGGCGTACCTCCTCGATCGTGCGAACGACGCGATCTCGCTGGACACCAAGCGCGGCGGCGAGCTCGTCGCCGGCGCGGAGGTCGAGAACGGGATCGGGCGCCCCGGTGCGCCGGTGCCGCAGACACGCTCGGCGGCGTACCTCGTGATCCCGGTCGTGCCAGCGGACCGCGGTCCTTTCGTCACGGGCGTATGCGATCTTGCGACTGCGCTGCACGCCGCCGCGGGCTTCATCGCGGTCGAGCCGAGCTACGCGCTCGCCCACCGTGCGGCCCTTGGCGGGTCGCGGCCGAAGGAACGCGTCGGGCTAAGCGAGCAGCGCTTCCGCGAGCGCCGTGGGCGTGGTCGCTTTGATGATCGGCTCGCCGCCGAGCTCGCCGGCATCGAGTGGGGGACGTTCCTCGGCCCTGGCCACCTGGCGAAGATCGACCTGGGGTCGCTTCGTCGGTCCGGCGCGTTCGCCCGGGTCGTCGAAGTCGCTCCGGGGCTCGCGTACCTTCAGGTCACCGAGGATCCGGTGGACGATTCGACGGAAGGTTTCGAGCTGAGGCTCATTGCCGCTAGGCGGGTGCTCGCGCCGTTGCTGATGGACGTGTCGGCGATCTCGCTCGAGTAGGCGCCGGCGGCGCGGCCGAGCCACAAGCCGCCGAACTCGCGGCCGGCGACCAAGGCGACCTCGCCGGCTCGGCTGACGCCGGCGACCCGGTCACCACATCGGCCGTGCCGATCGCCGCGCCTCGCTCACCTCCCGGGGCGACCTCGCCGGCTCGGCTGACGCCGGCGACCGGGAACCGCCCCGGCACGTCATCTCAACCCTGAGATAAGGCTTGTGATAATGCCCCCCGAAATTGCAAAGAGCCGGGTCACGAACCGAACCCTTCCCAGGGGATACGGCCGCGATCACGTCGCAACGCCGTTTATGCGGTTCGTCATCTCAAATTGGTGATGGCCCCAAGCCGTCGCAGCGGACCCGGACAACGCGGCGACGTCGCCGGCGACCAGGACCACGATCGGCGCGATCGCCATCGCCGGCGAGCTCGCGGCCGAGCTCGCCGGCCGAGCTCGCGCACCAGGTCGCCGGCGAACGCTCGGCCAGGTCGCCGGCGAACGCTCGGCCGAGCTCGCGCACCAGGTCGCCGGTGAACGCGCGGCCGAGCTCGCGCACCAGGTCGCCGGCGAGCGCGACGGCCAGCGCGCGAGCGCGGACCAGAGCGGACCTCGAGCGCCCCCGGCCGTGCGCGGATTTACGCTAAGGCTCCCCGGAACGGGGGCGCCGGGCGTCCTTAGAGTAAATCTACGCAGCTCGGGGGCTGGGACCCCAACCCATCAGCCCTGGCCCCTCAGTGCGCGGGGCCGCTGCCGTCGTCGATCACCTCGTCGATCGAACGCGCGACGCTGGCGCGCTCGAGCCAGCGCTCGAGCCGCGCGAGATCCCGCCATCAGGAACTCCTGCTCGTCGTCGGATGTCCGGCCGTGTTGCCCCGAGCATCCGCTGGAAGTCTAGCAGGGTGGGCTCAGCCACGGCACGCTCCGGCGCGCGGACGAAGCGGACCCTTCGACTTGGCGAACTTGCGATCGAGGTGTTAGCGGCACGCTCCTCCCCGCGCAAGCTTGGCCGGTTGCGACCGCCGCCGTCGAAGAACGCTCCAACCTGAACGCGTTGCCGACGCTGGCCCCGGTCAAGTCCGACCGATTTCACCCGTTTGCTATCGGCCTTCCCTGGCCCGCAACGCTGATGGTCCACCACCACTGCGGCCGTCGACGAAGTCATGGATCGGCGCTACGCTGAGTCCATGAATGTTGCCGCAACCACTTCCGCGCTCCGCGAAGAAATCGACGGACAGTGGTCCGGCTACTGGCTCGATCCTGGGCGCCAGCCACCGCTCACACAGCCGACGTACCGCCCAACCGGCGCGATCCTTCGTCGCATCAGCGAAACCAACCGCCACGAGTTCGTGTGCCTCGATCTCGTGCTCGTCGAATCCGCCAGCGGGTTCGTATGGCTACCCCTCTCGGAGGCTGGTCGCTACACCTACGCGCACTCGCTCGGGCTGCTCCAGCATGAACCGTGGCGACTTGCGATCTGGGACGGCGCCGGCGCGTGCGTTTACGAGGCAGCATACGCGGAGTCGTTGTCGCCGAACGAGGTCGCGACGGTCTACGGCACTGAAGCACAGGCGCGCGTTCGTCCTGATCGCCCCGCAGTCCAGCTTCGGCTCCGACGCCTTGCCTCGTGAAAACCTGGCGCGAGGCGTTCGACGCCACGTGGCTCGCGAACGACGAGTCCGTCGCGGCGCTCGACAACTGGGTACGCGGAACGCTCGCCGCTCACCGTGGCCTCGATGATATTCACGCGATCGAGAGCGTCGCTCCATGGTCCGTTCAGACGCTCGCCCGGAGCATCGGGGCCTTCGGCGATGCGCAGCAATGGCTCTGGTGCGTCACGGCGGTCGCATTGATGCAGGAGTTGATCTTCTGCGCGGAGGATGGCGGCCTCGATCCTGCTGGCGTCGCGACGGACTCTGACCTCGCACGCGTCGTCGATACACTGCGCGCGATCCGCAACGCGGTGGTCCATCCCGCGTTTCAGCTCGGGAAAGGTGGGAAGGAGGCGCCGATGGTCCGACTGACCAAGCTGCTCGAAGCCGACGATGATCCTGAGGTGACCGAGCTCGCCTTGAATCTTCCGGAGGCGTGGTCGTATCTCGGCGAACGCCCGACCGCGACGTACGCACTGCGCAAGCTCGACTCTGCTGGCCGGTTGTTCATCGAGCGCAAGCGGCTCATGAAGCGGCGGTGAACCATCGTGCGCGGCATCGTGCCCCCCCCCTACCGCGACTTTCCACAGCCAGGAAGGCGGCGGCCCAGCTCGGGGCTACGCCGACCTGGTGCGCGAACTCGGCCGCGCCGACCTGGTGCGCGAGCTCGGCTGCGCTGACCTGCGCGAGTTCGGCCGCGCTGACCTGCGCGAGCTCGGCCGCGCTGACCCGGTGCGCGAGCTCGGCCGCGCTGACCCGGTGCGCGAGCTCGGCCGCGCTGACCCGGTGCGCGAGTTCGGCCGCGCTGACCCGGTGCGCGAGTTCGGCCGCGCTGACCTGGTGCGCGAGTTCGACGGCTGCGCTTTCGGTCGAGCTCGAACTGCGCGACGTGTGCCCGGAGAGGCTGGTGAGTTGCGCGATGTCGCCGGCGTTGCGGCCGTCGCGGTGATCCGCGGCTTCGATATTTCCTCGCCGAGGTACCGGTAGAAGCTGGACCTCGAGATCCCGAGCGTCGCGCAAATCACCGCCGGCGAACTGGTTCTGTCCTTGGCGAGCGAGAACAACAACACGCGCTGTTTCTCATCGAGCACCGGCGGGCGTCCGCCTTTTCGACCGCGTGCACGCGCGGCAGCAAGCCCGGCCATGGTGCGGTCGCGGATTAGGTCGCGTTCGAACTCAGCCAGGGCGCTGAACACGTGGAAGATGAGCCGGCCGCCGCTGGTCGTGGTGTCGATGCTCTCGTGCAGCGAACGAAACCCGACGTGTCGATCGCGGAGCTCGTTGACGGTCTGCACGAGGTCGACCAGCGAACGGCCGAACCGGTCCAACTTCCACACCACGATCGTGTCACCCTTGCGCGCGTACGCGATGGCCTCGGCGCGCCCGGGTCGATCGGTATTGGCACCACCAATGATGTCAGTGAACACCTTGCGACAGCCGGCACGCTTGAGCTCGTCGCGTTGAAGGTCAAGCTTCTGGTCGGGTGTCGAGACGCGCGCGTACCCGATGAGCATGGCGCCATCGTCTCAGAACGCACTGACAGGGCGTGGTTCCTGGACGTTGATTGTCGGACGGGTTGTGAGGCTTCAGCGCTGCCTGCAGGCGGCTGAATGACAGGAGGTGGGGGTAGCGTCCAACAAACGAACGTTTGTTGGAGGGCGCTGATGGACGCGTACCCCCGACGTGCGCCGCACCGCCGCCGAGCTCGCTGGTCAGGTCCACCTCCGGCGCTGCTGAGCCGAACACCGCGCGCGATCTCGCCACCGCGCCGCGGCTGACGGTTTCGGCGCGCGGGCCAAGGACGTTCGGCCGCGCGCCAGCACCGCCGAGATCGGGGCACGGCATACAGACTCTCCACCGGCCCGGCCGGACGGCCGAGGCCCGCGCGCCGAAACCGTCAGCCGCGGCGCGGCCTGGTTCGGTGACCGCGCCCGGTCGGCTCACTCACTCGCCGAGAAAACCGCGCTCTCCGTCGGTCTCCATGAGCCATCGCCATCGGCGATCAGTGCGAGCCGGGTCTCGCAATGCCAGCTCGATCATCGCCTCGCCGTCATCGTCCCAGCCGCATTCGCTTTGAAGCTTGGCGGGCCAGCCATGCTGATACGCCTCGCGGATCACCGAGCGCCCGAGCATCGCCAGCTCCTCGGCTACACCAGCGGCTCGAGCACGCCCCTGCCACTCGTCCCAGGGATACTCGCCAACCTTACCCCGGAGGCGTCGCGTCCTGAGTGGCTCCGCTCCGATGCCCTCCACGTCGAGGACGGGCACCGCTACCTCATCCCATGCCCATCTCCGGGATTTCTGATCATTCACCATGGCGATCCTATCGCAACGGACCGAGCCTCCTCGAGCTCGCGCTCGGCGATCGTAAGTACCTTGAGCGGACGAGCTTGAGCTCGGCGACCGCCGCCCGCTGATGTCGGCCGGGTCGAGCTTGAGCTCGGCGACCGCCGCCCGCTGATGTCGGCCACGGCGCGGACCCGAGCTCGGCGCGGACCTCGGCGACCGCCGCGCTGATGTCGGCCGCGCCGCGCGGCGGGGTGCCGCCACGTCGCGGCCGATCGCCGGCGTCCGCGTCCGCCGCGCGTCCGCCGCGCGACCGCCGCGACGCGGTCGTGCTCGCCGGCGTGCTCGAGCTCGAGCTCGGCGACCGCCGCGCTGATGTCGGCCGCGCCGCGGCCCGATCGTCGCCGCCGCGGCCGAGCTCGCCGACCCGCCGACCCCGACCGGTCGAATCCCAGGCCGTGCAGCTCCGCCCATCTGCGAGAGGGCCGCGACCAGGCCCCCAGAGACGCGCCCGCTGCCTCGCATCTGCGAGCGCGACGTCGTGCTAAACGAGTCGCTCGGGGTACAGGACTCCCACCCCCTGCTGCGCTACGCGTTCGGTCCAGTCCGTATAATACTCATCCTGGACGCGACAGTGGTTGTGCTCGAGCACCCATCGCACAATGTTACGTGCGCTACGCAACTCCGCTTTGTCTCCGTATTCCTGGAAGACGTTCACGTATTCGGGCTTTACAGTGACAAGTACGGTGTAGGGAAACTCCGACGGATTCGCGAGGCGTTTATCACGAAGCACGTCCTTGGCCTCGGGGACACCACACACTAGATAGACTCCGGTTCCCAGCGGATCCGGAACGACGTCCGGTTGCTGCACTAGAAATCGCTCGATAGATGCAACATCGAGGTCACCACCGACGGGATAGAGGAACACGCTATCAACCATGGTCACCTTGCCTCAGCACCCTGTGGCCAGCGTTCATAGTTTCTTCGCGGAATGCGTCCGCCTGCACGCTTCCCGTTGGGTATGGGTTCTTTATCTCGAATGGCCCCTTGGGCACAGCCCGGCCCGAAGAGTCAACCTTGAATCCAGCGTCGCCTTTTCCCAGGTCCGGCAAGGATGGATCCTTCTTCACTTCGACGCTGTACGATGGCCCTGGACGCTTCGGATCTCCTAGCGGCTTGTAGCGGACCACAGTACCATCAGGATATTCGTATACATGCATGGTTTGGGGGGGCGGGCCACTGATATTCACGGGCTTTGCCGTGCATGGCTCGCCTGCCATCTTGTCAAGAAACCCCTTTTCGCTCAAGCCGTCCAGCTCTCCTGCCAGTCGCTTCGCCTCCCCGCCAGTCCTACCGGTATTGAAGCTCGCGAGCTGGCCCTGCGTCTTGGCATCGACCTCGCTCATGTCAAAGACCCCACCACTATCGATTGCGCGATGGGCGGCCTCTTTCGCCGTGCGCTCCGCCTCCTCCTTGGCGACCTTCTCAGCGGCATCCTTGGCGGCCTTGTTAGCTGCCGTGTTCGCTTGCGCAGGCGTCTTGCCGGCTGCGATCGCGTCCTTGTGCACCTGCCCTGCGGCCTGTTCCGCAGCTTCCCGCACCTTCTTCTCGACGGCAACCTTCTCCGATGCCTCGAACAGATACTTCTTCGTGGCGTTCGTCTCGGCATTGCCTGCGGCGCTCTTGATGGCCTGCTTCGCTGCCTGCTCTGCCTTCTCGGCAGCGAAGCCGCCAGGTTCATGAACTCGAGGATCAGCCGCCTCGCGCGTCCTGGCGACCTCCCGGTCAGCCTCGCTGCTGACACTCTTGTCCGTTGTTTCCCGCGCCGGAGTCTCGCCACCGTCGGCCGCGCGACGGTCGCGCCGCTCGCTTGACCGTGCTTCGCCGACGTCCCTCTCACCCTTGCTCGCCTTTCCGGTCGCGGCGACACCCTCGCCGCGTGCCGCCCCATGCGCATCCATGACCTCATTCTCGAGCTTCATCGCAGCGTCGGCGCTGATATGCCCAGCCTGATGCTCGGCGTGGATCGTCGCGAGCGCGTCGTCGAGCTCGGCCGTCGTCTTGGCCACCTTGCCCGCATCGCGCGCGTGGCGCAGCTGCCTGAGCGACTTCGCCGCCACCCCGAGCGACACGCCGGTCAGGATCACATTGAGCGCCAGCCAGAACAGCGACGGATCCTCGGCCGAGATCGCCCGCGCCTTGTCCATGTCGGTTCCGGCCGCTGCCTTCTGCTGATCGAACTCCGCGAATTGGTCGGCGAGCAGATGGACCTCAAGCGCGGCGCCGGCGACTTCGGAGATCGCCACGACGCCCACGGCCAGGCTGCTGCCGCCGGTCGGGATCGCCGCGAGCACCGCGAGCCCCACCGTCAGTGCAGCGATCGCCCAGTCGCCCCAGCTGCCGCGCTTCTCCTGCGCCGTTTTCTCGAGGACCGCCCGCTCGCGCACCGAGCCGGGCACGATGAGCATCTGCGGCGCCGTGAGCTGCCGGACGCGGTCCTCTTTCCAGATCGATAGGTCCCCGCCCGGCTTCAGTCCCTCGCGGGTCTTCTTGATGTTGTCGAGGATGCCAAACAGATGCGGCGCGATTTCCTCGCGGCGAGAGTCGGCGCCGCCGAGCTTCTCCAGCTTGGAGACGTCGAACGTCACCCGGTGGTCGGAGACCTTGCGGTAGCTGGTGAGGACCGGGAACTTCTCTTCCCGCTTCTGCGCGGCGGTAAGATGCACCTGCTCGGCAGCGGCGGACTTGCGCTCGAGCTCGGCCAGCAACGTCGTGAGCGGCTCAACCTGCTCGGGGTGCCTGGTGTGCCCTGGGGACAGAATGTCGGGCGACTTGGCTCCGAACAGATCGAGCTGAGCTTTTGCTACCCGTGCTCGCATCGTGTCGATCTCGCGCTGCGAGGCCACGAGCTCGGCCGCGGCGCTCGCGAGCTCCTTGCCGCCCGCCGTATCGCCGCCACCGTACACGGTCCGCTGCTTGCGCTTCCAGCCGCGGTCACTGGTCTCGACAATGTCGGTCACCTCCTCGCGCGTGATGCCGTACTTCGCGACCTCGGCGAGCGTCCGTTGCTCGCTCTGCGTCAGGGTGAAATCGACGACGTGGTGCGCGGTCCGCTCGTAGTCGGCGAGAAACAGCGCGTTCTCTTGCTTGAGCAGCTCGTATTGCTGCCCCATCGCGCTGGCGATGTCCCAGCCGAGCCGCCACAGCCGTTCACCCTCGGCGGGGCTGGTCTGACGGTCTCGCGCCAGGTTGGCCTTGTTCTGCATGTGCCCGATCAGTTCGAGCACCGCGAGCTCGCCGCCCTTGGCGTACTCGCGCTCCACCATCGCGCGTAGGAACACGGGATCGGTCGAGACCACCCAGCTCTGGTCAACGGGCAAGGCATGAGCGCCCGACGGCGCCGCGCCGAAGTCGACCGCATGGGGGCCAGGGTCCGGCATCGCCGGCGCTTGGTCGCCGTGCTCGTGCGCCGCGAACTCGAGCATGGTGCGCTCGTCGTCGAGCCGTTTGCGCTCACCCGCTGGCTTGCTCGCGTCGGCGACCGCGCTGCGCCGGTCCTCTTGCTCGGCGCGCCGAGCCTCCGGCGCCATCGACATCGCCGCGTGCAGCGCATCCGGCGACCGCTCGACATGAAGCGGCGCCGCCATGCGTACGAGCGTTCGCCCGCCGTGGAGGATGTCGGCGGTGACCTGATAGTCGCCCGGTTGCTGCACGGGAAAGCTGGCCAGCGGTGACTGTGGCTGCAGCGGCTCCCACAGCGAGCTCAACCCTGACAACGCGGCCGAGCGGTGATCGAATAGCTGCCACTCGATCTGTACGGCCTGCCCCGCAGGGGGACCGCTCGCGCTCGAAAGCGACGTCTGGACGACCGGATGCGCCGAGAACGTCCGATCGAGCACTGGATGCGCGGGAGACAGTGACAGCCCGCGCTCCTTGACGATGGCAACGAACGCATCGAGCGGTTTCGTCGCATCCTTCGATGCCGCTGAGACGGGCGCAAGCTGCACGCTGGACGCTGGCGCAGCGACTACAGGCGCGAGCTTCACGCCAGGCCCGGCCGCAGCCACACGCGTTGCCATGTCGTCGCCCTCAGCTTCCGCGGGGCTGGTGCGCGGCGCCACGACCGGCAGCCCGACGCTCGCCATGAGCGAGTCCGTTGGTTCGGCGAGCGCGGAGGTCACCGGGGCCGCGGTGCCCGTCGGGCCAGACGCCGCGGCAGGCGCAACGCTGGTAGCCGTACCCGCTGGGGATGGGACGGCGCGCGATGGCGCGGTCGGGGACGTGAGCTCCGCGACGAGTCGGCGGCGTACCGGCGATTCGAGCCGCACGAACCGCGCGGCCACATCGTCGCCGTTACCTTGCCGATGGCGCGCGAAGCGCTCGGTCAGCTCGCGGCGCATGCGGGCGTCGAGCTCCGCGAAGCACAGTGCGAGCTGCGATTCCACCCACTCGTCGGACTCCCCCGCTTCGAGGATCCGCCGCAGCTTGACGTCGAGCGTCTCGATCGGCGCGGTCGCGTGGATCGCCGAGCGAAGGCCCGGCGCTGCCCCCGGATCGTGTGTGGCCTCCGGCTCTGATGCGAGCCCTGCGGGTAGCCCCTGGGCCGCCGCCGGGCGGCGCAACGCCTTCTCCCGCGCCAGGGCTTCACGCCGAGGGGCATCTTCCAGTGTGTTGCACAGCGCGTCTTGACGCGGCTTGACCAGTGCCAAGAACGCCGCGACCAGCGTATCCTCGGGCAACTTCGCGTCGATGCGCCACAAGAGACTACGGCTCTCGTCGGCACTGAGCCGCGCGAACAGCGCACGGAGGCGGGTCTCCTTGCCGTCATTGCCGTCGCGTAACGAGCCCGCCGGCTGGGCCGCGAGCGCCTCGTCGATCTGGCTCTCGAGGCTCAGCTTTGGGATCGGCGGTCGCTCGACTTTGGCGACGGCCTGCTCCAGCTCGGCGAGCCGGTTCACGAGCACGGTACGCCCGGCCGCGTCCGCGCCGTGCTCCTTGGCGTCGTTGAGTGCCTGCTGGACCTCCTCGATCAGCTCATTCGTCTTCTTGCGACCGGCCTCCCAGAGCCGCGGGTCTCGGGCACGCCTGACCTCGCCGAGCCAGTGATCACCGGAGTCCAGCGCGCGCTCCGCCCTGGCGAGCGCATCGTCAGCCCGCTGCTCGGGGGTAGGCTCTGCGGGCTCATTCTTGTGAACCCCGGGGCGCGCCGATGCCGCGCGGCTGCGGTCGAAGTCGTTCATCGCCACCTCGCCGATTGCCGCCACGGCACAGATCGCACCCGCGCGCCGCCATGCACCTGCTGGAGCGTCTTCCGCTCGGTGCGCCACACCTCGCACTGCGTGATGGCAGCGAGCCGCTCGACACGCTGAGACGCGACACGCTGAGACGCGGAATCGACCTCTTGCCACACGCGGTAGACGCGTTCGGTGGCTTCCTCGTCGGGCGTGCGCTGCTTGTCAGCGTCCCGGCCGCCACCACCACTCCCTCCGGAGTCGAAGCCGCGACCACGCCCGCGATCACCCCAGTCACGCATCTCGCTGCATCCCTCCGCGCCGAAGGTCGCCAAGTGCGGTTCGGTAGGCAAGCGCGGCGGCTCGCATGGTTGCGCCGACGGCCATCAAAGCCATAGACGAGGTCAGCAAGCTCACTTTTCTGGCTGTTCCTGATCTCCCCGCCGCCGCGCTCGCTGGCGTGCACCTCGGCGAGATCGACCTCACCGCGCGGCCCGCGCTGGCCAGGAACTTGAGCGCGCCGATCGCCGCCGTCCTGGCCGACCGCTCCGCCGCCGAGCTCGCCGGTGTGCTCCTACGCCGCCATCGAGCTCGCTGGCGTGCTCGTCATCGAGCTCGAGCTCCACGGCCCCGCCGCCACCGCCGCCACCGCCGCCACCGCCGCCACCGCCGCCACCGCCGCCAGCTCGCCGCCAAGCGCCGCCACCGAGCTCGCTGGCGTGCTCGTCATCGAACTTGAGCTCCACGGCCCCACTGCCCACGCCACCACCAGCTCGCCGCCGAGCGCCGCCGCGACCAAGCTCGCTGGCGAGGCCCGCTTCTCGGTCCGCTCGGAGCCCTCGCATCACGTTGTTGATATCCCTCGGCGCTGAGCCCACACGGTGAGCGACTTGTGATGAATGCCCAGCCGCGCCGCGCCCGCTCGCAGCCCCCACGTGCGCAGCATCATCAGTCTCAACACGTCGTCCTCCACCTCCGCGAGGCTTGGGAACTGCCACCTGACGAGTTGCTCCAGGTCCAGCATCCTGAACCCTGGCCCGCTGAGTCGCTGCTCGCGCGCGATCTCCCACGCGTACTCCTGCAGGATGGCCTCGAGCTCGCTCGCGCGTGACGTCAGCGGCGGCACGTGAATCACCGCCGGTCTTTCGATACGCCCCACCAGCGCCGCGACACACAAAGGGTCCGCCGTGCACAACACGAGCTGCGGTCTCGCGATGTACTCGGTCGCGTGCACGCGCTCGATCACCGCCATGGCTTCCGCCAGACGCTCTATCGTGTCGACGCAGACGCCGAGGGTCCCCGTCCCGGCCGACTTCACCACGGCAGCGTCATCGGCTGCCCCGTCGGCCGGCTTGTACCAGATGAACGGCACGTCCGCCCCGATGACGAGGTTGTGCAGGCGACGCACCACCGGCTGCAGGTCGCCATCCCCCACGATGAGCAACTCGGCGCGCTGCTCCGCCCAGTCGCGAAGGCTCTGCAGTGCCTGATCGACGTGCTCTTGCCGCTCGACCGCCCACCCCAGGCACCGCCGCACGAAAGCCAGCAGGTCGATCAACTCCAGGCTCTCCGGGATGAGCCGCAACGAGCCGAGGCGCACCTCGAGCCCCGGTTCCAGAACGCAATCGCTCCGCAGCTCTCCGTTGCAGCATAGGCCGTTCTTCGACCGCAGATCGTGGGCCGTCCAGACGATCTCGCCGTCGCGCTCGACCGGCACGAACTCGGCGTGCTCGCGCGACACGGTGCCGCTCGGATCGTGTAGCTGCAGCTGCAGGTCACCGGACGTTCCCGCCCGGCACGTGACCGGCGGAACAGGCAGGCCATACACCTGGTCCGTCGTACCGTGCTCGCGCAGCCGGAGGACTGCACCTCCAATGCGCCAGCGGCGCCGAGGAACGGTCAGCGTTGAAACGTCAGACATCACCGGCCCTCCAGCGCGCGCACGATCACGAAGACAACAAGCCCAGCAAGAACCGCCGCCACGGTCGCCAGCAGCACGAGCTTCCAGGCGACAGGAGACCTCGTGCTCGCATCCGTCGACGGTGTGGAGCACGTCGCGCTCGGCGTCGCGCTCGAAGGCCCGGAGGCCATTGCCGCCGGCCACGCCCCCGACGCCGCCCCGGGCCACGATCCCACAGGCCAGGTTCCCGACGACGCCGCGGGCCACGATCCGGACGCAGCAACAAACGCCCCCGACACCGACACAGCCGCACGCCATGCCCCCGTGCCGGCCGTGCCCCGCAGCGTCTCATCGAGAGGTGAGCTGGAGGCCCACCGCGGGGCGACCCTGCGAAGAATCTCCAGCCCACCCGCGAGCGCCACTGCGAGCGGGTACACGAACTCCTGCATCGATCGCGGGCGCTGCTGCGGGTCGGGCGAGAGCGCCGAGCGCACGAAGTCCTCCCACCCGGGCGGCAGCGTCGGCGCAGGATCCGGGGCGTCGTCCCGCTGTCGACGGTAGAGCTCGAACGCGCTGTGATGCTCGCCCCATGGGTAGCGGCCGGTCATCATCAGGTAGACCACCACCGCCAACGAGTACACGTCGGAGAGCGGAGTCGCCTCGCTCGGGCGCTCGAATTGCTCCACGGCCATGAACAAGAGCGTTCCAAGGGGGCCACGCCACATCGTCGAGGCCCCCGCGTGCATCTGCCTCGCGATGCCGAAATCGATCACCCGGATCTCCAACGGGTCGTCATCCGTCGGCGTAACGAAGATGTTTCCAGGCTTCAGATCGCGGTGCACGATCCCTCGGCGATGCGCGTAGTCGAGCGCTCGCGCAATCTGCACCACGACGTGCAACGTCTCATGAGGCGTGAGACATCCGCCGCGCTCTTGGAGCAGCTGCTCGAGTGACTTTCCGTCGAGGAACGGCATCAAGATGCACCGTCGCCCGTCCACCGTGCCGATCCCGTCGATGGGCACGATGTAGCGATGATGCAGCTGCGACACGGCCGCCGCCTCGCGCTCGAACCGATCGGCCACGAATGTGCGCGTACGCTCGGCGTTCGCGCGCGCCGACGATGACGAAGATGGATCCGGCTCCTCGATCAGCTCCGGCGCGATCACCTTGAGCACCTTCCGCACGTTCGGCAGCTCTCGGTGTCGACATACGTACACCGCGCCCATGCCGCCTTGCGCGAGGCGCTCCTCGATCACGTAGTCGTGGAACATCCGTCCGACGAGCGGATCGCTTCCGTGCTGGTGCTGGTCTGCCATCGATTCACCGGGTGCGCCCGCCGCCCCAGCTCGCCGCCGTCAGCCACTTCCCACTTCGCATCCCTTGCCGCTCGTTGACAAGCTTTGCCTGCCAGCACAGCACGACCTCACGTGCTCGCTCTCTGTACGAATGCGTACAGCTTGGTGGCCTCTCGCCGCTCGTCGAGCGCGCAGTCCACCACAACGTGGCGCTGCTTATCCTTGCGCACCCCTGCGATCGTTTCGGTCCGCTCCGCGGCCCGCGAACTCTTGTTCGCCGCCGTCATGCACCAGCTCGCCGCGAACGCGAACGCGAGCTCCCGTTCAACGCCATCGCCTGCCGTGGCGGAGAGGGCTGCCGCGTCCCCTGACACGCGGCCTGCCACCCGGCGCGATCGCGGCAGGGCAAGCGCGCCGATCGCGAGGAACATGGCCGCGTTACGCCGATGGGTGAGGGTGTCGGCCTGACACGCCGCGCCTGACAACGCGTGGGAGTCGCGGCGATGCTGCCGTTCGGCGATCGCCGAGCGCGAGCTCGGCGCGGTCCTGCATCACGTCGCCGCCGATCGTCGCCGCGATCGACCTCGCCGGCGTGCTCCTGGTCGAGCTCAAGCTCGGCGACCGCCGCGCTGATGTCGGCCGCGGCGCGGCCCGAGCTCGGCGCGGTCTGCACCACGTCGCCGCCGTTCGCCGGTCTGTCTGCACCACGTCGCCGCCGTTCGCCGCCGCGGTCGACCTCGCCGGCGTGCTCCTGGTCAAGCTCGGCGACCGCCGCGCTGATGTCACTCCGCCGCGGCGCGGCCCGAGCTCGGCGCGGATCTCGAGCTCGGCGCGGTCTGCACCGCGTCGCCGCCGACCGCCGCCGCGGTCGACCTCGCCGGCGTGCTCCTGGTCGAGCTCGGCGACCGCCGCGCTGATGTCACTCGGCCGCGGCGCGGCCCGAGCTCGGCGCGGACCTCGAGCTCGGCGCGGTCTCCGCCACGTCGCCGCCGATCGCCGCCGCGGTCGACCTCGCCGGCGTGCTCCTGGTCGAGCTCGGCGACCGCCGCGCTGATGTCACTCGGCCGCGGCGCGGCCCGAGCTCGGCGCGGTCTGCACCACGTCGCCGCCGATCGCCGCCGCGGTTCCGGCCGCTGATCCGCCACTGCTCGCCCTCTGTGCGAACGCGTACAGTTCGGTGGCCCCCAGCGGCTCATCGAGCGCGCAGTCCACCACAACGTGCGAACGCGTACAGTTCGGTGGCCCCCAGCGGCTCGTCGGGCGCGCAGTCCACCACAACGTGGTGCTACTTACTTAGCTGGCTCCGCAGCAGCCTGGAGGACGAGCGGACAATTGGTGCCAGCGTTGCCCGTGCCCACTTCCTGTGCGTTGGCTCCGCCAGTAGCGACCAGGACGAGATCCAATTGCGATAAAGCCCGGATCGTTTCAGAACGGATGGCGAGCTTGCGGGTTGATCTCTTCATGGTGCTATGATAGCGCCCCGCGGGGTTGGTCAGCTATTTTCCTGCCAGCGCCGCAGATGCGCATGCACCGGGGCGGCATGATTCGATAATCCCGTCCAGCGCCGGGAGCGCCCAACGTGCGACATCTCCGGCGAACCCTCTCGTGATGAGGTCGTCGCCTTCGTAGTGCACACCGATGACGTAGGATCTGTGCGCTTGCAGCATCCAGAGCAAGCGCCCGTTCGACGTGTCCCAGAACCTCAGGAACCCATCGCTACCGCCCGCAACGAGCACCGCTCCGCCAGGAGCCACCGCCGCATCGACGAGGAAATGTGAATCCCCTCGAAAGCTCTGACGTAGGCGACCAGTTGCCTCGTCCCAGAGCCGCGCCGTTCCATCGGACCCAGCCGTGAGGATCTCGTGCCCACCGCCGACGGCCACGAAGCGCGCCGTGAACACCCATCCTACGTGGCCCTCGAGCCGCGCGACGAGCCGATACTGGTCAAGATCCCACAGCGCCGGAGCCTGCTCGCTCGTTGTCGAGAGGGTGATCAGCCGTCTGCCGTCCGGGGATGGCCGCAACAACCTGATGCGGGACGGTGCTGCGAGGTTCATCAGCAGTGCGTTGCGGCCCGGACCTATGACTCGCAGCCGGCCACTGGCATCAGCCACCACCACCCGACCATCAACGAGAATGGCCGCTGCATCGATCCCAGAGGGCGAGGTTGGCAGCGCGACCGGATCACTCTCATCGTGCGTGAGCAGCAGCGAGCCGTCGATTGCACCGCTGACCAGGTCGTGACCCGCTGGGGCGAACGCAACCGCATTGACTGCCGCCGGATGGACGATCGTGCGAAGAAGCTGGCCGCTGGGAAGCGCGTAGACCTCCACCGTGTTGCCACGGGCAATCGCGGCTAGGTCGCCGGTAGCTGTCAGCGCTGGCAATGCCGAGGAGTAATCTCCCCCGACGGGAGTCACGCCTGGCAACTCCGCGAGCAACTCGCTACGCGCGGTGTCCCAAACGTGGGTGCCATGGTCCCTGCAGCTGAGCGCGATGAACCGCCCATCGGGAACGAGACTCTCCTCCGTGTTGCACTCCGCCCCGATCTGAGGGGAATCCCAGCGCCGATAAGGCGAAGCGGCATCCCACACCCACGAGGTACCGTCGAACGACGCGCCGACGACGCGCCGCGACTCCGAATCGAAGTGAGCGGCGAAGATGAGGCCCTTGGGTCCTTCCATCCTGGAAACGGGCATCCCCGTTGCCACCATCGAAACGACCACTGCACCGTCGGCACCCGCAGACAGAACACGGTCGCCCGTCGACGAAAACTCCACCGCGTAGATCTTGCCGCGATGCGCGTTGAACAGGGTCCGCTGCGCACCCGACGCTGCATCCCACACTTGTTCCGTGCCATCACGATCCGCTGTCGCGAGAAGTGCGCCATCGCGTGAGAACGCGACCGCATCAACCGACGCGCCCGCATCGCGCAAGAATCGAAGGCGCACACCACTGAGGACATCCCAGATCGAAGCAGCGCCATCATAGGTCCCAACCGCAAGACGCAGCCCAGTCGGATCAAATCCAAGACTGCGGACGCGCGGTCCAGCGATCGTGACCACCTGCCTCCACGTCAACGTGTCGAACACGCGCACGTCATCGCCGCCGCTGGTCGCGAGCCAACGGCCGTCAGGACTGAGTGCAAGCGAAGCTGATTCCGATGCGTCGTTCTTCAGCTCCGCAAGCTGCGTTCCCGTGTCTGCGTCCCAGACGTGCGCCGCCCTTCCCATCGTGTCGATCGCGGCCACGAAGTGCGACGACATCGCGACCGCATAGTAGCGCCACTGCTTCGCGTCCGACCGTTGGGACGTCAGCACGCGCACCGGAGCGCCGGTTGCAGCGCTCCAGATCCGGACCGTCCCATCCGCCCCGGCGGTGATGATCCTGGAACCATCCGGGCTGAAGACCGCTGCATACACCGTCGCTCCGTGGCTCATCGTAAACAGCAGCTGGCTCGACGAGGCGTCCCACATCCGGGCGCCTTTGTCATCGGTCGTGAGCACCCGCTTGCCGTCGGGCGCAAAGACCGCCGACCACATGCGTCCAGAGTCGCTCTTGAAGCGAGCGAGCTCGGACGTGCGCGGCTGCAAGCCACGGGCGAGCATGAACTTCACCCCCGGCGACTGCTCCCCACGCTGGTACGCCTGCTCTAGGTGGCCCACCGCCTCGCTCAACTCGCCATGAAGGAGCGCCTGCTGCCCTCGCTCAACCTCCGACTCGGTGGCGGCTTGGTACGCCGTCCGGCGCTGTCCGTCCGCACGAACGAGCAATCCGACCATCGCGATAAACGCGACGGTCGCTCCGAGGACCCACCTCGCGCGACGAGCGCGCTGGAGGCTCAGCGTGATGAACGAGTCGTCCAGCTTGCTCAGTTTCGCCGCAACGCCCGGGCTCTGCACGCTGCGACGCAGCTCCAACAACGTCGCGCCGCGAGCCAACAGATCCGGCGAGCGGCCCCGCTCGTGCCAGCGCTGCGCCAGCGATTGGATCTGCGCGTTGGGATCCGACTTCAACACCTCCTGAAGCGCCTCCCCCAGCTCGCGCGCGCTGGCCTGACGCTGCTCGGGCTCCTTCGAGAGCGCGCGGTAGAGAACGCGTTCCAGAGCCGCCGGCAAGTAGATGTCCGGCGCCGCGTGGAGGTGCACCTGGGAATAGCCGTCGGTGTCGGTGTCGTCCGCTTTGAATGGCAGCCGACCCGTCAGCGCCTCGCAGAGCATGACCCCGAGCGCGTAGATATCGGTCGCCGGACCTACGCACGCCGCGTCTCCGCATTGCTCGGGTGACATGTACGCTCGAGAACCGATGCCGGCACCGCGCCGAGTGATCTTGCGTCGGTGCTCGGGTACGCGCGGCGAAAGACCCGGGGCGGTATTCGTACGGTGATACCGCGGCGACCGCTTGGCACGAATCAGCGCCGTCGCCCTCTTGTCTCCGGGATGGACGACCGGCTCATCCTCAACGATGTTCTCCACGCAGCCCTTGGCGATCCCGAAGTCGATCAGCTTCGCGGTCAGAACACCGTCGATCTCGATCACCATCACGTTCGACGGCTTCAGGTCGCGATGCACGATCTCGCACTTGTGCGCGGCGCCCACCGCCCCGAGCAGCGGCAAGAAGAACTGCACCACCTCCGCGACCGACATCGGCCCATGGGCCTTCAACCACTTCGCGAACGTGATCCCGTTCACGAACTCCATGGCGATCCACATCAACTCTTCTTCGTTGTCGGTGTCTTCATCGATAACGGTGACACCGAAATCGTACACGTGGGCCGCGTTGTCGTGGCTGAGCTTCGATGCGAGCTGCGCTTCGCGCTCGAACCGTGCCGCCGCCTCGTCGTAGGCGAACCCCCGGTACTCGTTCATCACCTTGACTACGGCCACGCGCCGCAACACGAGGTGTTCAGCGCGATAGCAATCCCCGTTGCCGCCGCCCCCGATCCTCGCTCGGAGGACATAGTCACCTAGGACGTACCCGCTGAGATCTCGCATCTGCATCTGCGCCTCGGGGCCATCCCCCGACTCCTCTGAGACGCTGAGATCTGCCTGCGCCTCGGGGCCATCCCCCGTCCTCTCTGGGAGGACATCATCGTCACCTATCCCGCTGAGATCTGCCATCTGCGCCTCGGGGCCAAAGCCTAGACACCGAGTGAACGAGGCAGACACCGAGTGTGCACTGATTCTTCTGTCGCATCTTGCTGCAGGCAGAAATCCGGAAGAAATTGTGCAATCGAGATCACCTTACTATCGCTGATTTCGTGGGTGTACTCCCACCTTGGCCGCTTCCTAGCCACATCCGAAGGCGAAGCGCTGGCGTGCTCCTTGGTCGAAACTCGACCTCGCCGATCAGCTCCGCCACAGCTGAGCTCGTCCTCGCAGAGCGCCGACAGCGCCAGCCGACGAGCTCGCCCGCGTGCTCATGGTCGAGCTGCTCTCCGCCCGCCGCCGCGGCCGAGCCCATGGCGTGCCCCTGGTCGAGCTCGAACTCGGTGACCAGCATCGCGCGATCGCCGCCGCGGGCGTGCTCGCCGGCGTGCTCCTGGTCGGGCTCGGCGACCGGGCGTGCTCGCCGGCGTGCCCCTGGTCGAGCTCGGCGACCGCCACGCTGATGTCGGCCCGGCCCTCGGTCTGTCTGCACCACGTCGCCGCCGATCGCTGCCGCGGTCGAGCTCGCCGGTGCGCTCCTGGTCGAGCTCAAGCTCGGCGACCGCCGCGCTGATGTCGGCCGCGGCGCGGCCCGAGCTCGGCGCGGACCTCGAGCTCGGCGCGGTCTGCACCACGTCGCCGCCGATCAGCATGGCGACCGTCGGCGCTGCAGCGATGGAAGACGCTCGCCACGGCGCGGCCCCCCCCCAGGAACGCGCGACCTCCCGCGGCCTGGGTCGTACGATCCGGCGTCACGGGGATCGCCGCCCCCCGTTGCGATCGCCGCCGCGGCCAAGCTCGCCGGCGTCGTGCGCCGCGACGTGCGTGTCAGCCTGACACCTCGCGTGTCAGCCTGGCACCTCACCCGTCGGGCATAACTTCGCAATGTTCCCCACGATCGGCGCGCTTGCCCTGCCGAAATCGCACTGGGCGGCAGGCCCTATGACAGGGGACGTGGCAGCCCGATCGCCGCTCCACGCCCGAGCTCGAACTCCAGGTCACCGCCGACCACGCCGCCGCAGGCTCGGCGCGGACCTCGAGCTCGGCGCGGGCTGCACCGCGCTGATGATGTCGGCCGCGGCGCGGCCCAAGCTCGGCGCGGACCTCGAGCGCGGCGAGGTCTGCGCCACGTCACTGCCGCGCTGGGCGCGGACCTCGAGCTCGGCGCGGTCTGCACCACGTCACCGCCGCGCTGTTGTCGGCCACGGTGCGGCCCGAGCTCTGCGCGGGCTGCACCACGTCGCCGCCGATCGCCGCCGCGGTCGCGGACCTCGAGCTCGGTCGAGCTCGCCGGTGCGCTCCTGGTCGAGCTCGAGCTCGGCGACCGCCGCGCTGATGTCGGCCGCGGCGCGGCCCGAGCTCGGCGCGGACCTCGAGCTCGGCGCGGTCTGCACCACGACGCCGCCGATCGCCGCCGCGGCCAAGCTCGCCGGCGTCGTGCGCCGCGACGTGCGTGTCAGCCTGACACCTCGCGTGTCAGCCTGGCACCTCACCCGTCGGGCATAACTTCGCAATGTTCCCCACGATCGGCGCGCTTGCCCTGCCGAAATCGCACTGGGCGGCAGGCCCTATGACAGGGGGACGTGGCAGCCCCCACGGCCGCGCCGCGGCCGAGCTGAGTTCGTCTACGCGAGCCGACGGATCGAGCGCGCTCGGAGCTGGTGCTCGGTCCACTTCCACCCGCCCCGGCGTTGGGGCTCCGGCTCGTAAATCCGACCGCCCGCGAACTCTCGTAGCGTGAACAACCCTGGGCCGGTCCGCGCGAACCGCGACGCCTTGCCGAGCTTGCGGAGGTTCAGCGATAGGTCGCGCGCCACGACCACATCCAGACGCTTGGCCGCCGACGGCAAGCGCCCTCGTGCGCGCGTGACGATCTGATGCGCGGTCAACGGCACCCGCGCATCGCGTAACACCTTCTCGACCACGGCGAGTGTGCTCACGCGAGAAGCCTACGCCGCCGTCCTGACGCCCCGGCCTCGCGCGCGTCGCGCACTCGCCGCGATCGCGAGCGGGTATCGATGCTTACCTGCGACTCGCGAGCGCCGAGCCGCATGGACTCGACCGTGATTCGCGATGGCTTCGACCCGAACTCGCGAACGGCTCTACGGCCGGGCGCCTTTCCGCCGGTGGCATTCCTCCCCGCGCCGGCCAGATCATCGAAATCACGAACGAAAGAAACCACCGAACAAAGGATCGAGAAATATCTCGAGAAACACGGGCCGGTATTTGTTCGGAGCCCCTCACTTCGGGACGTGCACGCCTTTGGCCAAGACCTCCCATCGCAGCGTCGGCGGATCGAGGCTGTACGCGGTGACCCGGTAGTCGCCGGCACCGAACCGGCGGGTGATCTCGGTGAGCTGGCACGGGCCGGACACCAGGAAGCCGCCGAGCTCGGCGATGAACGCGAAGTCTTGGGGCTCGCCTTCGGGGTTCTGGGCCTCGAACGTCCCACGGACGCGGCCGACGCTGATGCGGGTGAGGCCCTCGGGCAGCGCGGCGAGCCGTGCCGCGAGCTCCGCCGCCTCCACGCGCACAAAATCGCGTTCCAGCGGGCCGCAGACCGCCCGCGCGGTCCGGAGGTAGTGCGCGACCAGGCCCTGACTCCACTGCACGTGGAGCTCGCGTACGCGCTCGGGCGCGATCCGGACGCCGATCACGATCTCGGCCAAGGTTTGCCGCTGCTCGAGCCGCTCGAACACCAGCGCCGCGACCTCATCGGCCGACCGCGCCGCCGGCCGCGCCGCGCCTCTGGCGCCCGTCGCTCCCATCGCTCCTGGGCCCGTCGCTCCCATCGCTCCTGGGCCTGCCGCGTTGCGCAAGCGGCGCTGCATCCGGGGCTCGTTGGCGAGCTCGGCCGCGAACGCCGCGACCTCCTCCGCGGCGAACCAGTGCACGCCACCAGCCCCGACCTGTGGGCGCAGCCGGTCGCCCTCGTAGCGGCGCACCGTGCTCACGCTGATCCCGAGTCGATCGGCGACCTGGGCACGTGACAGGCGTACCGGACCGCCGCCATGAACGAGTGCCAGATGGGGGGATTTTGGCTCGGATGACACGGTGGAGATGGTCGTATCCTCGACGGTGCGCGGCGATCAACCGCCCGCAGAGAACCGCCGCTTTTTGCCCGTCGAGACATGGTCCTGACATGCCGTTGAGCAGGTCGACGGCAGGCAAAAACACCCAACTGCCCCCTGTCAGACACCGAGCCTGACAGGGGGTCAGCACCCCCTCGCGCGCGCCATCGGATGCCCGCGCCCCTGTCCTACGGGCCACGTGCCCGCCCCCGGAACCCACCCCAGGCGCGCCACAAGACCTCCAGCAAGTCGATCGGCACGGCCGCCGCTCCCACAGCCCCCAGCTCGGCCACGAGCTCGGCGCGCATCTCCGCCGCCCCAGGCGCGCGGTCCGGATCCAGCGGCGCCGCCGGGTCGGCGACGCCAGGCGCCACGGTCGCCGGCGCCGCGATCGGCGAGCTCGGCGCGGTCGGCTCCGCGGTCGGCGAGCTCGGCGCGCTGGCGTCCGCGCCACGCAGGGGCAGCGGGATCACCGGTGCCACCGGCACGGCACCGCTCGGGCCGCTGGTTCCGGCGCCGCCCGAGCCGCCCCAGGCACCCCAAGCGAGCCGCTCGCGGCGCGACATCCGCCGCCGAGCCTCGATGTCGGGGAACGCGATCCCAAGCGGCGGATCCGGCGCCCACAGCTGACCCGGCGTGAACGGCCGCATCTGATACGCGCGCACGAACCACGGCAGCCGCGCCGCCGGCGTCGCGGTCGGCCGCTCAACATCGCGCGCCAGCGTCAGCAGCGTCCGAGGCGCGCCACGGCTGCCGTCCGACAGGACGCGAAGCAGGCCCTCCGGAACCACGCGCTCGCCGACCACGCGCGCCTCGACGATCGGCGCGCTGACCGCGTCGGGCAGCGGCTCGAGCGGCGCCGCGAGCGCCAGCGTCGGAACCTTGGCGCGCACGATCGACGGATCGAGCTCTGCCCATTGCGCCGCTGGGAGCGAGATCGGACGAGGCAGCGTGCCCGAGCCAAACTGATACCAGCACGACCAGGTGCGCCCGCGCTGACCGACGCGATACTCGCTCGCGAGCGTCAGCACGCCGAGCCGCTCGAGCTCCTCGATCGCGAGGGTGCTCGTCCGACGACGCTTGCCGTCGTCGACGATCCGCCGGTCACCACACAGCCGCGCGAGGAGCCCGGTCGCGATCTGCACCGGCTCGCCGATCCGGCCCGCGTCGTCAGCGCGCCCCGCGAGCCACATCAGGATCGCGGCAACCTCGCCGCACACCCGCGGATCGACCTCGGCGAGCACCGCGTGATCCGCAGCGGTCAGCGTCGCGATCCCACCGCCATCGCCCCGGCCGCGGAACCGCCAGCGCGAGGCGTAGTGCGCGAAGTAGTGCCGCCCCTCCTGCAGGCAGGTCTCCAAGAACACGCGCGGCCGAGACGCAAGACGCGAGCCCGCGTGCGGGTGCGCGCGACACCACGCGCCGAGCCGCGCGAGCACCGCCTCCAGCGCGAGCCCACAGGTGGCGCCCCAGTAGAACACCAGGCAGAGGACCGCATCGTGCCGGGTGCTCGACGCGATGATTCCTGCTCGCAAGTAGGTCCGGACCTTGACCTTGAAGGCGAGACCGCAAACCAGGACCGCGCCCATGGGATCCGGCGGTAAATCGACCTCCGGTGCGGGGGGGGTTAGAAGGACATCGGGGATCGGAGAGTCGGATCGCCTATGACCTGCCGAACGCCCGCCCGGCCCTGCCAGCACCACTGAGGTTGCTTCCGCCCCCTGGCGGCCTGGAACATCGTCTGATTCTTGGGATCGGCTGTCTTGCCCCGTGAAATCCCCACCCGGTTTTTTTTCGGGGGGGGAGATCTCCCCGAGCGCGGCAGCGTCCTCATCGCGCCACCCGAGGAACCCCCACGTTCGATCCCACGCTGCCTCCGGACGGCCGAGCCAATCGGTGAGCGTGCGCCGCTGCGCCTCCCACTGCGCGACGAACGTGCGCACCATCGGCACCACGCGCCGCACCGCCGTTGACAGCTCGGCGCGGACACCGTGCCAGTCGACGCGCGCATCGCCCATCGTGCCCGGCCACGGCGCCAGCGCCAGCGCGTCCGGATCGCTCGGCCGCGTCGCGCGCAACAGCGTCATCCCGCGCCCGCACGGCGCGCGCAGACACCGGCCGCTCGGATAGACCTCGAGCACGCCGGGCGCGAGCTCGAGCCCCGCGGCGACCAGATGGCGCTCGACCCACGCACGCGCCACCGCCGCCGGCCACGTGTGCTCCGCGTTGGCCGACGCTTCGCCGCGCGTCAACGGCAGCCACACGTGATAGCCGCCGCCCGGCGACTTCAACACCAACGGATGGCGCTCGGCCGAGCAGCCCAGCGCGCGCCACACGCCGCCCAGCACGCGATCGGCGCGCTCCTTCGCCAGCCGTCGCGCGACCAGCTCCGGCGAGCCAGGCTTCACGTGCGCGTCGATGTCGAGCGCGACCCACCCGACCCATCCAGGCGCGGCAGGCGCCACGGAGTACCGGCCGCCCAGGTGGCGCGCGAGCACCCATGGATTGAACCGCCGATCGCGCTCGCCGCCGCCGCCCTCCACCAGCTCGCGCGCGCGCTGCCATGCAGGTTGATCGGCGCCCGGCCCGCCCCGGTCCACGGCGCGCCGCTGTCCATCGCTGCCCAGCACCGTCAGCGCAGCGCCGTACGTGTCGACGTTGTACGCAAGCGAGTCATGCCCGCACGCGAGTAACGCGTACAGCTGCGCCGCGAGCTCCTGCAGCTCGTTGCTACGCCCCGCTTCCGCGGCGCTATGGAGGTTCGTCGTCGCTGTCATCCGCGCACGTGTTCACGTGCGCCGGAGATCGCACTAGGACCGCGAGGAGCCTCGTCCGAAAATTGACAAGACCCCGCCCGATCGCTAGGCTCGACACGACTCCCCCTGCCAAAGTGAGTCGTGCCGTTCGCCGGCGCTCCTGGGTCTCCCAGGGGCATCACATCTCCGAGTTACCAGCTCGGAGATGTGTCGCTTTTTCGGAGACCCGCTTTGCTATCGGTTAGGTACTCGTCGCAGTGCTCCTGGTCTCCGTGCTCCTGGTCTCAGTCCTCCTGATGGAGGCTCGTCGGCGCCGTGGTGCACCGTTGAACGTTCGTGCCTTCAGCTCCGGTCGAAGCGCCGGCGACTGCTGACCGAAGCCACTGAGCATCGCCTTGAACAGGTCTGCTCGGGAGATCTGCCAAGCCTGGCCTTTTCCCGACGAGGAGAGACTTCGATCCGACGTCCTTCGCGACGCCGGAATGTCGCCTCGACGACAGGCGCGCTCCACCGTCTTCGGGTGAAGGTGGAGCAAGAGCGCAGCCTCGCCTACCGTGAAGTAGTCTGGCGCTTGGTAGCTCAAGTCCTTCTTGCTCACGCGCCGAACGTAGGTCCGACCCTTCCGGAGTGTCAACTTTATCCCCCACTTATCTAGGAGGGTTCCACCCAATGCCGATCCCGAGATCTGCACCGCCCTCTTATCTAAACCGGTGTCGCACCTGTTCCGCCTGTTCCGGGCGGACGGGTTCATTCGCCGATGTCGACCAGCCGCGGCCAAGCTCGCCTGATGGTCGACCAGGCCGAGTACCTCGAACACGCCGCGATCGCTGACGGTCGAGCTCGACCTCGGCGACCGCCGCGCTGATGTCGGCCGCGGCGCGGCCCGAACTCGGCGCGGTCTGCGCTGTGGCCGATCGGCACGACGGCACGACGATCTGCGAGTCGCACGGTGGCAGCGGGCAGCGGGCAGGGACGCCGCATCCCCTGTCGCGCGGCCCGCCACCCGGCGCGATCGCGCCACAGCCGTGCATCAGGTCGCCTCCGACCGCGAGCGTTGCCGCGGCCGAGCTCGTGCACCAAGTCGCCGCGACTGACCGTATACGGTCTACCGTCTACCTCCACCCTCTCGCTCGGCCGAGCTCGCGCGCACCGAACTCCCGCCGCCAAAGCTTGCGCATCAGGTCGCCGCCGACCGCCGCCGCACCGAACTCGCCGACCGCCGCCGACTGCCGCCGACTGCCTGCCGCCACCGACCGGCCCGGGCGAGCTCCCGCACCAGGACGCCACGGACGTTGACTCTCGCGGCCGAGCTCGCCGCCGACCGCGATCGCGCCGCGGCCGAGCCCGTACACCAGGTCGCCGCCGACCGCGGATCGCGCCACAGCCGAGCTCGCGCACCGGTCTACGGTCTGCCGATGATCTCTCGCGGCCGAGCTCGCGCACCAGTCGCCGCCGACCGCGCCGCGGTCAAGCCCCATGCACCAGGTCACCGCCGACCGCGATCGTGCCGTGGCCGAGCTCGCGCACCAAGTCGCCGCGACTGACCGTATACGGTCTACCGTCTACCTCCACCCTCTCGCTCGGCCGAGCTCGCGCACCGAACTCCGCCGAGCTTGCGCATCAGGTCGCCGCCGACCGCCGCCGCGCCCAGCTCGCCGACCGCCGCCGACTGCCTGCCTCCACCGACCGTTCCGGCCGTGCTCGCGCACCAGGTCGCCGCGGCCGTTGCGGCCGAGCTCGTCACCGCGATCGCGCTGCGGCCGAGCCCGTGCACCAGGTCGCCGCCAACCGCGAATCGCGCCACAGCCGAGCTCGCACACTGGGCACCGTCGTTCGCGCCGCAGCCGAGCTTGCGCATCAGGTCGCGGCCAACCGCCGCGGCCGAGCTCGCGTAGCACCAAGTCGCCGCGACTGACCGTATACGGTCTACCGTCTACCTCCACCCTCTCGCTCGGCTGAGCTCGCGCACCGAACTCCGCCGAGCTTGCGCATCAGGTCGCCGCCGACTGCCGCCGCACCCAGCTCGCCGATCGCCGCCGACTGCCTGCCGCCACCGACCGTTCCGGCCGAGCTCGTCAACGCGATCGCGCTGCGGCCGAGCCCGTGCACCAAGTCGCCGCCAACCGCGAATCGCGCCACAGCCGAGCTCGCACACCGCTCGCGCCGCAGCCGAGCTTGCGCATCAGGTCGCGGCCAACCGCCGCGGCCGAGCTCGCGTACCAGCCGTCGCCACGAACCGCGATGCTCGCTCGCGCCGCGGCCAGCCCGTGCACCAGGTCGCCGCCGACCGCGATCGTGCCGCGCCCGAGCTCGCGCACCAAGTCGCCGCGACTGACCGTATACGGTCTACCGTCTACCTCCACCCTCTCGCTCGGCCGAGCTCGCGCACCGAACTCCGCCGAGCTTGCGCATCAGGTCGCCGCCGACTGCCGCCGCACCCAGCTCGCCGATCGCCGCCGACTGCCTGCCGCCACCGACCGTTCCGGCCGAGCTCGTCACCGCGATCGCGCTGCGGCCGTTGCGGCCGAGCTCGTCACCGCGATCGCGCTGCGGCCGAGCCCACCAGGTCGCCGCCAACCGCGAATCGCGCCACAGCCGAGCTCGCACACCGGTCACCGTGCTCGCGCCGCAGCCGAGCTTGCGCATCAGGTCGCGGCCAACCGCCGCGGCCGAGCTCGCGTACCAGTCGTCGCCACGAACCGCGATGCTCGCTCGCGCCGCGCCGCGGCCAGCCCGTGCACCAGGTCGCCGCCGACCGCGATCCGATGCGATCCGATGCGATCGGTCGATGCTCGCCGGCGACTTTGCAGCAGGGCAGGTCGATGTCAGACCCATCGGTAGGATTCGGGCTCATGGAGCTGGATCCGCCGTGGCTCAACGCCATCACCGCCGCCGTCGTCGCGGTGTTCACGATGTGCAAGGCGACCATCGAACTCCGGCGCTGGCGCACGGAGCGACGCGCGGTGAAGCAAGCGGAGGTCGCCGGCGAGGCCCTGAGCACGGCGCTGCGTCTGCTGGCCGCGGTCCGGGCGAACACCAACGCGGCGCTCACGCGATCGGATGCGCTGGGCGACGCCGATCAGGACGTCCACGTGCGCTTCAGGAAGGCCATCGCGGCGCGGTGGGAGAACGTCAAGCCAGCCCTAGACAGGTTCCTCGACGCGTGGAACAAAGCTGAGCCGTACGTATCGGACGACGCGAGCAAGGTGTTCGAGGAGATCTCGAAGCTGCAGGAGTCGATCGCCTGGGCGCAACTCACGCACACCGAGGCGCCACCCGGTCGCGCACCCGCCGAGCTATTCACCGAGGGCTTCGGAGCTGCGCCGCAGACGGAGATCGATCGCCTGCGAGCCGACGCGAGGCGCTTGCTGCGGCCGTACGCGCAGTTCATGAAACCCCGGACGACCTGAGGCGGTGGTGCCGCTGCCGCCGCTAACACCGGCCACCGACCGTTCCGACCGAACTCGCGCACCAGGTCGCCGCCGACCGCGATGGCGCCGCGGCCGAACTCGCGCACCAAGTCGCCGCGACTGACCGTATACGGTCTACCGTATACCTCCACCCTCTCGCTCGGCCGAGCTCGCGCACCGAACTCCGCCGAGCTTGCGCATCAGGTCGCCGCCGACCGCCTCCGCACCCAGCTCGCCGACCGCCGCCGACTGCCTGCCGCCACCGACGTTCCGGCCGAACTCGCGCACCAGATCGCTGCCGACCTCAATCGTGCCGCGGCCGAGCTCGCGCACCAGGTCGCCGCGGGCGTTGACTCTCGCGGCCGAGCTCGCCCGCCGACCGCGATCGCGCCGCGGCCGAACCCGTACACCAGGTCGCCGCCGACCGGGGCCGCGGCCGAGCTCAAGTCGCCGCGACTGACCGTATACGGTATACCGTATACCTCCACCCTCTCACTCGGCCGAGCTCACTCGCGCTCGCGCACCGAACTCCCGCCGAGCTTGCGCATCAGGTCGCCGCCGACTGCCGCCGCACCCAGCTCGCCGACCGCCGCCGACTGCTCGCCGCCACCGACCGTTCCAGCCGAACTACCTCCACCTCCACCCTCTCGCTCGGCCGAGCTCGCGCACCGAACTCCACCGAGCTTGCGCATCAGGTCGCCGCCGACCGTCGCCGCGGGCGTTGACTCTCGCGGCCGAGCTCGCCCGCCGACCGCGATCGCGATCGCGCCGCGGCCGAGCCCGTACACCAGGTCGCCGCCGACCGCGGATCGTGCCACGGCCGAGCTCACGCACCAAGTCGCCGCCGACGCCAGGTCGCCGCCGACCGCGGATCGTGCCGCGGCCGAGCTCGCGCGCCAAGTCGCCGCGACTGACCGTATACGGTCTACCGTCTACCTCCGTCCTCTCGCTCGGCCGAGCTCGCGCACCGAACTCCGCCGAGCTTGCGCATCAGGTCGCCGGCGACCGCCGCCGCACCCAGCTCGCCGACCGCCGACCGCCGCCGACCGCCGCCGACCGCCGCCGACCGCCTGCCGCCACCGACGTTCCGGCCGAACTCGCGCACCAGGTCGCTGCCGACCTCAATCGCGCCGCGGCCGAGCTCGCCCGCCGACCGCGATCGCGCCGCGGCCGAGCTCGCCCGCCGACCGCGATCGCGCCGCGGCCGAGCCGGTACACCGTATACGGTATCCCGTATACGGTGTACCTCCACCCTCTCGCTCGGCCGAGCTCGCGCACCGAACTCCCGCCGAGCTTGCGCATCAGGTCGTCGCCGACCGCCGCCGCATCGAGCTCGCCGACCGCCGCCGACTGCCTGCCGCCACCGACCGTTCCGGCCGAACTACCTCCACCCTTCACTCTCTCGCTCGGCCGAGCTCGCGCACCGAACTCCGCCGAGCTTGCGCATCAGGTCGCCGCCGACCGCCGCCGCACCCAGTTCGCCGACCGCCGCCGACTGCCTGCCGCCACCGACGTTCCGGCCGAACTACCTCCACCCTCCACTCTCTCGCTCGGCCGAGCTCGCGCACCGAACTCCGCCGAGCTTGCGCATCAGGTCGCCGCCGACCGCCGCCGCACCCAGCTCGCCGACCGCCGCCGCCGACTGCCTGCCGCCACCGACCGTTCCGGCCGTGCTCGCGCACCAGGTCGCTGCCGACCTCAATCGCGCCGCGGCGGAGCTCGCGCGGTCGCCGCGGGCGTTGACTCTCGCGGCCGAGCTCGCCCGCCGACCGCGATCGCGCCGCGGCCGAGCCCGTACACCAGGTCGCCGCCGACCGCGGATCGTGCCGCGGCCGAGCTCGCGCTGACCGTATACGGTATACCGTTTACTCCCCTCTCGCTCGGCCGAGCTCGCGCACCGAACTCCGCCGAGCTTGCGCATCAGGTCGCCGCCGACCGCCGTCGCACCCAGCTCGCCGACCGCCGCCGACTGCCTGCCGCCACCGACCGTTCCGGCCGAACTCGCGCACCAGGTCGCTGCCGACCTCATCGCGCCGCGGCCGAACCCGCGCACCAGGCCGCCGCGCACCAGGCCGCCGCGGGCGTTGACTCTCGCGGCCGAGCTCGCCCACCGACCGCGATCGCCGCGACTGACCGTATACGGTCTACCGTCTACTCCCCCTCTCGCTCGGCCGATCTCGCGCACCGAACTCCGCCGAGCTTGCGCATCAGGTCGCCGCCGACCGCCGCCGCACCCAGCTCGCCGACCGCCGCCGACTGCCTGCCGCCACCGACGTTCCGACCGAACTCGCGCACCAGGTCGCTGCCGACCTCATCGCGCCGCGGCCGAACCCGCGCACCAGGCCGCCGCGCACCAGGCCGCCGCGGGCGTTGACTCTCGCGGCCGAGCTCGCCCCCCGACCGCGATCGCCGCGACTGACCGTATACGGTCTAGCTCCCGCACCGAACTCCGCCGAGCTTGCGCATCAGGTCGCCGCCGACCGCCGCACCCAGCTCGCCGACCGCCGCCGACTGCCTGCCGCCGCCGACGTTCCGACCGAACTCGCGCACCAGGTCGCCGCCGACCTCAATCGCGCCGCGGCCGAGCTCGCGCACCAGGTCGCCGCGGGCGTTGACTCTCGCGGCCGAGCTCGCCCGCCGACCGCGATCGTGCCGCGGCCGAGCTCGCGCACCAAGTCGCCGCGACTGACCGTATACGGTCTACCGTATACCTCCACCCTCTCGCTCGGCCGAGCTCGCGCACCGAACTCCGCCGAGCTTGCGCATCAGGTCGCCGCCGACCGCCTCCGC
>Ga0307509_10001354_pt1 | contig 41482 bp, 36 predicted proteins | sample 10_EM_MG_FD_202245 | JGI IMG/M metagenome (GOLD analysis project Ga0307509, IMG submission 202245) | Populus trichocarpa ectomycorrhiza microbial communities from riparian zone in the Pacific Northwest, United States - 10_EM | ecosystem: Host-associated > Plants > Roots > Unclassified | place...
GCGGCGGGGCCCCCCCCCCCGCGGGGGGGGCTGGGGGCGGGGGGGGGGGGGGGGGGGGGGGGGGGGGGGGCCCAGGATGAGGCGGAGGAGGAGGGTACTAGTTTGGTTATGTGGTGAATAATAGCGTTTGTCGCGCTAACGCTCTTTTTGTTCGTATCATACTGCGGGGAGTGCGGAGTGCTGTGCGGAGCTGAGGGGGAAAAGGGGGAGGGGGGGAGGTTTAAGGGGGTGGGGGAAGGGGTGTGATTTTATGTTTGTGATTTTTTTTCCAGGAAGTAGGTTGTAAGTATAAGGCTACAGAAAACCTTTATTAACTCGCCTTGTTATGATACAATGACGGTGTCGTGGAATGGATTGTGTGCGTGCGCGTGTGCGTGTTGTGTGTGTGTGTGTTCCATTCAATCCTGTGTCGGGAATGCTCGGCGCCTTCGGAAATTTTAGATTCGCGAGCCGTTAGATTTAATCTATATCTCTATAAGCGAAGGTAATAACGGTGAGAATCATAATAACAATAATAATAATAATAATAATAATAATAATAATTGTAATATCTTCCCGTCGTAAGTTGATTGCCAAACTCCCGAACTTTGGGGAAAGCCTCTCCCGGGCCGAGGGGTGGCTATGTTGTAAGGCTTCCTTTGACTTTGTGGCATATCATACTTGATAAGGTGTGAGCAACTTTAAGAAAAAAACGCCGTAGTGCAAAGTGTGAAAATGCCACGTACATAGGTTGGTATCTCCGAGTTTTTCCATCGAGCGGAGGATGCATTCAGGGGGCCTTCGTTCAGGTTCTTGAGTAACAACGAGTGACCATGTGTGACTCACGATCCAGGAGGGATGGATGCTCACATGAGAGCCAGGGGCGGGGGGAACGGGTTGGCCGAGGAGTAATTGAGGTTACTTCCCTTGCCAAGCGACGTTGGATATCAATTTAGACCATTTTTTAGTGTGCTTGTTTGGCATCAATTTCATAGGGCAAATGCAATTCCTCACATGCATCACGGCTGATCCGGAGTTTAGTTCCAGTTGGGTTCTGAATCGGGGCAGTTTTTTTCCTGGGGGGGGGGGGGGGCCTTGTAGAGCCTTTTCGCCACACTTGGGAACTTTTGGAACTGTCCCGAATTGCTGGCTTGAGGATTTCTGACCTGATATTGCCGGCCGTTATGTGTTGCATTGGCGTAGGCGCACCTCATAACCCAGCAGCCTTCAGGGGGGCTCGAGAGGCAAGGTAGGAGGGCCTGAGCCCCCACATCGTATGATAGATGAGCTAGTATCGGGTGGAGTCGGAGATTATTATGTTTGTGTCCTAGCCGCTCCTTAATAAGTGGGTTACCCAAAGATGTTTCTACTGTGGAGGACATGAATTCCACAGCTGATTTGGAACGGCTATTAAAACATAACATCTTCCCACCTTGGCCTATAACACCATGGTGTGGTGGTGCGGTAAGTGCCTTTTGTGGGAAAATGCCGGAGCTCATGCCCAAAACAACCTCAGCTAGAGTAGAGACAGTGAGATACCGATTTGAAGTTCAGGTGGTGCTATTCTTCTCCGGCCTATTCTTTGTCTGTCCCCGCCCTTCCTTTCTAAACGGTATGCACCTCTCTCTTTTCTCATTGTGATACGGTGGGTTGAAGGATGGCCAACTGGAAGAATGTCTGCTGCAAATGCCTCCATCGTGATCGTGAAGGCCCCTGGAGCTCCATGTGATTCACACCAAATCCTCGGGTGATGGATATCCTCGCCTATTGGCTTAGAGATGTGTTGGGCTCCCTCTTTATCGGCAAGGATTCTAGGGCTGTTGACACCTGGAACACTAGGGAGGAAACCGGGACTTAATGCAGTGTAAGGTGTGGGCTTCATTGTTGTGAATTGAATGGAAGACTTCTCAAAAGGGCTCTTGGGCTGGTGCTTGTGTAGCGTTTTGGCGTTTTGGACTGTGGGGGGTTGGATATGCCCAACGAATCCTGTTGGGGATTTATTTCCACCAAACGGCCGGAGGAAGGGCCAGATCTGGTCCTGGGGTGTAATGGTGGCGGTGGGCAAGAATGGAGTTGAGGTAAGGAATTTTTAGGAAAGGGTCTAGAATACCGGTTGTGAGAGTGTATGTTTAATATGCCATTCTAACCTTCGGCGCAAACTTGGGCTTCACTATTGAAACGTTGGCTTCATAACACTGAAACGCGTGAGTGGTACCGTGGGGGACGGCCAAGACAGTCCAAAGGCTACAATAAATGATTCTAGATCTGTCTCTTATCCTTACGGTTCCCCTGCTGTTTGGCTCAGTCACTGAGGCAGATGTTATCATTACCTCAGGAGTTGAAGTTTTTTGTTTTTTTTGACGGGGTCGGATTAGGAGCACTTTTTGTCTTGGGTTACTAGTTTTTATCGCTCTCGAAATACCTGTGCACACCAATCTGGCAAGAGGGCAGGGACTGCGGAGAGGCACTTGCTGGTGTTAAAAATTAAGGGGATTATGCCTCGCGTCGGGGGGAGGTTTTTTTTTTCATGGCCTCCTACTACTTTCCTGGTCCTTTCTCTCAATTCCGTAGCTGCTTGTGCAGTGCTGAAAAAAAAATCAATGATAGATTAGTCTTGGTGTGGTCAAGGTGCAAGTTTGGGTCGATGGTACAAAGGTAAGAAACTATTAATAGGAATCAAACATAAGTTACACCCTTGCAATCGATAGTATTCCAAACCTTTTCTCGCAATTTCCAATTTACCAGTTTGGTGTCCTGATCGGAATTGTTGATATCTCGATATGGGGGCAGATGTGAGATCGGGCCCACCAGTCTGATAAAACGCCGCTTCAGGAGACCAGTACCGTTGGAATGTCTATCTTTCACTTGTTGGCACTTTTATGCTACAGTGCCTTATACCCGTACCAGCACTACCCTCCTGTTGTGAAATCATAATGTGCAGTATGATTCGCAGGGTTGCTTAATTTGTCCCGCCGTTCAATTCCGACACACCAACAATCGGACTAATAGTGCCGGGATATTAAAATAAGCTTGGACCCTCATGCGGCAGGCTGAATCTGTGAAGGAACAATACAAGCAGGAGTAATATCGGTAGGGGCTGTTGTAGATCTGGTGTATTGTGCTTACTTGACCTCACTGCTACCAAATGAACAAGATTTGTAAGTGAAGTAGCACAACACAAACATTTACGTTCGAGATGCACTCTGTTCGCCGATGAATGAAGCTCCTGCAGGTTAGCTTCTAAAACGCCAGGTTCCCATGTACCACCCATTCAAGCGAGCTGTGTGCAATGCGGGATGACTGGCAACGGTGTGGAACTCCGAACCCGGGCACCAGAAGCGGGAGAGTCTCAACCTTTCAAGATTTATCCTGGCACCCCCTAGGAAGGGAGAGGACGGCAAATTCTGGAATCCGATTGGCGCTTGAACGGCATTCGTTCCGCACTAGTTGGCGGTTTATTGTCGGGGTAGCCATGAGGCGCTAGGGCTTGGGATTACCGGCAGGCTGAGGAGAGTCTTGTGAAGTCGGCCCCACCGGGACGGGAGAGGAGGAGGAGTGGCTGCACAGCGTATCGGGTCTCAATCCGGGCTCACTAGGAACCCTGGTGTGTGGTAAGTAGTGGCATTACTGTATAGGTGAGATAAATTACAAAAGCAGGGGTACACGGTACCTAAGCAAATGTCATGGACTCGAGAGGTAAGAGCCTAGAAGGCACAGTGCACTGAATTTGCTATACCATGCTCGGGTGGTTGGCCAGCACAGAATGACGGAGGGAAACAGGAGGCTGGGGATGCCGGTGCAACGAGAAGACTTAGAACACCAAATCTCCGCCGGAAAGGTCGCCGCCCAGTGGTTATGATCTAAAGGGATCGCTCTTTATAAAATTAGGTTCGTCCAGATCTGTTCCAGCAGCCGCTTGGCATTGTATTTTCATATCTTGAGTACCGGGGGCGGCTATCTCCGTCGGAGAGCTCGGATTAATCATGTCAGATGCAAGTTGACTCTCCATTCCCTAGGATATGATAAGGGATCGAATCCAGCTAGCCAGAGCACCTTAAGCAGGAGGGGATGGTCTCTGGAATCAAGTTAATTGGTTGAAGCTGGTGAATAGGTGGTTTAGCGGGAGAAGGAACAGTTCGCGTTGTAGGAGGAGATAAAAGGTGATAATTGAAAGAAAGACGGGAATATAGGGGGAGGGAAGGAGGTGGGAGCGACCTAAATTCATGGAGCTCTGCACTTAGTATATGGTCTACCTGGGAGCATGGTTACGTGTCGGTGGCTTGATTTCGTAGAGGAGCTCCAACTGTGTAAACATGGGAGTATGTGGATCTGTGGCGGCTGCTGTACTGGAAATCTATTAGTGCCTTATGCCCTCGCTTAGCCAGTGGACTATTTCTTTGTAACCATTTACTAGAGTCATAGCGTCACCTGAGATGTAAGAGGGAATATGCATTCTCGTTTTCAAGATCCGTCGCGAGTGGCAAGGCTGGGTGATATAGGTGTAGTTTTCTGCGGGTGAGTGCCTTAGGATTCGTGGCATACTACGTGGTCATCTCCCCGGGTGGATCCATGGTTTCGTCTTCCGAGACATGCGTAATTACACTGGCGTACCTTTCGAATTTTGACCACAGGGCAAATCACGGTTTATCACTCGAGTAACACCACCTCCATCGGACGTTCGTATAATGGTCAGGGGCGTTTTCCAGCTTAGAAAAACTCGGGGTTCCTCTGAAAGGCTTCTAAAGATTGAATTTATCGGAATTTTCAGTGGAAACACCGTATATCACTCGATGCCAAAGGCAACCCAAGTTTTGAAAAATATGGGATAGTCAAGCTGCATACCGGAAACCGGGGAGAGCGAGAGATGCTTGAGTACTGCGTTTTGACCGACGGGGCCGGGGGAACCCACTATCTATGCAGCGAAACACCTACATATATCCAGAGTGGAAAAGAGATTCGAGTTGACAATATTGAAGACAAGAGAGAATAGATAACAGCATTGCACATATGATCAATTGGTCGAGTAATGATATGGGGGGGGGATGCAAATAGGACAATTTGAACTCAGACAGCATTGAACCGGAACTAAGGGATACTGGCCAGCATTGTCGTACTCGAAGACGTAGAAAGTGCATATCCGAAAGTATAATTTCAACACCAAGCCCGGGAATATACTGAAATAGTTTAGGAAAATAGCTTCATGAGAATGATACCAAATGCCCATAAGCGCATTGCACAGGCCCTAAGAAGCGACAAAGTACTGGCCGGCAAGCAAGAAGGTCCTCGCCGCGCCGCCATTTCCCAAAAGTGTCTTGCAAAGCTCACGCTCAGCTACGGGCAAGGCCAGGTTCGCATCATCCATCACCCTTTCCTCTTGATCGTATTCTGGCTCTCTGCTATCACCGGTGAGCTGGCGATAGATCGCCAACTTCTCCTGAGAAATCGCATACAGCCTCAACGACCTCCAATAGCTATGGCGTTTACCGCAGTGTTGAGTTAGCTGGGAAAAGGAGGGAAATAAACAAAAAGAAAGAGGCATACGCACAGCCCATCGCTGCTATCAATGATGTAAGTCTTCACATATTTTAACTGTCTGTCCATCTCCTCAACCACTCTTCGGGTTATGGCGGGTTGTATGACTGCGTAGGTTTTAGCGTAGCTGATAAGACCTTCAATCAATAGTTGGAGAAAGTAAGTATTGTCCCACCAGAACCTGTACTCCAAGTTGGCTACCGTGAGCTCGAAGAGGGATTTTGTCTTGTCGACTGCGGCAGCAGCGAGTTTTTCCGCCTTCGCTGCGAGGTCGGGGGTAGGGTTTAGCTCTTGCAGAAGACATATCGCATGTAGCGGCACACCGGTATTGTACCTGCCCTCTCACAATCAGTCCTGAATTCACTTCTGTAGGGAAGGGAGATGTAGGGTGCCAACGTGTAAGTAGGCCCGCCCCCCACCCCATCCATAATCAACCCACTATCCAACTGCAACTCGTCGAGAACCCACTGCACGCATTGCCGTGCGAAAGCGATCAGCTCGGCTTCAGTCTTGTCCGCCACACCGACAGCCACACTACCACTGGCGGCAATCTGTCGATTGGTCTTCACAAGCCCCAACACCGCCACAGCCGCAAGAGAAGTCGATATAGCATTGCGCACGGTCTTCTCAACATGCCACTTCATCCCGCCACCATTCGCCGAGTCCCATCCCGTGAACAAGAAGTCCACGATGCGCTTGGCGCGAGTGAGGTATACAGCTTTACTAATGGACGAGGTATTGTACGCCCTGAGTAGTGCGATGGCAACTTGTGCGTTATCGTCTAGCAACCTCCCCTTCCTTAGCACCCCGTACCCGGAGGCCGAGAGAGCTTGGACTAACCGTAATAAATATCGTGATTCCCCGCGAACGCTAGCCACGCGGTATACGCCCCGTACTCGTTTGAATAGAATTTCTCCACTGCCTCTAGGGACGCGCTGATTTCAGCTGTGAAGTTGCCTGGGCTAGCGACTTCTGCTTCTAGCAGGGCTTCTACGCCAATTATCTAGTGCGCATGGTGTCAGCCGGGGCCCCCAAGGGACAAGTCCGAGGGAGTCTGGCGGAGGCTCACGAATGGCCAGACGACGTATCCATTCCAGCTATCCACCTATTACCCCGATCGCCCAGGTCAGCACCTAATCTAACTAGCTACACCTATAATAAGCTTAGTTACACTTACAGTCTCAGAACTCTTTTTTAACGTCCTAAAATGCTGCCGCTCGGCATCCCAAAACGTAGCCCACATTGCATGTGCAACTCGTAGACCTTCAATTGTATACACTGATATTTGCATATGTGGTGTTGGTGTTGCGGGGAGGGAGCTCTGCTGTGACATTGGTTTAGCTCCGCTAATAGTGACGTAGCTAGCTGTTAACCCAACAAGTAAGTTCATTCCGGCAGGCCGTTCATACCTTTTCAAGCATAGAATTGTAAGAGTGAGCTCCAGGAGGAATATCCCTCTTAACAGAGTTTATAATGCACGCAAAATCCTCAGGTATAACGAACTCGCTTGGGCCGGTCGTGCATCAGTTTTCAGAGCTCTGAATAGCCTGAGAGGGCGTCAAAATGCGCTTGATTATGTTATCTGGCCTTGTTCGGCATGCACCAATAAAAAATATATCACAATAAAAGTTGAAAATGGCATATCCCAACAAAAAATTCCGAGGTGAAAAATACATGTGTTCGGCAAATATTCTACAGCGATACAATGATGGAGGAAAAAAAAAAGACAGAACAAAGGGTTTCTCCCATGACATTGTGCAGTCTTCATTACTAGGTGCCAAGATATCGGTTAATAGCCTATAGTACAAGAGAGTGTTTGGCATGGTGACGCTTGAGTGGGTTGGTGTGTTTGGCTGCGCCTTTGCAATACAAGTTTTGCTCAGTATCATCGTATTAAGTTCACTTGTCAGAAATTAACCTCCTCTACCGATTATTAATTCTTTCGTTTTTTCACCCAAACCCCACAAGCGATGTGAGGTATGATATCATATCATGTTTGGCAACACATATCATACCACCAGAACTGCCGTTTTGAAACTGCCATTCGAGTGTTTACCACCCAAACGTCACTGTGCCAAACACCCCCTAGTAATTGATCAGTGATTCTATGCAGTAAATCAAGACTTACACATAGGTTATTAGCCTTTGTTAAATTCCCTATCAGAAGGGACTCCATATTATGTGGCAATTCTGAGCCTATCCCTACTATAAATATCTAATATTACGCCAAAATTCATGCTATAAAGAGGTGAGGTGCCGAACTGGCCCTGAGAAAATGAAAGTGCCAAGACTGTCAACCATATTTTGAAATTCTTTTAAGCCATGGTTGGAAAGTTCATGTTGACCAAACAGCACTCTGGCCACAATCCATGGCTTGGCTTGCCTCTTAACCATAGTTTGAGAGCCCAACTACGTCGCGCCAAACAGCCCCTAATTAATCAAGAAGCAACTACTGGTACCCGAGTACCAGGGTTAGTCTGTGAACAGGAGGGGCGGGGACGAGGTTTATAGGCCATAATATGCACATGCAGTGATATATTATGATATATGTTAAAAGAGATGGTGGATCTTGATTTTCCAAGGCTCAAGGTGCTAACCGAATATTTGGTTATCGAGCTTGTTGCCAATCACTACCGCAGTGTGTTTTTTCTTTCTAGTGGACGCCGGATAGGTTTAACTAGGATAAATATATTGTATTAAGCAGTGTCTACCGATCTTACCGCCGGCCCGAGCATGGTCACAATGTCGCAACGAAGGGTTCAAATATTTATTACTACTATGGAGACACCACCTATCGAGGGGGGGTTTGATCAAAAATGATCGAGGGACTAGGAATGCGCTTTTTCGAACCGGGGGGGTTATAAGATAGAACCCCTTCTAACTAAAATGGTAAACAAGGTATGATATTATGATAGGATAAACAATGGTATTTGAAGGTGGTTGGGGGAAAAGAAGCAGATAAAGTGATAGGAAAAGGAAGCAAAATGTAGCAGAAGAAGCAAATAAGCTAGCACCAGTATGATACTCCTCTTTCCCTGCGTCCGGGCAATAAATACTCACATCCAGGTTGAAAGTGGAAATTTTGATCAAGTTCCTGCTGCGGTATTTTAGCTTACTAAGACATTAAAGAACCCCCAGTTCAAGCCCCATTTTCAGAAGACCCGATTCAACACCCCCCATTCCAACCCCCCGTGTTCGATAACCGAAGGCCAACACTGGCTACAATCAATGGTTCGCCTCGTAACCATAGCTTGAAAGCCCAACTATGCCCAAACAGCCCCTAATTAATCAGAAAGCAACTACAAGACCCCGATCGTAGGGGTGAGTTGGACGGTCGTATCAAGCCTTAGACAGCGGAATGGACAATCCCATCCGTATCTTTAGGCATACTCGAGTACTGATCCGCATACCGTACTTAGCGGCGTATGCGTTGTTACTTGTGAGCATTCGTCCATCGAGATTATAACTGCGCACTCGTACTGGGGTGTGAGCATCAGTCTGTCGAACTCTGGCTCATGAGATGAAACTACTATGTGTGTAATCTTTTTTTGTTTTTTTCTTTGGCAGAAACTTCGCCAATCTGGGTCAATTTTTGGCGAGTGAAAAAAGTTTGCCGAACTCCCGCCCAGTGGCCAGAAGGAATCCCGCCCTCCGAGTGGGAGAAAGGGGAACTGGGCCAACCAGAGGGGTTCGGCAGACTTATCCTTGATACCCAGTACTGCATCATACATACTCGCGGCGAGAATAAGTTCTCAGACAATGGGCGCAACCACAATTCTACCACACGCAGCCATCGCAATACCGCGACGACTCAGATCGATGCCACTGTCAAAATGAAAGGTCCTATTACCGGATCCCATACCCCTCGAGAGAGAGGGAGGGGCTGAAAATACAAGTCCCCGGCATGTAGAACCAGAACACAGGGGTCAATATTTTGTATGACGAGTTGCCTGTGCGCATCTGAGACCCCATACGAAATTCAGCTCCCGGGATCCCCTCTCTATGTTCAACTCCCACCTACCAGAGACTTGTATACAGGCTTTAGTACTAATAGCCATTACAGTTGTAGTCGCGGTCGTAATCGCCATTGTGGTTCTCATGATGGTTGGGTTTTGGGGGGGATGGTTGTGCTCGTTGTCTGAGAACTGATTCCCGCCGTGAGCAGTTAAGGCTAAGACATACAATACACGACGTGACCCTATGAAGCATACAATTTTTTTTCCATTTAGCCTCGGGGTTTTTCCTTTTGCGCGAGGATCTAATCTGAGATCATCATGATTTTTGCACCTTGGAGAGGTTACTGGAGGATGATTTTGATTGGTTTTTTACAATTATGATGATATTTCCAGGCGGTGGGGAAGTTTCTTTTGTTGTTAGGTCTTCTATGATAGGCCATACTCTGGGGTGCTTGCCGGGACTTATGATAACAAAAAAGCAAAGCATGATGCTAGACCCAACCGCAGGGCTTAGCACCTTTGGGCGGGCCCTATTCCGCGGTGGGCGCGGGGTTACCAAGCTCTTGTGTTCGACTGGGGTCAACAGATGTGCTGCGTAGTATGGTACAGGCACTCGGTGATGGACTTGAGGGATTAGACACCTCGAATTCTGGGGGCTTGGCGGGTTTGTACTACCAGTGCGACCCAAAAAGTGAGTGGACACAAGCAAAAATGGCAGCCCCGACACCGATATATTACACTGGAGAAGGTTCAAGATAATCAAAAATCCTGATAGAACCACTGAGAACGGTCAGGGCATCATTTCTATATACAAATATCCGCACAATTCCCAACTTCCCAAAAGCAGCACACTCCTGTCCAAAAAGTTCTCGCTGATCTAAAAGTACTCCAGCGGGGCTCGGCGGCGATAGAGATACTAGTATCATACCTGAGTACGAGTCTGTTTTTATATCCTGAGTAGCTCATCTCCAACTCAGCTCATCTGACCTGACCTGAATGAACAATAATTTCCACCATTTAATATTGCTTCCTTTTGCCTTAATAACTTCCTCCTATCCGAGTCGGGGTGCGGGGGTGCTATCGCTTGGTGGTTGGCCGGGATTTACCTGCTCGTGTATTACTTTATTGATCACCAGACAGCAGTATAGATATCAATAGCACTTTTAAATATGCAGTTGCACTTTCAAATTCCGCCTAGACACAGTTTTCCCACCCAAATAATGGGGTTGAAGTAATTTTAAGGAAAATTTTATTTACTACCCTCCAGAGAATTTAAATTTATTTGAAGTTTTAATAAAAGTCGGGTAGCCAATACCCTTTCTGAACATTCTATGAAGTTATCTCATTTTTAATTCAAGTGATGGTCCCGGAACGAGCGCGCGAAATTGGCCATTCTTGGTGCAAGATCGGTTGAGTCCACTCATTTTTTCGATGGTACTTGTGCCCTTACATGAAATAAAGAAGTGGATTTGGAGTAGATATTACTCAAATAAAGAGAAGATTTGATACCTCCTTGTCTAGGAGTGTCCGATGGCGCATGTTCATTTCCCGGGGCATGGTTCTGCTGTATTTTACAGTGAGAGTGGCAGGATAGAACGTCTTTAGCGGGACTAAGCTTTTATGTAAGAGAAGTCATTCATCTGTCGCAGACAGGTGTTGGCATGATGTGATTCCAATTTCAAGTACCGGCATTTACTCGAGTACAATTAATGAAAATGGGAAGAGAAAAAGGAAAGAAAAGAAAAGAAAATAAAAAAGAAAAAACTCTCCACACTTGCCCACATGCTCCTGAGCTGGATAGGTACTCGAGTAGACGCTAAAGTTGGTGCGAGTAGAAAAGCTAGTCCGGCGATTCCCCATTCCTGTACCTCCACAATCGACTAAGATCCTTTAGCTGCCCGTTCCTCTGAGGTTTCGCCGATGTTGACACACTTGCTTTGGTGGCGGAACCCCAACCAGGATTATTACTTATCCCAACAGGTACCTCCTCGATCTCTGTCCGGGTAGGTGGCGGGCTTCTTAACGATCTTGGCTCCTCCTGGGTCCTTTCCTTGCTAGCATCTTGGTATCTCTGCACTGCTTCGTCTTCCACCATCTCGAGATGGACGTCGACGTCGCCGTCGCCGTCGTGGGCGAACAAGCGGCCAAGGTAGTGTTGATTGAGTAAGTGACCTCGACCTGGGCATTTGAATATCTTGCCGGCAAAGGAATTTGATAGCCTGTCCTTTGGGTCGCAAAGGGTGCCGAGTTTGGCGACAAAGTCTTTCTCGTTGCCGTAGTGTTCTATGTGCTCTATCACCCGCTCCTTCATACGCTCCTGCACCGGGGGGTCCGGCGACGGGGTTTGTAGATGGGAGGAGGAGGAGGAGGAGGAGCAACCAGAGCGGACGGGATTGTTAAAGTGGTTTGCGGCACAACTGTGGTGGGAAATCTTAGATATTGTGGAGATCATGAGGGTGGTGAGGAGGAAGGGGATATGTGGTTACCCGAACGTGTATATCTCCAATTTTTTGATATCCTCATCTGGCAAATCTGCGAAAAGACAGTCTAGCACAATGGATAGGATGATTCCCCCTTGGGAATGCGCAATAACAACACATTTTTTTATCTCTCTGTCCGAAAGTTTTTCCTTCAGATGCTCATACAGAACCCTAGTGTCCCCTGTAAAATAGGATAAGCTCCGTTGGATCAAGCACTGGATGAGATCAAGCACAGCTCCATAGGTCTGATTATGTATCCCAGTCACCGGTCGGCCAAAGGTTTCACTGATCTGATCAAGATTTGCTAATCCGTCGAGATACACTTCGTTCAGCCTACGGACTCTAATCCGTGCCGATATCAAAAGAAAAAGAAACATACCTTTCAGCCAATGCTTTCCCGTGCAAATCCCATTCACAAACACCCATTCCTCACCACCCCCAGCCTTTTCATCGCTGGTATGCGGAACCTTGCCATCCCCAGCCTTGCTACTTGTTCTAGTAGCCTTTCTCTTCACTGTTCTCGACCCGTGATTGAACAGAACGCAGAGAAGCGCCGTGAGCGCACAATAAAACAGCATAAATAGTGCAAACACCAGTCCGGGCGCCGCTATCCATACGGGAATAACAACACTCAGCCAGATGAGGCCTAGTAAACCAAGCAGAACGTGCAGCCCCGAATTAAGATTGTTCTTCCCTGACGGGTATAGTTCAGAATAGTCGGTTGTGGGTGAGAAGGGAAATAAAATGGAGGGAACCAAAAGGAGGTTTTTGAAAACTAATTTTATATCACTCGCAAGGAGTTTCACCGGATGCGACCGGAAGGACAGTTTTTTCTCACTCGGTGTCTGGCCAGTTTGGCTTGTGCTGGAGGAGGGTTTAGGTTGCGATACAGGGAGAATAGGTGGTGGAGACTGAGCGTTTCCCATTCTGCAGAGGGATGTGGACCTAAAAAGTAGCCCTAGAGCGTGTGTTTGGATGCGAGTAAGCTATTAGGAGGAGCTTGATGCTAACCGTATGTCCGCCGTACTTAGCACTCTTAAATATCGGCATAAATCTCAATATATCAGAGTGCGGGAGGGATGTGAAAGCGCGGTGAGAAAGTAGTGATGCATCGAGCGCTGGCATGGGGTTATAAAGCTCTGTCTTCCTATGGATGTTTGAAATGAAAGTTCCGAGCTCTGAGGTTGCTTCAGACGCCAGTCCTAGAAATTTCTATAGCAGATTTAGGGTGATTGGATGGACTGAGGCTTGCGCCGGTCTCGCTTGAAATGAATGTTTTGCTAATGTTACTATCTGAACAATGTGATCTGCTATAGAGAGGGCGCCCAACGAATGATAGAGAGTGACTGCGCACTCGGGTATGGAGCTGGGTGATCGGACCGCCGGGGATGGTTAAGTTTCCTAGAATGCGATGCATGTCTAATGAAATGCACTCGGGTATGAAAAGACAACGCATGAGACCTGTATAGCACTTGGATACCAGGGGTGCGTTAATTAAAAGAGAAGAAATTCCGGGAACGCTATAAAGATAATAATTGGTGAATTTTGATTTTCCAAGATGCTAGCTGGATAAGCTGGAATATTTTATTATTAAGCTTGTTTACGATCACTACCCCAGTGTGTGTGGAGCAGTAGTTGTGTTTAAATTGACGACTATGTTGGTTTTATCACATGTGGTAGATTTGTTTTGTTGGGCAGCGGGACGGTATTGAGGCCATTTTTTTATTGAGTGTGTTTTTGCTAGTAGACGCTGGATGGGTTTAACTAGGGTGAATATATTGTATTTACGAATGTTTATGGATCTTTGCCGCTGCCTAAGGTGTATAGGAATACGAGATAGAAAATCTAAAGGATGAAGGTGGTTGTTGAGGCAACTGAGGAGGAGGAGGAGGAGGAGGAGGTGGAGGAGGAGGAGGAGGAGGAGGAGGAGGAGGAGGAGGAGGAGGAGGAGGAGGAAAAGATATAAACTAGAGAGAAAGTAGAATAACATGCTCTAAAGCTTCCAGTATGTACGAAACTGCTCATTTCATTTTCCCAAATTTCCTATTAGCCTTCCTTCGTTCTTTCGGCATTTCGTTTCCATCAATAATCACCATTCATGGTTGCCTTATTTGATTGGACTGAGTCTCCTGAAGAGCGTAGTTTGCTCAAATCGGGATATGAGGGGTTGAACTTTAGTTCAAATTGTGACTCGAAACTGGATACCGGATCCTCTTCAGTTAGATTTAGTATCACTGCTGAAGACAACTGTACCATACTCCACTACCAGAATTATGTTCTCTCTGAGTTTTCTACTCAGGACAAGCTTTTTTAATGTCCAGCTGGCCTTCCAGGCGATTGTTAAATCTTGAGCTGCAGCAAGATAGAGAAACAGAATGAGATTGCATGTATGATAACTAAATGAGTTTTGTGAGAATAGAAGAAATTAAGTAAAAAATAATGGTAATTTATTTTCACGTCTTGCTATCAGGCTGATTGGCCTACCGCCCGTATGGTATGTGCATTGAGACTTTTGCATTCAATGGTGGAAGATATTGGACCAGACAAGAATGGTCTTGTACAACAATCTCACCCTGGCCCTTCTGCGAAGCTTAAGGTTACATATTATCAGCAGCCCGTCACCTGTGCTGCAACGGATTCTTTTCCTCATAACCTCTCTTATTAATTCTTTATTTTCTATTCAATTTATTTAAAAACACTAACCGATTGAGCAACTATTCTAGAATTTGGCCACATAGCGCAAAGGAAATCAGCAATGTGAAGCCAGTTTTGATATATTGAAGTGGTGCTAAACTGACAAGGTGTATTAGAGTTGGACCATGGGACTCAGAAAGCGAAGAACTTCTCTCTTCTGGCACCGAAATACCGCGCTGCTAGAATGATGTCTCCTCTGTGAACAAGAATCTACATTGACCCCCCGAATGCATGGCTGTCCGATCACCCACGCCTGTATCCGAGTATATCGAAATATGTGCTCTACACCCTTCAGCACTGCACTTGCCGATTTAAAAAGTCTCCGGACGCTTTGCATTTGCTAATGCCCAGCTTTGGCACGGAGGCGTCCGGAGACTTTTTGGATTGCCAAGTACAGCGCGATGCACTAAGCACACTAAGACAATGCATGCCAACTATGTTAACGGGCCCATGCAAATAATCCTTAGCAGATAGGAACTCTGTGGATGGTTTCTCATCACCTTATCCTTGCGTCACTGGGAGCTACTATAGCCTGTGTATCATAGAAGCCCGAGAATAGCCAAATGGACCGAAATATTTGACAGGAAGGTCTCGGCATTCTGGGGAATTTTTTAAAAACAAATACCGGAAACCAGATTCCTGTCGGATCTGAATCTGATGTGGTACAAGTACTCGTCAGTTGCCAAATTTGGGAGTGATCATAGTATTAAAGTATAGATTTGGTTGCGCAGACTATGCCTCTGGGATATTAGACCTCTTGGTTCAAACAGGAGGAGAAAGGGGGAGAAAAAAAGGGCTTCAAGGAGTGTTGCGTAGTTTGTTAAAATTCCCTGTGATACTGGTAGAAGGGCAGGTAATGATTAAATAGGCTTGGGACCGAGGGAAAGAATAGGTTGATAATGGATGGAATAGGGGTGAATAGTATGGTTAGGTTGGGAGTCTTTTTCAGGGAAATAAATCAGATATCGGCCAAAAGTAATATGATGGGTTGGGAGCCTTGGTTTCCGGGGTGTCGGGGGGAGCCTCTTGGTCCTATAGCCGCTTGGTTGGCATATGGAGAAGAGGAGGAGAAGAAAGAATAGCGTAAACCCAGGATTCCGAAGAGTTTCTCTCTGGAGGATTAATTCAAATGACTCCAAGAATTGGCAATATATCACACCCTCTACTCATCTATTGTTATGATAACTGTTTAAACGCTCTCCTTGAGTCCTGGTTTCTGCTAAGCTATTTTTCATAGCGGGAGCCGGAGGGGGGGATACATGTCTAGTGGGCTTTCCTCCTTAGACAAAAGGCGCGAAACCTGTTTCTTCTCTCTTACTCTCAGGTTAGGCCCTATTACAACCTCCCTCCTAATCTGATTTGGAAGTCCCTTCTGTTGCCCGCACTCGCAACAAACCCTATCTCTCGCGAACCGCCTCTCCCCACAATTTGTTTTCAAAGTCCCTTCTTCTTCATTTTTCTTATCCCCCACCTTACCTTACATTAGCCTCTCTCTCCATCTCTTCCACACACACACACGCTCTCTAAACCGCAATTTTGCGAAATATCATCTAAATAAATCTTTCCGAAAATCCAATCTTATAGCAGAGCCGATATCCGATCGACAGACACCCGCTATGCCTGCCATATCTATCACCTCGGCCACTATCCACGGGCCTGAATCGCTCATTAACCCACTTCTAAAGTGGTACAGAACTTGTCAGTCGGCATATGATGCAGCTCCAGAGAACGACCGTGTCTGGGAACTGATCAACGCTCACACCAAGGAAGGTCTTAATACTCTGCAAGCTGAAGAGCTCATCTCGCATCTACGTTTCCGCCGCGCAGAGTCCTCCCGAATCGAGCATCTGATGTCGGAAATGGGCTATCTTCCTCGTAAACCATTTGAGGAATTCACCCGTAGGGACGTGGTGACCATCAAGCAGTCCTTCAGAGATGTGATCCATTTGCACACCCATTGTGTTTATTCTCCACTCATCGGTCGTAGCGACGGTGGTGTCGTTGGTGGACCGCCGATCGGTCATATAGGAGTGCCGGTATACTGGGCTGTTGTTGATTACGCAGCGTGGGTTGCGGCGGATTGGAAGGCCGATCCTACAGTTTTTGCTCAAAGGCTTGAGAGCCAGTACCAGGAGCTCGTGAGATATTGGAGTCACGATAAAGAAGGCTTAGAAGCCGGAGCCCATCCTCAAACATTGGGGAGATTCGAGGGTACTGGAGAGTACTCTTCAGGGTGGGCGGCCGCCCAAGTCGCTGCCGCTTTCGAGACCATCTTTCCCGAGACCTGGACCGAGGCTTTGCCTAGGGCGTGGTATTTCGGAAATGTCACTGACGATTACGGGTCTCCTGAACCCCTGGAGCTAGGGAGCGGAGATGAACATGATAGTGAAGAGCCCAAGGAAAACTCGGAGGACGGGGATACCTCTGAGGATGTAGATCAACTAGTCTATAGTTGCGACGAAGGTGACTCGTCCCATTAGATATGTTGCAGCTGAAAACGTTACCGTAACATCCTCCATCCTACCCTATCCCATCTCTTTTAACCATTTAAGCGTGAGGCTAACAGACGTAGGCACAAAGGCCACCAAAAGTCGGAGAGTTACTGTTTGCCCCATCCTTGGGCTTGCTGCTATGTTTTTACTTATATTTCATGAGTAGGTGTCTATTTAGACAGACATCTTGTATTTGATTCTTCGAAAAATTTCTGTCTCTCTTTCCTTTTTCCCTCATCCCTTCCCCCTCTCTATATCTGATCCTCAAATTTAGGTTCACTCTACTTTTAGCAGTGTAATAAATATTTAACGGTATTCATTGACAGTTTTGATGGCTTTGGAGAAACTCGGTGTAGTAATAATTAAGTTAAACAAAAAAAAAAATGCCTCGTGGTGTAGATAGTATTTGCTTTTTTTAGTGGGCGTAGGATCTCGACTATCGTTGCGATCTCTTTTTATTTCTTTTTTCCTTTAAAGAATATCATACCTGCTAAATAGCTACCAACCGGCGGGGATCTTTTCTGTCGCTTCGCTAGCCTTGTTTTTTGATTTCGCTGCCAATTTCTGTTTGCTGGCGGTGGCTGTCTGGGATGTGGTGCAACTTGCGAAGAGATGAAACGAGACGGAATGGAAATGATTGCTGTGCAACTTCTAGTCTGGGTTGGGGCGTGGCGCGCTCGTGCTTACCTGATTATCCCGTTGTGCTATCGGGTCTGAATTTTAATTAACTAAGTGCAGCAGGATTTACCCGACCGAGGGATGATCTGACTAGCGATGAATTCGCACTTGGTATTTGAGCTGACCAACTAACGGATTATAGATCGGTAGGTAGGGTAAATACTAGCCTCATGAGTAGAATGGGTAAGCACTCTGCTGGCCTGCCCACAAGTTAATCTTGATGGATGTCAATTCTACTGCACTAGGCACTGAGCAAAAGTTTCTATTCCCCCCAGACCGGAAAACTTCTAGTGGGTTTCGCGAGCCTGATACCTACCTGTCTGGTGGGGTTGCCATAGAGCTAAATCGCGGATATTTGTATCTCTAGTGCCAGAGGGATTTAATACTGTAGCTGTCTTGGCTAAAGGCGTGATGGTCAAAAGCATACAATTTGGTGTTGTCCTCGGCGACGGGGAGTACGAATACTATAGTATATCGGTGGTATTGGGGGGGTTAAAGCTCCGTGTAGTGTCCTCAACGGCCCGGTCCGGTGGCCTTAGAAGGAGGGAGGGACAGGCTATGCGTGGCAGTCCCTCTGCTTCTTTGCTGCCTGGAGGCCTTACATTCGGCATGCCAAGCGCAAGGCCGAGCAATGGACCCGGATTTTGTATGGTGCAGAGGCTCCTCCATTCAGCCACTATTCCCCGCCATCCCTCATCTCGACATGCCGTCCCTGGTACTAACTAGGGGTTTTACCCCTACCCCTAAACACTAGTCTCATGATATGGTTCCGGCAGCCTAACCTCAGGGTGGGGGTCCTAGGGTATCACCACTAAGAACAAACAAAGAGAAGTTGTTCGGTCTCGCCCCATAGGCTTCTCAGTCCTCCATCCGGGCCCCTTGGGGCACCCAGACTATTGAGAACACTTCTCATGGGAAAGTAGATGGCAGGCTGGAGTACCGGTATCTCGGGAATGGCGGCCCTTGAACGGTGGTGAAGGCGGAGCAGGGAGTCTTGGATCAAGGTGGGTGGTGAGATGTGATATTCAGGCAGTTCTCGGGGCTCCGGGCGAGAGAGAAAAGGATTGTTTCTGGGAAGGGGAGTGTTGCTCCAACCATGGAGTTTACTTATTCGCTAACAGGGATTGTCTTTCTTCTAGGTTTGCTCGCTCTCGAGGATTCATGGTGCCAGATCTGAAAGAATTAACTTACGGCTATTCCTCATTCCTCCCAGAGCAGTAGCTCTGGCAGCTACCAAGCGCGGTAGAGGTAAATGATGTCACCCAGCCATCTATATATCTACTACGGCCAGGCCTACCGGCCGAGAGGTTGCTGTGTTGCCACGAGCAGTTATACCTCCTAAACAGACATTATGCTTAAGAGAGAGGGTAGAGACTTGCTATCAAAGGTTCTGATTTTGCAATATACGGACTGACTATTCGCCAGCCTACAGTACTCCAGGTTCTGAGACGGTAAGTGCTCAGGGTTAATCAGCTGAGCCCAGATCAGAACGTAATGCGATGGCGTACATAATATTGCTGTTTTATCGTAGTTGTGAGTGAATGTGCCCATGTGAGATCCGGTGTTTGACCACTTTCGAGTAGGAGGCCTGTCTGTGATACAATTCTCTTTTGTGCTACATTGGATAGTCAGGCATCTCTGATCATGGCTGTCCGACCTGACCTCATTCTCAATCTTATAAAACCCAGAAAGCGGTTTTCCCCATGAGCCAAAGTGAGCACTCTGAGTGCTCATGATTGGGATTGCTCTTTTCGGCTCGGGGGGAGGGGGGAAGGGGGTATGTATCTAGGCAAGTGTGGGTAAGGAGATCATCCGTGGTGGGGGATCATAGAAGGTACAGGCTTTCAGTCAATTACTCGACAAACTATAGTCGTAGATGGAGATGCGGTTCACTCATCGGGAGTTTAAATATGTGTTGTAATGGGAACAGCGTCAGTTAAGCTATTGCAAACCGGGTATGAGAATTTAGCTAGACCCAGCTCTTACAAGGCCTATGCTCGCCCCAGAATGCCCACATTACAGTTGCTCTAGTATTCCATAACATAGCCCACTTCCGTCATAAGGTGAAGAGGAGTAAAAGTCAGAAAGTATCAGAAGTCTTCCCAGACATGACTGAGACTCATAAGGGTTCTCAGACACGTTTATGTTATCGTCGATATTCAGATTTGGGGGAATGGAGAGAATCGGTGTTGGAAAAATGGGCAACGAGTGAAGGGAGTAGTAGTTATTACTGGAGAGAGTGGCACTATCCCCGGAGAATTTTTCGAGCCTTCTGCCTGTTTCATACGAGTGGATGGAAGCTCTCCAGTTACAGAACGATCTGGAAGTACCATAGCGAAAACGACCATAGGGTCTAGTGAAAAATCTATAACGAAAAAAGGAGGAAGGTTCAACAGGGCCAGGCATGCATGACTCGTGCTCGGGGGGTTTAGCGGGGTCACCTATGGGGTGTTCTGGATAGTGGAATTTTTGGTAACTTCTAGCAATTCTTCCCTATCCCCCTGGATTAAGCATGGAAGGGAGTGGACGTACTATCATACCTGGAGCAGCCCACTCCTGGCGAAAACCCCGTATTCATTCAACTAGCGTTGGAATTCATTTTATGAGCCTGACAAGCTCTGAGTATGGTGTCCGCTTTGACTGCCCAACTAAAATTCGAAAAATTATCGACCAAGTCTACTTAATATCGGGGGATTCCCAGGCAGCAGAAGACCCATCGAAAAACTTGGGCCAAGTAAGCCCTCTTGTTTGCAACACCCATGCAATTATCGAAGATCCTGTCGAGTGGCGATCCCAGCAGCTGCCCGGCCCTGCGAGAGGATTGGAGCGAGTCCGCCCAGAAAAGGGTCGATCCCTCCATGCTAAGTTAAATTGGGTTCTCGCCTAGGTTTTACCTAGTTACAACCACCCCGTGCCTATACCCAGCCTCGCGCAAGTGTGAAACTGTTGGTTCCCTCTCTCGGACTAACTAGTAACCCGCCCGATACCATCATAGGGTATCACGCGCTTAAAAGGCGGGGGTTGAGCAGCTAAGTCTTCCGATTCTTTCCTCTCCATCCCCCCAGTTTAATTGCCTGGGAAGGTTCTGGGTCTGTCAAGGCCTGTATTGGGAGACGAGACGAGACGGAGGGATAAGTCCTTGGGGGGCTGGGGGGGAGGGAGTGTATTACCACCATCCAGGAAGTTTTCTCTTCGCACATCCACAAAACTGGTAAACATGCACAGCACAATAATTTACTCTTACCTATATCACTAGTAAGTAAACTCTGAAGGGAAGACAGTAGGAAGAGTGCTCCTGAGTAGTCCCTGGTCCAGAGATGAGAGCCTGCTGTCATTGGGTCTCAACTCTTATCATATACAATGCCTACATCAGAGGCACGGTACATGATGCTCGCAAATATTTCAAACCCGATGAACTTGGGGCAGCCGAGGTCTGAAATAGAGATGAAATTGACCCCATGGCAAGTGTTCTATGCACAAAGAAAGTCTCTATCCCGGACGGTGCTTGGAAAGTCATACCATGGTAATTTGCACTATTCCCCGCACGACTATAGACTCGAAGCGAAATGAATCCTCCACTATTCCTCAGGAACATTTACCCATTTATCGGCTGGTGGAGAAGAAAATTCATGAGAGCTCTTCTTCATTCAGGGTAGTCGAAGGTCTATATATCGAAAGCCGCAGGATTTCAGTGCGCTTTGGGAACTCTCTCTCTTCTCCCCGGAGTTTGCACAGCAGGGCAATCAGGGAGTACAAAAGACAGGACACTATTCTATATTTCTCACTTATTGCGGCAAAATATGCAGGGTATTGACTCTAATATATAGCATTCCAATAAGCGTGAATTGGTATAATAATTGTAAAAATAACTGGGTAAGCGGGGAATCCAACGCAAGCACTATCTATAGTACTATTTTTCGAGTTCATAGCTGAATGCCAAGGTGTTTTCTATTTCAAACTATTTAAGATACAACTGTAGACGTATTAATTCATGCCTTTCTTGATTTACCCTAGTATGATACCATGTCAAGGATCCGACCTCTTAATATTTTAATAATACTCCATTTGAAAGCTTGATTAAACGGCTTAGAGAAGAAATTCGGAAGCAAAAACCACTAAATATATTAAAAAATAAAGTGATATCCAGCACAGTGCAGTGGCTATCAAAGCAATTGGGGATTTTTGAGAGGAATGGTATCACAATTAGACCTAGTGAAAAATTCCTATTTAAAACTTCTGAAGCTCAAGTCTTACTTTATCCATTAATGATTCATCCTACTAGTCTGATCGTGAGCTTAATATCCAAATTAAAGACTGAACTATGAGAACTTGTATGATAGCTAACAATTAGGAACCCTCCGAAAAACACATAAGAGTTCGAATATTTCCGGGAATGAGAACCTGAAGGCTTTACCTATAGATTTTCCAGCTAGCAATAAGGCTGTTGAATTTCCTCTCGTCAGGGAACAGTATCTTCTGTTTTGATATATTTCTCCCCCTTCTCTCCTATCCATATGCACGATATCTGAGGGATAAATATATATGCAATCATCTTAGTAATGATTTTTATCTGCTAAGCTGTTGCTGTGACAGGGTTTAAACCCTTGATTTATTCTTTCTTCCCTTTTCAAGCAATCAGAGGTCGCTCCACAAGCCTAGTAACATTAATATGAATTGGAGAAAATTTGTGGTATTGGCTGTCTGGTGCACCGACACCACATAAAATTTATCTGGAGTTACACACACCCCACTCCTGCTACTATTCAGCAATAGACTTCTATCCTTAACTTATTTATACACAAAGCAACTCAGACGGGCCAAGAACCATATTTTAATATTGCTGCCACCACTCAGAACTTTAAATGTCCTTTGTTAAACTAGTTGTACTTCACCTGGCCTAAATACACTACTCCGCACACTTTACCTATGCACTATGCTTTTCATCATGTTCACTAATATCCTCCACTTTGGCACTAGTCGATATAATCGAGAGCATGTTGGTATCATAGCCCAAATAGAAAAAATTTGTTACTCGTCCAATGCACTGCAGGCCAGGTTACAAATTTTGCTGTAGAAGATGCTATGTCTTCGAAAATTGTCCCACAGCTGGGCCAAATACCTCAATATCTATAGTTTGCTATACCTTCGAATTAAACTTATTCCATAATTTATTTGCAGGCATTGAGTTCGATAAATTTTGCTTGATTGAATTGCCGACGGGCACGAAAATCTTATGGACACGACCGCACCATAACTTGGTTTAAGCGCAAGTATCCTACCTCCCGTCCAGATCCCTCTCCCTCACGCCCCGGGCCTCCGTCATTGTCGTGACGGTGCTGTGGCAGTGCCGTGATCGGGAGTTGCTACGGTCACTTAAACCCAAGCGGGCGCTCAGTCTCCTTGCGTGAGATTCCTTCCTTCCGGGATCTCACGCTCGGCCGCGCATCCGTGAAGCTATGTACTCCGGGAAGAAGAATCCTAGTTTCTTTAGTGTGTATATTACGGGCAAGTTGCGCAGTGGAGGCCCTGGAGTAGGTAGGCAGGTAAATATAGGCCTGCCAAGTAGTTTCATTCCACCCGCATCTGGCAGATTAGATCCTCCAAAAGTGATACAAACCCACCCGGCTCCAGTAAATAAACCACAAACCCCACTCCCATCACACTCAGGTGGAATTGGAAAATCGAGACACCATAAGAAATCACAATACAGGACCGGGGGGAAGAGTAAGAGGGATAGTAATAAGGAAAGAAAAGCAACTCGACAAAGGGAAACCACCGACCGACCGACTGAACGGATGTGAGCGAATGATTGAATCAAAACCTATTTAACAACGGCAGCCTTGTATAAAACTCTGGCTAATGCTGCGACCACTCAATAGTGTTCAAGTCCACTCCCTCTTGCACAAGCTCCCATAACGGACTCATCTCCCTCAAAACCGTAACCCGGTCCCTGACGGCATTAAGCACATAATCGATCTCAGCCTCAGTGGTAAACCTGCCGATTCCAAAGCGGATACTAGAGTGCGCGCTCTCATCGCTAGACCCGAGGGCTCTGAGGACGTAACTGGGCTCTAAGGAGGCAGAAGTACACGCCGAGCCGGAGGAGAGAGCAATGTCCTTGAGTGCCATCAAGAGGGATTCGCCTTCTACGTATGCGAAGGAGACGTTGACACAACCGGGGTAGCGGGCGCTTGGGTCCCCGTTCAGGGTCGTGTGCTCCATTGCTAGGAGGCCGGATTGGAGGCGGTTTGAGAGGGCGGTTACGCGTTTGTGGTCATACTGGTTTTTACTTCAATTTTAGCGGCTTGCAGGCAGGAAAGACGGGTAGAGGGAATGCACCTCAATTTCCTCTTTGGCAATTCTGCAGGCTTCTCCAAAACCGATTACCAATGGAGGCGCGAGAGTCCCACTGCGAAGGCCACGTTCTTGACCGCCGCCAGAGATGAGCGGGTCGATTCTGACTTTTGGTCTACGGCGGATGTAACAGGCGCCAACACCCTTTGGGCCGTAAACTTTGTGGCCGGAGATGCTCATCAAGTCGACGTTCCACTTGCCGACGTCGACGGGAATTTTTCCCACGGCCTGGGCGCCATCGGTATGGAAGAAGACATTCTTCTTTCGGCACAACTTTCCAATCTCCTCCATCGGCTGGATAACCCCAATCTCATTATTGACCGTCATAATTGAGACTAACGCTGTGTCCGGGCGAATCTCCTTCTCCAATTGCTCCAGATCGATCAAACCGTTGCTCTTGACAGGGAGATACGTGATATCATACCCCTCGTCTTGCAAATGCCTGCACGAGTCCAACACACATTTGTGCTCCGTCTGCGATGTGATGATGTGCTTCTTGGACTTGTAAAACCTTGCTACACCTTTGATAGACATATTGTTTGACTCCGTCGCTCCAGAGGTGAATATGATTTCCTTCGGGTCGGCCCCGATAAGCTTTGCGACATGCTCGCGCGCAACATCAATCGACTTCTCTGTTTCCCAGCCGTAGGCGTGCGTGCGTGAATGAGGATTTCCATATAGTCCCGTATAAAACGGAAGCATAGCATCGAGGACGCGAGGGTCCATAGGAGTTGTAGCTTGCATGTCAAGGTAGATTGGCCGAGAGCCCTCATCCATTATTGTGGCTTGCTTGAGAATAGCTATCCGCCATCTTCGTTAGTCTCCAAATTGTCTGGCAACAATATGAAAAGGGTAGAAAGTGGCGCACCAGCAGAAGGGGACAGCATAGCATCCGCCGCCAGACTGCTCCCAACACCAGGTTCTGAAGGTTTAAGTCCACTCTGGTTAACAAAATTACTCGCATCTATCCGTCGATTCTCAACATCCACTTTTACCGCAGCCTCCCCATTCCTCCCACTTGAAGAAATGCATCTACGCTGCAGTTGTGCTGTCAATCCCCTCCGTACGGTTTCAGCAGGCCTGAGCGAAGCAGAACGCGAGCGGGAGAACCTCGCGGCACATCGAAGAACCTTGGCGGCCGTCGTCATGGTGCAGGATTCAAAAGGCTGCGGGATTTCCTGTAGGGGGTGTGGTTATCAGATGGCGGGTAGGGAAAGGTAAACGCCTGGTAAGAGTTAAAAAGGGCGGGGTAGTGGGATGGAAGGTGGCCGCGAGATCTTATGCTGCGAAGGCGTTGGGGGGCAAAAAAAGAGTTGATAGGATGGTGGCGGTGTCACGTGAGATGGAGCACAGCAAGGCCTTGGCAACGACTTTGAGCGCGGAGATTCAGTCAGGTGGGTCAAATTTGAAGCCTGGAGCTCACGAGATGCATGGGTTTTGCTGGAATCCAGTATAATATAATACCCATATTTCTGTACCCAGCCGCTGGGCAACCATTCCGCAGAGATTTTGGCTCTTGACAAAATACTTTTCTTTATGGGTGGAAGCATTGGGTGATCCTAAGCACAGCGCAAGATTAGGAGGTATGGCATATAAAAGATACATGACAACCACTCTTGTTGCAGGTTATCTCTAATTTCTTGATTCTATAAACCTTCTATGCGACTCTTTTTCTCGAGAACTACTCTCTACTTGTCCTTTAGTTTGATTTGGCCTAAAGAGGAACCCCTAGATTCATTGGGAGTGATTAAATGGTTGGTGATGAGTGCTCAGTTTTGGTGTAAATTTGCCGTCTGCTGGAGTCTTTTGTTAAATTATTTACAGTTATCAAGGTTACCCGGCCTTAACACTTAGGTAAGGTACCCACTGCTACAGGCAAAGGTTGTTTTTTTACAGCTGTCCTACATTTGACCAGGTGTAGCTGGGCCTTGTACCAGTTGTTATTAAATAAGGTCCAAAAAACTGCTGCTTTTGGTGCATGATCCTCTATGTGCTATGCTATTGCCATAGATGCCGATTAGAGTGGAATCACAACTCGTATTGTATGATATTGGAACCCTTTTTGCATACACATGCCCAGCAAACCTTCCTTCCCCTCCAATCCCTCTATGCGTCCGAACGCTGTCTCCCCCCACGCTTTGCACCGGTACTCTATAGGATCATCGGTAATAGATGATAATATTATTAATAAGAAATAAAGCATTCCGTCCCAAAATGAAATATTATATGTGCAATAAAACAATTTATAGAGCACTGCCGTATTTTTTACCGTCTTATCCCAAACTGTTATCGTATCGGTGCCGCTGGATCCTCTCTCGGGGGACGATGGGACAGCCCTCTATCTCTGCATTGTAAACTAAAATAATATTATTCCAAGTTATCTGCATTGCTCGATCATTGGCATCAGTTGCCAATTGGCTGACCCAAACTCGGAAAATCCCGACCTCCAAGCACGAGCGTCTGCATGCCAAGCTCAATTTACGCGTTCGCCCAACACTACGCGTGCGCCGCGAAAACACAGTCGCGAAATTTAACAACTTGACGGAAGTCAGCCAATGTCCAGTGAACACTTTTTCCCGTCGAACAGCCTGTGTCAAAGAGAAAACCCAACAACGGACGCTCGCGATGTCGAGCCAAGAAGAAGACAACATGATGCTCTCCAAGCTTCCGGAAACAGTTGATCCTATGATCGTAAGGCTTATTTCCCTCCAGTTTGCCAAATTCTTGGGTCAAGGGCTAATTGTTTATTTTGAATAGAGAGCACATATATTATCACTATGTTCAGCGGTAACTTGCCATTCATTGACCCCTTCTGTCCCCATATGGGTTGGATATCTAACTAGCTATAGCTCGGGGGAACATCTGCGGTTGAAGACGGCGGCTACTCGCTTGGAGACGATGCCTTGGCTTGTTTGAAGGACTTGAAGAAATGGCTGAAGTTATATGATCAAAAGATGAATCGGTTCGACGTATGCTCCACCCTCCCCAATGCGGAATAGCAAGGACGGGCTGACCGGCCGACGGGGCGGTGTAGGTCGCCCGATGTATTGCCGAAGCAAACTTAGTGAAAGGAGACTTGCTCGAGATCCTAGGCAGGTGGAAAGAAGATGAACTTGAGGACCGAATCAAGCAGCGATTAGCACTTGGTTGCGTCGAGTTACTGGTGCCATTAACATGGCCGTTCGAGAGGTACAACGAACAATCCACTATTAATCACCACCGACACATTCCGGTTCTACGGTTTGCGCAGGCGGCATACAAAAAAGCTATCTTACAACACCCATCCAAGAGGATCCTATCGAATATCGTCCGTATAGCGCTACCCTCGATCGCTGTACCACCGGAAGAGCGAACAGCGAGGGACGAAGGGATAATAAAGCTTGTTCTCTATTTTTTCCGGAACCTAGCCATGATTGAACACCCGATGATCACGGAGACGGACACGGGGGAAGAGATATCCCGGAGTGCAACTATCGGAGCGCTGAAGGAGCAGAATGTGCTGCATTTTTTATTGTTCATATCGTCAAAGGTGGGGAATGAATTCAATACACAGGATACCGTCACTATGGAGGTCATATATCACCTGGTAAAGAGCGTGGATATTGAAAAAATGTTCTTGACCGACGATCAGGAGTCGCAGAAGCAGAGTCAAGATCTGACAACGCTACTGAAACTCGAGGATGAGATGAAGAGGGCCAGTATTCGGGGTGCAAGTACTCGGCATAGCAGGTTCGGGACTACAGTGTGGATAGAGAGAAGCGACAAGACACGATCGTTTGTTTCTGGGCAGGGTGCGCTGCTGGGGAAGTCCACTGGCCTGGATAAGATGGATGCGTCAAAGAAGTGGAAGAAGCCAAGTGGCGCAGATACAAAGGGGATATCCCGTAAGGTATGTTACATATTTCCACCACTCTTGGATTATAACTAACTCGAAGGCACGGTTCCATAGACCGAACATGACATGTCACTCACCCTTGAGCGGCATGCGAAAGCAGAACTCCGCGAATTCGTCGAGGAATTCTTAGACGCTGGCTTTAATCCCCTCTTCAGCCACCTCCGCCGCGCCATTGATCGGGATGCCCAACGCCTTGTAGAATCAAACCAGCAACAGTACTTCTATCTAATAGCTTGGTTTCTCAAAGCCGAACGTATCCGTCGCAAAACGCTCGCAAACTCCGAAGACCCCACAACTACCGAGCTTGAGAGTTTCAGCCTGGTGGCTTCGGTCCTAAACCAAGAATCCTTGATCACCTTGAATCGCCGAATGACAGACTGGTTCGACACAAAGCAGTGGACACCCTTACAATCCGCCATGCGCTGCTTTACACAGATCTTATTAACAATCCAGGATATGGCTGTTTCACCACTGGTAGACGACCAGGAGATCGCAGAGAATATCCAGAATAGACTGTTCTACGAAGAGGTAACACTAGACCTCGTTGTCATGATCCTACGGTCTTACACTAGGCAGCCGTTTGGCTGGTTAGATGATTGCACGGAGATGGTACATGTGCACCTCAAGATGCTCGAGCGGTTTTCAAAGCAGCATGAACACATGTTTATCCGCTCACGGAAGCGTGCTAGAGCGCAGCGCAAGAAGGACGTTGCGGGTGAAGATGGAGCTGGGAGTGTGCCCGAAGAAGAGGAAGATGAAGAGTTAGCTGAAGAGAGTAAAGCTACCATGAAGGAACGGGCATTCGATTACTCACGATTCGAGCAGAAGTTCCTGACACAGAGCTGTGTGGATACGTTTCTGGCATTTATTGGGAATTATAAGGAGTTAAATTATGGTCAGATGAAGCGGGCAATTACATTCTTTCATCGGGTGTTTGTCAAGAGGGAGCAGGAGGTTTTATTGTTCAGGATTGATATTATTGAGTTATTTAATCGAATCCTACAAGGCCCAGATGGATTGCCCAACAGTCATCCTGCAAGGCAAGAGATGGATCAATTTTTCAAGCATTATATGCGAAAGCTAGTCAAGATGCTAGAGAAGAGGCCAGAGTTGTATGCGGAACTTTTGTTTACAAAAGTCAACAGTACGATGCACTACTTGCAGTTTGGCTATGACAAGCAGATTAAGGTTTCCAAACCAAGGTCCGTGACATCACTTTCCCGCTTCTGCACCATATGCTAACTTTTCAGCAGGGAAGCAGCGGAATTACGTATAAAGCCAGGCCTAGAATTCAACGAACAAGTTAGCGTAGCGGTAGGAGCGCTACTAGACGAGAACAAAGGCGATGCGGTAGACTGGTTAAAAACTGTTCTCTCTGCCGCCATTAGCGAGCGCAAATCCTGGGAAGCAGAAGAGGAAGCAAGACTCGCACTGGAAGCCGAAGCCGCGGGTCTAGACTCGGAGACTGCTCCCCAACCCTCCCCCAGCAGCCCGCCATTTATAAACATAAAACCGGACAACGAAGCCCGCCAAACCGCGTTACTAAAAGACGCAAAACTCCGCCTCCTCCTAACAACCCTCAAATTTGAAAAACTCGACCCAACCGACACCCTCGATACTCGCTGGATCATCCCCTCGCAGCTAACTTCTTTAGACCTACAAACCTCCCTCGAACTCCTCAAGACAAACGCCGACAACCCCCCAACCTTTCCGGATGGCCAACTCGCCGAGGACTTCATTTCCCAAAAACCCAAACCCCGTGTCCAAGCCTTCGATTCCGACTCGGACTCGGGTCTAGAACCCCTCTTTGAACCCGGCGGCCCAACACCCATGCCCGGTGCTGAAAAGCCCAAAAAGAAGCCCACAAAGAAGCGCCGTAGAAAAGACGCCGCGGAATTCTCAGAACTGGGCTCCGACCTTGACGACGCCGCAATCGAACGCGCCCTTAAGCGAAGGCAAAAAGAGAAGGAGAGGCTAGCCATGATAAAAAGTAGTCTGTTCGTGCACGATAGCGACGACGAAAGCGACGAAGAGAGGGATAAGCTGTTTTACGAAAAGGAGAGGAAGCAGAGGGCTATGGGACCTGTGGCGCTGGATGGGACTGCCGGGCCACAGCTGGACTTTATGGAGTATGGGTTTGGTGGGGTTGGCGAGGATTTGGTAGCAAGCATCGGTGTGGAGGGGGAGAATAGGAGGAAGAGGAAGAACGTGGCTAGTGGACAGGCTAAAACAAAGAAGAGGAGAGCTGTTGAAAGTGGAAGCGATGATGATAGGAGTAGTGCAGACGGGGAAAAGTCTGATGACGACGATGGCGACGATGGCGACGACGACGACGAAGAAGAAGAAGAAGAAGAACGGCCCTTTGCACAACCACCGGTAAAATTAGACATCCGCGCCCCGCCCGCAAGGCCCAGGCGGAGAGGGCCGGTAATCGTATCTAGCGACGAGGAGTGATTATTCTACCTATCCATTCATGTTGGCCGACCGCATGTATAGTATTCCACGTTTTGTTAGCACTAGACAGGTAGAACGGCGCAAATCTAGAATAATCCAGGCACGTTAATATCACATCGTGCTGCACGTAGCTGTTCCTTTTTTCGGCCCATCTACGATAGCACGCTTCTTCCCCGAATACTGTATCTTGGACCGCTGTGTGAGTATTGGAGTTCTATACTGTACTGTAGCTGTGATAAGGATGAAGTGGGGAGATGCCATTCATTCATTTGCCGTCATGAAGTATCACTCGGTTGGAAATCTGGTTTGGTACAATGCCGGAGCTGGTCTGTGACTCGGGACCCCCAACTAGAATGGCCTGGATAGGATTATCACAATGCTATATAGGTATCATATCATACTCATGTTATGATAATAATTATAGACTACGCTTTTAGTGCAGTAATTTATTTAACATCTAATCTGTAGTCCCTGATAAATCTATCACGCTCGTGGTCGAACCTCTTTTTCTTTTCCATTGCCTATGCTCTGACCGTGATTGGCCTATCCCCTAAAGTAGGACGGGAGTTTTGTCCCTTGGTATTTGCCATTGGAGCTATTATGTACAGCAGTATCGTAGTTCGTTTTCCTCTCGAGGATGTGTGCACCGCTGCGATGCTTTCAAGGTATCCATTCAATTACATATGGTTCCGGCCGTCTATACACAACACCCCGATCGACGCGATAGGAAACGCCTTGGCATAGAATTGGTATTGAAAAAAAACTCGTAGATCGGGCTATGATACGACAGCAGGGGCTTTTTTTAAATAATAATAATAATAATAATAATAATCCTAGTTTGTTAGGGCTAAATGGATAATTGTATCCCTTCTTGAGCCTGCATTATGCCAAGGAGTCCCCGCTACATCAACCAAGGCGTTATAGGGCCGGAACTAGTGTATATCATGTGTAACCCATCCTTATCGCCGGGGTTAGGTTTTTTTCCACATGGGAAAATAAAAGTTATGATAAAACAAAAGACATCCACAGGTTTCGAACCTATGCTGCCCAACGAAACAGATTTCTTGTCTGTTACCTTAACCACTCAGCCACAATGCCTTATTTAATGTACTTTGGTGGCTCATTGGAAACTGGAAATGGGAGTATCCAGACTCAGATAACCCAACACCACCCAGAAAGCATCCGGAGGGACCAGGTCTTGATAAATTAGTATGGCGAAAAAGCGAGAATAGAGTCTGTGCCGATAAGAAGATTATGATATAGCACTAAGCGTGAATAGCCCCTAGCCCCCCCTCGGGGGCCACAGCCCACCCACCTATCGTACTCTCACGCACTACCTACCAGACCCTCCACCATCCGGGCTACATACTCCTCCCCTTCGCGTTCCTAGCTGCAGTAGCAAATTCCGCCCTTATTTTTGAAACCCACGACGTGGAGGGAAAGGTCATCAAGGAGGTCCCTGAGTGGTACTGTATATTGGCATTCCCTGATATTAATTATTATAATACTCTGAATAAATAAATAAATAAATAAGTATATTAAAAATCAGAAACTATCCATGATGATTCAGGGCCAATGCAGTCGGGTGATCACAATATCTGGAAAGATAGTATATTCTGGGTCACCTTAAAACAATACTTGTTGTACCATGTGGTGGGCAAAGTACTCCGTCTCATGGTCATACAGCACCCCAGGGCAAGATTCCTTGAGAAAGAAACATCATTCAATATTATGATACTTCTATATAATAGGGAATCGCCCCCATATGCGTAGGAGCAATCACCTTCGAAGGAGTGGATTTGAGGTCCACGGAATTAGCAAATTGGTTAGGTTACACCCCCTCTCTTCTATCGTCTTTTTTTTTTGGGGGGGGGGGGGGTATGTCTGGACAAACATCGTGAAGTTGGTAATCTTCATCTGTCTATTATCTTTTTAAAGATAGCAGTTTATTAAGTACACAGCCGTTAGTGGTAGTCGGTGATAATCCTTGTTGATGAAAGCACCTGGGTATAACACCTGGTCCACCACCTGCATCCTCCTCCTCTTCGCCCACCTGCGTTGTCAGATCAAATAACTGCCTGAGCCATGTCAACTTCTCTCTCCCGAATCCTTTTCCTATCTTCTTTTATTTTTGTGGCCCGCATGTCACTCTCTTGCGACAAAGAGAAGGTGGTACTAGCAAAACGCCTGGTTTGCAGATGTGTTGACAGTGTTTATATAGAAGAGGTAAAGTGTCCCTAATAGCCTGGGTAGTGCGTAGTTGTGATCTAGAGGCGATTGTTGAAATATGTAGGAAAGTGTATTATGGATGGTAGGGACACCCCGCGGGTGCCCTAGGAGAGTCTATGTTGGAGGAGGAGGGGCTCCACCATCCACTAGAGATAGGGAGAATGAGCTAAAGAGAGAGGGCTTGTGAGAAGTTCTATGAACCATTTCGGGAAAGTAACAAGAAAGTTAGAGGGGGAGGAGCTCCCAATACCGACCTTCTCACTACTATATGGAGAGGTGAGAAGAGGAGAGAGTGGGTAGAGTTGATTTCGCCCGTTGATCGCCTAGAGATCATTCACTTTTTCCCTGTGAAAGTAGCAGAAAGTAATCGCCGTTTCCCCACCCACGGAACCCCCGAAGGAATATTTTCTAAATGCGATCCCGATTTCCCTTCGGAGGTTCTAGGATAGGGAGGGAGTAAGGAGCTCCAAATGCTGAAACACACTAGCTTTCCACAGAGTTTCGGATTAAACGCCTTATGGTGATACTAACGCTAATTACCTATGTCGGAGGGGGGATTGCTCCAACATGATCGGGAGAGGTAGAAGGACGAGATTGTGTTGGAGTGGTATGGGCTTTCGGGAATTTTGTGGGAATAGGATCTCGAGTATTCGATGAAAGATGGTCAGACTCTCCGGTTATTGAGATCGGGAGGGCGAGAAAGGGGTATCCCATTGCCTTTCGAAAGTCCTGGTGATAATATATTCCTTGCAAAGGATGGAGAGAGCGATTCGCTATTCCCGGCTCATGGGCCGAGCAAGGACGGAGCAGGAGAAGAGGAATGGGGAACCCTCTCTTGCGTCACCTATCATACCTGTTTGCACACCTAGTTCTTGACTCCTCTTTTCTCGCCTCTCCTCTCCTCTATTCTTCTTTTTTCACTTCTTGGTTCTTACTTCCCGGCTCAATCGCTTTTACAATTACTCGATAGGCAATCCAAGTTAAGTTACTTGCTCGCTTTGATTACCTCCGTATTCCCAAGCGTCCCGTCAGCCCCGTAGGCACCGCCAGGGCTCCACCTCCCGGGCGTTTCAGGCGTGTGTCTCATACTGCAGGGCAAGAGCGTCCGTCCTTTGAGAAAGACTACCGTCTAAGGGGGTGACTGTAGGTCCCTACAGTCCTCTACGGATCGGTAACTCCCGAACAGTACCTGCAGTCCCCACCCGCCATCTGCAATCCCCGCCAATTACCTTAGGGCCCGCCGATTACCTGTAGGGCCCGTCAATCACCTGCAGGGCTCACCGGTTACCTGCAGTGCCCGCCCGTCATTCAGAGTTATCCGGAAAATTGCCCCACTTGAGACACGTGTAGTCTCCGCCCGTCCGTCCCGGGCAGTCATCCAGACGGAGGACAAGATACCCGTTCGTCCCGTCCGGACCCGAAGACGGACCGACTAGACCCTTGGGAGCACTGATTACTATACCTCTTTCTTAGAACCATCCACTACCCACCTATCACCACATCACCCCTATACAAGCCCGCCCCTGGCACTTTTTTTTTTAAGATATACCATGCAAAGAAATACCACTCTTTCACTCCCATCCAGCAATCTCAATTGCTGCTATGAGGGTTCGTCCCGACAATTAGGAAGCCCCAGAGAATCCTATTTCGTCACTAGCCTCTCGCATATTCTTCAGCATTCTGGGCCAGCCACTCAGGAGCAATTTCAACTCCAGCCACGGGGGTTACTATACTAGCAATCGAGATGATAGAGAGAGGAGAACACCGATACAGGGACCATCACCGACTGAACCCCAATCCCGAAGGTGGGGTCCCCCAAGGCCTGCCCCTCCTCTTCCTGGCCCTCCTGCTCCTCCTGCTCCTGACCCCGAGCAAGGCCTGGCCACCAGCCCTCAACCTGTCCCCCTGTGGACATTGCTCTACAACGCTGGCTCGCTGAAGTGAAACAGGCCCTTGAGCAGGTCCCTCTTCTAGGAGGGCGGATCGCTGCTCTGGAGCGGGGCCTCGAACAGCGAGTCCAGGTTGTGGGGCCGGATCAGGGGGGGGGCCTCTTTCCTGAACAACAGGTTGCCCACTTCCAATGGCGAGTCATCGATCAAGAGGGGGACTTTGGGCAGGTTCAAGGGCTGGTGGCTGACCTCGAAAAGAGTGAGAGTACGGAAAAAGACAAGCAGAGAATATTGCCGAACTCGAGCGGGCTCTTGAAGATGCGTCCCGTGCGGGACATGTACAAGGAGATGTTCAAGGGATTAGTTGCAGGTGGCACAGGCCGGGCGGGGGCGAAGGGAAATGACGGTGGAAGAGGTAGTAGGAGGCGGGGTGTGCTGTGGAATTTTGATCACTATTACGATTCCTACATCATCATCATCATTATCATCATCATCATCATCATCATTTATTATTATTATTATTCATGTACTCGAAGTCAATGGGTGAAGGGGGAATGACGGCGGAAGACGTAGTGGGAGGCTGGGGGTGCCGTGGAATTTGGGGGTTGAAATTTTGTTTCGATATAGTTTTGATTGTTATTATTATTCCTGTCATTATTATTATTATTATTCCTGTACTCGAGCACGGTACTCGGGTGAGGGGGGATATTGGGACAAGCAGGGGGATAGTATAATTACTCTAATTAGTAGTTATCTTACTTTTTTAGTTCTTTGATACTCCTTCCAAGACATATGTACGAGTACACGTACGGGCCTCTGCTACTCCTGCTTGTCCCAATTCTTTACCCCTATCCCTAGTAGAGAGGTACTAGGTATGTGCAGGCTGTCGAAAGGAGAGAAAGGGTTTGGAGGCACAGGACAACTGAAATCCGGGGCAATTGCTAGTTGTTTTCCTTCACCGACTATCCGTGGGGGTAGATGCCACTTGTATTGAGGATGTGCATGACCTCTTGTTCGGAAAATTGGTGAACAGCTCTCGGAGAACTCGCTGGTCGATTGAGGTTATGCTGCTCGGGAGAAAGAAGGCCTCCAGAGTACTGCATTCAGTCCCAAGGGCATCTGAAAAGCCCCCTGTACTGTTTTTGTGCACAATAAGAGCTGATGCGCCCACACATCCTCACTGAAATGTTCATTTTAGTGGATCCTATACATTCACCCATGCACCACGCTTCTGTGCTCTCTGCACTCCAGCAAATTTATTAAAGAAAATTGCTAGGATATCCTTCCTTTTGGGGAGACCAGAGAAGTGATTGCAGTGTAGTCCCATGCTCGTCGTTGCGAAGCACAACAGCCTCTCCCCGAGAGAAGTTGAACCGCCCAGGTGACTTTTCACCGCTCTCCAAGGATACGTTCTTTTGCCTTCCGATACCTTCTACCAGAATATAGGACTAAACGTAGGATCAAGGTATGCGGCAATGAGGAAGGCCAAATATCGTTACAGTATTGGGGGGGATGTAACCAATAGCCGATTGTTAACTTGAGTAGCCGGCGGGGATCTAGGGACCCACCAACTTAAAATCCCCCATCCAGACATTCCCTAAAATGGAGAATGGTCATAAAATGCAGGTGTTGGAAAATGAGCAAAGTTATCCTAGATCCCGCCCAACACCGTGTTCCTCCCGACCTCCCCGCAGTATTCCTCAAGATTTTAACATAAGTTGAGAGAGAAGATTGCAATCCTTCTCTGCTATTATTGCCCTCAGTCTGAGCCACGCTATCTCATCCTCTAACATGGCTTGACGATGCGGGCGAGGCAGACCGCACGCCTCAAATCTCGAAATCTCGATAGGGGAGGATTTATGTGCTTCACGCATATGCTGTCCCGCCAGTAGGTGCCCCTTTCGCCGGTTCATTGGTAAAACCCTGGCCCCGTAGGTGTCGAGGAGAGCTCAAAACCGAGCCTCCTGCAACAGCTTATAAGGTTCACGCCTGAGATATCAAATGAGTACCCTCCCTCCACGCTGAGCTTCCGGGTGGCCTAAATGAGGGTTACCAGAGCTCCAACGTCATTCTCAAGGCAAAGATTTGATGAACGCCGTAATTGTAATTCTTCGGCTACGCATTATTCACCTCATTCCATTTTCCCCACATATGAACCCCCGGAGTGCCACTGCCCATACCAGACGGTCACCATAACCCGCGACTAAGGTGGTAAATCCTCGGTCCCTCTTTGCTACCGCCCTTTCCTAGGGGCCGGAAAGACAATCTCCAACAGCCTCTAAGCTTATTGTTAGTATTACGACTTTTTGAAAATTGGCAGGAAGAAACCGACTTTCTCCAGTTAGAACTTATAATCATCACATCCCACTCGCAGGCTCATTCACACAATATCCACAGGAAAGCCTTGATTGCCAAGACCACCCCAATGCCTCATGCCGCTCCCGAACCCCAATTCTAGGGTGAGTACTGCAGTGGGGAATGCGGTGGGGAATGCGGTGGGCATGGTCGTAAGGATGGTGGCAGTAAGGACAGCAGTGGAGAGGGAAGGAGGAAATGATAAGGAAGCCTACCCGTATTTATAGGTTTGAGCCGGGTGGCCAGGTTGGGTCACAATTTGTGCGCCGGGGGGGGGGCACCATAAGACTTTTATCGGGCTACTGCATCACATCCCCTCGCTCGTCGGGGCGGGGGTGGGGTCAGAATCATCTGGCCGGCTTCGGCGCCCAACCGCCTGCCGAGGTATCGATTCCATATCATTAAATCTTCATACTAGCCTAGAATTACAAGCTGCGGAGTAGACAGGGCTGATTATGGGGCCTCATTTTCCTCTGATCTAGTACGAGAGTCTATCTACTACCCAAAACCAGTTCAGCAGGTCAAATTCGCCTGAAAATGTTTCCATCACTGGGTTATTATTTGTGGCAAGAGGTCCGAACAGAGTGAAGCTACTATACGTACTGGAGGGAAGCTTTCCATGTATCTAGCCGTCGTGCCCCGAATATAACGGCCATTCTGACCCAAGTTCTTTGTGCAAGGGGCCAGCTGTATTAGGATGGTAAAAGGGGCCGGGGGAAACCAATGCTTTGCTATCAGATGTGTATTGTATAAGTATGTGGTATGAAATGCTGATAGCAATAGTTTTGTGGACTGTTTGACACTTTGTCGCCCCACCAGGCCCCCTCCCAGAAACAACACTAAAGGGTCCTCTTGTAGCACGGACCTCAACAGGAAGGAGTCCCAGAAAACCCCTTCCCAATCCTGCTAACTCACCCCTTTTTGATCCTCCCCACTGCATCTTTCAGCATGCTTGGCTGTCCTTTGGCTCCAGCACTTCGAAGTGAGTCGACTAAGTCAAAGGCCTGTCAGAGGCTATTCGTATTGGGTTCTTAAGGGCATTGACAACTCCAGCTCAGAACTCAACTCCAAGGAATTCTACCAGATGTGGCCAAGAAATCCGGTAACCTTTAGCAGCTTTCTTACAGCGAACACTCACCAGGTACAGAAGTCAGAAATAAGCACCTACAATCCACCAATAATCCAGAACAATAGCAACTCAGGAACCACATGGGTCAGAAATTCCCTTATAGCATTCTACCGAGCCCACTGCTTGCGCTGCTCTCCATATATATTTGCCCAGGACACTATCGGAGATAACCCCAGCGATATTTCTCCTAGGATTACCCCCACAACTACTATTGTTCAGCGATAGGCAATCCTTCCGGGCCAGACTTGATACAGTAGGTGGAGTGATCTCTCATGAGTTTCCGACTCCCATCCATATATTCCTGAAATTGTAACTCTAGTATCCACATTTCCCTTTCCTCTACATGAGAAGTTGAAAGAGGTTTTGCAGTCGTTGAGCACAACCGGCGATATTGTGTTGGCGTTGGCGTGGTTGGCCGCTTATTCCAACACTACTCGAAGAAGCTACCGGCATCACAATTCCGAAGCCCCGCCACCTGATACGGCACCACGCTTGACCTTACTGTCCCCCCAATCGGCGGGATCGTTAGCAAACGTGGCACATGCGATACCCAGACATGAAAGGCAGCATGGGAGGGCCTTACCAAAGGAGATACACTCATTGGATAAGGATGCGAAAAGGTGAGTGCCATATGAAAGTAAGAGAGAAGGGAACTTGTAACATGATCAGGGAGACTGCATTGGGCATGAAGAGTAGAGTGCCAATCAGTATTCCCGAGCCCTCAATGGCGTCGTGGAAAATGGCTTCTCCAAAATTGCACCTCTAGCGCGGCGCGTCGTGTTTGTCACAGACCCTAAGTATCCGGACGAGATGAAGAGCTCTTCAGACAGTATCCTTTCCTTTATGGATGCTGTTCTGGGCGTATCTCCACCAATCAAACATTTCCGGAACAATAGCTATGGGGCGAGGTTGAGGAGTGACATCTGGACCCCAGAAAATCGTCTTGGATCATACCATACACAGAAGTTTAGCTCAGGACCTGTATCATCTAGAGGTGGTCCGGATAAACCTTCCACAGAAACTCAGCAGCACCCTTCCTAGCATTATTGACCAGATACAATCGACCTAGAGAGAGATACCGGGTGTCAGCTCCTAAAGTTCACCCCCCCCCCCCCCTTTTGACTAATTCATAAGCAGCATAGGCCAAGATAAACACCCGGCATATAATAATATTATAGAATATTAAAAATAATTGACACGGAGGTAATGATCGGCGATGAGAGTTTCAAGTTTGTATTAAGCGGTAAAGTTCATAATTGATTAAGCCAAGTGTGTAGAAAGGGAAGACTTGAGGAAAGCTAAGAACAGGAAATAAGGTATGAGGCGAGGAAAAGACAAGGGAGGAAAACAAATAGGAGAAACTTGTCATAGCTTGTGTCTCTCCGCTGCGGCCTCGGAGTACGAGCATCTCTCATACAAAGCGTAGCTGCCTTCGACATTGAAGGTTATTTAGTGGAAAGTGACTTCTTGTGGCCAGTTAGGACGCAAGACAGGAGCTCACATGCAAAACATCCACTCAGGACCACCAATCGCGTGTTTGGCAAGCACTTTAACTGCGGTATTTTTCAACCAATCGCTGACAAGAGATATGTACCGGCAGTTGAAGTATACCTCAATAGCGGTATTGATTACGCCACCCAACTCTCCCGTTGGTGATATCATTGACAAGTCTTGGCCTCTGAAACAGTGAGTGCAACCACAACCCCCAACCTCCCAATACACTAACACCCATTAACTACTACTAAAACACGTATGGGATCATTGCAGCCCTCCTTTTCCAAGGCAACAAGACAGCCAAGAACTTGACCAAATACGCCGGAAGAGGGCGCAAGGAACAGACAAGGAAATGAAGCAGTTTGGTGATAACCGACTGATAGACTCCTATCATACCGGTATGATACCACACTCCAGAAAGCCAGTTTTCCTTCTTCCCCAGGTCAACACAGGGCTTCAGGCTGACGAAGGCTAAAAACAATGCGGCTAAATAGGCCACCAAAACGCAGCCCTAAATCTAAATGAACACCTGATCTTGAGATTGCCGTACCCAAGCCCTGCCCCGATTCACACTACCTTTAAGTGATTTCTCCCCTTCTCCGGTGGCCACTGTTCAAAGCCAATAGCGGAAATAACTAACAGGCACCCATTGCAATCTACCATCTCGCAGCCCCCAAAGCTCCACGTCCCCCCTCCGCTAAGAACTCGACTCGAACAAGTCCCAAGAAGAGTAGGTAGTTAGGCCAAACAAGGCCTAGCAAAAACGCGCAAACTCAACCAACGACCTCAAAATCTCAAAAGGAACCTAGGTCGGCGCACCCGGGAGCGTGACCCACCACACCGAGCGAATATACCGGAGCCCGGGGGAATCCGACGGATTCAGGTTCCCCCCGGACGCTGAAGGAAGAAGGACAGGCTGCCAAGCACCAACCCGCCACAATGAGTGTGAACTATCAGCCTTCCATAGCGAGGCACCGATAAATGAGGGAGAGGAGGGCTACGATCAATAAATGATTGATACTATAGCCCGCGCCGCCCTTCTACCGTAAACCAATTGAAACCCGTCCACTCGCCACCATCCCCAACCACGGGCTCAAGTCTGAAAACGCCGGCAGACTGGCGAATACGTATTGTATAAAGGTGTTGCGTATACGTACTCCAAGAGAGGAACGTGACGATGTCTGTGAGGAAGGAAGAGGCCACTTTGTACCCGATAAATCCTCCCTTTCATAACCTTTTTTTTTCTTTTCTTCTCCCCCGTTTGTCTATTGGTCAATTCTAGCAATGTGTACTTATCGCCCCATCCCCCTACCATCCCATACCATTTACTCAATCAATTCCACCCCATCCCGCAGAAATAATAGTATAAAAAAAACAAAAAAAACAAATCAAAGTAAAAATCGTACGATATCATAACTATGATACCTCCAAACACCAATCGAATAATACCGAGTGATAGCCCATGACGTTGTGTCACCATGAAGGCATAACTGCAATCTGTCCATATCGTACATTGCATACTCGTACACCGACGACGAAAAAGACCACGCAACGCACGAAACGCAACGCAATGAAGCCTCACCTTCCCCACTATTCAAAGTATGGAGAATTAAATATATAAAAAAGAAAGGGTACATATTACTATAGGAATATAGTATACGTATGCCATCCCCAGACTCTAATATCATAGGACAGGAGCACAGAACAGACGGACAGATATCGTATAACATACGTGCAATAAACTCGAGATGACTCACGAGAATTAATATGATACCAGTAAAGTTATCATAACTCCCCAGTCCCCACTCGCACCGGCTTTAAACAGGGGGGGGGGGGGGGGGGGGGGGGGGGGGGGGGGGGGGGGGGGGGGGT